>ENA-OPRS01000775-OPRS01000775.1-human-gut-metagenome-genome-assembly--contig:-NODE-775-length-17474-cov-2.777370_pt1 | contig 17474 bp, 16 predicted proteins | sample MGYA00241795_ERZ501881 | MGnify/ENA primary metagenome ERZ501881 (study PRJEB25962, sample SAMEA2042440) | human gut metagenome | biome: human gut; feature: human-associated habitat; material: faeces... | reverse complement strand
GTCGTCATGCGTCCGGGTCTTGGCATATCACTCGCCCTCCTTCGACAGGTTCAATTCTTTCTGGCTCAGCTGACTGCGGGCGATTTCCTGATACTCGGGGCAGCTTTCCATCAGCTGGGCGTGGGTACCGTCGCCCACGATGCAGCCATCGTCCAATACAAGGATGCGGTTGGCATGCAACACTGTGGAGATACGCTGGGCCACAATGATGACGGTGGCGTTGTCTGTCTGGGCTTTCAGGGCACGGCGCAGGGCCACGTCGGTCTTGTAATCCAGCGCCGAGAAGCTGTCATCAAACAGGTAGATGCGCGGCTTTTTGGCGATGGAACGCGCAATGGAAAGACGCTGCTTCTGCCCGCCGGAGACATTGCTGCCGCCCTGGGCAATGGGGCTTGCATAGCCCTCGGGCTTGGCATCGATAAACTCGGTGGCCTGGGCAATGCCGGCGGCGGTACGCACGTCCTCATCGGTGATATGCTCGCCGGCAAATTTCAGGTTGCTGTCGATGGTGCCGCTGAACAGCACGCCCCTTTGCGGCACATAGCCCATCAGGTCGTGCAGCGTGGCCTGGGGCATATCGCGCACGTCCACGCCGTCGATACAGACCGCACCGCTGGTGGCATCATAAAAGCGCGGGATCAGGTTGCACAGCGTGGTCTTACCGCCGCCGCTGGGGCCAACCAGCGCCAGACTCTCGCCAGGACGGATAGTCAGGTTGACGTGGTGCAGCACCTGGTTGTGGTCGTCGGGATACTCAAAGCTGACATCCTTAAACTCAATGCCGCCCTGCTTCACTTCCAGCGGTTTGGCATCGGGCTTATCGGCAATGGCAATGGGCGTATCCATAATTTCCGCAAAGCGCTCGATACCGGTCATGCCGCGCTGGAACTGCTCGGCAAACTCCACGATGCGGCGGATGGTGGCAATAAGGGTGGTGACGTACAGCATATAGGCCACCATGTCACCGGCGGTGATCCTGCCGTACACCAGCGAGAGGCCGCCTGCCAGAATGACCACCAGATACATCAGGCCGTCGAACAGGCGGGTGGAGGTGTTGAAGGCACCCATGGCGTAGTAGCCGAGGGTCTTGATCTGCTCAAAATCCCGGTTGCCCTTTGCAAACTTCTCGCGTTCCTCATCCTCGGCGGCAAAGGCCTTCACGACGCCCTGCCCCAGCAGGCTGTCCTCAATGGTGGAGTTCAGCTCGCCGATCTGCACGCGCTGCTGGCGGAACCGCGCCCGCAGCCGTCCGTTCAGGTAAACGGACACCACGCCCATCAGCGGCACGCAGGCGAACACCGCCAGCGTCAGCGGCACACTGGCCCGGCACAGGATAATAAAGGACACCACGATCTTGATGGCCGCAATGAAAAATTCCTCCGGGCAGTGGTGGGCGAACTCGGTCACATCGAACAGGTCGTTGGTGATGCGGCCCATGATGGTGCCTACCTTGGTGTTGTTGTAGTAGGTGTGGTCCAGCTTGAGCAGGTGGTCAAAGGCATCGCGGCGCATATCCGTCTCGATGTGCACGCCCATGATATGACCGATGCTGGACATGTAATAGCTGGCTGCACCGTCGATGATGCGCAGCACAAAATAGAGTGCTGCCAGCCGCAGCACGATGCCCGCCGTCAGGGTGATGCCCACGCCCATGGCGGCGTTGGTGATAGTGCTCATGATCTTGGGCAGCACGATGTCACACAGGGTGGTCAGCGCTGCACAGAACAGGTCCAGAAACAGGGTCATTTTGTACTTTGCCAGATAGGGCAGAAAACGCCGGATCAGCGCACCGCTGCCTGCGTGGTGCGCCCCGGGGTCGTTGATCTTGGTTTTTGACATGGTTCCTCCTGTTGTAAAACCCTCTCAGGGGAGGTGGCATTGCGCAGCAATGACGGAGAGGGTTCGTTCTCTTACTTTTTACTGTAATCCCGCTCGCCGTAGATGGCGGTGCCGATGCGCACAAGGGTGGCACCCTCCCGGATGGCGTTTTCAAAGTCGCCGCTCATGCCCATGGAGAGGGTCTCCATGGACACGTTGGAATAGCCGCGCTCTCCGGCCTGCACAAACAGCTTGTACACCTCGGCCAGATAGCGGCGGTTGCGGGCATCGTCGTCGTTCACGGGCGGAATGGCCATCAGCCCCTTGACCCGGATGTGCTCCTGTGCGGCAGCAGCATCCAGCAGCGGCCAGAGCGCTTCCGGTGCCACGCCGGTCTTGCTCTCCTCGCCGCCGATGTTCACCTCCAGCAGCACGTTCTGCACGATGCCGGCCTTGGCTGCTTCCTTCTCGATGGCGTTCAGCAGATGCTCGCTGTCCACGCTTTGGATGAGGCTGGCACGGCCCAGCACTTTTTTAATTTTGTTCGTCTGCAGATGGCCGATAAAGTGGCTGGGCTTGCCGCAGTAAGCACCTGCGTCAAAGTTTGCGCACAGCTCCTGCACATGGTTCTCACCGAACACATCGATGGGCAGGGCTGCGCTTGCAGCCACGGTCTGTGCCGTGCGGGTCTTGCAGGCGGCGCACAGCTGCACCGCTGCCGGGTCGCGGCCTGCTTCACGGGCCGCGGCTGCCATCTTTTCCCGGATCTCCGCCACGGCCTCCTTCATCTGTTCCAGATTCTTTTCTGCCATGATGCTCAGTCCTCCTCGGTATACTTGGCGCGCTCGCCGCCAATGAGCTTCGGGCGGGTGCGGGCGCACAGAATGTTCGCTTCACCAATTTTGGAAAGGCTCAGCCGCACCGGCACCGCCACCCGCTTCAGATGCATCCCGATCAGGGTGCCTCCGATATCAATGCCTGCATGGGCACGGATCTCTTCCACGGCCACAGGCTCCCGGAACTTCTTCCAGCAGGTAGTGGCCCAGCTGCCGCCTGCGTGGGGGCGGGGCACCACGCACACCTCTTCCCAGCCGTATTTTTCGGCGGCTTCCCGCTCGATGATAATAGCGCGGTTCAGATGCTCACAGCACTGCGCGGCCAGCCAGATGCCGTTTTCGGCCAGCACCGGGGCAATGCCCGCGTACACGGCCTGCGCGGCTTCCAGACTGGAATCCTTGCCGATGTGCCCGCCCACGATTTCGCTGGACGAGCAGCCTACCACGAACACATCGCCCTTTTTCAGCTTTGCCTCGGCCAGCAGTTCGGTCACTGCCTGCCGGGCCTGCATCTCGATCTGTTTTTTGAATTCTTCTGTCATAAAAAACACCTCGGTTTTTATCAAAAATCAAAGATTTGCACTGCGCACCTTTTCGCTGCCTGCAAGGCCGAGATACAGCCTGCTCTCCACCGGGCACAGAGCTGTCACACCGCCTGCACCCTTGCTGGAAACCGTTCGCTTCCAGCTGCCGTCTGCCGTATCTACAGCTTCCGCGCAGGGCGCATCCGCAGGCAGGCTGAATAGCTTTTCCTGCAGATTCCGGCCTGCACGCAGGGCAATGCCCCGCAGCAGGGTGCTGTCGGCGTTCTTTTCCAGCCAGCTGCTGCGCGCCCACCGGTAGCCGATGTACAGGGTGCCGTCTGCATCCATAGCAAGCGCACCGGGATACCCCGGCAGGCCGGAAACAAAGCTCTGGCAGTTTTTACCGCCCGCCGTCAGGTCGCGGGCATCGGCGGCAGCACTCCACACACAGCGGTTTCCAAGGTCAGCCACGAACAGCGTGCTGCCGTCCCGGCTCAGGGCCAGCCCGGAAGCACCGGCCACACCGCCCAGCACCTTCTGCACCGTGCGTGCTGCCGGGTCGTATACATACACGCAGCCCGTGCCAGTGTGGGCCAGCAGTTCGGTGCGCAGAGTGCTCTCCAGCCCGTCCGCGGCACTGGCACTGGCAGCAACCGCAAAGTAGATCCTGCCGTCCGGCGCGGCTTCCACCGCTGAGACAGCCCCCAGCGGTGCACCGTCGATCTGGGTCACTACCTGCTCCACCGCCGTGCCCCAGCTGTCGTGGGCGGCGCGGCACAGGCTGCCGCCGCCGGGCGTGAGGATGCTCAGCCACAGGTCCCCGCTGCCGTCAAAGGCAAAACCGGTCAGCTCACCGTCCACGGAAAGGATGGCCGCATCGTGTCCGCCGTCGGTGCGCACAAGGTCGCTCGTGCGCTTTTTTAAGGCTGCGCCGTCGTATGCTGCGGCATACACAAGGCCGTCCTGTGTGCGGATGCAGTCCACACCCTGATATTCGCCCAGATCCAGCGTTCCCTTATGATCGGCGGCAAGGGCCGTCTGTGCTGCACCGGTGTCCTGCCGGACATCCGGCGCGGTGTAGCCTTGTGGCGGCGTATCGATGGGCCGGAACACCAGTGCATACACCAGCGCCAGCAGGATGCACACGCCAAACACCGTGCTGGCCGTGCGGAACCGCTTGAGCAGCGCGTCCCGCTCCACCGCCATCTGGGCCGCATACTCGGCACGGCGGCGGGCAGCGCGGGCATTGACGCGGTTTGCCCGGCGCATCCAGCGATCCACGAACAATGCCACCTGCGGCCCGATGGTGAGCGACGCAATGGCAAGGATGAGCAGAAATTCAATAAGTCCGATCCTCATAGGGCTTTTTCCTTTATCTTCAGAGCTTTTTCAGGGGGGGATATCCCCTTATCGTTTCAGTATAGCATCTGTGGCGCGGCAGTTCAAGCACCCAACTCTGTCTCCCGGCTTTTGCCGCCGCCTGCCGCCTTTTTCTCCATCTTTCCTGCCAAAGCCTTTTTTGCCGTGCTGAAATATGCTATACTGATTATAAATATGGCATTCTGCACCGGAATGCCGCATGTCAGTGTAAAAGAGGATAACATGGAAGCATTCAAATATCATGTGCAGCCGGGCCGCTACCGGCATTTCAAGGGCAACGAATACGAAGTGCTGGGCATGGCCCGCCACAGCGAGACCGAAGAGGAAATGGTGGTGTACCGCGCCCTGTACGGGGAACGTGGGCTTTGGGTGCGTCCTGCCGCCATGTGGTGCGAGACCGTGGAGCGGGACGGCAAAGTGCAGCCGCGCTTTGTGCGCATTGAGGAGTGAACCGGCAGTTTTTGCCGATGGGATAAAACGGAGGGTGATACTTTTGTACAGTGAACAGAAACAGGCGCTTGCCGCCGAACTGAGCTTCAAGCATCCGGCAGTGCTGGCTGTCAGCGGTTCCGCAGGCAGCGGCAAGACCGCTCTGCTGGCCGCGCTGCTGCCGGTGCTCAAGAGCCGCGGGCTGAAGGTGGGCGTGATCCGCGAGGCTGACGATCTGCGCCTGCCCGCCGAGACCGACCGCCTGCATGAGGCCGGTGCCGAGGGTGTGGCCATGTTTACTGCCGGGCGCTATCTGCTTACCGAGCAGTTCCGCCTGAACGAGCAGGACCTGCTGGCTTTGTTCGAGCGCCACGGCTACGACCTTGTACTGCTGGAAGGCTTTGGCGACAGCGGCTGGGCCAAGATCGAGGTGGTGCGCAGCTCGGTCAGCCCGGTGGGCACCGCGTTCCAGCCCATGGCCATCGTGGGCGATGTGCCGGGCGCTGATTTTGCACTGGACGATCCTGCTGCTCTGGCAGACTGGATCGAGAACCAGATGCCGTCCCTGTAACGGAGGTTCTGCATGAAACTCATCCGTACCGAAGACGCTGTCGGGCAGGTGCTCTGCCACGACATTACACAGATCATTCCCGGCCAGTTCAAGGGAGCACGCTTCCGCAAAGGGCACATCGTCCAGCCGGAGGATATTCCCGTGCTGCTCTCCATTGGCAAAGAAAATCTCTATGTCTGGGAGAAGCGCCCCGGCATCCTGCACGAGGACGAAGCCGCTGCCCTTTTGTACAAGGCAGCGGGGGGCCGCAACATCCACGGCACTGAGCCGAAGGAAGGCAAGATCGAACTGGTTGCCGACTGCGACGGTCTTTTGAAGATCGACCGCGCCGCCCTGCTGGCCGTGAACCGCACACCCCAAATGATGATTGCTTCCATCCACGGCGACCTGCCCGTGAAAAAGGGCCAGAAGCTGGCCGGCACCCGCATCATCCCGCTGGTGATCGAGCAGGAGAAGATGGATGCCATGCAGGCCGCAGCAGGCAGCGAACCCATCCTGAACGTGCTGCCTTTCCACCCGAAAAAGTTTGCGGTCATCACCACCGGCAGCGAGGTATTCAAGGGACGCATCGAGGACAAATTCACTCCCATTCTGGTGGGCAAGCTGGCCGAATACGGCTGCGAGATGACCTATCACAAAACCTGCGACGATGACCCCGCCGGGATCACCGCCGCCATTCTGGAAGCAAAGGCCGCAGGCTGCGAGCTGATCTTTACCACCGGCGGCATGAGCGTAGACCCCGACGACCGCACGCCGCTTGCCATCAAGAACACCGGTGCCGAGATCATCACCTATGGCGCACCGGTGCTGCCGGGTGCCATGTTCCTTGTGAGCTATCTGGACGGTGTGCCGGTGTGCGGCCTGCCCGGCTGCGTGATGTACGCCAAGCGTACCATTTTTGACCTGCTGCTGCCGCGCCTGCTGGCCGACGACCCCATCACTGCCGAGGACATTGCCCGGCTGGGCGAGGGCGGGCTGTGCTTAGGCTGCGCCGAATGCCACTGGCCCAACTGCGGCTTCGGGCATTGCTGAAACCCTCTCAGTCAAAGCCTTACGGCTTTGCCAGCTCTCCCAAAGGGGAGAGCTTTATCAAGGTAAAAATTATGAGCGAAACAAAACTTTCTCATTTTGATGCGTCCGGCAGCGCCGTGATGGTGGATGTGAGCGAAAAGCCCGTCACTGCACGGCAGGCTGTGGCCCGCGGCATCATCACTATGAATGCGGCAGCCTTTGCCGCTGTTCGGGACGGCACCGCCCAGAAGGGCGACGTGCTGGGCGTGGCCCGCATTGCAGGCATCATGGCGGCCAAGCGCACCAGCGAGCTGATCCCCCTGTGCCATCCGCTGCCGCTGAGCAAGCTGACTGTGGATTTTCACCTTCTGCCCGAACAGCAGGCCGTAGAGGCCGTGTGCACCGCCAGGACCATCGGCGTGACCGGCGTGGAAATGGAAGCTCTGACCGGCGTTTCTGCCGCGCTGCTCACCATCTACGATATGTGCAAGGCCGTGGATAAGGGCATGGAGCTGGGCGAGATCCACTTGGTCGAGAAGACCGGCGGCAAGAGCGGGCACTATGTGCGGGCCGAGGGCGGCTATGTTTGATGCATACGGCCGCAATATCCACTATCTGCGCCTTTCGGTCACCGACCTGTGCAACCTGCGCTGCCGCTACTGTATGCCGGACGGCGTGCCAAAGCTGGCCCACGAAGATATTCTGACCTATGAGGAATTTCTGCGGCTGGCTGCGCTGTTCGCCCAGTGCGGCATCGACACGGTGCGCATCACCGGCGGTGAACCGCTGGTGCGCCGGGGCGTGGAACAACTGACGGCAGGCCTGAAAGCCATTCCCGGCATCCGCCGCGTTGCCCTTACCGCCAGCAGGGCGGGCCTTGACAGCGTGAACATCAGCCTTGACACCTTGCACCCGGAGACCTTCCGGCGCATCACCGGCAAAGACGAGCTTGCCGCCGTGCAAAACGGCATCCGGGCGGCCCTTGCCAGCGGCATACCGGTCAAGCTGAACTGTGTGCCGCAGCCCGGCGTGAACGAGGGCGAGCTGGAAAGCCTTGCTGCCTTCGCACAGGAGCATCCGCTGCAGGTGCGCTTTATTGAGATGATGCCCATTGGCTTTGGTGCCGGGCTGCCCGGCCTTTCCGGCCCGGAACTGCTGGAGCGCTTTTACCGCCGCTGGCCGCGGCTGCAGCCGGTGACCGGTGCGGCCTTTGGCGATGGGCCGGCGGTGTATTATTCTGCGCCCGGCTGGCGCGGCAGCATCGGGTTGATCGCTGCCGTGCACGGCAAATTCTGCGCTTCCTGCAACCGGGTGCGGCTGACAAGTCAGGGCTTTCTGCGTCCGTGCCTTGCCAGCGAATCCGGCACCGACCTGCGTGCTCTGCTGCGCAGCGGCGCGGACGACGCGGCCCTTTTGCAGGCCATTCAAAACACGATTCTGGCAAAACCCCGGGGACATCACTTCGGCCAAGGCTCCATGCCCGCCACACGAGGGATGTACCGGATCGGAGGATAACACAAATTTATGGGTAAAATTCTGGCTATCTGCACAAGCCCCCGGCGCGGCTCCTTGAAAACGCCGGTGCCGTCCGCTGTTCTCACCCCGGAGTGGGGTATTGTGGGCGATGCCCACGGCGGCAGCTGGCACCGGCAGGTCAGCCTGCTGAGCGCGGAAAAAATTGAAGCTTTCCGTCAAAAGCTCTGGGTGGACTACGGTGCCTTTGGCGAAAATCTGGTGGTGGAAGGGTTCGATTTTGCCACCCTGCCGGTGCCCAGCTTTTTTGCCATTGGGGATGCCGTGCTGGAAATGACCCAGATCGGCAAGGAGTGCCACAGCGACTGCGCCATCCGCCAGCAGACCGGCGACTGCATCATGCCGCGGGAGGGCGTGTTCGCACGGGTGGTAAAAGGCGGCACCATCCACACCGGCGACGAGATGAAGCTGCTGCCCACCCCGGCAGATCTGCCCCTGCGCGCGGCGGTGATCACCCTTTCCGATAAGGGCAGCCGCGGCGAACGGGAGGACAAAAGCGGCCCGCTCATTGTGGAGATGCTCACCGCCACAGGCTACAAGGTGGAAGAAACACTGCTTCTGCCGGACGATGCCGCCCAGCTCAAAACCCAGCTGCTGCGCCTTGCGGATGCCCGTCAGGTGAACCTGATCCTCACCACCGGCGGCACCGGCTTTGCACCCCGGGATATCACCCCGGAGGTGACTTTGAGCGTAGCCGAACGCAACGCGCCCGGCATTGCCGAGGCCATGCGGTACCATAGCCTTACCATCACACCGCGCGGGATGCTGAGCCGTGCCGCCAGTGTGCTGCGCGGCAAGACCCTGATCGTGAACCTGCCGGGCAGCCCTAAGGCCGTAAAAGAAAACCTCGAGTACATCCTGCCAAGCCTTGCGCACGGCATCCGCCTTGCCGCCGGGCTGGACGGCGAATGCGCCCGGAAGTAAAAAAGTATCCCGGTGGGCGGCACCGCATCCTGTACCGTATCAAATGCAAAGATTCATTTTAAAAACAGGAGCGCTTATCATGAACAACACTAAAATTTCCCGCCGCAGCTTTCTGGCTGCTGCCGGTATCGCCGGTGCCGCTGCGGCCCTGACCGCCTGCGGCTCCTCCGCTTCCAGCACTGCATCTTCCGTGGCAGGCTCTGCCGCTGCTTCTTCTGAAGTTCCCGGTGGATCCATGGAGCTGATCGTGTTTGCCGCCGCATCCCTCACCGAGACCCTCACCGCCATCGGCGAGATCTACTCTGCCGAAAACCCCGGCGTGACCTTCAGCTTCAACTTTGACTCCTCCGGCACCCTCAAGACCCAGATCCAGGAAGGCGCGGACTGCGACCTGTTCATCTCCGCCGGTCAGAAGCAGATGAACCAGCTGGACAGCACCGCTTCCGCCGATGTGAACACCGAAGGACTGGACTTCGTGGACAGCGATTCCCGCGTGGACCTGCTGGAGAACAAGGTCGTTCTGTGCGTGCCCGAGAATGGCGATAAGGGCATCGACAGCTTCGATTCTCTGGCCGAGCACCTCAAGGCCGGGGACATTCTGTTCTGCATGGGCAACAGCGATGTGCCCGTGGGCCAGTACACCCAGAAGATCCTTGCCTACTACGCTCTGGACGAGGAAGCACTGGCCGCAGCCGGTGTCATCACCTACGGCTCCAACGTCAAGGAGGTCACCACCCAGATCACCGAAGCCAGCGTGGATGCCGGTGTCGTGTACTGCACCGATGCCTACAGCGCAGGCCTGACCCCCGTGGATGAGGCCACCAAGGAGATGTGCGGTCAGGTCATCTATCCTGCCGCCGTGCTGAAGGCCGCTCCCAACGCCGAGGCTGCCAGGGAGTTTCTGGCCTATCTGCAGACCGACCGCGCCGCAACCGTGTTTGAGAGCGTTGGCTTCACCGCACTGTAAATCCGTTGTTTTTCAGAGCTTCCCCTCCGGGGGAAGCCTTTTTATTCGGAGGTATCATTTATGGACTGGTATCCCCTTTGGAACAGCCTGCGCATCGCCCTCGTCAGCTGCGCGGCGGTGTTCTTCCTTGGCATTTTTGCCGCCTACTATATTGCCAAGCTGCCGCGCACTGTCAAGGGCGCGCTGGACGTGGTGCTCACCCTGCCCATGGTGCTGCCGCCCACGGTGGTGGGCTATTTTCTACTGCTTTTGTTCGGCGCAAAGCGGCCGCTGGGTGCCTTTTTCATGGAGCATTTCGGCGTGAAGCTGGTCATGAACTGGTACAGTGCCATCTTTGCATCCATCGTGGTGGCCTTTCCGCTGATGTACCGCACGGCGCGCGGCGCGTTTGAAAGCTTTGACGAAACGCTGGCATGGTCGGCGCAAACGCTGGGCCAGTCGGGCGTGTGGATCTTCTGGCGGGTGCGGATGCCCTGCTGCCGTCAGGGCATTCTGGCCGGCACGGTGCTGGCCTTTGCCCGCGCGCTGGGCGAGTACGGTGCCACCAGCATGATCGCAGGCTACACCCCCGGCAAGACCGCCACCATTGCCACCACCGTGTACCAGCTGTGGCGCACCAACGACGAAGCCGGTGCCATGCGCTGGGTGCTGGTGGATATCGTGATCTCGGCAGTGGTGCTGCTGGCCGTGAATCTGCTGGAGAAAAAACAGAAAGCAGGTGGCCGCGCATGAGTCTTGAAGTGAACATTACCAAAAAGCTGGATGGCTTTACCCTTCACGCCAACTTTGCCGCGCGCAGCACCGCCACGGCCATTCTGGGCGCGTCCGGCTGCGGCAAAAGCATGACCCTGCGCTGCATTGCCGGTATCGTAAAGCCGGATGCGGGCCGCATCGTACTGGACGGCCGGGTGCTGTTTGACAGCGCCCATCACATCGACCTGCCGCCGCAGCATCGCGGCGTGGGCCTGCTGTTCCAGAACTACGCACTGTTCCCCAACATGACCGTGGAGCAGAACGTGCTCTGCGGCCTGAAAGCCGAAAAAGACAAGGCCGCCCGCAAGGCCCGCTGCGCCGAAATGCTGCAGGCCATGCGGCTGGAATCCCTTGCCAAGCGCTACCCGGCCCAGCTTTCCGGCGGACAGCAGCAGCGCACCGCGCTGGCACGCATCCTTGTGGGCAGGCCCAAAATTCTGATGCTGGACGAGCCGTTCAGTGCGCTGGACAGCTACCTGCGCGAAGAAGTGGAGGGCGAAGTGGGCAGCCTGCTGGCCGGGTTTGGCGGAACGGCGCTGCTGGTCACCCACAACCGAGACGAAGCCTACCACCTGTGCCGGGATATGATCGTGATGGATAGCGGGCAGGTGCTGCGCACCGGCGGCACCAAAGAGGTGTTTGCAGACCCGCAGAGCACCACCGCTGCACGGCTGACCGGCTGCAAGAACATTCTGTCCTGCACCCGCGTGGATGCCCACACCGTGCGCCTGACCGGCTGGGATGCGCCCCTTCACCTTGCCGCCGAGGTGCCGGAAACCTGCACCGCCGTGGGCATCCGCGCCCACGACTTTGCCCCCTGCGCACCAGCTGCGCCGAACGCTCTGCCGGTGCAGCTGAACTCCACCAGCGAGAATCCCTTTGACTGGAACCTGATCTTTACCGCGCCGGACGGCACTACCCGCCTGTGGTGGAAGGTGAGCAAGACGAACCTGACCGCTGCATCGCCGGAGGCACCGGCGTTTCTGGGCACTGCGCCGCAGAACATCATGCCGCTGGGGTGACGGACAGTGCAAAAACCGCCCTGAAGGGCGCTGTGGGTAGCAGCGGATTTGCAAAGCCGCACAGCATATTCCCCGGCCAGAAAGCCGGATAAAACAAAAAGCGCGTACATTCGGCAGTTTGCTAAAATGTACGCGCTTTGAATGGTATTATAGCTAATATTATCACACTTCGCCGTTTTCTGTAATAAACATCCCGGTATTCAGCGGCCTGCGGTCTGCCCTGCAAACTCCGGCTGTGCAGGGCCGTTTTTCTGTGGTATACTGGTACTGGAAGCAGCCCGCCGCTGCGGGCACTTTTTTGAAAAGCATTCACGCAAACTTCACAGCTTTTTTTTATTCTTGCTGTATGATATTCTGGTCAAGAAGTCTATTATTGAGGAAGGTGTCTGTATTATGGCTAAGATCCTGATCGTTGACGATGAGCCGCGCATCCGCGAGCTGATCCGTGAACATTTACAATATTCCGGTTATATCTGTGAAGAAGCCGCCGACGGCACAGCTGCGCTGACCCAGCTTTCCGGCGGAGCCTTCGATCTGGTCATTCTGGACCTGATGATGCCGTTCATGGACGGTATGACCTGCCTGCGGGAGATGCGCGCCCGCCACATCAACACGCCGGTCATCATCCTGACCGCCCGCGGCGAGGAATACGACAAGCTGGCCGGCCTGGAGAGCGGTGCCGACGACTACGTTGTCAAGCCCTTCTCTCCCCGTGAGCTGGTAGCCCGCGTCAAGGCCGTGCTGAACCGCACCATGCCCAAGCCCGCCGCTGCCTCCGACACCATGACCTTTGGTGAGCTGACCATCGACACGGCCAGCCACACGGTGCGCGTTTCCGGCGAGGAGGTGGCCCTGACCCCCAAGGAGTTCGACCTGCTGGTGTTCCTTGCTTCCAACAAGGGCATCGCCCTCAGCCGTGAAAAGATCCTGCAGAAGGTGTGGAACTACGACTACTTTGGCGAGGACCGCACCGTGGATACCCATGTCAAAATGCTGCGGGGCCATCTGGGCAAGTGCCGCAGCTACATTGCTACCGTGTGGGGCATCGGCTACAAATTCGACCCCGACGCAACGCGCTGATAAAGGAGCGGAGGATTCATGCGGCACCATCACTCCCCCGGCATCCGCGGCCAGCTGATGTGGTTTTTGTGTTGTATCTGTCTGTTCCTGCTGGCACTGGTGTGGTTTCTGTCCACCCAGCTGCTGGAACCGCTGTACACCAAGCACATTGAAAAACAGCTGACCACTCAGGCAGAAAGCATCACCGCCGAGCTGGACAAGGCTATTGCAAACGGCGAATCCCTTTCGGCATGGTCTTTTGGCCATCTTACGGTCAACACCGCGTTCTTTGACCGGCTTGCCACCCAGCTGTACGCCAGCGGTTCGCTGAACAGCTTCTGTGTGGATATTTCCGATACCACCATGCGCACGATCTATAAGATCGAGAACCAGTCCTACTGCAACCTGCACGAAACGCTGCTCTCGGATTCCGCCAACAACGATATGATCGTTTCCACCGCTGTGGCCATGCGCAAGAAATGCCGCACCACCGGCGGCTTTGTGCAGACCCTGAATCCGCCGCGGCTCTCCGGCTCGGCACAGCTGCTGGTAGGGCGCAACACCTCCGGCGGCGAGTACACCGTTCTGGTCACTACCAGCCTTGTGCATGTGGCCGAAGCCGGCAAGGTGCTGAGCACCGTGCTGCCCATGGCAGCGGCGCTGATCTTTGCCTTTGCCATGACGGCGGCATGGCTGTTCAGTGAGTGGTTCACAAAGCCGCTGCGCCAGCTTTCCAGCGCTGCCCGCCAGATGGCCATGGGCAACTATGCCGTGCAGGTGGATACCCGCCGCAGCGATGAGCTGGGCGATCTGGCCCGGGACTTCAACCACATGGCAAGCGAGGTGCAGCATTCTTCGCAGATGCAGCGCGACCTGCTGGCCAACGTCTCCCACGACCTGCGCACCCCGCTGACCCTTATCAAGGGCTATGCCGAGACGGTGCGCGACATTACCGGCGACGACAAGGCCCACCGCGATGAGCAGATGAACATTATCGTGGACGAGACCGACCGCCTGACCGCACTGGTCTCCAGCGTGATGGAGCTGAGCAAGGTGACCAGCGGTGCCGACAAATGCGAGCGCGTGCACTTTGATATGGGCCAGCTGTGCGACGAGGTGAGCGAACGGTACGATGCCATCTGCGCCCAGAACGGCTGGCAGCTCCAGCTGGAGCTGCCGGACGAGGAACTGCCCGTTTACGCAGACCCCAACATGATGCAGCGCGCACTGCATAACCTGCTGGGCAACGCCATGCACCACATCGGCAAAGACGGCATCTTCATCCTGCGGGCCCAGCGCTGCACCGAGGGCGTGCGGATCGAGGTGGAGGACCACGGCCCCGGCATCTCTGCCGACGACCTGCCCTATATCTTTGATCGGTACTACCGCTCCCGTTCGGATGCCGGCAAGCAGGGCACCGGTCTGGGCCTTTCCATCACCAAGGCCATCTTCCAGCAGCACGGCTTCCGCTTTGGTGTGCAGAGTGCCATTGGCATGGGCACTACGTTCTGGTTCATCATGAACGACCTGCCCGCCAATGCAACCGAGATGGCCGGGCAGGAATAATCAGGAATAATTTTAAAGCCGGGATGACCGTGTGGTCGTCCCGGCTTTTGCTTTTTCTATAGAGCATCGTTTCTGCCCGCAATGCTGCGGCCATTCCAAATGATTTACTGGCTGGAATCTGCCGTGCGATAAATTCCGAATGTATTATCCGGTGCGGGCATCTCCACCCGGGAGGCACGATCATTCACAGCCCACATCATCCAGCCCATTGCAGCCAGTGCCGCCAGAATGATGATCCATTTGACAAAATTCGGCAGTTTTTTCATAGAAGATCCTTCAAATCCGTTTTATACTTTATTTTATATTTTCCGCTTTTATTCCGGTCTGCAAAGGTTCCGTGCACATCTGAGCAGCTCTTCGGCCTGCTGGCTGTCCAGCTGCTTCACCCATGCACCGCGCGTTGCTGCGCCCTCGCCGGTGCTGCCCGCTTCGGCAAAGCAGGCAAGGTCGGAGTCGGTGCGGCTCTGCCAGGGCGAAAAGCCTTCCGGTGCAATGTGGGCTCCCAGACGGCAGTCCAGCACAGCCGTTTTACCGGTGGGCCGCCACGGCCTGCCCAGAAACACCGTGCCCGCCGGGCAGTTGTCCGAGACAAAATCGCAATCCCAGAACACAAAGCCAAGGCCATCGGCACGGCCCGAGGGAGCCGTGACGTAGCTTGCAGGCAGGTGGTTGTTCACGGTGCGGATGGTGCACTGCTCAAACAGAGCGTCCGCGCCGCCAAAAATAAAATCGATATCTCCCGCGATCTCGCAGTGCCGGTAATACTGGGCCGTCGGGCGGCGGGGCGCAAAACGGCCCGGGCCAAGGAAGCCATCCTTCTCCCGCTCCTTCTCCGGCAGAGGGGCGCAGAACAGCGTATCCTGATTGCTCAGCAGCCGCACATTCTCAAAGAGGGTGTGAGAGCAGTCCACATAAGCCGCCACGGCCTGCCCCACCTTTGCCCCGGGGCCGGCATCGTTTTCAATGGTCAGGTCCCGCACCCGCAGTTCTATCCCCCGGAAAAACGCGGTATAGCTGCGGAAGGTGTGGGTGGGCCTGCCGTCCGGGTGCGGCAGACTGCCGCCGTCGCCCCACACGATGCGGGTGCTTTCCATGCCTGCGCCGATCAGGGTGATATCCTGTTTTTCGCACACCAGCTTTTCGCGGTAAACGCCCGGGCCAATGCGGATCTCTGCTGCGCAGGCATAAGGCACGGCCAGCACCGCTTCGGACACCGAAGCAAAATCGCCGCTGCCATCCTGCGCTACGGTTATGGTAAGCATGTTTCTGTCCTCCAGTTTTGTTTCTATGCTTTCATAGTATACCTTCTCCTCCGTCGAAAATCAACGAAGTTTGTATGAACATCAAACGCATTTTTCCAGCCGCAGCACCGCCGCCGTAATGTCGTCCGGCCTGCCGGTCTTCTGGGCGCGCACGCGGGCCGTTTCCACCAGCGTTTTTGCAACTTTTTCCGGCGCTTCTCCTGCCGCAGCGGAAAGCTCCAGCTGCTTTGCCACCCAGCCCGGGCCGTCCACCAGCAGCCCGTCCGAGACCAGCACCGCATAATCGCCCACCGTCAAATGCACCACCCGGCTCTGGCCGTTCACTCCGCCCAGAATGCCCACCGGCAGGCTGGTGTCGCCCACAGCACGCACCCGCCCGCCGTGCACAAGGAAGCCCGGTGCCGCACCGGCCTTGAACAGCCTTGCCGTGCCGGTGTAAAGATCCACGCTGATGAGGTCCAGCGTGGCACCGCTCTCATCCTCACTTTTCAGGGCAAGGGCCACGTTGACCAGCCTTGCCGCCAGCTCTGCGGTAAAGCCCGCCTTGAGCAGCCGGGCCGTCAGCTCGGCGGCAAGGTTGCCATCCACGGCTGCAGGCCTGCCGGTGCCCATGCCGTCGCACAGGATCATCTGCGCTGCCGCCGGGCTGCAGAACTGCTGCACCGCATCGCCGGAAATACTGCCCCGCGCCGCCGCGCCCGCCATGCCGAACACGGCCCGCAGCACAGGCTTTTCGCTGAACAGCAGGGTGGTCATTCCCTTGCAGGAAAGCACCTGCGGCACTTCCAGCGTGCGGCGGCAGATGCGGCCCACCTCCCCGGCCAGCGCGGCCAGCTCCTGCGCCGAGAAGCGGGTGCGCGGCAGCGTGACCGCCGCATGGGTGCGGCCCAGATCATCCAGCGTGACGGCACACTCCTGCGGCGGAGTGCCAAGCTGCGCAAAAAAGTCCGCCACCCGGCCGGATTTATAGGGTTCCGGGTCGCCCGGACGGCCCAGCTGCTCTCCCAACACGCCCAGCGCTTCGGCCACGGCGCTGTACTGCTCGGTCAGGGCAGTGCGCATGGCTTCGGCATGAAGGCGGGCCTCCTTGCGGCTGCGGTACAGCGCAAAGGAGCGGTTTGCCGCTGCGCACAGTGCTGCCGGATGGATGCACCGGGATAATTGCCCGGGCAATTGAGCCGTTTCCAGCCCGCCGCTGCTTTCCAGCAGAGGGCGCAGTGCTTCCATGCCCTCCAGCGTGGCGGCATACTCCTGCTTCCAGCAGGTATCCCGCCGTCCGCAGTTAAAACAAAGGGTATCATGGGTGTTATCAATTACCCAATGGAAATCCTCACGCCGGTGCGGCAGCGTTTCGTAGACATCGTTCACGGTCTCTGCCAGCGATGCAAGGCTCTGGGACACCTGTTCCAGCCGGGTGGCCGCTGCACTGTACTGCTGCGGCTGGGCCTGCCCTGCCTGCGGCTTTTCTTCCGGCTCCGGCACAAGCCACGCTGCGGGCATGGCCGCTACGGCCGTGATGCCGATGCAGACGTTCAGCAGATATTGGAACGCGCTCCCGGGCGGCTGCACACAGAGTGCACCGGTCACGCAGCCGCCCGCGTAGGCGGCTACCGTTTCCATGCGCCGTCCGGGTGCCAGCACCACCGCTGCCGCCGTGGCACAGGCAAGGCCGGATGCCGCAAAGCTGAGGGCCAGGTCTGCCGCGCACAGCGCAGCGCCCAGCACCGCGCAGGCCGCAAGCGCGGCTTTGGCCTGCCCTTTGCTGCATAAATACAGTTCCAGCGCCGCGCAGACGATCACGCCCGGCAGCAGCTGCCAC
>ENA-OPRS01000769-OPRS01000769.1-human-gut-metagenome-genome-assembly--contig:-NODE-769-length-17646-cov-3.474675_pt1 | contig 17646 bp, 14 predicted proteins | sample MGYA00241795_ERZ501881 | MGnify/ENA primary metagenome ERZ501881 (study PRJEB25962, sample SAMEA2042440) | human gut metagenome | biome: human gut; feature: human-associated habitat; material: faeces... | reverse complement strand
TAATTTTCATATTTTATTTTTTCCACTTTTACAGCACCTTCCTTACTATCGTCGGATTTTATGAGGCAAAGATTTGCTCGAAGTTGGTAGCCATGCTGTCGTTAGCCACGAAGCTTTTGCGCATGACAAAGCAGTAGGGCTTTTGTTTTGCGATGCGGTAATGGTTTCATCTGCCCATTCTCATCGAAGCGGGCAGTCAGGAAGCCGTCGGCAACCTGGAATACCTTCTTTCCATAAGTCTACAATATATATTGTATAGTACGACGAGAAGTAAATCAATGTTTTTGCCGATTTATAAGGAGTAGAACCGTTTATTTGAATACCTGCCTGAAAAATTGTTCCAATAAAAACCGCTTCTTTACTTTGCCGGAATCTTCCTTACAACTATATCCCTGCCTGCTGTGATGACTATATTTTGTGGGCAAGTTGGGTGAACTGATGAAACCGCATTATCTGACAAGTTATCTTCCGCAGTATATCCAAAAGCACGGCCCGAAGCGGATGCGCTTTCATGATTCGCACCATAAGTTGCGCTTCGCTTTTACTTGCTAACGGCGTGCCGCTGAAGCAGATTCAGGAATGGTTAGAACGTAACCGTCAAACCTCCGGGCGTATAAAAAAGGCCGCCACCTCAGCGGCCAGGCTTTGAGATGGCGGTCAGGGATTCCATTAGATTTTAGCTTCTGCATTCCTTCGGTGCATTCACAGGGAGGAAGAATTCCGGCCAATCCTCATCCTTTTGGCTCTGTTCAGGCGCATTGTGCAGGAACCAAACCAGATAGCGGTAAGGATCCAGGTCGTTCTCCTTTGCGGTCTCAATCAGACTGTAAATCACAGCGCTGGACTGGGCCCCGGCCGGGGTATTGGAGAATAGCCAATTCTTCCTGCCCATCACAAAGGGCTTTATGCTGCGCTCTGCGCGGTTGTTGGACAGCTCCAGCCTGCCGTCCTCCAGATATCGGATGAGATAAGGCCACTGCTCCCGCAGATAGCGCAGCGCCTTGCCCAGGGCAGATTTGGGCGCCGTCTTGGCACTGGCATCCTCAGCCCACGCCAACAGAGCGTCCAGAAGATAGCGTATAATCGAGTTCGCAAAAGGAAATAAGAAATAGACAAGCCATTAGGGCTCCTGTAGAATGAAAGTTGACGAGACAATCACAATACAAAGGAGAAACTCCCTAATGGCTCGAAAGAATCATACCACAAATCTGACCGAATTGCTACTGCAATGCGTAGCACAACCGGATCCCATGCTGAGCATGCTGGAATGGCTGTGCAGCCAGCTCATGGAAGCCGAAGTAAGCCAGCAGCTGGGAGCGGAGAAAAGTGAACGGGCTGAAAGCCGTAGTGGATATCGCTGTGGCTACCGACCTCGTCGCCTGGATACCCGGATGGGCACCATGTATCTCATGGTGCCAAAGGTACGTCAAGGCGGCTATATCCCATTCTTTGTTACGGAGCGCAAACGCAGTGAGGCGGCACTGATCCAGGTAATACAGGAGGCTTTTGTGCAAGGCGTATCCACGCGTAAAATGGAAAAGCTAGCCAAGAGTCTGGGAATTGAAAGCCTGTCCCGCAGTCAGGTCAGCGAGATGACAAAAGGTTTGAACGAGCAGGTAAATGCTTTCCGCAGCCGCTCCCTTTCCCAAAGCAGTTATCCCATTTTGTGGGTGGACGCACTGTACGAAAAAGTTCGTATGGACGGCAGAATTGTAAGTATGGCAATACTGGTGGTCTGCGGTGTGGATGAACATGGCCAGCGAGACATTTTGGCGATAGAGCCCATGTTGGAAGAGTCGGAAGAAGTGTATCTTCAGCTTTTCCGAGGATTGCAGGAACGAGGACTTTGTACGCCCCGATTGGTTGTTTCAGATGCACACGCCGGACTTGTTGCGGCTATCCGCAAAGGCTTCCCGGGAGCAAGTTGGCAACGGTGTAAGGTACATTTCATGCGAAATATTCTGGCACATATTCCTCATAAAGACAAAGATGCCTTTGCCAAGAATCTAAAGACGATCTGGTTGGCCTCCACCAGAGAACAGGCCCGCAGGCTGGCCGAAGAAATCTGCCGACAGTACGAACACCGTTTTCCCAAAGCCATCCGCTGCCTGGAAGATGGTTTAGAAGACTCTCTGTCGTTTTACGCTTTTCCACAGTTGGATGCACGAAAGATTTCTTCCACCAACGTGCTGGAACGTCTGAACCGGGAGATCCGCCGCCGTACTGGTGTGGTGGGGATATTTCCCAGCGCAGATGTCTACACCAGACTGGTTACCACGTATCTCATGGAATATGCGGAAGATTGGTCCTCTTCCAGAGCGTACCTCAGCGAGCAGTCTGTCCTAGCCATGCTGCGACCGGCCGCTTAACTTTTTATTTTTCAGGAACCCTTTACACTCTTTTTGCGAACAACACTTGACGCAGACGTCCAGAACTGGTTTTTCCAGTTCCAGACGCTTGTTGTATCGTTCTTCTGCTGTCAACTCAGAAAGGGTCTCCTCTAGCTGGAACAGCTTGGTACAATAGCACTCGCCAACTGCCGCCAGAGAACCCTGCTGTTTTTCCTTGGGCAGTGTCTGCAGTGCCTCGTCAAATTTCCTTCGGACGTGAGCCCAGCAGCCCACCACCCGGATCTTCTCTGGCAACTTGTGGTAACCCTGGTAGCCGTCCGCATGGAGCCATCCCGAGAAGTCCTTGAGAAAAGCTTGGGCATGCTCCGCCTTCCGGCTGGGCTGGTACTCATACAGCACAATGGGCTGTTTGGCACAGCCACTGGTCCGGTACACCCACATGTAGGACTTGCTGGTGGAAGTCCTGCCCGGCTCCTTTAGCACCTGCAGTGTGGTTTCATCCCCGTGCAGTACACTTTCTTGGCACAGCTTCCGGTGCAGTGCGTCGTACACAGGCCGCAGCCAAGTGTCCGAGGCCTGCAGGATCCAGTTGGCCATGGTCTGCCGGGACAGCTTCAGCCCCTGCCTCTGAAACTCCTGCTCCAGACGGTACAGCGGCGAATACATGACAAATTTCTGGGTCATAATGTGGGCCGCTGCCTCCGGAGAGGCAAAACTGCCAGGGCAGAATGTGGGCTTTTTGGGTGTTTTCCGCAGATTTCCTTCCCCTGTCTCCGACTCGCACTGCTTGCAGGCGTAGGTGTAATACACATCTTCCTGAATCCAGAACCGGGCCGGTTCCATCTTCAGGCTCCGGCGGACTTCTTTCCCAATCTCCTCCATCACCGAGCCGCAGGTATCGCAGATGCGTTCCTCTTCGGAAAGCCGGTGCTCCACCACTTCCGTGGGGGTTCCTTCCGGCACAATGTCCAGCACGTTGCCGCTCTGCCGTTTGCGGGCGTGGGCTTTCACCTTCACCTGCTCCTCTGTGGCATTCTTGGTCCCATAGGCATAGGCTTCCGCCTCATTTGCCATGAGAGACAGCTGGTCCATAAGGCCCTCCTGGAGCCGCTCTGACGACGCGCCAAACTGACGCTTCTTGGCAAGTCCAAGCTGCTCCAGAAGCCATTGGTTCTGGAGCTTTAACTCAGTCAATTGTGCCTGCTGAGATTCATATTCCTCCCGTGAAATGGTCACCATTTCCGGGTTGTTTGTGGCTGTGTTCTTCTTGTTTTCCATGGGAAAATCATACCACAAAACCGCATAAAAATCCAGTGTTTTCGCCACGTTTCGGCTTTAGAGGATGCTCAAACCGGACACCGCCTTGTTTGCCTTTGGCTGCTCGGTCTTCAGTCCTTCCATCAGCCAGCGGTATTGCTGCGGCGTCAGCTGCCGCACCTCGTCTTTCTTTCGCGGCCACTGGAACGCTCCGTTCTCCAGCCGTTTATACAGCAAGAGAAATCCGTCTCCCTCCCAGTACAATCCCTTGATGCGGTCTTGTCTTCTGCCGCAGAACATTTACACTCCATGACCGGCACTTCTGCGAAGGTTACCTCCTGGACTTCCTTCAAGGCCTGGAACACCTTCCTCTGCCAGGAAAAATAGGTGGATACTGCGATCCCATTTTCCTGGCACCACTGCACTACTGTCAGCCCGCTGTTCCGGCAGGCCTCCACCCGCTGGCTCCATTCTGCCAGCCGCTGCTGCCGGTTGACTTTCTGTAAACTCTCCATTGGCTCCATGCCGCTACCTCACTATCTCAGAGTCTTGAATACTATCTGATACTACTGTGTACTTCCTTAGACTCTTATAGTGTGGCAGAGTTTTTCTCTTCTGGCAAGGCGCCCGTTTATTTTACGCTTACGTTCAAGCGCAGAGACACGCCGGCTCTGCGCTTGAAGTTCTTCATATTCCGCACGGGAAATGGTGACCATTTCCGTGTTGCTTGTTCTGCGACGTTCTGTGTTGTTCATGCTTGCTATTATACCATATTCACGAAAAAACGTACAGAACAAACACGAAAAAGCAGACGCTTTTAAAGGATTTCCAGGCCGCTGACTGGCTTGTGTGCTTTCGGCTGGTCAACACTCAAACCCTCCATGAGCCAGCGATACTGCTGTGGTGTCAGCATTCTGGCTTCACTCTCTTTTCTGGGCCATTGAAAGCTGCCTGACTCCAGCCGTTTGTACAGCAGCACAAAGCCGTTGCCCTCCCAGTACAGAGCCTTGATCCGGTCCCGCCGTCTGCCGCAGAACAGAAACAGCGTATTGGTGAAGGGATCCAGTGAGAACTCCTGCTGCACCATGGCTGCCAGTCCGTCGATCCCGCGCCGCAGGTCGGTATATCCGCAGGCGATATACACCTTTTCGGCTCCTGTGAAGTCATTCAGCATGATTTTAGAACCCGCAGCACCAGCTCCACAGTTTGTGCATCTGCGCCGCTGTAAATCTCCGCTTCTGCTCCTGCGATGCGCACGGTGACCGCAATGTTTCCGCCGGGCTGCGGCGGCGGAGTGATTTCTGCAAAGCGCACCTGCTGTGTTTGGACTAATTCGAATACTTTTCGCTGCCATTTGTAATAGGTAGCTTCGCAGATGTGGTTTTCCCGGCACCACGATTTTACTCCTTGCCCGCTGTTCCGGCAAGCTGAGATCCGCTCGGCCCATACAGCCAGTTTCTTTTCCTGGTTCAGTGTCTGTAAGTTTCTTTCCACGCAAACGCCTCCATATCCGGGCTTTACGCAACTCGCGTATACTATCCGCCAGTCGCATATACTTTCCGTTTCTATATGCAGACATTATTTCACTTCTATATGCAGACATTATTTCACGCTTCCGCAGAACTTACAATACGGGGCTGTTTTGACGCTTACATTGAAGCGGGTATATACGGGTGTACATCAGGTTAAGTAAGAAGGACTATCCAGTTGATTTGGATAGTCCTTTTGTTAGTTTTAATCGGTTTTTTCGTACTGTTGGATGAAAGCGATATTGTCTTTTTCCACCTGACTTAGCAAATCATCGGTAAATTCTTCGGGAGCAATGGTGCCATGGTACCAGGATTGCGACTCAAAATACGCACGAATGGCTGGGTCATTAAAAATTCGTCCGTGACGCGCAAAAATCTCATTTCTGGCAAGCATCAAATCGTGCTGTGAGAGTCCGGCAATATCCTGGTAAGTAAGAAGCCTCTGGGAGCTTTGCGGCAGAATATACGAAGAGCTAGTCTCCGAGGAACTGGAAGGTTGCTGGGCCGGAGCGGGAGTAGGAGAAACGGATGGCTCGTTCTTGTTGATTTCCAAAGCGTTCAACACCAGATCAATCTCCTGACTATTTCCTAAAAGCCCCTTGGCCTCGGTTAATAGAGAAATCGCACCTTCTTGATCGCCTTGTTGAATCATCGAATTTGCCTGCACGATTACTTCATTTTGGTAGCTTTCCCGCGTCTCTTCCAATTGTTCAGAGATGGATGGGTCGTCTGGTTCTTGCTCCTGCCAATATTCCAATAGGTGAATCGCTGTAGGATAATCCCCATCCGAAATCGCCTGGTCTACCACATCCTGGAAGGAATCATCTTTCAGATTAGAAGTTTCTGGCAATGGAGAGGGTTCCGTGCTGGACAGCACACTTTCGGAAGAGGTTGATTGATCCAGAATGGACGATTGGCTGGAAAGGTCATGGGAAGAAGTTCCCGGATTTTGCTTGGACAAAACAACGCCCAAAATCGTGCCAGCTCCTACCAGAATTACAAGGACAACAAACATCACTATGTAAACCAATTTTCGTTTCTTTGGCATTTTTGTTGAGACCCGTTCCTTTGCTGGTGAGGAGCTTGTCCCATATCTCGCACCACATTCCGTACAGAAATCGTCCCCTGGCTCCATGGGAGAACCACAGTTCTGGCAGAATCGGTTATGATTTGTAAGAGAGTCCGACTGTTCCGTCTGGGTTGTGTACTCGTGGGCAAAAACCGGTTCTTCCATCCCAACCTTGCTGCCACAAAAAGAGCAATATTCGTCCCCATCGGGAACAGGATTCCCGCAGTTGCCGCAGTACTTCATTGGAACATCACCTCAAAACATGAAATCTTTTTTCAATCACGGGCGAGATCATCTCCTAGTAATTGAATGCTATTGAGATTACATTCAAACTGCATTACCTTCGATCTCGGAAATTAGAACAAATTACCTGCGGTTATAGCATCGAGGTACCAAGACTTGCCTACCTTAATCAATGGTATGCTCATCGATTCTGAATTCTCCAAGTCATTCCCAGATACCGTCACCTCAATATCTACCGTTTTTGCAGCGGAGACGTTCACATCCATAGCAGAATAGGAATCTTTTATCTGGTCTAACTCGGCGCCATTCAAATCTGTTTCATTGGAAATGGTGTAGGAATAATCCCAATTGTCACCCAAAACACCAAGGGCGCTATCCAGAGAATCCTGAATTTCCTGTTCAGCTTGAGTAACAAGATAATCCAGTTCTTCCTGTGTGTATCCGTTACTTTCCAATGCATTTTTATATACTTTAGATGGAACCAGATCTATCACCTTATCCATATCGGCAGAGAAAGAGGCTGACAGCATTTGGTCTATCGTTTTTTTGTAGCCCCGACCCCCAGTAAACGTGGCCACTAGGATAATGACTAGTACAATCACTACTCCCGCACCAATCAGAAGCGGCAATGGGTTTGTTTTTTTAGCAAACGTTGCTGCCGTTCCTGTCGATGAACGCACCGCTGATCCGGAAATGGATACGGGCTTGGAATTTGATGCTCGGCTTAAAGAAGCTCCGCAGTTTGAGCAAAAGGTCGCTCCGTCGGGGTTTTGGGTTCCGCATTTTCCGCAATACATAATTTTGACCTCCTATTTTGTGTATGTACACGATTTGAATTAATAAATTCAAATCATTCCTACAAATTGATAATAGACGAGCTAGTTTGAAGTTGAAGAGTTTAGTAATTCTTCAGCCGATATAAGGTATGAATCTGTGGTAGTATATGGAATTGTAAACTCCTGCCGGCCCACAGCATCACCTACATTATAGTAAAAACATAACCCACCTTCAGTTAATGTATAGCCTGTATATTCCAAAATTTCTGCCATAGACATTGTTCCATCATTTGCGCCTTGGTGCCATGGAACTGCTTCAATTAAGTATTTTCTTAAAACTGCATCTATTTGCTCATTGGTACCTTGAAGGATATCTTCATACGTCAGTATTTGGCCACTGGCGACATCAAAATTGATCCCTTTCACCTCGTGATATGGATGCGCACCACCCAACCACGATGTATAAGTTTCTTTGATGGCAACAGCACCGTTAATGTCAAATAAGGTGACCTCGGTTTCAAGATCATCATAATAAGGTATACCCTCATCCGCATTTTCGTTAAATTCTAATGCTTCCTGATGGACTGCATCGTAATCTGTGTCATTGTAGCGGTACCCATCAACTATTTCCGAATAATGTTGATTAATGGTGCTAACAACATTAAATGTGCCTTGAAAATAGGGATAGGTAAGTTCATTTGAATAATATAAACGCCCATCGGATAGAGGAAACTCAAAGGATTCAGTATGCATTTGATAGGAAAGCGACTCTGTTGGTTGGGAGACTTGCTGTTCATCGTCCCTAGCACTTCGTTGATAAGACTCAATTTCATAGCCCAGAGAATTGTTACTCTCAACCAAAGTGGCGCTTCCTTCGTAATTGGAAATCCACCCACCCACATCTTCTAGCTCGTAACCAAATGTAATCTGGACGTTATCCGAATTCTCAGTTATATCCTTTAGCTCCAAATTACGAATTACAGCATACCCACGCCCAGGAAGAGTCCAAACAAGTTGGTCTCCTTCTATGCGAATTTGGTCACCTTCATAATCGTCATAAGGTGAATAGGAGCAAAGGGCATCAAGCACTTCTTCTGGATCCCCTCCAAACAGTTGAATCGGCGTATTTAGCGCATCTTGAGCAAAATATGCCCTGGATTCATCTGTGGAAATGAAATCTTCCTCACGAATAGGGGTAGGGTCTTCATCACTATCGTCTTGGTATGCCCACAAAGCTGTCCCCAGCCACATGGATGCCATACTTTGCCAATCCTCTGTGGTTAACTGATCAGTATAGACTACTTGGGAATCTCCCGTCCCAATATTGGCAAGACCTTTCAATACCAGATCGGTATCAATTTTCTCCAGCAGAGAAGAAGTATGATCCTCATTCTCTTTTACCTTGACTAAGTACATAGCGTTATCATCCGGGCTGCCCTGTTGCCAGTTTGTTTCATAGAAAAAGACCTCCCCAGAGGGGATCTCAGAAAGCTGATTACGCAGCCCATTATCCCATTTAATATCATCGTCAATGGTAACTGGCTCTAAGGTCGAAAAGAGGGCATTGTCCCAGGTAATTTTTAATTGACTTTTGTTAAAAGTATAGCTTAATGTTCTACTGAAAATTAAGTTATCTTCTGTAACTTGCCTACCAGGTTCGATAAAATACTCGTTCACGGTTCCATCTCTATTAAATTTGTAAACGTGCGGAGATTGTATGCTATTCTCCCAGTAGCCTTCAGTGAGGGATTCAGTTGTTATCTGCTCATTTCTGTCACTGGGTTCCCAATTCAAGGCAGCTTCTACGGCTGCTTTGGCGTTAACCATAAAATATGTTCCATCATCATTTTTAGACCGAGGTAACACAGGTTCCGTTGCTGTAGAAACAAGTATTTCTTTCACATCGCCCGCTGTCAATGCCGGATTAACTGACCATACCATACCAGCAATTCCGGATACTATTGGTGCTGCCATCGAAGTCCCTTTCATGTTTCCATAGGATCCATCTATCCCCCCCATAGCTATTGTGCTGAAAATATTTTTACCTGGAGCACAAATGGTAATGCTATCTCCATAGTTTGAGAAGTCGGTAAGCTGCCATTGTCCATTCTTCTTTTGATTATCCACAGCAGCAACTACGACAAAGGAATCCATAACGTCCTGTATGGAAATAGGTCTAGTAAAACGCGTAGACTCACTGGCATACAGGTCAAACGCCTCCTGAATAACAGTTTCATCGACGGAAGAAAAATAACCATTATATGTCTTCGCATCAACACCCCGGTTAAACCAATCACCATTTCCCGCAGATTGAACTATCAGAACATCATCATAGTTATCGATAAATGAAATCAAATACCCTGCTGCGACAAGCGCTTTTTCATCTGCACTACTTTTTGCACTCGTTGCGCCATCTTCGCTCACAGAAAACTTATTAAAATTTATTCCCAAAGACATATTAATTACTTTACAGTTATTTTCCAGACAGGAAACAATCCCATCCATAATTCCACTAACGGCAACTGATTTCTTTTGTTGTTTATCCGTCGCAAAACAATCCACTCCATATAGATTTGCAGAGTCGATTATTCCTGAAATCCCAATGCTATTATTTTTCGTTGCGCCAATGATTCCTGCAACGTGTGTTCCATGGTTCTCAGCATTATTTACATCTTCGTTTAGCACCGTAATGTCAAGGTCCTCATGTTTCGAATCGAAACCACTATCAACAATTCCAATATTAATAGGGGTAAATGTCTCTTCATACTCCCATGCAGATAGAACCTTTGTTGCTTCGATCCACCAGTTGTTTTCTCCTGGGTTCTCCTCATCCCACTTCACCCCCCAAAGGCCTTGAAAAACATCTTTCCAAGGATCATTAGGCGGGGTAGTAGAATTAACATCCGTAGCAAACACCTCATCCACTATAGCAAAAAACACATTGGGATTCTCCATCACTTGGGTACAAAGTGAATTTAATTCTTGACGAGTAGAAGGTTCTACCTCAATTTGATACTGATGTATTCCTGGAATTTCACCTACAAGTTCTCCATTAAGTCGAGAGATCACTTTATCAATCTCTTCTTCTGAAGTGTGGTTATAAAAGGTCACTAAAACCATATTGTTTACATAACCAGACTGCTTGTCAGCTGAATCATACACTATATTATCTTCATTGGGGGTATAGCAATCCGCAGATGCCTGACCAGTAAATTGGGGTTGCTTATTTAAACCTACAGCGGACATTACACTTGAAATGACAGGAATTTTAATTGCCCCCTGGTATACTAAGGTTATACAAACAGCACTACATATCACCAAGAGACATCCAAATAAAAATAAAGTTTTCTTCCAGATACCATTTTTATGATTAACCGGACGATCACACTTTGGGCACAACCCTGTTTTCTCATCCAGCTTGCTGCCACATTTCCCACAAAATTTAGCCATTTTATGCCCTCCATAACTCAATCAGATCGAAAACGTAAAGATTTATCCCGTTGGAAAGCTTTGGAAAGTGATATTTCCCTTTTCATTCCAATAATCTTCGTATTCTTTTTGAGTAATAGTAATCTGTTCACCATTTTTCAAGAGGTAGTATTGTGTCCCGTTAGATGCCACATCGTACTCACTTATCAAGCTGAAAGCTTCTTCAAGTTTTCCATCTTTGATTTCCCAGAATCCATAATCTTGGTACATCATACCATTATTTAACTCAGTATAGCTTATCGCATGATATTTTGGATAATATTGGACACCTCGGCAATTTTGTGCAATATTAGAATAACCTTCATTATCGTACTCCAGTCTACCTTTTATCGGAATGAAGGAAATCTCTTTTGTTTTTTTGTTACAAGACAAAACCGCATGACATCCAAAGCCTATTCCGTCATTGAAGGGCGCGTACAATAGCATTTCTTCCCAACCATCACCATCGATATCTACAATGGAATAGTTGACTTCGAGTTGATTTCCTTCGTAGTCTGTCATTTGAGAAGTGAACTCCGTGTATTCGCCCGAGGAAATAAACTCACTCCATCGACTTTCGGCTCCAATAGTCTCCGACTGTGGTTTTCGCTCGTCCCATTCACATAGAAACGGGCAAGTTTTCCCACTGCCATCATTCCATGACCCATCTGTGTTTTTCTCATAATACTGGCCAAAGTGTTCGTATCCACCTTGATTGTTTGGTTCACCGGAAGCCCAATTTTCATAAGCAAGCTCTTCTCCGGTTACCCAAACCCATGACCCTTCTTGATTAGCATCACTTAATCCAAAAAGCACAGAGCCATACCCCAAGTTTGAGACATAATCAAACAAGAAATCATCCTCTTCCGTACTGGTTATGGTTGCCAAGTGCCCACCCAGAGATTCGCAGTATTCTTCCGCCTCTTCCCAAGTAGTTACAGAGTCAAGGTCATAGACATAATAGCTATGATTGTTAAATACAACTGCGTCATTCGGAATTTGTGTTTGCATAGGAGATTGGTCAGCACTGCTTTCACCCAACACAAAACTAGTTTTTCCTTGTGCCGAGGCAGTGCCCTGAATCCCAGCAATCAGTTTATAAGTCACTTCGATAGAGGATAGATTTCCATCTCTGTCCAATGAAAAAAGGACACTAGCTTCTTGAATCCCATCCTCATCGGCGTATTCTTCGCTCGGACTCCAATAGATGCGGTAAGGCGAAGTCAAAGCACTAGAAAAAATACCACAGTTTTCTTGTGTAAGAGCTTCCCCATCATAGGTTACTAGATATGTTTTCCCATCGCCGTCATCCTCAGTTTCCGAGTAAGAATGCACACATTCAAGCGGAGGGAGTTCTAGTGTGACCAATTCACCAGTTACTGGTTGCTCATAATCTGGAATATGCATTCCTTGCGAGTCATAGGTGAAATCATAGTCCATTTCGCTGGTACTACCACCGCTGCCACCAGTGGAAGTATAGTGGCCAGAAGCAGTCATATTGGATTCTCCAAAGCCGTGGATATCCATAGTCTGCGTAAACTGAAGCTCTGAGAAATTTTCAAAGTCGGCAAGGAAAGAGCCTTCTTTGGTTATGGAAAAACTTTTTCCATTGAGCTTATCAAGAGCCTCTGCATAGGCAGTAGTGGCATTCTCAGGAGATAAGTGGTCAGTAGGAAGCATATCATCTTGGGGTCGACCCAGTTTTTCTGCATATTCTAAAATATCAGTCCGCCCTGTAATTCCTACATTTGAAAACGCTTCATCAACACAACTGAGCTGTGCATCCGAAATCACTCCACGAGAATTCAATAAGGCTGCCACACTTTCGACAACATTTCCACATAACTCAAAGTCTACATCAGACGGAAACATCGTCATTGAAAGGTACCAAAGATCTGAAAGAGTTTTTGTGTCGAGTTTCTTTGATTCATTCCCATCAATGCCATTCCACATCAGATAAGCAGCACGCGGCACTATAGTCGCAAAGTAGTACTTATCTCCTCTTGAGAATAACCCCTTTTTATCTTGAACCGTTGTTGCATTTCCGGAATCACTCGGATCAATGGCATTCCTATATGCATCGATATTATCTCCTTGCATTATCCAATCCGGTACAAGATCTGAAATGGTGTCTGTATTCTTGTTAGAGATAAATGCCTCCAGAATACTACCATATAAATCTGCCAATCCTTCATTTATAGCTCCTGCCTCACTAGCTCCGCTTTCTGGGTTAAATAAATGTTTTTCAATAATGTGTGTATATTCATGACCTATAACGTCAAAATCACCAGTCCCAGTTATTTCACCAACAGTCATATAACCACGAGTCGTGTCATTTTGTGTGATACTTCCTCCGGAGGCGTTTCTACCCCAATTCGCTGAATCGTTGTAACAAGCAATCAATGACCCAAAAGCACGATCTGCATAGTTATTGACAAAATAATCATATAGTGAGCTTAGAACAGAAAGAAATTGGACAGATGAAGTGTCAAAAATATCTCCAGTAGGACAAGAAACTAGTTGTGCTTCCGAGGACTTCTTGTCACTGTTCTGTCCCTCCCAATCATAGATATAAATATCTCTTGATGTATCTATCAGAGATAATTCGCCATCCGATTCTGTAATGGAAACTGAAAATCCGTCTTGAGAATAGGACACTGTTTTTGACATGTCGCATACCGATACATAATTAGCTAAAACAGAACCATCATCTGCATCTATGTAGTATTCTATCGTACTTCCACTGATGTCATCTGCTGATGCAAAAATAACATATGCATAATGATAACCATCTTCGGCTTTAAATAGCAACAGCGAACTATTATCATTCTCCTTTGAACTAACAACTTCCGACACACTGCGGATTTCAGAAACGATTTTTTCGGCCTCGTCCTCCGTTATTTTTATTTCATTGGCAAGATTAAACGAATCAATATCCTCACAATTATTGACACACAGAATTACTTCTCCCTCTGTATCAGAAATAATAGAAGCTGTCCTTCCATACACAGGAATTCCTTCATAATATTGCTGTAGCCGGTATGTTGTCAGATCCAAGATATCCTGAATGTAAATAGGTGCTAATTCCGAAAAAGCGTTCTGATACCCTAACTTTGGCCCCATTTCAGCTAGCACAGACACAGCCTCTTCAGGGCTACTAATTGATTCTGTGATAGATTCTCCGGACAAGACAGAGAATTTAGAACTTGGTTCTTCTGAATCTTTCAAAGTTTTAATACTGCCAAATCGCGTCCACAGTGCAGTTCCAGATCCAAGTCCAATAATAAGCACTAAAGTTATCGCTAAAACACGCAGCCACAATTTTGGCCTTTTTGGGGAAGAGGAGATGTCACGATCCTCCTGTCCCGTTTTTTGTTTCATAGAATTCTCGGTTTGATGATCACACTTCGGGCACAACCCAGTTTTCTCATCCAGCTTGCTGCCACATTTACCGCAATATTTAGCCATCCTCATTCTCCTTATTCAAGCTTAAATGAATGTAAAAAAAGCCGCTTGATCCCTATTGTTCTCAAGCGGCCCCTCTCACACATACGACTTATTCTCCAAACGCCTTTAGTCCATCGCTGACTTCATAGTTGTAGTCAGCAACATTTTCTGTAACCAGTTGTTTAAACATTAAACTGCCATCGCCGTAACCACTAGTATAATAGGTACTGTTTGGAAAATCATATCGCCCTAAAATACCTGATTCCTCGACATACATAAATTCATTTCCAGGAAGATTGATAAGTCCTTCAAACTGAATTGGGAAATAGATAGTGGCTGGGGTAAATTCATCTTCATCGTTACTTACAGTCGCACTGTAAACCATAATCAACCGGTTATTACTTTGGTAATCCTGGCCTTGCGCCTTTGCGGTCAACAAATACTGACCCACCTGTGTCATATTTGTAGCATGGGAACTATCAGTATACTGATTGGCAATCTCACCATTAATGATTTCCAATGCTTCTTCCGCAAGATAGTTCAAATTTTCTTCGCTAATGTCCGTTAGTGATTGTATTGGAGTATACGAAACATACTTTTCAAATCCGTCTCCCGCTTCACACTCATAATTGTCCTCTTTTGAAGCGAGAAGTTCTGAATAGGCAATTAACGGATTCGTATAACCTAGTGTGGTATATCTATCTAAAAAGCTATTATTCATCAAAAATGAAGATCCCGATATTTCATTTTCAGTATCGCTTTGCACCTGGTCATTAGAAAGCAACAGATTTGAATACAAAACAGGATAATAAACCATCGTATCGTGGAACCTGTTCTCATTGTGGGAAACTTTCCCTCTATAGATTATATAAAGTTCGTTAAACCGGTCTGCATTCTTTCCTTCTTTTGCGACATTGAAAATATAACCAGCATATTCAATAGGCGTCACAGGACACTCTTCATTATACTCACGTGCAACATAAGCGTTAATTGTGTCCTGTGCCTCTTCCTTAGCATACTCTAAGAATTCTTCTGGAATCTCCGAATATGACTGCACATATTCATCGAGCCCTTCAACTGTAAAAGTTTTGGAAGTCTCTGTCAGGCGATAGCCACTTTGAGCAGCAATTTGCTCATTATAAGAATCAATAGAAATAGTTATAGTATCACCATTTTTGAGGTTGGCATCTTTATCTACAATGAAGCTACTTTCTGAGACATAAGGTGAAGTTCCTGAATAAGCATAATCGACATATCCATTTGGAGAAATTCCACCAAAGGTCACTTCCAACCCGTCATATGGATCAACTGCTTCAAGCTCGTCCAATCCTTCCACGGTAAACGTGACACTTTCTCCACTGAACTTAATTTTAAAATCCTTGATAGACTCATTGTCATAAGTGATGCTTACCGTTACTTCATCGCCGTTCGATAAATCGCTGGCTTTGTCCAAGGAAAGGTGAAACGCACTCGTACAGGTAGCATACTCCACAGATGTGTAAAGTTCTTCAGGTTCAATCTTTAGGGCTTTACTAAGCTGTTGGTCATAATTTTCATAATCAATAGACGCTATTGCCGAGCCTACCGTGTTATACCCAGTAAAATTGACCTCGACTAATTGATCAAGATTGATTGTAACAGGTTGGGCAAGGACAACTGCAATCGCAACAATAGCGATAATCAGAACACAAACAATCCCTGCTGCGATTGGTACTATTTTTTTGAAGTTCTTTGCTTTTGAAGAAGGTTCATTGGCAAGCGGAGAACCACAGTTGGGACAAACCTTAGAATTCTCATCTTCAATTTTCGTCCCACATTTTCCACAGAACTTAGCCATTTTCATTCCCCTTTTGCTTATTGATTGCAGAAACGTCAGATACAGGTTTTATTTTATCCTCCGGTTGCCATTCGATAGCAATCATCGCAGGCAAAGACAATTCCTAATAAACTATCATAATGCTTGGTTGCTTTTTCATCTCCGCAGATCATACAAGTACTGCTACATTTATTGCAAACGTAAACCGGGGTTCCATCTGCTTTTTCGTATTTTACAGATGGGCTTTCTCCGCAGTACATACACGGTTCCTGAGCCATAGCATTGCAACCACACATGATAAGCAAAATAAAAATCAAACACAGTGGAACAGTGCAAAACGCTTTCCTCATCTCCTTCACCCCCCTTACAGCTTTGCACCGCACTCTGTGCAGAATGCGGAATCTTTATCGACCGTTGCACCGCAACTGGGGCAGACCCTTGCCATAGGTTCAGCGGGGGTGTCTGTCGGCTCGAATTCTTCCTGCACAGATGGTTCTGTATCAACAGGGGTGCCGCAATTGGTACAGAATTTCATCCCAGGCTGGACAACTGCACCGCAATTCTTGCAAGGCACGCCCATTGCGGGAACGGGTGTTGTCTGTTTTGGCATGGGGGCGCCACAGGAATTACAGAACGCCGAACCAGCAGCAACCTCAGCACCGCACTTTTCACAACGCTGGACGCCCTTAATATCCTGGACTTGATGCCGGTATGTGTCAATCTTGCTCTGAGATTCCTGGATGGAAGAAATCCAAGTGGCGAATTGCGGCTCCGCATCGCCGCTATGAACCTCTACGTACAAACGACCAATAGCAAGGTAGGCGTTGTTAATTTTAGTTTCTTCTTCGGATATCTGCCCATTTAAACGGGTGATATCTGAAAAATCCTTTGCCTTCTGCATTGCTTTTGCAGTGGTCTCCGTAGCTTTTTTACTCAGATTATCCCAAAATGGCATATAAATCCCTCCACCGAGTTTTTTCAAAAAGCGTACCTTTAGCTTATGTGGAATCGATTGAGACGGGTTGTTAATATAAGATAATATTTATGTAATTTTTTTAACACTTCTTCCGCCAAGCTGTTGAATTTGCTGGAAAATTGTGATATATTATTAAAATGTAAAGCCGCTGCCAAAAGGTACACCTTTCGATAGTGGCTTTTACTTTTTGCTTGATAACCTAAACTCCCGCAGACGGCGGTAGAAGGTTGTTCCGCTCATGCCGCAGAGTTTGGTGGCATCCTCAAAGGAGAGTTCTTTTTTCTCCCACCGGCGTACAATCTCCCCAAAGTTCTCCGGCATGGCGATCTCCGGCCTGCCAAACTTGATTCCCTTGGCCTTGGCAGCTGCGATTCCCTCCGCCTGGCGCTTGCGGATGTTCTCCCGTTCGCTCTGTGCCACAAAGCTAAGAATCTGCAGCACCAGATCCGCGATGAAGGTGCCCATCAAGTCTTTTCCCCGGCGGGTGTCCAGCAGGGGCATATCGATCACGCAGATATCCACACCCTTGTCCTTGGTGAGGACGCGCCACTGGTTCTGGATTTCCTCGTAGTTGCGCCCCAGCCGGTCGATGCTTTTGACATACAGAAGATCATCCCGCCGCAGGCGGCGCACCAGCCGTCGGTACTGGGGGCGCTCAAAGTCCTTGCCGGACTGCTTGTCCATATAGATGTTCTCCTCCGGCACCGGCAGGGC
>ENA-OPRS01000756-OPRS01000756.1-human-gut-metagenome-genome-assembly--contig:-NODE-756-length-17894-cov-2.660519_pt1 | contig 17894 bp, 16 predicted proteins | sample MGYA00241795_ERZ501881 | MGnify/ENA primary metagenome ERZ501881 (study PRJEB25962, sample SAMEA2042440) | human gut metagenome | biome: human gut; feature: human-associated habitat; material: faeces... | reverse complement strand
CTATCGTCTGCCTCAGACAGTATATCAACCTTATCACAGTGGCTCTTACTCAGATATCCGAGGGTAACCTTTGCCATAGAATGGAAGGTACTTTTAAGGGCGACTTCTATAAGATAAAGAGTACGTTTAACGAGATACTCGACTCTCTGTCTGATACCTTTGCTTCTATCAATATGTCAGCCGAGCAGGTGAACTCAGGAGCGGTTCAGGTGTCAAATATCGCACAGTCTGTATCACAGGGTTCTACACAGCAGGCTTCCGCGATCGAGGAGCTTTCCGCTACCCTCAGTGATGTTTCAAAGCAGATAACTCAGAACTCTGAGGACTCTAAGAACGCTTATAATATCGTACTTAAGAATACCGAAGCCGTTGACAACTGCAACAGCGATATGGGCAACATGGTAAATGCCATGAATGCTATCCATACTGCTTCTGACGAGATCTCAAAGATAATCAAGGTCATTGACGAGATCGCATTCCAAACAAATATCCTTGCCCTTAACGCCGCCGTAGAGGCCGCAAGAGAGGGTTCAAAGGGCTTTGGCGTGGTAGCAGACGAGGTAAGACGTCTGGCATCAAGATCAGCCGAAGCCGCAAAGCAGACCGCTTCACTTATCGAAAACCAGTCTGCCGCTGTTTCAAAGGGCTCTAAGATAGCCGAAGAAACTGCTGATTCACTGAACAATATCGTAAGCAATTCAAATACTATAAAGGATCTCGTAAAGAATATCTCAGACGCTTCTGAGGCGCAGGCAGAAGCTATCGTTCAGGTAAATACGGGAGTAGACCAGATATCAGCCGTTGTATCAGCCAATACCTCAACTGCAGTCGGTTCAGCTTCCGCAAGTGAAGAGCTTTCAAGCCAGTCGCTCATACTAAAGAATATGATAGCACGTTTCAAACTCAGCGAGAACAGTGAAAAGGATAAGAAAGAGCATCAGACTTCAAGGTTCACATATATTGACGATGAGCCGGAAAGCGAGGCCACCCCTGAGGAAACTCAGCAGGATATCACTCCTTCCGACGAAGCCGATATAGAAGATTTCAGCACAAGCGATAAGTATTGATATCGTTGATAATGATAGAATTTCATTGAAAGGACTTGGTAAAATGAAGAAAAGAATAGGCATACTCACAAGCGGAGGAGATTGTCCGGGACTTAACGCAACTATCAGAGGCGTTGCAAAGGCTTGCTATGAAAAGTTCGGCGAGGACGTTCAGATAGTAGGTATCGAGGACGGCTATTACGGACTTATCAATAATATGTGCAAAGAAATGAAACAGTCTGACTTTTCTGGTATCCTTACCACAGGCGGAACTATTTTCGGCACAAAGAGAACGCCTTTCAAGAAAATGCAGGTCATCGAAGAAGATAACGTGGATAAAGTAAAGGCTATGAAAGAAACCTATAAAAAGCAGAAGCTCGATTGCCTGCTCACCTTGGGCGGAAACGGCACTCATAAGACCGCTAACCTCCTTTCAACCGAGGGACTTAACGTTATCGGCCTGCCAAAAACTATCGACAACGATATCTGGGGCACGGATATTACGTTTGGGTTCCACAGCGCCGTGGAAATTGCCACCAACGTCATCGATTGTATCCACACCACTGCCACCTCTCATGGCCGAATTTTTATTGTGGAGGTCATGGGACATAAAGTGGGCTGGCTCACCCTTTCTGCAGGCATTGCAGGCGGCGCGGATGTGATCCTTCTGCCGGAAATCCCTTATGACATCAATAAAATTGCCAAAACTCTGAACAACCGCATTGAAAGTGGCAAAAAGTTCTCTATTTTGGCTGTGGCAGAGGGAGCCATCTCCAAGGAAGAGGCGGCCCTCTCCAAGAAAGAATTCAAGAAGGCTCGGGCAGATTTCAAGCATCCCTCTATTGTTTACCGCATTGCGGAAGAATTGCAGGATAAGATCGACAATGAAATCCGTGTCTGCGTCCCTGGCCATTTCCAGCGGGGCGGCAGTCCTTGCGCTTACGACCGTGTTTTGTGCACCAGACTGGGAGCAACAGCGGCCCGGTTTGTCAAAGAGAAAACCTTTGGCGTTATGGTGGGCATGGTCAACGGGCGCACGGTGCCAGTGCCTCTGAAGGACGTGGCTGGAAAGCTTAAGAGCGTTCCTGTGGATTGCGATGAAATCAAAGCCGCCCGGCAAATCGGCATCAGTTTCGGAGACTAACTCTCCAAGGAGGAATTGTAATGAAATATTCAGTCAGTCTTTACAGCTTTAACAGCGCAATTAAAAAGGCAGAGCTTACGCCTTTGGATTGTGTTGCAAAGGCAAAGGAATTGGGTTTTGACGCCATTGAAGCAGTGGACTTCGTCAACTTTGATTGTCCCGAGGAAGAAAGAGAGCAGCGAGCCAGGGAATTAAAGGCCGCCGCAGATCAGGCCAATTTGGAGATCTCTTCCCTGGCGATCGGTGCTGACTTTCTCAATGGCAGCGGCGGAAACATGGAGCAGGAGATCCAGAGGGTAAAGGGTTTTGTGGATGTGGCTGCCATTTTGGGCGCTCCTCGGATGCGTCACGATATCACCCAAGGCTATGGGAGAGATTCCGGTCGGTATCAGAGTTATGAAAGCTTAATTCCCACTTTGGCCGATGCAGTCCGCCAGGTGACAGAATATGCCCAGACCAAAGGGGTCGTAACCATGACGGAAAACCATGGGTTCTTTTCCCAGGATTCCCAGCGGGTGGAGAAGCTGTATACCGCGGTAAACCATCCCAATTTCGGTCTGTTGTGCGATATCGGAAACTTTATGTGCGCTGATGAAGATCCTGCCCAGGCGGTGGCTCGTGTGGCTCCCTACGCCCGGTATGTTCACGCCAAGGATTTTATCTGGAAAAGCTTTTACAGCGAAGATCCCGGCGAAGGATCCTTCCAGACTCGGGGCGGTAATTATTTGAGAGGTACCATTATTGGCCATGGCAATGTACCGGTTAAGCAGTGCCTTCATTTGTTGAAGGCGGCCGGATTCGACGGCACAATCGCCATCGAGTTTGAAGGTATGGAACCTGCTGTGGACGGAATACGTATTGGCTTGGCAAATTTAAAAAAGTATTGGAGTGAAGTCTGATGTCTGTCAAAGATGTATTTTTGGATCTTGTATCCTACAGTTCCGGTTCCGATGAAACTACCGGCACCACCCCCAGCACACCCGGACAGAAAGTACTGGGCGCTCATATTGTGGAATACATGAAGAAGATCGGGATTGAAGATGCCTTTATGGACGAAAAAGGCTATGTTTATGGGACGGTCCCTGCTACGGAACCCAGAAAGAACACGGTGGGATTTGTGGCTCATATGGACACCTACGGCGGTGTCTGTGGGGACAACATCAAGCCTCAGGTCATTGAACAGTATAACGGCGAAACCATTCCTCTGGGCAATAGCGGGCTTTCTCTTTCTCCGGAAGCGTTTCCTGCTTTGAAAAGCCAGGTGGGAAAAACCTTGATCACCACCGATGGCACCACCCTTTTGGGCGGCGATGACAAGGCCGGTGTAGCGGAAATCCTCTGTGCGGCAGAAGAGATCATCAAGGAAGGAAAGCCTCATGGAACCATGAAACTTGGCTTTACTCCTGATGAGGAAATTGGATCTGGCGCCGACTATTTTGACGTGGAGGGTTTTGGCTGTGATTATGCCTATACCGTAGATGGCGGAACGCTTGGAGAGCTGGAGTATGAGAACTTTAACGCCGCTGCAGCTACGGTAGAAGTTGAGGGCTTTCCCATTCATACAGGTGGAGCCAAAGACAAGATGATCAACTCTATGAGCATTGCCATGGAGTATTGCTCTTTGCTGCCTCAGAACCAAGTTCCTGAGCATACGGAGCTTTACGAAGGATTTATTCACTTGGATTCCATCAAGGGAAATGTGGAACATACCGTGATGCAGTTCCTGATTCGGGATCACGACAGTGAACTCTTCCAGAAGAAAAAGGAATTGATGGGACAGGCTGCTTCTTACATCAACGTGAAGTATCCCAGTCAGCCTCTCACCTTGACGGTGAAGGATACGTATTACAACATGAAGGAAAAGATCCTTCCCCGGATGGATATCATTGAGAGTATGGAACGGGCCATGCGTGAAAACGGTGTGGAGCCCTTCTCCCTGCCGATCCGTGGCGGCACCGATGGCGCGCGGCTTTCTTTCATGGGTCTCCCCTGCCCCAATATCTGCACCGGCGGCGCCAACGCCCATGGGAAGATGGAGTATGTAGTCGTAGAAGATATGGAAAAAATCAAGGATATCATCAAGACTGCCATTTACAACGTGGAGTAATCAATTGAGAAAGGGCTTGTGATATGCTGAAATTTGGAACCATCGGCTCCGGTTGGATTGCCGACGAATATATCCATGGTGCGAAAGACAGCGGTCTGTGGGAATTGACTGCTGTTTACTCCCGCACTCGGGAGCGGGGCGAGGAATACGCCAAGCGTCATGGAGCAAGCTATGTGTTTACGGATGTGGAGGAAATGGCTGCGTCAGATGTGATCGATGCCGTTTACATCGCCAGTCCCAATGCTCTCCATTATCAGCAAAGTAAAATTCTCTTGGAACATGGCAAGCATGTGATCTGTGAGAAGCCTCTCTGTGCCCAAAAGGAGAAAGTGGAGGAACTCCAGCAGATCGCCCGAGATCACGGTGTTGTATTTCTGGAAGCCATTATGTTTCTGCATTTGCCCCAGAGAAAGATTCTGGAAAATGCACTGGCTAGGATTGGCACCATCACAATGGCAAAAATTGATTTTTGCCAGCGTTCTTCCAAGTTGGACGCCTACCTTCGCGGAGAGCTGCCCAACATCTTCAATCCTACCTTGGAAACTGGCGCGTTGATGGATCTGGGCATTTACTGTGTCTATCCGGCCTTGGTTCTTTTTGGACAACCTGAAAGCTTTTCTACCGATGCCTTTATGATGAAAAGCGGCGCGGATGGCGCAGGAGTGATCACCCTTCGGTACCCGGACAAGTTGGTCACGTTGACTTATTCCAAGTTGGGTCAAGCTGGCGCCAACAGCGATTTTCAGGGAACGGAAGGAACGGTTTCTGTGGAATCCCTTTCCCGGATTGCGGGAATCTCTTTGTGGAACAAGGATGGCTCTACAGAGAAGATTTACGGGGACGATGACAAATACCTGCTCATGGGATGGGAAGCTAAGGATTTCTACCGGTATATCACGGAGCCCGAAGCATCGGCCCAGGAGTATCAATATTGCAGCCAGATGAGTTTGCAGGTGGCAGAGTTTTTAGAGAAAGCCCGAAAGCAAGCCGGGATTCATTTTCCCAGCGACGAACTGTAAAAAAGCAGAAAAGGTCTCCCTACTGGAAACGGGAGACCTTTTTCTTTTGAGATTCCATCAAAAAAGAGTGGAGGGTAATGGAACTGCCCCCACTCTTTTTTAATCTACTGTAATATATGGTTCCAATTTGGCGTATGTTTTCTCTCCAATTCCGGATACATCCATGATCTCCTGAATATCATAAAAGCCATTGTTAGCTTCCCGATAGTCAATAATCCGCTGGGCGATCACTGGTCCCACGCCGGGGAGTGAATCCAACTCCTCTAAAGAAGCCGTATTGATGTTGATGCTTTTTTCCACCAACACCTCCTGAGGTCCTTCCGATTCCGGTAAATCTTCTTCCGACAGCTCGGCATCGGAGCTCTCCTCAGGGGGTGGAGAACTTTCTGTAGGTTCTTGAGGCACAATCTGTTGGGACACTTGGGAAACCACAGCTGGGGTGGAAGAACTGGAGGCGGGAATGACTTGGTAAATTTTCACAGGGTCCACAAAGTACATGGCCATAAGTACCAAAGCGGTCAAGATACTGGCCGCCAGCAACAGGAGTATGCGGATCCTGGATTCCCGATCCATACAATCACACTTCCTTTAGTTTGTTGATGAAACCGGTAAAATAGGCCGGAAGAGGTGCCTCAAATTCCATATATTCTCCGGAGCGGGGATGAATAAAGCCGATTTTTCCCGCGTGAAGGCATTGTCCTCCTAGAGAGGTGATCACTTTCTTGGGTCCATAGACAGGATCCCCCGCTACAGGATGGCCCATGTATGCCATGTGAACACGAATCTGGTGAGTTCGCCCGGTTTCCAATTGAAGCCGAAGTTGGGTAAAACCCTCAAAGCGCTTGACAATCCAGAAGTGGGTGACAGCGTTGCGGGCTGTGGAAGAATAAGGAAGTACGGCCATTTTCTTTCGATCGGTGGGGTGACGTCCAATGGGCGCGTCCACTTTTCCCGTTTCGTCTTTGATGGATCCGTAGACCACCGCACTATATTCCCGGGTAAAAGAATGTTCCTGGATTTGCTGTGCCAAACGTGTGTGGGCAAAATCATTTTTTGCCACCATCAAAAGGCCACTGGTATCTTTGTCAATTCTATGGACAATTCCGGGACGGGCCACCCCATTGATCCCAGACAGGGAATCTCCGCAGTGATACAGTAGCGCGTTGACCAACGTGCCGCTTTCATGGCCAGGAGCAGGATGAACCACCAATCCTTTTGGCTTGTTGACTACCAAAAGATCGTCGTCCTCGTACACCACCTCTAAAGGGATATTTTCCGGCAGTACCTCCAAAGGGCGGACTTCCGGTAACTCTACTTGAATTTGATCCCCAATTTTCAGTTTAGTGCTTTTTGTCAGGACCTTTCCCCTGCAGGTAACCCTGCCCTCTTCCATCAGGTTTTGTATGGCAGAACGGGTCATATCCTCTAAAGCAGCCGCTAAAAGTTTATCCGCTCGAAGGCCTTCTTCCTCTACGGAAATCTGAATCGTTTGGCTCATTGGTCTTCTGTCTCCTGAGGCAACGATTTCTTCTCTTGATGGTCCCGGCTGAAAAACAACACATGAAGCACAAACAAAACCGCTCCCACCGTGATACAGCAATCGGCAAAGTTAAAAATATAGTCAAAAAACAGCACATGGATGTAGTCCACAACAAACCCATGGAGGATTCGGTCTATTAAATTGCCCAATCCGCCTGCGATTAACAGGGCTGAGGTGGCGTAGCTGAGGAACGTATGATGTTTATACCGGAAAAGCAGGACAATGATGACTGCCGACACCGCCAACGTTACCGCTACCACAAACCACATGAAATTTTTAAAAAGGCCAAAGGCTGCCCCTGTGTTTTCCACGTAGGCAAATTCCAAAAGTCCCGGAATAACAGTAACAGCGCCAATGGGTTTTAAATCCTGCAATACGAAGTATTTTAGGATTTGATCGATTGCCAAAAGAACCACTGCAGCCACTAAGACGAAAATGGCAGTGGCAACACTCCGATTTTTCTTATCCGATTTCAAAACGTTCTCCTTTTTCATGGAATGGGAAAGGCGCAATCTTCCCATTGCGCCTTCCTTTATTTATCTTTTACGTCTCTTATTGGTGCCCACATCAACATCGTCGCCGAATTCCAAGTTGCTGAAATGGGATTCCTTTTCTCTCTGGAGAGATTCCGGAATGCTGGTGTAGGCTTTCAGGTCAATGCCAACTTGGGACAGATCGTCATCTTCAAAATTGAGACCACTCAACTGTTCCTTGCTGTAATCCACTTTTTGCCGCAGGCCCGTATCCCCCTGGGAAACGGGCTCAGGATTCTTTTTAGGAGCCTGCTGGCGGGCAGGCTGTTTCCTGGTTTCCTGACGAGGGGCGGCAGCGGGAGTCGCCGTGGGAGCTGCAGGCTGAGCAACGGCCTGCACTTGTTTGGGCTGGGCAGGAGCAGGTTTCACCTCCGGAGTAGGTTCCGGCTGGGGAGCTACCTCCTGGACAGGCTCGGGATCCGGTTCTGGCTGAGGCTCCGGCTTTTTTTCAACAACAGGGGCAGGGGCGGATACAGGTTCAGACCGCACGGTTTCCTCTTCGTGAACAGGTGCACTGTCCTTCACACGAAAACTGGGAATGTGATTGATGCTTTCCAAGTGCTTTTTGTACATTTCCAAAAGGGAAACCCGGAAGGCGGAAACCTGCCGTTTCATCTCTTCCAACTCATTTCTCTTCCGATCCACTTGTTCCGCATAGTCCCGAGCTGCGCGGGCTGCATCCGTCCGAGCATTGTCCAGGATTTTTTTGGCGCTGACCTCAGCATCTTCCAGCATAATGGAAGCTTTGTCCTTGGCCTCCTGAATCGAATCTTTGGCAATCCGCTGAGCGCTGAGAATGGCTTCTTTGATGCCGTCTTCCTCTTCCCGATAGGATTCGATTTTCTGGGCGAGAATGGCCAGTTTTTTCTGGAGTTCCGCGTTTTTCGCTTTCAACTCCGTCACCTGGCTGTTCAATGCCTCCACCTGGCTGCTGAGCTGGGCGTTCTGCTGAACAGCATCATTTCGCTCTGCCTCCAACTGGCCGTAAGACTCCACCACTTCATCGATGAAATTGTCTACGTCTTCCGGCTTATAGCCAGAGAACCCGGCCTTGCCAAAACTTACTTCATTGATATCTTTTACGGTCAACATGTGGAAGGTCCCCCCTATTGATATTTCCTGCATTTCACCACAAGACGCCCTTTATTGGTCAAAGGGCCCAATTGATCGACCACGAACCGGCCTTGTCTCCGTATGGAGATTTGGTCTCCTTCCTTGACCTGGGAAGATCCCGAAAGGGTTTCCCGGTGATTGACGGAAACCATCCCCCCTGAGACAAGGTGGGCGGCTTTATCCCGGCTGGTGCGGCAAAGGAATGCTGTCAGGCAATCCAATCTCTGCGAAGCCACCACGCCGGACATTTCTATGAATTTCCGGGAAAGGGGCAAAGGACCATCCCATCCAAGGAAGGTTTTTACCCCCACCCGGCCTATTTTTGTGATATTCTGAGCAAAATACTGGCCCATCTCCTCTCGAAGGAACGCCACTGTAAGACCTTCCCCTACGAGGATATCTCCAATCACATCCCGTTCCACACCCAAGGAGAGAAACGCGCCCAGAAAGTCGCGGTGGGTCAAGGAATCTGCCCCACGATATTGTAACGCCAGAGGTACCAGCGGGAACCAACTGAGATCCGGCTCCATATAATCCGGAAAAAATCCCAGCATGGTGCGTTCCGCTTCTTCAAACCCACCCCAAAACAAGTAACTTTCCCTGCGATGGGATAGATACTCCAGGCAAAAGGACCGTTGACCTTCGTCCAAAAAACCTAGAAAACAGGGACGTTTTTGAGAGAGTCTGAGATTGTCCTCCAGCCGTGCTGCCAAAAGATCTTGTTCTCCAGCCACGGCGATTAAAAGAAGATGCCGCTGTTTTCCAGCTCATCCATTACGTCATTGCCGGTCAGATCTACATTGTAGGGAACCACAATGACGGTTTTATTAGTGATAGGCCTGAATTTGCCATTGTTGGCATAGGCCACGCCGCTGATAAAGTAGAGAATATGTTCTGCCTCTTTCTCGTCGGTTTTCTCCAGATTCAGCACCACCATGTGGCGTTGAAGCAGTTCGTCCGCAATCATCCAGGCATCATCTTTGAAACTGGTAGGGCGAAACATTACAACCTGGAACTGAGCCTTGGCGTTGATATTCAACACCCGGCCATTTCCGCTGGAGGATTCCCTGCGAGGTACATAATCGGAAAAGGAGACAGAGTGACGAGGTTCGTCGTAACGGCTGCTGGAACCGGTGTCCTCCTCTTCTTCCCCCTCCGTCTCATCGTCGTAATAATCTTCATATTCGTCATCGGGCGGATTTATCATCCGATGGATTCTATCAACCAATCCTGCCATGAAGCAACCTCCTGAAACGATCTATGTTCTCAGTGCTGGGGATATTCGCGTTTTCCAAAGAGCGAAGATCCCACACGAACCATGGTTGCACCACAGGCAATGGCCTCCTGAAAATCAGAAGACATCCCCATGGACAAACAGTTCATAGATACATTATCCAATCTTTTTGCCGCTATGTCAACATAATATTGCCTTACATCGGAAAAATACCCACAAAGGGTGGCTTTATCCTCGCAAATGGGAGGAATCGCCATCAGTCCATTCACCTGAATTCCCGGTAAGGTGCGGATTTCATCCACACATTCCAGAAGTTCCTCCGGAAGAACGCCTCCCTTGCTCTCTTCCCGGCCGATGTTGACTTCCACCAACACTTTCATGGTGGTGTTGTCCCTGACGCAGAGCCGGGAAATTTCCTTGGCCAGTTTGACGCTTCCAACCGATTGAATGCAACTGACCTTTCCCATCAGATATTTAACCTTATTGGTTTGGAGTTGTCCGATAAATTGAATGTCACAGTGTTCCTTATGGAGGCCGTCATATTTATCCAGTAGTTCCTGGACACGGTTTTCTCCCATGCAGGACAAACCGCTGTCGATGGCATGATTGATCACTTCCAAAGGAACCGTTTTTGTGGCCGCTAACAAGGTGATCTCCTCCGGGCGCCGGCCGGATTTTTCCGCCGCCTGGGCGATCTCTTCCAGGATACGGGGATAGTTTTCATCGAAATTGCGAATGCGATCAGCGCACGATCTTTCCATCATAAAGATCCGTCCCTTCTACTACCACCTGATCATACAACTGAATGGTGGATTTTGTTACAAGCATTTCCTTTTCTTCATCGGAAAGCTCGGTTTTACAAATGGCATAACCGTTTACAGTGTGGTCCGTGAAAACCTGCACAAATTCCAACTGGCCACCGTACAGCACATAGACACCCCGGACATTTTTTTGTACCTTGGTCACGGTATTCCCGTTTTCATCGGTGGTGTTATATTCCACATCTACAAATCGCAGGGCCCGCTCGTTGACCAGAACACCTGAATAGGTGCCCACCGTTACCTGCACCATTTCATCCCGGGTAGAAGCGATGTCCGAATCCATATAGGAGCATTCGAAAATAACTGCTGTATTGCCAGACTCCTCGTCGTAGTTGGTGGACAGGATCGTTGCGGGAATTTGTTCGGAAGTGGCAAAGGGAATATTGATCGATACTTGGCTCACATCTTCAAGGCGTACCATGTCGTCTTCATCCAAGATGCAGGCAATGTACCAATTGAAATCCTGACACACTTTTCCGATGGAATTGTTTTCCTTGGAACCAGCGGAGGTTTCAAATAGTTTTTCGATTTGGGAGACCGTCAAGGAACCCACTTTTTCCGGGTCAACCGCCGATTCCAGCCCATCGACTGAACTGATAAAATATCCTGCTTCGGGAGCTTGGATGGAATCGATGGCGCTTCCTGCCTGGCTCTTTAAAGTGTCCCGTTGGCTTTCCAGTTCGCTGACATGCTGGGAATAATCTTCTGCGCTTTCTTCTCCGGTGATCAATTGCCGGCGGGCCAAGGCATTTTGCAGTTCTTCCTTGGAGGAACTCAGGTCGGAAAAGTTGTTCTGATTGATTTCCTGTACGATCTTACCCAAAGCAGAATAGATTTGATCCCCAAGCATAGAGGGATTGGCCACAAAATAATCTGCCGGTTGAGCCAGAGCCTGCAGGTTCTGAATTTCCCGGTCCAACCGCTCAATCTCGCTTTGGTCCGCTGCATCGCTTTCCGAAGCAAAGACGTCTGCAATCACACCGTTTTTTGCCACCCGGCTTCCATCGGCGACCCGATAACTCAGCACGCCGCTGTAGCTTTCATCAATCACCGTTTCATTGCGGATGACAAATCCTCGGGTTTGGAGCACATCGGAAACCTGTCCATACATGGCGGTCTCTGTTTTGAGGGATTTGTGGGTGGCCATATATCCTTGGTATCCCACATATACAAGCAACAGCACAGCCAAGGCCAAAGCTGCCATTTTTCGGATTTTTTTACTGTTCAACGGCATTTCCCCCTTCCAGGATGCTCCATTTCTTCAGCAAACGCAAACTCTCCTCCAGCAGCTCATTTTCTCTGCACAGTTCATCCACATAGAGAAATTCAACGCGCTCTTCTCTGGAAAACCAAGTGATCTGCCGTTTCGCATATCGCCTGCTTTCCCGTTTTATATCCTCCACCGCCTGGGAGAGGGAAACTTCCCCCCGAAAATAGGGGAACAACTCCTTATAGCCAATGGCTTGTGCAGCGGTTGGAATTCGCTCTGCATCCTGGCAGCGGTGAAAGAATGCTTCTGCTTCCTTCAAAAGCCCCTGATCCATCATTCGATCCACCCGTTGATCGATCCGTTCATAGAGTTTTTCCCTGTTTCGAAACGTCAAACAAAGCATAACGTACCGGTAAGGGGATTCTGCCAGCTTAGAGCGCGCCGCTTGAGCGGAAAAGGGTTCTCCGCACAATTGGATATATTCCAACGCCCGAACGACACGTTTCACATTGTTGGGATGAATTTCCGATGCAGCCTGAGGATCCAGCTTTTGCAGGCGTTCATGGAGAACCTCCGGACCCAGGATTCCAGCTTCCCGAAACAGCTGCTGCCGCAGAGCATCGTCTCTTCCCCCCTCTTCAAAGGAAAAACCTCGGAGTAAGGATCTGGCATATAAACCGGTTCCGCCCACTAAAATTGGCAAATGGCCCCGATGGTGAATTTCCTCCATCACTTTTCCGGCTCTTTCCACATAGTCGGATACGCTAAAAGAGGCCTCTACAGGCAGAAAGCCAATGAGATGGTGGGGCGCTGCTGCAAGCTCTTGGGCATCCGGTTGGGCTGTCCCAATGGGAAGGCCTTGATAGATCTGCATGGAATCACAGGAAACAATTTCCCCATCCAGTTTCTGACAAAGCTGAATTCCCAACGCCGTCTTTCCAGTGGCAGTAGGTCCTACGATTGCCGCAACAGGAATTTTCTTTTCATCCATAGGCATTTTCCTCATGTCCGGCCAAATTGCCGTTCAATATCTCGTTTGCGCAGCACAATGTAAACAGGCCGCCCGTGGGGGCAATAACGAACCTGGGGATTTTGCTCAAGTTCCTCGGCCAAGGATACCATTTCTTCCCGGGTAATGGTATCCCCGGCTTTCATGGCTGCCCGACATGCTACATTGTGGTACACCCAATCCAGATGTTCCGTGGTCATCCTATTTTTCAAAGTAGCCAGGTATCCGGCAATTTCCATCACGGCTCCTGCAGCATCCCCGCCATCCAGCAGAAGGGGAGCCGAACGTACCAACACCGTGCCTGCACCAAAGTCTTCCACTTCAAATCCGGCTTTTGAAAGCTCCTCTAAATGAGCAAGGACCGCTGAATATTCTTCCTTATCCAACGTTACTGGGACAGGCTCCAGCAAAGTTTGGGCCTCTCCCCCGGCGTTTTCCCGTTTCAGGCGTTCGTACAACAGCCGTTCGTGGGCTGCATGTTTGTCAATGAACATCAATTCCTCAGGGCTATATTCCACCATGAGATAGGTTCCAAAGGCTTCTCCGATAACCCGGGAATGAAATTCTCGGGGCGCTGGAGAGGGCAGGGATTCCTGAGAAGGAGGACTTTCTGGAACGACTGCTTCTCCAAGAATGGTTTGTTCCTGATTGGCAGGTTCGGGAGGAGGAATCTCCGGCATTGGAGGACGTTCCACCTGAAAAGATTCCGGTTCGGCTTTTCTTTCCGGTTTCACTTCTCGATCCAGGATGGAATCCACAAATTTGGAAAAATGGGAAACAGGCTTATCTTTGCGAGCGCTATCCTGGAGAACTCCGGGTTGAGCTGGCTTGCGGCTCTCTTTGGGCTGCGGGATAGGACGCGACTGCTGAACCCTAGGAGGGACGTTGAGTTTGAGCTGTTCCTGTTTTTCCGGAATCGGCGCATAGGGCAAAACCGAAGGTCGCTTAAGTTCCATGACCTTGGGACGGTCTCCTGCCTGTAATGCAGATTTTACCCCGTGGTACACAGCGTCAAAAATAGGTCGCTCGTTGACAAAACGGACTTCCAATTTGGCCGGATGAACGTTGACATCCACTGCGCCGAAGGAAAGGTGCAAATGCAGCACGCAGGCGGGAAATTTCCCCACCATAATGGATCCTTTATACGCTTCTTCCAACGCTGCCATGGCAGTACGGCTGCGGATAAATCGTCCGTTGATAAAGAAATTCTGCATGCTGCGGTTAGGCCGGCTGGAGGTAGGGGCACTGATAAATCCCTTTACCTGAACGTGATCCAATTGATAGTCCACAGGGATCAGGGTGGAGGAAAACTCCTTGCCATATACGGCGTAAATGGTGGAGGACAATTTTCCATCCCCCGGTGTGTGAAGCTGCTCCTTCCCGTCTCGAATCAGCCGAAAAGAGATTTCTGGATGGGACAAGGCCAATTTGTCCAAGATCCCCGCTACGGAGTTACCTTCGGTAGAATCCTTCTTCAAAAACTTCATACGGGCGGGGGTGTTAAAAAACAAATCGCGGACCAAAATCGTGGTGCCTTCTGGGCATCCCGCTTCTTCCAACGTATAGTCATCGCCTCCCCCTCCCACATATCGCACTCCGGTTACAGAGCCTGGGGTACGGGTAAGGAGCTCTACATGGGCTACCGCAGAAATGGACGCCAAGGCTTCGCCCCGGAATCCCAAAGTTGCGATGGAGTTTAAATCGTCCTGCTGGGAGACTTTACTGGTGGCATGGCGCAAAAAAGCGGTGGGAACATCCTCAGGAGAGATCCCGCATCCGTTGTCGGTGACCCGCATGAAGGTGATGCCCCCTCTGCGAATTTCCACGGTGATCACCGTGGACCCGGCGTCCACTGCGTTTTCTACCAGTTCTTTGATCACGGAAGAAGGCCGATCCACCACTTCACCTGCTGCAATCAACTCTGCCACTTGTTTTTCCAACACTTGAATTTTTGGCATTTTTCCGCCTCCTTCCATTGACGCTGCCTTGGGACCCTTTTGCCAATCTCGTTATTTCAGCATGCTGCAGAGCTCAAACAGCGTGTTCATGCACTGAATGGGGGTCAACGAATTGACATCCAGATTTCTGAGTTTTTGCAGCACTTCTCCGTCCACCGAATCCATAGTCAATTGAACCGGCTCCTCCGAAAAACGGTGATGGGAAGGCCGCTGATTGTCGCCTCCCGACTGTTCCAATTCTGTCAGTACTTGTTTTGCCCGTTTGATCACTTTTTCGGGCACACCTGCCAGCTTGGCAACTTCGATGCCAAAACTGTCATCTGCGCCTCCCCGGACAATGCGACGCAGGAAAGTGATATCGTCTCCCCGCTTTTTCACAGCAATATTGAAGTTCTTTACGCCGGGGAGAATATCTTCCAGAGCTGTCAATTCGTGATAGTGGGTGGCAAACATGGTTTTAGCTCCCACCAGTTTTTTGTCGTGAACATATTCCAATACAGCCCGGGCAATGCTCATGCCGTCAAAGGTGGAAGTCCCTCTGCCGATTTCGTCAAAAATAATCAGGCTGTTCTGAGTGGCATTTTTTAAGATATCGGCCACTTCCGCCATCTCAATCATAAAGGTGGACTGACCTGCAGAAAGATCGTCCGAGGCACCCACCCGGGTGAAAATACTGTCCACAATTCCCACTTCCGCTACGGAGGCAGGGACAAAGCATCCAATCTGCGCCATGATGGTGATAATGGCGGCCTGACGCATGAAAGTGGATTTTCCTGCCATATTGGGACCTGTTATAATGGCCACCCGGTTGTCGTTCATGTCCATATCCACGTCGTTGGGGACAAAGGGCGTGTCGTGGAGCAGAGCTTCCACCACCGGATGACGGCTATCTTTTAAATAAAGTTTCCCACTTACATTGATCACCGGACGGGTATAGTCGTTTTTCACCGACACCACCGCAAAAGAGGCCAGTACATCCAGGGCGCCCACTGCTTTAGCGGTGGTTTGAACCCGGTTTAACTGAGCGGCCACATGCTGGCGCAATTCCTCGAAGATCCGGCTTTCCATGGAAATGGATTTGTCGTGGGCCCCCAGAATTCTGTTTTCCAGGTCTTTCAGTTCCTGAGTGATGTAGCGCTCCCCACCTGTCAGGGTTTGCTTGCGGATATAGTCCTCGGGCACCTGATCCTTGTAGCTGTTGGAAACTTCTATGTAATAGCCGAATACCCGGTTATATCCGGTTTTCAGCTTCGGAATTCCCGTTCGTTCCCGTTCCCGGGCTTCCACGGCTGCAATCAGTTCCTTGCCGCCGTTCATATCCCGTTTGACTGCATCCAAGTCAGGATCGTAGCCTTCCCGGATCATGCCTCCCTCCCGGATGGTAAAGGGAGGGTCGTCCACGATAGCCACATCAATCAGGTGAGCCACATCCTCTAAGCCATCAATTTCCCGATAAATCTGCTTCAGCAAAGTGGATTGACATTGGGACAAGAGCTGCTTCAGTTCCGGCAGACGTTGTACGGCAGTGGACAGGGAACGCAATTCCCGAGCGTTGGCAGAACCGTACACAATCCTGGTCATGATTCGTTCCAGGTCGAAAATTCCGGTCAGCTGTTCTGTGACTCCATCCAAAAGTTGCGGGTTATTCACCAGCTCTTCCACAGCGTTCTGACGGCGGGTAATGCGGGCGGGACTGAGAAGAGGCTGCTCCAGCCAGGATTTGATCAAACGTTTTCCCATCGCGGTTTTGGTCCGGTCCAGCACCCACAGCAGGGAACCTTTCCGCTCTTTATTGCGCAGGGTTTCGGTCAATTCCAGATTTCTTCTGGCGTTGATGTCCAACCCCATAACGCCGCTATCCTCGTCCAGGTCCACCTCGTTCATCCGTTCCAGGCCGGTAATCTGTGTCCGTCCCAAATAATCCAAAAGGGCACCCAAAGCCAGTATGGTCAGAGGTTTACTTTGTAATTCCTGAAATCGTTCCTGACCAAATTGCCGGAGAATGGCCTGATCCGCACTGTCTCGGTCCTGATACAGTTCCTCTTCCAAACACTCTACGGAAGCATGTAACTTGTCCCGGATAAAATCGGAAAGGCCGGTCAAATCCAGCGCCTCCGGATTAAGTAGAATTTCACTGGGATTGTAACGGGCAAGACGGTTTTCCAGCATATGGCAGAGATCTTCCCCGCGGGTTCCGTCAATTTGTCCTGCAGAAAGTTCACCGGTAGAAACATCCCCAAAGCAGATGCCGACTCCCTGTTCCCGATCGAAATACAGCGAGCAAAGGAAATTGTTGCGAGATTCGTCCAACATGCTGTTTTCCAAGACGGTGCCTGGGGTGATCACCCGGATCACATCTCGTTTTACAAGTCCTTTGACCAGTTTGGGATCTTCCAGCTGCTCACAGATTGCCACTTTATATCCCTTTTGTACCAGTTTGGCAATATAACTTTCGGCACTGTGAAAAGGAACCCCACACATGGGCGCCCGCTCCTCCTGACCGCATTCCCGGCCGGTGAGGGTCAACTCCAACTCCTGGGAGACTGTCTTGGCGTCGTTGAAGAACATCTCGTAAAAATCGCCAAGGCGAAAGAAAAGTATCGTGTTAGGATACTTTTCTTTCATCTCAAAATATTGTTTCATCATCGGGGAATAATCCGCCATCGCTACTCTTACCAACCCTTTCCCATTTCCCGGAACACCCTGTTTTCTCTACGGCGTTCCACTGTCTTACAATAAATTAGTGGCAGCCAGCGCAGCTGGAGCAATTTCCGCCGCAAGAAGCTGCGTCATAGTCGCAAGTTTCCGGGTCTTCGCCTTCGGCGCACAATCCGATGATCCCGGTGATCCGCTGCAGCAGAGCGTCAAACTCGTTCTTCGCGTCGTTATAGCGGAGCATATGCTCGTTTTCCATGATCTTCTGGTAAACAGCCCGGAACTCCTCGTTCAAACGGGCCAGAGTCTCGTCGTTGCGGTCCTCTTTCTGGGCTTCGTTGCTGATAGCCATACGCTTCAGGTTGAACTCACCAATGGCTTCCTGCAAGCTTTCATCCTCGTCGCTGGCCTGACGGGCAGCCATCATGGCCAGGTAACGCTCGTCGTTCTGCAGGGCACGGCCCAAGTCTCTTGTTAATTCGATGATATCCATAGATATTTCCTC
>ENA-OPRS01000755-OPRS01000755.1-human-gut-metagenome-genome-assembly--contig:-NODE-755-length-17909-cov-3.477764_pt1 | contig 17909 bp, 16 predicted proteins | sample MGYA00241795_ERZ501881 | MGnify/ENA primary metagenome ERZ501881 (study PRJEB25962, sample SAMEA2042440) | human gut metagenome | biome: human gut; feature: human-associated habitat; material: faeces... | reverse complement strand
GAATCGCCCTAAAAAATGCGTGAATGAAGGGAGACCTGTCTGCTGGCACGCAAAAAGCACCGTCTTTTGTACGAGAAAATTTACAATTTACGCTGCCTTGGGGAATGCCTTATTCCAGATTTCGATCACGTTGAACTTCGGTGTCCAGCCTTCGGGCTTGAAGGTGTCTGCGCTCTTGGTCTCCATGATGCCCTGCTCCGCGCACCACTGTGCAGCCTTTGCCATGTCAGCGTCGGCCACATCCGCAAACGCGGGCTGTGCGGCAGGTTCGGGCCTGCCTGCATTGTTCCACACCAGCAATGCCAGCTGGCCGCGGTTTGCGGGGATGGCTGCACCCTCGGGCAGCAGTTCATTCAGGATCACCCGCGTCACCACCTCGTAGCCGCCCCACACGGCTGCGCTGCCAAGGACTACGGCGGCAATGGCACCGCCTGCGTCACCGGAAGCATTGCCTGCGTCGCCGCCGGGCTGGGGTTCCAGCTCGCCGCGAACAACAATGTAACCATCTGCATCGGTCTCGGCACCGGTATCAAGTGGGTCCGGCTTATAGCGCAGGTAGCCGTCGGTGGTCAGGCCGCTAAGGTCGAACCGGCTCAGATTGCCCAGATAGCCATCAAAAGTCACCTTTGCGTCGCCAGACAACACGATGGGGCCCGACACATTAAAGCCCTTGGTGGTCACTTCGCCGCCGGAAATGGTCAGGCCATTATTGCTGCACAGCACATCCGCGATCACTTTGCCGTCGCTGATGCGGATGCTGCCGCTCTCGGCGTAGAGCTCGCCGCCCTCCGCCTGCACACTGCCGCCGGAAATAACGATGTCGCCATCGCGGCTGTAAAGGGCGCGGTGCCGGAAGGTGTTGATGAAGGGGTCGGGGTTTTCAACAGTCTCTGTTACCACGCTGCCGCCGCGGATGAAGATGTCTTTGCTCGCAGAAAGCGCATCGTGGTAGTCGACGTAATATCCCTGAATGGTCGGCGCGATCGAGACATGGATGCGGCCGCCGTTCAGGGTGATGGTGTCCGCCGTGATGCCGCTTTGCAGGGCCTTCGTGGACGTTTCGGTTTCGGCGATGTCCACGATGCCACTGTTCAGGGTAAAGCTGTCACCCATCCGGATGCCGTGGCCGCTGCGGATGTTCAGCGTGCCGGTGCCGCCAAGGGTAAGGCTGCCGTCATCCGAGCAGATGCCGTAATTACCCGGGATGGTGAGAATGTTTGTGCCGCGCAGGTCCACCGACGCGTCACCGTAGGTGCGGATGCAGGCACCGCTGCCGGAAATATCCTCCAACATGACGCCCAGCCCGTCCAGCGCCACGCTCACCGGCGCACCGTACCCATTCAGGCTGGTGTAGGTGGCACCGCTGCCGGAGAGGATGGTCTCGTCGGTCTCCGTGTACTTGGACGAAGAGCCTTCGTTGCTTGCATCTACGCCAAACAGCTCCACGGTGCGCCCGCCTGTGGTGCCCGTCACTGTGATGGAATAGACCTCGCTGAAGCCCGGCTGATTGCTGATGTTCCACGTTTGGGCCAGTGCGGGCATGCACAGGCTCAGGGCCATGGCCCCCGCCACCGCCGCTGCGGCCAGCTGTCTTGCAAGTTTGCGTAGTTTCATGTAGAATGCCTCCTTTTTCCCCTCGTATTTTACGGGGGGGGGTATGTATTACATTACCTTGATTATCTCACACTTTACTGGATTTTGGAAGCAAACCTGCGTGAATCGCCCTAAAAAATGCGTGAATGAAGGGAGACCTGTCTGCTGGCACGCAAAAGCCAGCGCCTTTTTTATTGACAAAGCCCCGGCTTGCTATTATAATAATGTAGTCAAAATGGCATTATTGTGCGGCTTTGCGGCTGTGCAAAACAAATAGACAAGGAGAGATTCTCAAATGGCACAAGAGATCAAGATGTCCGCTGCCGGTCTGAAGGCAATGCAGGAAGAACTGGAATACCTCAAAACGGTGCGCCGCAAGGAGCTGGCCGAAGAGATCAAGGAAGCACGCAGCCACGGCGACCTTTCCGAGAACAGCGAGTACGACGAGGCCAAGAATACGCAGGGTCTGGTGGAGAACCGCATCACCGAACTGGAGCAGATGATCAAGAACGCCGTCATCATTGATGAGAGCGAGCTGAGCGTGGACAATGTCTCTGTGGGCACCCACGTCACCATCCTCATGACCGGCGAGGACGAGAACGAGGAGTACGACATTGTAGGCCGTACCGAAGCCGACCCCCTGAACGGCAAGATCAGCGACGAAAGCCCCGTGGGCCACGCTCTGCTGGGCAAGGCTGTGGGCGACAAGGCCGAAGTGCTGCTGCCCACCGGCCACACCGTGGAGTACACCGTGCTGAACATTACCCACGCTGCAGGCTGAGCAGGCCAAACGAATAGGAGAAACCATGGAAGAACAAAAGAAGAACCCGGCGCAGGGCCTGTCCGAGAGCGAGCAGGTGCAGGTGCGCCGCCAGAAGCTGGCCGACCTGCAGGCTGCAGGCCACAATCCCTTCACCCTGACCAAGTACCCGCAGGATGCCTACTCTGCCGACCTGAAGGCCGAGTTTGCCGACCTGCCCAACGAGACCGACAGCGGCAAGACCGTGGCGCTGGCTGGCCGTATGATGTCCAAGCGCGTAATGGGCAAGGCAAGCTTTGCCCACCTGCGGGACGATAAGGGCGACATTCAGCTGTACGTCCGCCGCGATGAGCTGGGCGAAGAGCCTTACACCGCCTTCAAGAAGCTGGACGTGGGCGATATCATCGGCGTGAAGGGCGAGGTGTTCCGCACCAAGACCGGCGAACTGAGCGTGCGCGCCACCGAGCTGACCCTGCTGGCCAAGAGCCTGCGCCCCCTGCCCGAGAAGTTCCACGGCCTGACCGACACCGAGATGCGTTACCGTCAGCGCTACGTGGACCTGATTGCAAACCCCGAGGTGAAGGACACCTTCGTGAAGCGCAGCCAGATCCTGAAGGAGATCCGCGCCTATCTGGACGAGAAGGGCTTCCTCGAAGTGGACACCCCCATCCTGACCCCCTTCGAGATCGGTGCATCCGCACGCCCCTTCTACACCCATCACAACAGCCTGAACATGGACATGGTGCTGCGCATCGAGACCGAGCTGTACCTCAAGCGTCTGATCGTGGGCGGCATGGACCGCGTGTACGAGGTGGGCCGCATCTTCCGCAACGAGGGCATGGACCCCAAGCACAACCCGGAGTTCACCAGCATCGAGCTGTATCAGGCCTTCACCGACTTCCATGGCATGATGGATCTGGTGGAAGAGCTGTACAAGCGCCTTGCCCAGAAGATCTGCGGCAGCATGGTCATCCCCTATCAGGGCAAGCAGATCGACATGGGCCACTGGGAGCGCCTGACCATGATCGAGGCCGTCAAGAAGTATTCCGGCGTGGACTTCAACGACTGGAAGTCCGACGAGGATGCCATCGCCGCCGCCAAGGAGCACCACGTGGAGCTGCCCGAGGTGCCCACCAAGGGTGCCATTCTGGCTGAGTTCTTCGATGCCTTCGTGGAGGACAAGCTGATCCAGCCCACCTTCATCTACGACTACCCCGTGGAGATCAGCCCGCTGGCAAAGCGCAAGCCGGACGACCCCGCCTTCACCGAGCGCTTTGAGTATTTCATCGACTGCACCGAGTACGGCAACGCCTTCAGCGAGCTGAACGACCCCATCGACCAGAAGGGCCGCTTCGAGCGTCAGGTAGCCGAGCGCAAGGCCATCGAGCCCGACTGCAAGGCACAGGTGGACTACGACTACGTGAACGCACTGGAGTACGGCCTGCCCCCCACGGGCGGTCTGGGCTTCGGCGTGGACCGTCTGGTGATGCTGCTCACCGACAGCGCCTCCATCCGCGATGTGCTGCTGTTCCCCACGATGAAGCCCATCGACCAGTAAGTTGCAAAAAACAAGCGATAATACGAAATATTTATTTGCTGGATTTCTTGCAAAAGCTGTGGCATCCCCGTTTTGACATCAATTTGACAGCAAAATCCCGAAGAATCACGTCCCGTTATGAAGCGTGACGGATTTCAGATAAAAACGCACAAGGCTTGAACAAAGCTGTAAGAGCACTTCTTGGAACCATCCGAGAGGTGCTCTTTTCTTTTGCTCCTGCGGCCAACTTCTGTCAGACAGTCACAAAAAACGGAGGATAAGATTATGAAAAACGACTACAAGCCCATCAAACCCATGAAAGAAATCCCTGACCAGCTTCGCAAGCTGCGCCGCCAGTTCCTGCGCTACCAGCAGGCAGAAATCGTGTACAGCTTATCCCACAAGAAGCTGCTGGAGCTTGCCAGCGATGCCGGGGCAATCTACCGCTTCGACAGCACGGTGCTTATCAACCGGGAGATTTTTGATGCCTATTTAGAACGCTTCCACGAACCTGCAAGAAAAATTACCGTGGAGGAGGTCGAGGACGAGTGAGCGGCAGTGTGTGGATGTTCTCCGACCAGATTGACGATGAAGATATGGATTTTATGCGGCATGAGTTCGTGACTTACAGCATGGCAAGCGATTATTATGGGCTGGGACTGAAACCAGTCACCCGGATGGCACATGAATGTGGGGCTGTCTATAAGATTGGCCGGAAAATTTTGATTCGGAGAAGCATTTTTGAAGAGTACCTGCGCCAGCAGAGAAAGATTTGAGGTGTGCAATGGAAAAGCCGAACACTAGATTGCATGATGAAAATAATGGGCTGGACTATGTGCTGGTCGGAGATTACTATTTTCCTGCCTTGATTCTGGCAGAGGATTCTCGTCCTGTTGGCCGCTGGGGTAGAATGTACAAACGGTATCTCAAAGAACATCATTCAGCACGGTATCAGGCCCTCCTGCTGTCTGGCAGATTGAACAGCTATCTGGCTGACATTGATGCACAGGCAGAGGAACAGTTGGAGTTGCTTACTCAGCAGATGGCTGAACGTGAGGGTGTGAACGAAGAATTGAAAGCTGCAAATCAAATGGAATGGGTGCAAAGGATGAACAGAATCCAGAATCGAGCGGAGGAAGTTATAAAAACGACTCTAATTTATCACTAAAGTAAAAATCCACGACTGGTATATGCTATTTGCGTTTACAAGCCGTGGATTTTATATTATTGACTGTCAGGATTCACCTAACATCATTTTTGATTTTGCACATCATCGATTTTTGCACGAAACAGGTCTTGAAAGACATTTTTCAACCGCTTCGCAGTTTTCATACGATAACGCTTGTGTTTGTAGCAATAATAAGCCGCTCGACTGGTTTTCTTCTCTATTCTTTGTTTGCGCCTTTTTCCACTTCGTCACAAACCATTCTAACAACGAAATTGGCATCCTGTTTGCACTTGGAAACAATATAATCTTTTGTTCCATAGGCAATCCCGTTCATTGTATACAAATGGCGTATGATTAAATTTTTGATATATACGCTATCAGAATCTATAAGATTCACTAGCTGGTGGTTTACAATGCCATAATTATCCGGATTGCGAGACATCGTGAAAAGAATGCGTGTAGCATTCCATCTTATATCTGTATATTCTGAATGGAGCCACTGTAAAACATTCTGAAGGATAATAGCCTCCACTCTGGATGGCAGCATAACCGCATCTGAGGTTTCCAAATATTCAACGATCAAATGAGTTACTGCGATTGTTGTTGCAACATCTCCTTGAATATACGGCATTAATTCGAGTATGTTTCTGTATACATTTTTTCCTATCGAGGCAAACAGAAGTTGCAATCCGATTTTCAAAGAAACACGATCGATATTGGATGAAATAATCGAATTATCGGAAGTTTCAATCGTACTCTGCTGCTCATACAGTTTCTCAAATACACATTGATTTCGTGCATAATGTTCAGGATATTTTACCACAATGCATATGAGAAGTGCTATTGCGTCAAGTTTTGTGGAGATTTCTTCTTTAGAAATCAAGAGGGTATCTGCAACTACAGATATGAGCATGTCCATAGTACCTGCATCATATGCGAGCTCATTCTTTAACAAAATAGTTCTGACAGTTGCAATCTCGCGTGTGCCATGTCCAAAATAAACGCCATTTTTTCCCTGCTCTTCATTGCTTGTTCGAATACGCTCGGTGTATTCTTGTATAAATCCAGGCATATCTTGGTTTTCGTTTTCTGACGTTTCTAATTTATAGGCTCCTCCGTAATAGTTTGGTAAGTATTCGGCTATTTTTTTGTCCATGTCCCCTGTGATAGCACGATCTTGCTTTCTGAGAACGCATAAGAAGAACGGAGAATAATTAACTTGTTTTCGCTCCTTTTCGTTATCAAGCACACAATTAATATGTTCAACAAGTGCTTTTGCAGATTCATCGCTCATTTTCCGAAGATCAATATGATTTGCGATGAATTTAAACATATCCATATACCAGCGACTATAATGTCTGTCGATGAATTGGCAGCAGATTTCGCTGAGTATATCTTGTGACATACGATAGGCTACTCCAGAGAGACACCCGAATATGTCTTGCCCTATATCCACAACAGCAGTATCACTATTCAACCACGATTTAATTTCGTCAACAATAGATTTTTCACAAGATTTATAGTGTTTATCATCCAGAAAATATCCTACTGAGCCAAATGCTCGCAGTTGACTCCTTAATCGCTTATATTTTATCGGATGATTTAGGCAAAAGTCCATGATAGACTTTGCTTCAGCAGCAGTTAGGTTATTCAGAACCTCAGGGAAAGAGTTCTGTATTCCCTTAATTTCCTTTTCGTCTCCTGCGAAAATCGCAAGTTTGTACAGGTTGAGTCTAAGATTCCAGTCATCATATTTACAGCTCAGGTAGAATACAAAGTCCCTGATTTTTTCATAGATAAGCAAAATATGAGTCAATGAACCATTGTACATAGATACAATAAGTGAACTTGCAAGCATTTCACCATATTGATCTAAATTATTGCCTATGGTGACTGAATAAGGTGATTCTATTTTCTTTTTATACAAACCCTCTATGTATTTTTCATGTAGCGATTCATGGATACGGTCAAGAATTGGATAATAGAGTTCTTCGCTACTTTCCGTTAATTCTTTTTGTGCGGGTATATCAGAATACTCATTTCTTATAATACAACGGGTCAAGGACTGATTGCGCAGGTCTACCAGAATATCTTTTATAACCCATGTTGGTTGATTCGTTTCTTTTGCAAGACTTAACGCTGATTCAAGATATTCCACACACTTTTCGATATTTCCAGCAAAATACGCCTGAATTGCTTGCCAGCGAATTTGAACGACCTGATAATGTCCATTATCTTGCTGCACCTTTAATGCATCCAGATACATTGCTGTATTAAAGTGTTTGATTGATTTGCCTTCAAACAATATCGGGAGAAACTGGATACCCCAATCATCAAATTCACTTGTATTTTCCGTTTCATCCGGGTATCTGCCTCGGGAATATCCAAGAACAAACTTCAAAAAGTAATCTCTACATTTATCCACATTTTTTAATGTAGATTTGGGAATTGTAGGAAGCTGATACTTTTCTGTACCAACAACGTCCACTGCTTGAATTTCATCATTTTCACCGGAGTTCAAAACTATTTTTCCGGTACAATAGTAGTGATATACAGCAACGATGTCGTCTATCAACGCCTGAGCCCCATCTTGGCTCAATTCACTAAAATGGTGAACGGTTTTACTTTTGGCAAAATGTGCCCCCATCAAGCTTTGTTCCAGTGCTGTTTTTTCTTTTTGCGTTTCATCACAGAAATAGTACAAAGCCTTAATATTATGTTTTTTGACAGTGTCGATCTCTGCCTGTACTCCTGGCTTTATTCCATCTGTATTATCTATTAAGAAAATACAAATGTCACTATCCTCTAACGCCCATGTGTAATGATTGCCCGCAGGCAATGTAGACGCCTCTTTACTCTCAAAAGTGTAGACATACGCTAATTGTGTGCGCTCAATAGCAGTTTTTAATTCATCTCGTACTTTATCATATTTTTCCACACCGCAAATCGAGCTAATGACTACTTTGATTTTTTGTCTAGGAAATATCGACAGAGGAGCGGAGCGCTCCGCTCCTTTGGTATATTCCCATGAAACCCCACCTACAGGTGTGCTTATACCCGTTAACCTTACGCCCATAACGCTCCTTCTAAACGAAAGTATAATTTGCTCCTAGTAACTATTCTTGTGCACCCTTTTTCAAATTGCAGTCGCGGCAAAGCATCTGGCAATTATCCGGTGTTGTTTTTCCGCCTTTGCTCCACGGAGTAATATGATCGGCATGCATCTGTTCAAACTCAAATTCTCCGCCGCAAATTGCGCATCTATGTTTTTGTTTTTCATACGCCGCAAGAGCATCACGGCGGTCAAAAGCACGAATGGACAGCTTCTTTTCTTCTCCTGTCAGCAGATATTCATAAATGCCAGATTTCTTTGTGACATCTTCATCCCCCATAAGGCGTTGAATCTCTGCCTCCAACATTTTAGGGTCGAGGTCTGTTCGCTTGCCGTGTGTGTTGTAAAACAATCCCCAGGGCAGCCCTTTCATCTCTTTACGTTTTTTAGGAAAAATAGCCTGTACCCAATCGATCACAGAACGGAAATAGTTCCAAAGGAGAACAGCACTTGGGTCGTTCTGATGCTGGCCCATGTATGCTTCAATTGTTTTTCCCTCGGCACTCGCTGCCCATGAAATAGCAGTTTCCAGATACTCCTGACGGATAGAAGCGCCCTTTAAGTAATCACCTGCAAGAGTATCGGCAGCACAACCGGTCTTTGAAAAATACCGTTTGGCATCCGAAACCCAAGAACCAGCGTAAACCGCATTTCGTAGTTCCTGATCGGTAAGCTGTTCGCCGGCAATATTGATGATTCTAAACCAATCCAACTTCTCGGAATCAGTTCCATCACACACATAAACGAACAAAGGATAGTCTAAAATATGTTTCTGCTTATCAGAAGGCAGGTTATAAAAGTACTTATCATCAACGGAGAATGTACCATCGACATACTCACAAACGGAAATAGTACGTTGCTGCCCATCTAAAACCTCAAAACCGTCAGAACCATCCTCTTTTTTGACCTTACACCAGTAAATCACATTTAGAGGCAAACCTTTCATCACGGTACGGATTACCTCGTCCCGCTGCTTGTCTTTATAAACGAACTCTCGCTGATACTTTGGGCGAATATCAAGACGTTCATCGTAACCAACAACGCCTTCTTCAGCATCGTTGAAGTAGCCCTCATAAACTTGCCCAATAGTGACCTTTAATTCTTGAATTTCCATTACACTTGCACTTCCTTCGGCGTTTCGGGATGTTTGTTCCGAACGAATATTCGGTGGTAGGTTGTTTGCACCCTACGTCCATCTTTTTCATAATAGGGGTGCTTCTTGTCGTCCATTTCTATAACAGGACATTTTCCAAATGTTGACCCGGTACGTCCATTAGGAACGCGATCCTGCGAGTAACCAATATATTCGCTATAATCTTTTCCCAAATTCAGTGTCTCAGGATTACTAGGGGCACTTTCCGGTCCAATAATTTCAAATTGTTCCGGACAGTATTTATCTAAAAAAGTAATTGGAACGCCCATCATTCCTGCGTAGTCGCAAGGAATATCTGCTGTGATGTTAACGTTTATTGCATCATAATTATCAAAACGAGGGTACAATTCAGGAGAATATCGCTTGACAAGTATTAGTTCCTCATGTCTTTGCTTATGATCCAAATTTGTGTACCAGCGAACGCCCTTAACTCTAATAAACTTTCTCCCAGTGCTTTCATCGATGCCGCAACCAGCTGCGTCGAGTGGATAATCATCGGGAACATAAAACGCACGGTCTCCAGAATGGATACTTGCACCGAGCCACATTTTATTATGCTGAATCAAGGGGAATGTTTCCTTGTATGTCGCTGCATTTATATTACCAATGATAATAAACTTTTTGTCATATTTTATCAATGTTGAAACATATTCCCTGAACTTGCTAAACGGTGGATTTGTTACAACAATATCGGCCTCTTGTAACAGTTCTAAACACTCATCGGAACGATAATCTCCATCGCCGGAAAGTTCCGTAAGCTGATTTTCTCCAGACCGGAATAATTCTGCTACATCGAACATATCCACACCGCCGTCGCCGGTTTTATCATAAACTACAGAAACTACTGCTTTGTAAGGACGTTTAGTATTGTTGTCCGCAGTGAGTTCACTATCAAATGATATATACATCTGTCCACTGGCGTCCATACAGTATTTTAGCTGACTTCCCATAATTGGGGAAGTCGCATAACACGTGGCAATCAGCTTTTTTAGTTCAAGCCGATTGAAATTCAATACAAAGTATTTGAAAAAATTACTTTCGAATGGGTCATCGCAGTTGCAAAGGACGGTTTTTCCTTTGAAGTGCTTACGATAATATCGCATTTCTTTTTCTATATCAGTAAGTTGAGTGTAAAATTCATCTTTTTTAGCTGTTTTTGCTGCACCTAACTCATTATTGCGAGCCATTATCCTTTCACCTCGACTTTCTGCTGTTCCTGCAACCACAAACGGATTAACGCAGAAACTGTAATATCTTTATCAAGCGCAAGTTGCTTTAGAACCTTGCTTTCTTCTCTTGTCATAGTAATTGTAAGATTTACCATATTTCTTTCAGGCATATCCATGTACCTTCCAAACACGCTTATCTGTGTAATAGAGTACCACAAGATGGATGGAAAAACAATGGCTCGCTGTGGATTATCAGTGAGCCATTGTTTTTAATAGATGCCGTTTGGACTTGCGCGTTCACTTTTTTGATTTGTTTGAGTTTCCTTTTGACAAGCAGTCAGCAGGTTTTTGTCTGCGTTCCTCGCTGTACGGAGCAGTCAGACAAAAAGAAAATCATTCCTTACGGATTTCAAACTCCATATAGCCTGTGTACAGGTCTGCATCGGTTTGGCACACTCATAACGAGCCTAATCATTGTACCACTCCACAATCAATTTATCCCCGTAGAAAAGATCTGAATGTGCAAAACTGCATACCTAACTACCTTACAATCTCGTCCAAGAACGGCAAAGTTTCATTGCAAACTTTGCCGTTTTTCTTTTTGCTCTAAATTGTGAAATTTTCAAAATGGTATTCCAAAACGGCCCTATAGATTCATATTGGTGTAAGAAGTTTTCCAAACAAAATTTGAAAATCAGGTTGCCAAACACCCGTTTTAGAATGTTATAGGTATAGGAGGTTGTTTGAAAAAGTGAAAATTCCCCAAATTTTCATAAGACCCCGTTTAAAAATACCCCTTTAAGTTTGTATAGGGTGTAGGGACTACTTTCAGAAACGAACCCCTTTGCATTTTGGAAAGTCCACAACTTCTTACAAAACAACATCGTACCTTGAAAACAACATGATCGGCTGCAAGCCACTATGCTTTTTCGGAGAAGTGCTGTCATGACATGAGCGCACCAAGAAGGAGCCATACGCCGGAGGAGATCGGGCAGGAACAGCTTGCAGGCAGACCGACACCGAAGAAGAACCGGGCAAGCTGGCAGAGAGGACTTCGCAAAGTCTTGTCTGTCAGGTTGTTCGGCGCAAGAGTGCAGAGATCGCAGATCTTTGCGCGGGTCAAGGGCGGCAGCCTTGCCCAGTGGATGTGATGCCCTGCGTCATATCCTACTGGGTATTATCTGGCGCATAGCAGGCGGCAGATTTGCAGCTCCGCTGCACCGCGTTGCCCCTACCCCGCGCACGGCGTTCTCTGAGTGACCCCAGAAAGGAGAGATGGTCGCTGAAACTGACCCGACACAATGGCCGCGCCGGAAAGCACGGCACTTATAACCCAAAGCACAATGACCGCAGTTTTGAAATTGCCAACAGTGAGCATATCGACCCGGAACGTGTCCAGCAAAATATCTATTGGGATTGCTACAACGGTATCCGTTCTGCTTTGCAGCCCAAAGATGTGGATAGTCTGGCTGACACCTTTGAAGAAGTCGAAAAGCTCTATTACAAACTCCACTACACGAACTTCACCGAAAAGCAGAACGAGCGCAACGCCAAAATCCGGCACACAGAACGAAACCGCTCCACCGAAGATTTGCTTGCCAGCAAGAAAACCTGCCCCGAAGAAAGCATCTATCAGCTTGGAACATTGGAAAGCCACGTTTCCCCGAAAGAACTTTTTCAAATCGCCACAGAATTTATGGACGAGTTCCACGAGCGTTTCGGCAAACACGTCCACATTCTGGATTGGGCGTTACATCTGGATGAGGGAACGCCGCACATCCACGAACGCCATGTGTTCGACTGTGAGAATAAATATGGTGAAATTGCCCCACAGCAGGAAAAAGCGTTGGAAGCACTTGGCTTTGAACTGCCAAAGCCAGACAAGCCCCTTGGCCGCTACAACAACCGCAAGATCACGTTCGATGCAGCCTGCCGCACGATGCTATTCGAGATTGCCAAACGCCACGGTCTGGAACTGGACGAAGTGCCGGAATACGGCGGACGGGCTTATCTGGAAAAGCAGGACTATATCATGGCAAAGCAAAAAGAACAACTTGCTCAACAGGAAAAAGCCGTACAGGAACAGACCGCTCAGCTTGAAAATTTGAAACAAGAGAATGAGAAAGCACATCATCAGCAGGTTCGCCGTACAACCTATCAGTCCCTAGCACTTCTGAGCAACGATAAAAAAATTCAAAAGCAGGAAAAACAGTTAAGTGAACTTTCTCAGAAGATTGAAGATACCGAGAACTTGTTGGATGAGATTTCTGCGGTTGTCTACGACAAAGCTGTGGCTGTTGTTTCAGAAAACGCTGTGAACGATGTTTTGAAAGCAAGCACAGAACAGGTCGATATATATTTGGACTGGCTGAAAGAGCCGGGGCGAACGGCAAGCAAGGAAACATTGGACTACACCACATATCAAATCACAACGCTGCGAAAAAATATTATTGCAGCAGTAAACAGGATTACCGCAAGACTGACAACTGTCCTTATAAAGCCGGAAATCAAAAAGCCTGCCATCGAGCAAATCAAAGAAAATACTCGTCCGTCTGTTCTGCAAAAGTTGCAGCAGCGGCAGGAAGAAATCAACCAGCGTGAGCAGACACGCACCAAACCGAAAAAGCGCAGTCATGGCATGGAACTGTAAAGGAGGAAAATCTTCAAGAACAATAATCTATGCAGAACGTGTACAATATCTGCTGGATATTCTTTTGCAGGGAAGCTCGCATGAAAAACAACAACTACTCAACGGAAAGGAAGTGACCGCCCTTGGAAAAGCAATCGAACGATACAAAGAAACCGAAGCAGCAACATAGTGCACCTGCCCGAAACTGGGTGGGTGACAACGGGAAAATCATCGAACCATTGTTCGCAGATTACTTTTTGAGCCTGCACCCCATGCGTTGTTTTCAAGGCAGATTGTTCACGGTGGATGGCATGATCGAGGATGAAGCCCCATTGAAAAAGGAAATCTATGAGCAGATTCGCTATTACGCTACCACCAGCGTAGCACGGCGGATTGAACATATTGTGCAGGCGATTAAGTTGGCCTGTGCATCCGAACCACCAGAGATTCAGACAGACCGCATCCATGTCCGAAACGGTACATATTTTGCAGACGGTCACTTTACCCCTGAAAAAGAATACTGCATGAACCGTCTGCCCATTGTCTATGTGTCGGATGCACCAGCACCAACACGCTGGCTGCAATTCTTGAACGAACTGCTATACGAAGAAGATATTCCGGCCCTACAAGAATACATTGGCTATTGCCTGCTGCCTGTTACCAAAGCGCAGAAAATGCTGCTGATGGTCGGCAAGGGCGGTGAGGGAAAATCCAGAATCGGGCTGATCCTGCGAGAATTGTTCGGCAGCAGTATGTACACAGGCAGTCTGCAAAAAGTGGAAACCAATCGTTTTGCCCGTGCAGACTTGGAGTACAAGCTGCTTTTGGTGGACGATGACATGAAAACTGAGGCTCTGCCGCAGACCAACAACATTAAAACTCTTGTCACGCTGGAAGATAAAATTGACATTGAGCGCAAGGGCCAGCAGAGTGTGCAGGGTACGCTGTATGTTCGGTTTGCCTGCTTCGGGAATGGCAGCTTACACGCACTCTATGACAAGTCCAACGGTTTCTATCGCCGCCAGCTGTTGCTCACCACTAAGGAAAAGCCCGTTGGCCGGGTGGATGATCCTTTTCTCATTGACAAGATGCGGAACGAAAAAGAAGGTATCCTGCTTTGGGCATTGGAGGGGCTGCATCGGCTGATTCAAAACAATTACCAATTTACTATCAGCGAACGCACCGCCGCGAATCTGAAAGAAGCGATGGAGCAGGGCAACAACATTCTGGGCTTTCTCAAATCTGAGGGCTACTTTGAAATTCGGCAGGGGGCCAAGTGCAAATCCACGGATTTCTATAAAGTCTATGAACGCTGGTGTCTGGATAACCTGGAAAAGCCGCTGGCAGCATCAACCTTTATCCACCATCTAAAAGATAATCAGAAAAGTCTGGGCATCGTTTATGACGATAAGTGCATCGGCACAAACAGGGGCTTTCACAATGTAGACGTTGACCTGTTTTTACCCGTTGATGTTCCAAGTCCGTGGGATTAAAAAATAGAATCAACTTGAAAAAGCCCTGCTCAGCCTGCTCACAGTGTGCAATAGGCGCAGGATGAGCAGAGTGAGCAGGTGATTTTGAACTTACATCAAAAATAAAACATGGAGGTTTTGCTTATGGGTTACGCCCGAAAGGACGTTGAAAAAACAAAAATGAACGCGAAAAAGTTTGTCCGCTATCAGGAAGGGGCTGAAAAATACAGTCTTGGTCTGACAAAATTTCAGGAGTTAGCGAAAGAAGCTAAAGCCGTTTATAAAATCGACAAGGTGGCGTTGGTCAACTGCGAGATTTTCGAGCGGTATCTGGAAACCTTCCGCATTGCATAAAAATAGGCCGGAGGAAAATCCCCCGGCCCCAGACCGCCCACAGTGTTGCGCTGCAGGGCAGCTCGTGGGAGAAGTCACCTTTATTCTATGCAAAATCAGAGCTTTTCTTTCCAGTCATCCCGGAAGCCGTAATAATCCGTTCGCACAAACGGATATTTTTCCGTCAGAGCAATGACGGCTTCCTTCATTTCCGCAAAGTTCTCAGCAGGCAGAAGCCTTCTCATGATGAGGAAGAACCCGAAGAAATGGGCATTATCCATTGTGCCATCTTCCCGGCGGATCAGCAATGCCTGTTCTTTCTTGTTGAGGGAAGGCTTTTGCTCAAAGAGACGATTGTAAATGCGGCTTCCATGTGCGCAGAGATTGCGGATGATCGTCATGCTGTGCATATACTGCCCCAGAATTTCCGGGCCGCGATTCATGGTAAGCCCGAACCGATGGGCAATTGTTTCTTTTATTGGGCGTTCGGAGATGGAGTACAGGAAAGAAATGTCGGAAATCGTCAGCAAATCAACGTATGCCCAGAGCGGAATCTCTTGGTGCAGGTCGTTGATGAAGTGCTTTAAGTAGGCTTCGTGGGCCAGCCGCTGCCGCTTCTGCTGGTTGGCTTTGTCGACGATTTCCTTATGTTTTGCTTGATTGGAGAAATTTGCAGCATCCAGATAACCCAGCGGCCCATACACTTTTGTAAATTCATAGGCATAGATGGACTTCATCTGCACCTCAATGGTTTCGATATGGTGCAGGATGATATGACGGAACTCATGGTCGAAATTGTAAATGTCCTCGATATTTTGGAACGTGGCAGACTTCGCAAAAACATCGTTCTTGCGGAGCGTCAGAGAATAGCCGCTGACACGGTAATAATTGTTCCGCAGCAGAAAATCCTTTGCTTCGGCTTCATCCTCGATGGTAAGGCCGCGTGAACGAAGAATCTCGATTTGTTCATCTATCGTTTTGAAGTCCTTGTCTGCCATGAAAAATCTCCTTTATAAGCAAAACGCCCCCAAGTGTGCATACGCTATGCGCAGAGGCCTGGGGGAGTTGTTACCATTATAATAGCAAATCAAGGACGAAATGTCAATGAGCAGAGTGTGAACTTTCGATTTTTCGTAAAAATTTTCAAGAAGGGCTTTTTGTAGCTTGACTTCCTGTCACACGGAAAGTATACTGGTGCTGTGGAGGTATGAGAGCAGCTATGGCAAAGATGGGACGACCAAAATCCGAAAATGCAAAAAAGAAAACCTTGAGCATTCGGGTGGAGGATGCTCTGTATGAACGTATCTGCAATTATGCCGAACAACATCAACTGACTGTAACAGAAGTTGTCTTGCAGGGGCTGGACAAAGTTTTGTCCGACCTTAAATAGTATCAAGCCCTTCTTCTTTCGGGAAGGAGAATTGATATGGCAACGACACGAAAAGACCTGCGGGGGCGTACCCTGCGAAAAGGCGAGATGCAGCGCAGCTCCGATAAGCGGTATGCGTATTCTTACACGGACCCGCTGGGACGGCGCAAATACATCTACGCAAATGACCTTGTGACCCTTCGGGAGAAGGAAGCACGGCTCACCAAAGACCAGATGGACGGTCTGGATATTTACGTTGCAGGCAAAGCAACAGTCAATTTTGTGTTTGACCGCTATATGAGCCTAAAAACGAATCTACGCCAGACCACCCGGAGCAACTATCTTTATATGTATGACCGCTTCATCCGCGATACCTTCGGCAAGAAGAAAATTGCAGACGTGTTGCAGTTTTACAATTATCTGCTGGACAAGCAGGGCTTACAGACGAACACGCTCGAAAGCGTTCATACGTTGCTGCATCCCACCTTTCAGCTGGCGGTTCGGGATGAGATCGTCCGCAAGAATCCCACGGATGGCGTGATGGCAGAGATCAAGAAAAGTTCCGAACAGACCACCGGTGTGCGCCATGCCCTGACGATTCCGCAGCAGCGGGCGTTCATGGAGCATATCGCCAATCATCCGGTCTACTGCCACTGGTGGCCGCTGTTTACGGTGCTGCTGGGAACAGGCTGCCGCATTGGTGAAGCGTTGGGCTTGCGCTGGGATGATCTGGACTATGAGCGGCGTACTATCAGCATCAATCACAGTCTGGTCTATTACCCGGTGGGCGAAAGCCGCAATTCGGTTCTGCACATCTCAAAGCCTAAAACGGAAGCAGGCGTTCGGACGATCCCTATGTTTGATACCGTAAAGGATGCCTTTGAAATGCTGCATGAAGAACAAAAAGAATCCGGCTGGAACGATGTGGAGATTGATGGTATGTCGGGCTTCATCTTCTGCAACCGCTTTGGTAATGTTCCGAATCCGCAGTCTGTGAACCGCGCTATCAAGCGCATCATTGCAGACTATAATGCAGGTGAAGAAGTGGAAGCAAAGAAGCGGCACAGGGAGGCAGTTCTGCTGCCGGACTTTTCGGCACATCATCTGCGGCACACGTTCTGCACAAGGCTTTGCGAAAAAGAGACCAACCTGAAGGTCATCCAATCGGTCATGGGGCATAAAGACATTCAGACCACGATGGACGTTTATGCCGAGGCGACCGAGGAGAAAAAACAGGAATCATTTGAGCGTTTGGCTGCTACACTGGATATTTTTTGAAGCAACAAAGAAGGGCTCTTACTGAGCGTTTTGTCTGACAGCAAAATTCTTCCAAGGACAGCAAATTGACAGCAAAACTACGAGAATGACGGCGAATTACGAAGGATTACGAATATCGGAAACTCAAGTAAAAATACGATTGTGAAGCATCACGAAGCGTTGTAAACCGGTTCCGGAAAGTATCCCCACGATGAAGCCGATTGACCAGTAAATTCCGCGTTTGCGCAGCAATGAAAGCCCCAGTGGGGCTTTTAAGCGGCCGAGCGGTCTTGCGCCAGCAAGATGGAGGGGCCTTGCCCCGACAAGCTCCAATTTAAGCACAGCAAAGCCCCCGGC
>ENA-OPRS01000753-OPRS01000753.1-human-gut-metagenome-genome-assembly--contig:-NODE-753-length-17918-cov-2.906903_pt1 | contig 17918 bp, 13 predicted proteins | sample MGYA00241795_ERZ501881 | MGnify/ENA primary metagenome ERZ501881 (study PRJEB25962, sample SAMEA2042440) | human gut metagenome | biome: human gut; feature: human-associated habitat; material: faeces... | reverse complement strand
CAAGGAAGGTGCATAGAATGAGCGAGGAAATGCGGACCTTTGGCTACCTCTGCCCCGCCTGCGGGCAGACCGTGATGGGAACCCGGTCCGTTTTTGCGCTGGAAGCCTCCAATGCGGAGATCGAATGCCCCTGCGGCAAGTCCTCTCTGGACATCGGCTTTGACGGCGAAAAATATCACATCACCGTTCCCTGCGGCATTTGTGGCGAGACCCACACCGCCGTATGCGGACCGGAGCGGGTCTTACAGGGTGCCACCGCCCTGGGCTGTTCCCAGACCAAGCAGTTTTGCTGCTTCATCGGGCCGGAGGGCACGGTGGAAAAGAACCTGCGGGAGCTGGCTATTCTGGCAGAAAAGGAAAAGCAGCAGGAGGGCGAAGGTTCTAACTTCTCGGCCCTCGACTACGCCGGAACAATCGACTTCACCGACCCCGCCGCCACCGAGTGGTACAAGGGTTTGCTGCGCCGTCTGCTGAACATGGGCGTGGCAGCGATAAAGACCGACTTCGGCGAAAACATCCACATGGATGCCATATACAAGAACATGAAGCCCGAACTGCTCAACAATCTCTATGCGCTGCTGTATCAGAAGGCAGCCTATGAGGTTACCAAGGAGGTTACGGGCGACGGCATAGTATGGGCAAGAGCTGCCTGGGCGGGCTGCCAGCGCTATCCTCTGCACTGGGGAGGCGACTCATGCAGCTCGTGGGACGGCATGGCCGGATCGCTCAAGGGCGGACTTCACTTCGGTCTGTCGGGCTTTGCCTTCTGGAGCCACGACGTGCCCGGATTCCACACTCTGCCCAACTTCATGAACTCACGTGTACGTGACGACGTCTACGTCCGCTGGACACAGTTCGGCGTCTTCTCGTCACACATCCGCTATCACGGCACCAACAAGCGCGAGCCTTGGCACTACCCTGCCATCGCCCCGATAGTGAAGAGATGGTGGCAGCTGCGCTATAAGCTCATACCTTACATCCTTCAGGAGAGCCGGAAGGCCGTAAGCGGTGGCTCAACGGTGCTCCAGGCGCTGATATTCCATCACCCGGACGACCCCATGTGCTGGCATATCGACGACGAATATTACTTCGGCGACGACTTCCTCGTGGCTCCCGTGATGAACAGCGAAGGCCGCCGCGACGTCTATTTGCCTGAAGGCAACTGGGTAAACTTCTTCACCGGCGAGCGCTACAGCGGCGGAAAGTGGCTCAAAGACCTCAATGTGCCGCTCGAACTGATGCCCGTCTATGTGCGCGAAGGTGCCGTAATCCCGGTTTATCCCGAACCTGTGGACTGCACGGACGACATGGACCTGAGCAAGACAGAATATATAAAGATTGACGGAAGGTTTGGAGGGATTGAGTGGTAATAGGTTAAATTGGTAGTTAAAGGAGTTAAAGTAGTTATCGCCGGCCGTGCCGGCTAGGAGTTAAAGCCATTAGTCTGAACGCTTATCGTCAATCTTACAATAAGTAAACAGACATTTAAGACAATAGCTTCTGCCATAATCAGGAACGCAAAGCGATAACTTCTTTAACAACCCTAACCACCTGACAATCAGCAACAAAATAGAAAATACAGAGTCATTTGCCCGCAATGCCAATGGCTTTAGCCCTTAACCGGCACGGCCGGAGACAACATCTCAGACCTATCTAACCGCCTGACAATCAGCAATTAAATAAAAATATAGAGTCATTTACCAACAAGACAAATGACTTTAACTCCTAGCCGGCACAGCCGGCGATAACTCCTTTAACTACTATAACTACTTATTGAACATGTGGAAAAAGAATCTTGAAGAAACGAAACAGCGTTATATAAATTGGTGGAATCATAAAGGAATTATTCTTTCTATGTGGGAACACTTTCAGGAAGGCGTCAAGCCGCATGCCGATGTGCCTGCACCGCCAGCCCCGAAGGACCTCAACCAGAAATGGTTCGACCCGAAATGGCGCGCCGAATACCTCGACTGGTACGTGGCTCACAGCTGTCTGAAGGCCGATATGCTGCCCGTTGCAAACACACAGCTGGGCCCCGGCTCGCTCGCCGCTATCCTGGGAGGCGTGTTCGAGGGCGGAGAAGACACGATATGGATACACCCCGACCCTGACTTCACCGACGACATAAAGTTTAATCCGGAGCATCCCAACTGGCTGCTGCACAAGCAACTGCTGACGGAATGCAAGAAGAAGGCCAAGGGCAACTATTATGTAGGCATGCCCGACCTCATGGAAGGCATGGACGTTCTGGCGGCTCTGAAGGGCACGGACAAAGTGCTGATGGACACGGTTACACAGCCCGAGGTGCTGGAACGACAGATGCAGCAGATAAACGACATCTACTTCAAGGTGTTCGACGAGCTTTACGACATAGTGCGCGAGGGCGACGAGATGGCCTTCTGCTACTTCTCTTCGTGGGCACCGGGCAAGATGAGCAAGCTGCAGAGCGACATATCGACGATGATAAGCGTGGACGACTACCGACGCTTTGTACAGCCGTTCATTCGCCAGCAGTGCCAGAAGATCGACTACACGCTGTACCACTTGGACGGCGTTGGCGCTCTTCATCATCTGCCGGCGCTGCTCGAGATAGAGGAACTCAACGCCATACAATGGACGCCTGGCGTGGGAGAGCCGCAGGGAGGCTCGCCAAAATGGTACGACCTGTACAAGAAAATACTGGCAGGAGGCAAGAGCATAATGGCATGCTGGGTAACGCTCGACGAGCTACGGCCGCTGCTCGACAACATAGGAGGCAACGGAGTGCATATAGAAATGGACTTCCACAACGAGGACGAGGTGGAGAAAGCCATGCGCATCGTTGAGGAATATCAGGAAGACGAGGCCAAGAAGCCGCAGCAGGAGGACAACACCATACGCATAAACAGCGGCAAGAGCGACGCCGACAAGGAGGTGGAGGCTATAATAGAGAGCGCCGAGCGCGAATTCAAGGAGCTTACAGGAAAGGACGAAAAGGCTCCTGCCGACTGGCTCGCCGGCTGCCCCATCATATCGGCAGGACGCAACCGCATACTCGTAATCGACGGAGCAATGGGCACGATGATACAGAGCCGACGCCTCGGCGAGGCCGACTTCCGCGGCGAAAGGCTTGCAGGGCATGACGTGAACGTGAAGGGATGCAACGACCTTCTGTGCCTTACGCGCCCCGACGTCATTGAGGACATTCACCGGAAGTATCTCGAAGCCGGAGCCGACATCATCGAGACAAACACCTTCAACGCGCAGCGCATATCCATGGCAGACTATCATCTGGAGAGCTTCTGCCGCGAGATAAACCTCGAGGCGTGCCGCATAGCGCGCAAGGCAGCCGACGAATTTACAGCCAAGACACCGCACAAGCCGCGTTTCGTGGCAGGTTCGATGGGTCCGACGAGCAAGACTTGCTCAATAACATCAGACACCACACAGCCGGGCTGGCATGCCTTCAGCTACGACACTCTGCGCGACGCCTACGCAGAACAGGCCGAGGCGCTGATTGAAGGCGGCGTCGACGCTCTGCTGATAGAGACGATATTCGACACAAAGAACGCGCAGGCGGCCATCGAGGCGGCACGCGGAGCAATGCGCAAGACAGGCAAACGTCTGCCGCTGATGCTGAGCTTCAGCATAGCCACTGCCGACGGACACAACATGCTGGGACAGAGCATAGAGGAGTTCCTCGCATCCGTTGCAGGCAGCGACATCATGTCGGTTGGCGTAAACTGCTGTTCTGACGTAAGCCTTGCCGCCGACATGCTCGTACATCTCGGCAAGACTACGCCCTACATGATAAGCCTTTACCCCAACGCCGGCATGCCCGACGCCGAGGGACGCTACAGCCACACGCCCGAGATGCTGCAGCGCGAGCTGTGGCCGCTGATAGAGTGGCACGTGCTCAACATCGTGGGAGGATGCTGCGGCACAACCGACATGCACATCAGAAAGCTTGCCGAAGCCGTGGTTCCCGCCGAAGGACTTGCCCTTTCGCCCCACCCTGCGCAACAGGCTGATAATGAGGGCGTTGCAAAAGGTGGTCTTTTAGGCTCCAATATGCCGTCTTTTAGCGTGCAAAAGGTGGCCTTTCACAATGCAAAAGGTGACCTTTCAGAAAACCACGGGCACGACCATGCCGCCGAACCCTGTGAATGCTGCGCGCCGAAGGCCGCAAACGAGCCGTCGGCAGCCGACGAGATATTCGACGCCATACTGCAAGGCAACGCCGACAAGGCAGCCGAAGCGACGCAGAAGGCAGTAGACGCAGGCATGGCTCCGCAGGACATCATCAACAGTCAGATGATACGCGCCATGGGCGAGGTGGGCCAGCGCTTCCAGGACGGCAAGGCCTTTGTGCCCCAGCTGCTCATGGCAGGACGCGCCATGAAGGCCGCCCTCGTGCTGCTGAAGCCGCTCATGGCAGGCAAGGCCGACGTTACGATAGGCCGCGTGGTCATCGGAACGGTGAAGGGCGACCTGCACGACATAGGCAAAAACCTCGTTGCATCGATGCTCGAGGGCAGCGGCTTTGAGGTGATAAACATCGGCATCGACGTGCCGAGCGACAAGTTTGTAGAGGCTCTGAAGGACAACCACGCCGACATCCTGTGCATGAGCGCCCTGCTTACCACGACAATGACATACATGAAGGACGTAATCAAGGCCGTGGAAGACGCCGGACTGCGCGACAAGGTGAAGATTATGGTGGGCGGAGCGCCCGTAAGCCAAGCCTTCGCCGACGAGATAGGAGCCGACGGATACAGCGACAATGCCAACGAAGCAGTGAAGGTGGCAAGGGAGCTGGTGAAGGGAAAAGAATAATATTTCAAGGAGTTAAAGGAGTTAGAGTAGTTAAAGGAGTTAAAGCCAAATGCCCTGCCGGTTATTAACAAGGCTAAATACGCCGGTCATTACATCATCTGCAGCGCATCGGTCTCATTACTTCCATAAGTCATATATCCCCCATAAAGCCGCCAACAGGCAACAAGGCTAATGACTTTAACTACTGAGCGGGCACAGCCCGCGATAACTCCTTTAACTACTATAACTACCAAATAAACAACATATCCATGAACTCACAATCATTACATGGCCTCGACTGGGGCATACTTATAGCATACTTCGTCATCCTGCTTGCCATCGGCATATGGGCAAGCACCAAGCGCAAGAAGGGCAGCAGCCTGTTTCTTGCCGAACATTCTCTGCGCTGGCACCACATAGGATTCTCCATGTGGGGCACCAACGTAGGCCCCTCTATGCTCATAGCGTCGGCAAGCGCCGGCTTCACCACGGGCGTCGTGTCGGGCAACTACGCATGGTACGCCTTCGTGTTCATAGCCCTGCTGGCCTTTGTCTTCGCCCCGCGCTATCTCGGCAGCAAGGTTTCCACCCTGCCCGAGTTTATGGGCCTGCGCTTCGGACAGTCCACACGCAACATGCTGGCGTGGTATACCATCGTCACGATACTCATCTCGTGGCTTGCGCTCACACTCTTCGCGGGCGGCATAATCATACGCCAGGTGTTCGGCATACCCATGTGGATGTCGGCATTCCTGCTGCTCGGCATCTCTGCCTTCTTCACAATGCTCGGCGGACTGAAGGCCGTGGCCTACACCAACGTATATCAGATGGTGCTGCTCATACTCGTTTCGGCCACGCTGACCTTCGTAGGAATATACCGCCTCGGCGGCGACTCGTTCACCGGAGGCATCGCCGTGCTGGCCAATCCCGACATTGTGCCGTCTAATTACTGGAACCTCTTTCAGCCCAACAGCGACAAAGACTTCCCCTGGTTGCCCATTCTGCTGGGCTATCCTATAAGCGGACTGTGGTTCTGGTGTACCGACCAGTCGATGGTTCAGCCCGTTCTTGCAGCCAAAGACCTCAGCGAAGGACAGAAGGGAGCCAACTTTACGGGCTGGCTGAAGATACTCGACGTGGCCATATACATCATCCCCGGCATCGTGTGCTTCGCCCTCTGGAAGACCGGTTTCTTCGGAGGCATGACCATTGAGGCCGACAACGCCTACATGACTCTCGTGTCGAGCCTCTTCCCCGTGGGCATGGTGGGCCTCGTGCTTGCCGTTCTCACCGCCGCGCTCATCAGCACCATAGGCTCTGCGCTCAACGCCCTGAGCACGGTGTTCACGATGGACATCTACGTGAAGAACATCCGTCCGGAGGCCACGCAGAAGGAAATAATGCGCACAGGACGCATAATAACCGTCATAGGTGCACTAGTGTCGATAGTCATCACCGTGGCTGTTGACAACATAAAGGGCATGAACCTCTTCAACGTATTCCAGTCGGTGCTCAGCTTCATCGCACCACCTATGGCGGCAGTGTTCGTCATGGGCGTGTTCTGGAAGCGCTGCCCGACGCTCGCCGCCAACGTAACGCTCACCTTCGGAACCATCTTCAGCATCGGCTCGGGCATCCTTTACCTGTGGGTTATACCGGGAGCCACGGAGCAGGTGCACTTCATGATGCTGTCGTTCTACATCTTCGTAATCCTCATCATCAGCATGATTATCGTCAGCCTATGCAACAAGCAGGCAACGGTAAGCCCCGAGATAGTGAAGCTGAGCGAAAGACCAAAGCGCACGGTTGTGGTGGCATGGACGCTGCTTGCCGTGGTTATGGTGGCTCTCTACATATTCTTCAACGGACACTGACAACAAAACTGAATTATGATACAGCAAAAAGCGCGGCAAGCCCGATATGGACTTGCCGCGCTTTTCTATATATTTCAAGCCATGTCTGACGCGCAATAAAAAGGCAGAAAGGCCCGTTTTAAAGGATTATACGCACGATAATAAAAGACGATATGCCAGACTATAAAAGACAACTGAACGCATAATGAAAAGCGACACGGCATATAATGTAAGGCGATATGGCGTATAATGAAAGGCAACGCAACACTTGACGATACACGGCATAAGGCAAAATATGCCGCAGACTACTTCTTGCGGCGGCGCTTGTAGCAGTCTTTATAGTCGCATAGGCCGCACGAATATTCGAGCTTGCGCACCGAAGGACCGAGGCCTATCACGCCGCTGACCGACTTGATGGGCACCATAAGGCTCGAGTCGGTAAGGCTTACGCCGCACGGACGCTCCTCGCCGAACAGGGGGAAGAGCATCTGCTGCTGAGAGACATGCCACCCGCAGTAGCCCGGACTGAAGCGGTTGGTGTGGCGCCAGCCGCGCTCATCAATGGCTTTCTGCAGCGAAAGCTCCATGCAGTCGGCAGCCTTCTCGGCTATGACGCTGCCTACAGAGTCGGCAACAAACACCTTCACCATGTCGTCTTCGTCCTTCAGACGGTGCTGAAGCTGCTCAAACTCCTCGCCGGCGGTGGCCACGAAGAAGGCGAAAGCCTGGGAGCCGCGCAGCTGCCGGCTGATAATGCGCCCCACGCTGAAGCTGACTGAGCCTACGGTGAGCACATGCTGCTCTGCATCGAGCTGTCCGGGGGTGATGAAGAAGCAGAAACGCGGGCGCAGAACGGCCTTTATGCGCTCCATGACGGCAGAGGTCTCTGCCTGCACGGCAGCGTCGGGCACGGCGTCGCCATAGCCCATCTGCTCGTAGATTTCAGACGGAAGGATGTTGAGGTCGTCGAAAGTTATTTCCTGTTTTAGCATTTTATTCTGATTAAAAAGCGGCACAACGCTGCGCCGCATGATGCCGCTGCTGCCCTCGGAGGGTGCAGCGGCTTATGTCGTTAAGTATGTCGGGCGTGGGCCTGTCAATATGAACCGAGGCTGACCATGACTTTTCGTCATGCCGCAAGGCCTCTGACGAACTGACAGAACCTGCGCTTACAGCTTGCTGTTCCACTCGCCGACGGCCTCAAAGAAGGCGTCGATGTTGGCAAACGGAGTGTGCGGCGGAGTGTCGCATCCGCTTGATATCACGAAGTTTGGATAGTTGCTCATCTTGCGCAGCAGGTCTGTGGTGGCGCGGCGCATCTCGTCGGGCGTGGCAGACTTGAACAGACTGACGGGGTCGAGGTTGCCCATAGTGAGAGCCGTGGGCGGCACCTGACGCGACACCTGCTCCATGTCGCACTTGTTGCCGAAGTGATATGCGGCGGCTCCGGTGGCAGTCATGGCATTGGTGCACTGCCCGGTGTTGCCGCAGTTGTGTAGCACTACGGTGAAATAGTCGTCCTGCACGGCCTCGACAATACGCCTGACGTAGACCGAAGAGAAGCGCATGCAGTCGTCGTCAGACATCAGTCCTGCGGCAGGCTCTGCCATGACAACGCCGTTGGCGCCCGTCTTCTTCAGCGCGATGCAGTATTTCAGGATGAAGTCGGTACACTTGTCGAGCAGCATGGCGGCAGCCTCGGGGTTCTGATATATCAGAATCATAATCTCCGACATGTCGTAGAGACGGCCTGCAAGCGAGAAAGGCCCGATGCATCCGGCCAGCACGGGGCGGTCGGTTATGGCACGGGCGGCCAGCAGGTTGGCCTTGAGATATGCCGGCACGCGGCCTGCACTGAGCGACGGCACCTGCAGACGGGCTATGTCGTCGGCGCTGCTGAGCATGTGCCCCCTCACGGCCGGCACCTCGTCGGGCTCGAAGGCGATGTCGGCGCCGAAGGCTTCAGCCTCAACGGTGAGGTCCATTATCACTGTGGCGGCAGCCGTGTCGTAGCGTCCGGCAAGTGCCCTGACGGCGTTGAAGTGCACCTCGCCGTCGCTCACGGCGTCGATCACGCGCCGCCCTATCATCTCGATGCCGGGATGTGTCATTATGGGCACAGCCATCACCTTCTTGCTGTCGATGACGGCTTTGGCCCATTCGGTCATGTTTATCTTCATCTGTGTGTGTGCGTTATGTGTTATTCAACAAATCTTACGTAGTCATCCTTGCGTGGCGCAGCCTCTCTGACGGCACCCTCGCGCGGGTATCCCAGCACGCAGTGGCCTATGCCCTCATAGTCGCCCTCAATGCCCCATGCGCGCAGCATGGCCTTGCCTTCCTCGCTGTCGAACACCTCGCGGGCGCGGTGAATCCAGCAGCTGCCCAGTCCGAGGGCGTGTGCGGCGTTCATAAGGTTGCCCATTACGAGCGATCCGTCGTAGAGATAAGTGGGGCGTGTGCGGTCGGCCAGCACCACGAGCACCACGGGAGCGCCGTAGAAGGGGTCGGCCTCGGTGCCCATCACGGCGGCGTTGAGCTCAGAGAGGCGGTCGCGAACGGCCTTAGATGTCACGGCAACGATGAGCGGCGACTGTGCTCCGCGGCCCGTTGGGGCGTAGGTTCCTGCCTCTGCCACAGCCTCGATAAGGCTGCGCTCCGGCATCCGGTCGGGGTCGAAGGCGCGCACGCTGCGGCGTGTCTTCATGTTTTCTATAACTGTGTTCATAATCTTTACTGGTTAAAAAGTTTGTCTTTCACATGCCGCTGAGCGTCAGACTGACTGCCATTATGCCGCGGCATGATTGATATGTGCAAAGATACTAAAATTATCGTCCGCATGTTCAGGCGCAATGAATAAAAAGCCTTAAAGATACATTGAAAAACGTGCCGGAGACCCGAAAAAATGACATCGCGGCGCTGATTGCGGCCCGATGATGCGCCGGTTTTATCCGCCTTTGTAACATACTGACATTCAGCGCGTTGCAAAAGGCCATGTTTCAGGCTCTAAAAGACGGCCTTTCGGCGTGCAAAAGGTGGCCTTTTGGAGGCTGAAAGGGCACCTTTCGGAAAACAGGCGCACTGCAGGCGGCATCAGGGCGCGCCTCGGCACGGCCACAGACAGGCTGCAAGGACACCGCCTGAAGGCGGCGCAGACCATGTGGCAGATGTGCATAAAAAGCTTACATACAATGCCCAAAAAGCCTTAAAAAGGCTGATTTAGCGTTATTTATTTTTTTATATGGCGCAAAACTCGTATTTTTGCATGTTTAAGTTGTCTAATATAAAGTAAGACAAATGTCAACTATTAAAATCAAAAAAGTAGAAACAAGGAAAGACCTTGAGCGGTTTATAGACTTTCACTATGACCTCTACAAGGACAATGAGTATGACGTTCCCACACTGTTCAGCGACGACCTGAACACCCTGAGCAAGGACAAGAACGCGGCGTTCGAGTTCTCTGAGGCCGAGTATTTCATGGCGTTCGACGGACGTGGGCGCATGGTGGGCCGCGTGGCAGCCATAATCAACCACCGCGCCAACAAGCGCTGGGGGCGCAAGTGCGTCAGATTCGGATGGATAGACTTCATCGACGACATCAACGTGTCTAGGGCCCTGTTCGACGCCGTTGAGAAATACGGCAAGTCGAAAGGCATGGAAGAGATGATAGGTCCGCTCGGATTCACCGACCTCGACCCCGAAGGCATGCTCACAATGGGATTCGACCAGCTGGGCACTATGGCCACCATATACAACTATCCGTACTATCCGGAGCACATGGAGAAGCTGGGCGACTTCGAGAAGGACAACGACTATGTGGAGTTTAAGCTCATGGTGCCCGACAAGGTGCCCGAGAAATACACCAAGATAGCCGAGATGATACAGAAGCGCTACGACCTGCACATCAGGAAACTGACCAAGAAGGACGTGTTTGAGGGCGGCTACGGCAAGAAGATGTTTGAGCTGATAAACACCTGCTTCAAGGACCTGTACGGATATTCGGAGCTGTCTGAAAGGCAGATCGACCAGTACATCAAGATGTACTTCCCCCTGGCCGACCTCAGCCTCATCACCGTTGTAGAGGACCGCAGCGCCGGCAACAAGCCCGTGGCCGTGGGCATCACCATCCCGTCGCTGTCGAAGGCGCTGCAGAAGTGCCGCCGCGGAAGGCTCTGGCCCTTCGGATGGTGGCACGTGCTGAGGGCTCTGAAGGCTCACAAGACCGAGGGCGTAGACCTGCTGCTGCTCGGAGTGCTGCCCGAATACCGCATGAAGGGCGCCAACGCCCTTATGTTCTACGACCTCATCCCGCGCTATCAGGCCTACGGATTCAAATGGGGCGAGAGCCAGGTTGAGATGGAGACCAACGAGAACGTGCAGAGCCAGTGGCAGTATCTCGAGACCATCCTCCACAAGAGAAGACGCTGCTACAAGAAGTGGATATAGATTTTCTGCCGGCAAACGGCAGAAAATAATTAAAAATTAAAAAGTAAAAATTAAACAGCGAGGGGGATGGCAGGCGGTGATCATATCAACTTAAGCTGGCAGAAGTGTGGTAACAATTAAACAACGTTGATTATGGCTGACGGCAATAACATTGTGAAAGAAAAGGCGGAGAAGTTCGCCATACGCATTGTTAAGTGCAGCAGGTTCATAAGGGAAACCAAACGTGAATACTCGCTTGCCGACCAGCTGCTGCGTTGCGGCACCAGTATAGGTGCCAATCTTTATGAAGCTGAATTTGCACAAAGCAAAGCCGACTTTATAAGCAAGATGAGCATCGCGCTCAAAGAAGCGTCTGAAACCAAATACTGGTTGTGACTGCTCCACTCGACAGACATACTGGAAGACAAGATTTACTACTCAATGAACACCGACTTGAAGAACATCATAAGTCTTCTTGTCTCAATATTGAGATCATTGAAGGGTGTAGACAGCAAGAAATAGATGACAATACCACATGCATCCGTCATCCTGTTTCAGCCGCGATGTTTAATTTTTAACTTTTAATTGTTAATTTTGGAATTTTATGAGCGAAGAGAATAAAATTACAACCGAGTATACGGATGATAACATCAGGCACCTGTCTGACATGGAGCACGTGCGCACCCGACCGGGAATGTACATCGGCCGACTTGGCGACGGATCCATGCCCGAGGACGGCATCTACGTGTTGCTCAAAGAGGTTATCGACAACTCTATCGACGAGTTTAAGATGAACGCCGGCAAGCGCATCGAGATTGACATAGACAACAACCTCAGCGTGATGGTGCGCGACTACGGACGAGGCATACCGCAGGGCAAGCTCATCGAGGCCGTAAGCGTGCTAAACACCGGAGGTAAATATGACTCCAAGGCGTTCAAGAAGAGCGTCGGCCTCAACGGTGTGGGCATCAAGGCCGTCAACGCGCTAAGCTCCAGGTTCGAGGTGAGGTCTTACCGCGACGGAACGGTGCGCACGGCGACATTCGAACGCGGCGTGCTGAAGAGCGACACAACCGAGGAGACGCAGGACGAGACGGGTACATACATATACTTCGTGCCCGACGACACGCTCTTCAAGAACTACTCTTTCCACCACGACTTCGTGGAGACGATGCTGCGCAACTACACTTACCTGAACACAGGACTGACCATCATGTACAACGGACGCAGGATTCTGAGCCGCAACGGACTTGAAGACCTGCTCAACGACACGATGACCAACGACGGCATCTACCCCATAATACACCTCAAGGGCGAAGACATCGAGATAGCGTTCACACACACCAACCAGTATGGCGAGGAGTATCACTCGTTCGTAAACGGACAGCACACCACGCAGGGCGGTACTCACCAGAGCGCGTTCAAGGAGCACATAGCCCGCACGATAAAGGAGTTTTTCAACAAAAACTTCGAATATACCGACATCCGCAACGGCCTCGTGGCTGCCATAGCCGTCAATGTTGAGGAGCCGATGTTCGAGAGTCAGACCAAGATTAAGCTCGGATCACTCACCATGAGCCCCGACGGCGTCAGCGTGAACAAGTACGTAGGCGACTTCATCAAGAACGAGGTGGACAACTATCTGCACAAACACTCCGACGTGGCAGAGGTTATGCTGCAGAAGATTCAGGCCAGCGAGAAGGAAAGAAAGGAGATGGCAGGAGTGACAAAGCTGGCACGCGAGCGCGCCAAGAAAGCCAACCTGCACAACCGGAAGCTGCGCGACTGCCGCATACACTTCTCCGACGTGAAGAACAACCGCAAGGAGGAAAGCTCCATCTTCATCACCGAGGGCGACTCAGCGAGCGGTTCTATCACCAAGAGCCGCGACGTAAACACGCAGGCTGTGTTCTCTCTCAGGGGCAAGCCGCTCAACTCTTTCGGACTCACCAAGAAGGTGGTGTACGAGAACGAGGAGTTCAACCTGCTTCAGGCAGCCCTCGACATTGAGGACGGACTCGACACCCTGCGCTACAACAAGGTAATAGTTGCAACCGATGCCGATGTGGACGGTATGCACATCCGCCTGCTGATGATTACTTTCTTTCTCCAGTTCTTCCCCGAACTCATTAAGAAAGGACACGTGTATATTCTCCAGACTCCCCTCTTCCGCGTACGCAACCGCAAAAACAAAATCGGCAAGCAAAAGTTGAAGGAACTGGAAGAAGAAGCCAAGGCTGCCAAATCGGACTTCATCACCCGCTATTGCTACAGCGACGAGGAGCGCGTAAAGGCCATAGAGGAGCTTGGTCCCGACCCTGAGATAACCCGATTCAAAGGTCTTGGAGAGATAAGTCCCGACGAGTTTGTCAACTTCATCGGCCCCGACATGCGCCTCGAGCAGGTAACTCTGCACAAGACCGACCAGGTGCAGAAGCTTCTGGAGTATTACATGGGCAAGAATACGCCCGAGCGACAGAACTTCATCATAGACAATCTGGTGATAGAGGAAGACCGTCCCGAAGAGGAAGAAAAGTTCTGACAAGGGGCAAAAGGAACGTAAAGGAGGAGCAGAATAAGCCCAACGGCAATGCTGATGAAACATAATGAGCATGCGGAAAGGGCATTAATGATATGCAGTAGAAGAATGAAAACCATGCAAAGTAAGCACAAAAGCCATGCAGAATAAGCATGAAAACAATGCAAAGTAAGCACAAAAGCCATGCAGAATAAGCATGAAAACAATGCAAGAGTCATTCATCCGCGCATCATCAGTCCCATTCCTCCCATCTCTCCCACGACATCCGTTCCTCCCATAAGTCCCATCCCCCACAATCATCCCATAAAAGAAACATCACAACAATGATAAACACAACCATCAGAAAGATAAAAGCCGCACTGGCAAAGACTGCCGCAAAGGCCCTCGTTGCCATGGCACCGGCTGTCATGTCGTGCCTTCCGGCCGACGCGCAGATGAACATCGACTTCTCTTACGACAGTCCGCTGCGCAAGCTGCAGATAGCCGAAATGGCAATAAACAACCTCTACGTCGACTCGGTTGACGAGAAGAAGCTCGTTGAGGACGCTATAAGGGGCATGCTGGAGAAGCTCGATCCCCACTCATCTTACTCCGACCCGGAGGAAGTGAAGGCCATGAACGAACCGCTGCAGGGCAACTTCGACGGCATAGGCGTGCAGTTCAACATGGTTGACGACACGCTGCTCGTCATCCAGCCCGTGTCGAAAGGCCCGTCGGAGAAGGTGGGCATCATGGCTGGCGACCGCATAGTGAACGTGAACGACACTGCCATTGCGGGCGTGAAGATGAAGAAAGAGGAGATAATGAAGCGTCTGCGCGGACCCCGAGGCACAACTGTTAAACTGGGAATTGTGCGCCGCGGCGTGCCCGACGTGATGTATTTCACGGTGAAGAGAGACAAGATTCCGGTGAAGAGCGTGGACGCCGTCTACATGATGCGCCCGCAGATAGGCTACATAAGGATAGGAAACTTCGGCGCGACGACATACAAGGAGTTTATGGAAGGCATGGAGAAGCTGAAAGCCGAGGGCATGAAAGACTTGATACTCGACCTTCAGGACAACGGCGGAGGATATCTGCAGGCTGCCGTGGAGATAGCCAACGAGTTCCTGCCGAAGGACGATCTGATTGTATATACCGACGGACGCCGCATCAGACGCATGGACTATAAGGCGCGCGGCAACGGCTCTTTCCTGACAGGACGCGTGTATGTGCTCGTCAACGAGTTCACGGCGTCGGCCGCAGAGATTGTCACCGGAGCGATACAAGACCACGACCGCGGCATAGTAATCGGCCGCCGCACGTTCGGAAAGGGCCTCGTTCAGCGCCCGATCGACCTGCCCGACGGCTCCATGATACGACTTACCATTGCCCACTACTACACTCCTTCGGGGCGCTGCATACAGAAGCCATACACCAAAGGCGACATAGAGGACTATGCGATGGACTTTGAGAAGCGCCTGAAACACGGCGAACTGACCAACCGCGACAGCATTCACTTCGCCGATTCGCTGAAGTTCTACACGCTGAAAGAGCACCGCACGGTGTACGGCGGAGGCGGAATAATGCCCGACACGTTCGTGCCTCTGGACACACTTCAGTACACCAAGTTCCACCGTCAGCTCGTGCTGAAGGGCATAGTGATAAACACCGACCTGAGATATATCGACAAGAACCGCAAGCAACTCGTAGGCGACTACCCGACGTTCGAGGCGTTCAGAAGCCGTTTTGAGGTGCCGCAGGAACTTATCGACGAGATAATGAAGGAGGCGGAGAAGCAGAAGATAAAGCCGAAAGACGACGAAGAGCTGCAGCGCACGCTGCCTTATCTGAAATCGCAGCTGAAGGCTCTCGTGGCGCGCGACCTCTTCGACATGAGCGAATACTTCCAGATTATCAACGAGACAAGCGACATCGTGAAGAAGGGAGTGGAGCTCTCGGCAGGCAAATAAAGGGCTGACGGGATAAGAGAAATGGGACCAATAAGACTGATATGGCGCCTGTGCTGATATTGTTGCACGGCCATCGGTCTTATTGGTCCCATTACTTTTATCCTCTCGGGGCTTCTCAGAGCTTAATCATGGCAAGCGCCTTGTTCTCGGCAGCCTCCATAATCTCGCGCTCTCCGGGGCCTTTGTCATTGATGCCGCAGAGATGCAGTATGCCGTGGATAATCACACGGTGAAGCTCCTCGTTGTAGTCCTTGCCCAGCTGCTCGGCGTTTGAGCGCACGGTGTCGAGCGAGATGACTATGTCGCCGCTGATTGTGTCGTCCTCGTCATAGTCGAACGTGATGATGTCAGTGTAGTAGTTGTGGCCCAGATACTCGTTGTTAACCTCAAGAATCTTGTCGTCGTTGACAAACATATATCCTATTTCGCCAACCTTGCGGCCATATTCGGCGGCCACGGCCTTTATCCATGCCGATGTGTCGCGCTTTCTTATTGCCGGCATTTTTACGCCGTCGGTGTTGTATGTTATCATATTTTGCTGTTTATTTTCGTTCTGAAGGCTTGCCGCACGGCGTGCGGTAAGTTATAGCCAAGATGCGTTTAAGTGCGTCAGAAGGCTTTATATTGCCCTCTGCGGGCACATCTTAAGGCTCCTTAATCTCTGTCTTGCGTCCCTGCTCAGGTGCGGGCAGAAACTCGGCGGCGTCCTTGCCGAAGTGGATAAGCTCGCGCACCATGCTCGACGACACGCTCTCATATTCAGGCTCGGCATACAGCAGGATGGTCTCTATGCCGCCTATCTTGCGGTTGATGTCTGCCTGCTCGCGCTCATACTCAAAGTCCTTGATGCTGCGCACGCCCTTGATGATGAAGCCGGCGCCCTCGCGGCGGGCAAAGTCGACGGTGAGGTCGCTGTATTCCTTTACCTCCACCTTAGGCTCGTCGGCATACAGGCGTGCAATGGCCTTCACCCTTGTCTGCGTGCTGTACATGTATTTCTTGCGCTCGTTGAAGCCCACGCCGATGACAATCCGGTCGAACAGCGGCAGCGCGCGTCTGACGATGGCATGATGACCGGTGGTGAAGGGGTCGAAGCTTCCTACGAAAATGCCTGTTCTCTGCATTGAATTCTATCTGTTGTTTTGTTGATTTTTATATATACATTCAGTCTGACTGCACCGTCAGCATGGCCTATCCCATGCCGAAGAGGTCGGGCTCCATCACGTTGCCGGCATACGGATTGCGGCCGAAGTGGTTGTAGGCAAGCTCCGTGACCATGCGTCCGCGCGGCGTGCGCTTGATGAATCCTTCCATGATGAGGTAAGGCTCATACACCTCCTCAACGGTTCCGGCGTCCTCGCCTATTGCCGTGGCTATGGTGGTGATGCCTACGGGGCCGCCCTTGAACTTGTCGATGATTGTCAGCAGAATCTTGTTGTCAATCTCGTCGAGGCCATACTGGTCGATGTTCAGCGCCGTCAGCGCCACCTTCGATATGGCTGTGTCTATGCGTCCCGTGCCCTTCACCTGCGCAAAGTCTCTCACCCTGCGCAGCAGGGCGTTGGCTATACGTGGCGTTCCGCGGCTGCGGCGGGCTATCTCTACGGCAGCGTCGTCGTCGATGGGCACCTTGAGTATCGATGCCGAGCGCTTCAGAATCTTGGTGAGCGTCTCGGGCTCGTAGTATTCCAGATGCAGGTTGATGCCGAATCGGGCGCGCAGCGGCGCGGTGAGCAGTCCGCTACGGGTTGTTGCCCCCACGAGAGTGAAGGGGTTGAGGTCAATCTGTATCGAGCGCGCCGACGGTCCCTTGTCTATCATGATGTCGATGCGGTAGTCCTCCATAGCCGAGTAGAGATACTCCTCGACGACGGGCGACAGGCGGTGAATCTCGTCGATGAACAGCACGTCGTTAGGCTCGAGCGACGTCAGTATGCCTGCCAGGTCGCCCGGCTTGTCGAGCACGGGGCCGCTCGTCAGCTTGAAGCCCACGCCCAGCTCGTTGGCAATGATGTTGCTCAGCGTGGTCTTTCCCAGTCCGGGAGGGCCGTGCAGCAATACGTGGTCGAGCGAATCGCCGCGCATGAGGGCCGCCTGGATGAAGATGCGCAGGTTTTCGACGATCTTCTCCTGTCCGGCGAAATTCTGCAACTCCTGCGGGCGGATTTTATTTTCGAATTCGAGATCGCTCTCTATGTTTCGGATCGTAGACATGGTTACAAAGGGGAATCGTATGTTCCGGTATGCCGTATGTTCCGGTACGGTTTTTCATTTTCCGGTCGCCGGCATTCGCAGCGGCGGCTGCATTTACGGATACGTCTTTTCCCGCCTGCGGCCTGACTGTAACAGGCTGCG
>ENA-OPRS01000748-OPRS01000748.1-human-gut-metagenome-genome-assembly--contig:-NODE-748-length-17957-cov-2.758630_pt1 | contig 17957 bp, 14 predicted proteins | sample MGYA00241795_ERZ501881 | MGnify/ENA primary metagenome ERZ501881 (study PRJEB25962, sample SAMEA2042440) | human gut metagenome | biome: human gut; feature: human-associated habitat; material: faeces... | reverse complement strand
TGTTTTCCTGTGTCAGTTCCTTGATGGCTCTGAGGATGGTATCAGAGCTGCATGTGCGCAAGGTCGGATGATACGAGAGATGACGCATCAGATGCGATGTTACATCCTCCACGCATGAACCGCCACAGAAGTATACGCTCATCAGAGAACGAATAATTTCGCTGTACTGGTATCCGATGATACTGCGGCATCTCTGACCAAGTGTCTGGTCGATAATAGGTGAAAGCATGGAGTCAAATTGCTCCATGATTGAAAAAATTCCTCCAAAAGGTGTGAGTTTTTCAGATTTTATTTGTACCTTTGCCATGTCTTGTTACGATTTACGCTTGTTTTGATTTGCAACACTAAGATAAGTGAAAAATCTGACATGGCAAAATCCTGAGCAACTTTTTGTTGCTCAGGAACTTATAAATAAAGTTAAATCAAAGTGTTGCGGAATTAAGGGAAACGTAAAATTATCCCTGTCTTTCATAAAACTTGCAGCATTCAAAATAGACAAAAGCGCACGCAGCCAAAATAGAGAATATGTATCAAGGACATGCGCTTTGACACTGCAAAATTAAGAAAAACAAAGTTATCTGCAAAATTTTACTGACAATTACCTTCCCTGATGCAGGGTTAAGTTGAGTTAAAAGCCCTCTGCAAGATATATGTCAAACAGTCGTATTTGCCTGTAAGACAATTAGTTATTTAAGTTATGCACAATAGGGGCACAACAGTGGATAAACCATGTTACAGAAAAGAACATAACTCAAAAAGCAAGAAAAATGGCGCATAGAAACAACCAGCATAAGCAATGCCGGTCTTATGCCACATAAACATAAACGGCAAACACAAACCGGCCGCGCCCAGGCAGCCGTTATTTGTGTTTGCGGTTGGCGCGTGCTTCGCGGTATTTGGCTTTCTGTCGTGCCGAGCCGCTGCCATGAGCGCCGGTGATATATTTCTTCTTCTTGGCCTTGGTCTTCACCTTGCCGTCATTGCCGTTGTCTGTCTTTGCCTTTCGGAACACTATTCCGCCACCGGCAATTATGTCGTCGATATCGCTCATAAAATGTAAAAACTAATTATGCTTAATGAGAAAAAGAGCCGGGAGACAGACTCTTGATACGGGGCAAGCCTTGTGCCGCCCTTGAGAATGATGACTCCCGGCGCTGAAAAACAGTTTATCAATGATGGAACAGACGAACGCCGGTGAAGGCCATTGCTATTCCGTATTTGTCGCAGGTCTCGATGACATTGTCGTCGCGTACAGAGCCTCCGGCCTGAGCTATATACTCAACGCCGCTCTTGTGTGCGCGCTCAATGTTGTCGCCGAACGGGAAGAATGCGTCGCTGCCCAGAGCCACCTTGGTGTTCTTGGCTATCCATTCCTTCTTCTCCTCTATGGTCAGCACTTCGGGTTTCTCCTTGAAGAGTCTCTGCCATGTTCCTTCAGCCAGCACGTCGTCGTGCTCGTCGCTGATATACACGTCGATGGTGTTGTCGCGGTCAGCGCGGCGTATGCCGTCAACGAAAGGCAGGTTCATCACTTTCGGATGCTGGCGCAGCCACCATATGTCGGCCTTGTTGCCTGCCAGACGTGTGCAGTGTATGCGGCTCTGCTGTCCGGCGCCGATGCCTATGGCCTGTCCGTCCTTCACGTAGCATACAGAGTTGCTCTGAGTATATTTCAGCGTGATAAGACTTATTATCAGGTCGCGCTTAGCCTCTTCGGTGAATGTCTTGTTCTGTGTGGGTATATTCTCAAAGAGTGACGGGTCGTCGAGCTTAATCTCGTTGCGTCCCTGCTCGAATGTTATGCCGAACACCTGCTTGTGCTCAACCGGAGCCGGAACATATTCGGGATCAATCTTTATTACGTTGTATGTGCCCTTGCGCTTGTCTTTCAGTATCTCGAGGGCTTCGGGTGTGTAGCCCGGCGCAATCACGCCGTCGCTCACCTCACGCTTGATCAGCGTTGCGGTAGCCTCGTCGCATACGTCGCTCAGAGCCACAAAGTCGCCGTAGCTGCTCATGCGGTCGGCGCCGCGTGCGCGTGCATAGGCACATGCCAGGGGCGAAAGCTCAATCTTTACGTCGTCTACAAAATAAATCTTCTTCAAAGTGTCGCTGAGCGGCAGACCCACTGCGGCTCCTGCGGGCGAAACATGCTTGAAGCTGGCTGCTGCAGGCAGGCCTGTTGCGGCTTTAAGCTCCTTTACAAGTTGCCAACTGTTAAGTGCATCGAGGAAGTTGATGTAGCCCGGACGGCCATTCAGCACCTCAATAGGCAGTTCACCTTCTTCCATGTATATGCGCGAAGGTTTCTGATTCGGATTGCATCCGTACTTTAATGCTAATTCTTTCATGCTCGATAAAATTTCTTCTTCGGCTGCAAAGATAGTGCAAATTGGGCGCAATACAAAATAAATGTCGATTAAACCCCTGCCGGCGGCCGGCTTTTTGCCGTTTCTAGCCTTGCCGGATGTGAATAAAAGAACATACGGCACATGTGCCCGGCGGCAGTCAGGCGTGCGGATATATCAATAAATCAGGCATATAGCATCTGTCTGCGAGGCATGGCAGATATGCGCCGAGGCGACAAAAAGAACAGAAAATGCGCCAAAGTAGTTAAATAATGAAAGACTTATTTCTTAAAGAATGTAAAGAAAAATGGTTGAACCTTTTTTGCAGTTATTTTGGTCTAAATTACACTATAACAATACTTAACGGCTTGCGGAGCTTTGCCGTGGCATGCTTTTTGCTTATCCCAAAAGATGTAAACAAACTTTGATTTCCGGCATTTTTTCGTTAACTTCGCAATCGTAAAATCAAGAAAACCCCTTCATTATACTATTACAGAAAACATCGAACATGAAGAACCTGAAAATATTTGCCGTTGCCATGATGCTGTTGACCGCAGGAACGCCTGTGATGGCCGACAACGAGAAGGACGGCGACAATAAGGAACAGCAATGCGAAGAAATAGATAACTACGATTTTCTTTATAACAACGAGAATTATGACGAGGACTTCGAGTTTGAGCCTATAAACGACGTGCTCGACGAGGCCTTCTCGCACATGGGCGCACGCTACCGCTCAGGTCAGGCAGGTCCTAACGCCTTCGACTGCTCTGGATTCACGAGCTATGTGTTCAAGAACATGGGCATAGACCTCAACCGCTCGTCGCGCGCGCAGTTTAATCAGGGCGACCCTGTTGACAAGGACAAGCTGCAGATAGGCGACCTGGTGTTCTTCACCAGTCCGCGTTCGGGCCGCTCCATAGGCCATGTAGGCATCGTGGTCGACGTTGATCCGATAAGCGGAAGCTTCAACTTCATACACGCAAGCACCAAGGGCGTAAAGGTAAGCAACTCTAACGAAAGATATTATTCACGCAGATACGTAGGAGCACGCCGCGTAATGTAACATGAAACCACATATTTTTATTATATCTTTGCTTATATGCGGGTCGGCTGTGGCCTGCACTACAACGGGTACCGGCAAAAAGCTGCCGGTGCCCGTTGTCGATATTGACAGCGCAGAGCAGAAAGCTGAGGACAGCATACTGAGCCATATTCAGGACACGTTCACGATAGCCATGGCCGGCGACATCATGATGGGCACCACTTACCCCAAGCCTGCGCTGCCGGCAGACGAGGGCAGGGCGCTGTTCAGAGACGTAAGGCACATCCTGCACAGGGCCGACATCGCCGTGGGAAACCTTGAGGGAACGCTGTGCGACAGTGCCGAGAACAAGAAGGAGAAGTCGGTTTACAACTATTCGTTCCGCACGCCGCTGAGCTTTGCGCCACGCCTGAAGGAGGCCGGGTTCGACTTTCTGAGCATGGCCAACAACCATGCCTTCGACTTCGGCATAGAGGGAGTCAGGTCAACGGAGCGCGCCTTAAGGGATATAGGCATAAAATATGCCGGACTGAGGGGCAGGACAGACGCCGCCATAATAGAGCGCAACGGCATAAGATACGGCATGTGTGCGTTCGGCCACAACTCTTACACGCTGAAGCACAAGGAACTGTGGACGGTGAAGGGCATACTTGACAGCCTGCGGGCCAATGCCGACGTGGTGATAGTGTCGTTCCACGGCGGAGCCGAAGGCAAGCAGTACAGCCATCTGCCATACGGCAAGGAAGAGTATCTTGAGGAAGACCGCGGCTCGCTGCGCGACTTTGCCCACTTCTGCGTAGACAACGGCGCCGACATAGTTTATGGCCACGGCCCGCATGTGGTAAGATGTGTCGAGGTGTATAAGGGCAAGTTTATAGCCTACAGCCTGGGCAACTTCTGCACGCCTTACGGAATAAGCATAACAGGAATATCGGGCTATGCGCCGGTGATAGAGGCAAAGGTGAACCGCAGGGGCGACTTCATTGAAGGCAAGATCCACTCGTTCATACAGCGTCGCGGCCTCGGTCCGCGCAAGGACACGGCCAACGCCGTGGCCCAGCAGATAAAGCGGCTCACACAGAGCGACATAAAGGACAGCAAGATAACCATTAGTGCCGACGGAACGATAAGGCTGAAAAGAAATTGATAAATGAGAGAAACTAGGTTTGGCTCAGGCCGTTTGTGGCTTGCCTTACCGTCAGGGCTTTGCTGTTGATTGAGCCAATGTCCGGAAAAAGATTTTGTTAAAAAACTCGTCACTCGTCACATCGCATTATAATGTTTTGTAAATCAGATAGTTACGGTGTGACGAGTTGCCGTTTCAACTCGTCACACCGTAATGTGTTGTCTGTCAGGAGCTTATGCCCGAATGTGACGAGTGATGAGTTTATAAGAAAAACTTTTTATGCTTATTGTCGGCCTGTTTTCCTTATTTCGGTTGACTTCAAACATACATTTTCCTGGTTAAGGTTTACTCTGCTTAGGCTTATGCCTGCTGTAAGCCTGCTTTTATGTTCTTGCGATACATGCCCTTTCATGCTGCTAAAGGTCATCTCTCAGTGTGCAAAAGCATACCTTTCGCGATGTAATTAGCCATGTTTTACAAAAGCTCGATATCATGTATTGTTACAAATAACAAAGAAGCAGACCTGACGCAAGGACAAGTCTGCTTCTTTATTTCTTAAAGATAAGATTTCAGAATTAGTTTTTCTTCTCTGTGATAACCTTCTTCTCAGCGATACGAGCTTTCTTACCTGTAAGTTTACGGAGGTAATAAAGTTTAGCGCGTCTTACCTTACCGTGCTTGTTAACCTCAATGCTGTCGATGTTCGGAGACTCGATAGGGAAGATACGCTCTACACCTACTGTACCTGACATCTTGCGCACTGTGAAACGCTTCTTGTCACCATGACCAGAAATGCGGATTACTACACCACGATAGAGCTGGATACGCTCTTTTGAACCCTCAACGATTTTGTAAGCGACAGTGATAGTGTCACCTGACTTGAACTCAGGGAACTTCTTGCCGGTTGCAAATGCTTCTTCAGCAACTTTAATTAAATCCATTATTATTTGATAATTAAATTTGTTTATCGTTCCGGCGTAACATAACTAGGCTACTCTTCTTCCTGTCAGCGATTACGCGGAAAGCGGTGCAAAGTTACTACTTTTTCGTTTCTCTTCCAAATATGCGAGGTTTTTTTTATCTTTTTCTTTGACTTAATAGCGTTTTTAACTAACTTTGCATCACTTTTCTAAGATTATCCTTATGTATAAGAAGTTGATTTTATGCGAATTGGCATCACTTGCGATGCTTCTTGCATCATGCTCATCACACTATCAGCTCACTGGCGTGAGCCGTTCGAGAATACTCATTGACAGCACTTACGACAGCAGGCCCGACGGCAGGGCGTGGAGCTTCATAGCTCCCTACAAGCTGAAGGTGGACAGCATAATGAGCCCCGTGGTGGGCAGGGCAGCCTCATATCTGAATGCCGAAAGGCCCGAGAGCAAGCTCTCCAACCTGCTTGCCGACATACTCGTATGGTGCGGCGGCAGCTACGGCGAGAAGCCCGACTTTGCCGTCTACAACATCGGCGGCATGCGCTCGGCATTTGCCAAGGGCGACATAACATACGGCGACGTGCTCGACGTGGCGCCGTTTGAAAACAAGATATGTTTCGTAACGCTAAAGGGCAGCAAGGTGATTGAGCTGTTCGGCCAGATAGCATCAGTGGGCGGCGAGGCCGTGAGCCACGGCGTCAACCTGGTTATCAGCAAAGACGGCAAGCTGCTGTCGGCCAAGCTTAACGGAAAGGACATCGACCCCGAGGCCGACTACCGGGTGGCTACGATAGACTATGTTGCGCAGGGCAACGACAAGCTTGAGGCCTTTAAAAGCGCCACCGGGATGAAATCGCCCTCTGGTGCCGACGACAACGTGCGCCAGGTAATAGTGAAATACATGAAGGCTAAGATGGCTCAGGGCGAAGACATCGACTCAAAGATTGAAGGACGAATAATAATAGCAGACAAATGAAACGCATACTTACAATACTGACAATAGCCGTGGCCGTAACCTTTACGGCGGCTGCAAAGGGCAGACAGCTGCTCATTCTGCACACCAACGACACTCACAGCTGCGTGCTTCCGCTCAACCCTAACCTTGCCGACACCATGCTCGCCGGCCGTGGCGGCTTCTTGCGCCGTGCAGCCATGATTGACCAGATGCGCAAAGAGGACAAGGACCTGCTGCTGCTCGACAGCGGCGACTTCTCGCAGGGCTCGCCATATTACACCATGTTCAAAGGCGACGTTGAGACAGAGCTGATGAACATCATGGGATATGATGCGGCAACGATAGGCAACCACGAGTTCGACTTCGGTCTCGAAAACATGGCAAGAATATTCAGAAAGGCAAAGTTCCCCATCGTCTGCGCCAACTACGACTTTACGGGCACCGTGGTAGAAGGCCTTGTTAAGCCCTACGTCATAATAAAGCGCAAAGGAGTGAGGATAGGCATCTTCGGACTTTCGCCAAAGCTCGACGGTCTGGTCATGGCAAGCACCTGCGCCGGAGTCAGATACAGCGACCCGATAAAGACGGCAAACGCAGTGGCCGACAAGCTGAAGAACGAGGAGAAGTGCGACGTGGTGATATGTCTGTCTCACCTCGGATGGGACGAGGCCGGACTCAATGGCAAAGACACGAAACATCGACCTCGTGCTGGGCGGCCATTCTCACTCTTATTTTAAGACGCTCAACCATGTGCGCAACCTCGACGGCAAGGACGTTCCTAACGACCAGAACGGCAAGCACGGCATATTTGTGGGCAAGATAACGCTCAGCCTCGAGAAGAGATAACCCCCGCCGGTGCACTTACGTCATGGCTTGTGACATGTGCCGGGATGTCATTTTTATGCCTTTTTCACACAGCCGGATGTAATATCGGCGTCAATAAATCGTTATATTATCAAATGAAAAGACTGTTCACCATAATAACCGTCCTGACAGCTGCACTATGCGCCATGGCACAGGGCAAGACCGTTCAAAACAGACCTTACACCGACCTGAGGCCGTTTCACTTCGGAGTGGTGGTAGGCATGCACCTTCAGGACATCGAGTTTATGAACGTAGGTCCGCAGATTATTACAGGCGCCGACGGGACAACGGCCGAAAAAGTCATCACCTGCGACCAGGACAGATGGGACCCGGGATTCACCGTGGGCGTGCTGGGCGAGTTCCGCCTGAGCAATAATTTCGCGTTCCGCATAGCTCCCGCCATGTATTTCGGCAACAGGCATATCACCCTGACAAACCTCACCGACAAGCTTGAGAACGGTGAATATGTCACGCAGAGACAGGATCTTAAGACGGTGTATATATCATCGGCGCTCAATCTGCTGTTCAGCGCCCCCAGACTCAACAACACGCGTCCGTATCTCATGGCCGGAATAAACCCCATGATAAACCTTTCGGGCAAGGACAACGACTACATAAAGCTGAAGCGTTACGACGTGTTCCTCGAATTTGGTCTGGGCTGCGACTTCTATCTGCCTTATTTCAAGCTGCGCCCCGAACTGAAGTTCTGCTATGGACTTATCAACAGTCTCGACACCAGCCATCCCGACAAGCTGAAAGACCAGAACATGATCATGTATGCCAAGTCGGTCAAGGAGGCACGCAGCAAGATGATAGTATTGTCGTTCTATTTTGAATAGACAGACTACAATCGTTAAATAAATTAAAAACAGATACCTAAAATTAGGTATTTAAAATAAAAGCACTACCTTTGCAATGTACGAAAATAGGTACAAAAACATTATTAATTAAATAAAAACAAGATTATCATGGCTTACGTAATTGGTGACGATTGTATCGCTTGCGGTACATGTATCGACGAATGTCCGGCAGGAGCTATTTCTGAAGGCGAAAAATATTCTATCAATCCTGACATGTGCACAGAGTGTGGCACTTGCGCAGATGTTTGTCCTTCAGAGGCTATCAGCCTTCCTTAAGGAATTGCTCCAGGAAATTCTATTAAGGCGGTCCGTTTATTACGGCCGCCTTATTTTTATTTTATGCCTTTACACGGCCGTCAACGCTTAAACCAAATGGGATAGGAGTCGGTCTGTATTTTTCTTTATATTGAGCGGATTTACGTTAGATTTTTTGCATGCATAGCGGGCTATGTCAAGAAAAAGCAGACTAAAGAACGCCAATAGAAAACAAAAAGACAACTGAAAGCATAAATACACAAAACAGATAAGACGATATGCGGTATAATGACAGATTTGAGTTTAAATTACGGACATAGAATTATTCGTCTTTTAGCACAAATCATCGTGACTGCATGCTGATTGTGCCGATACAAATATCTGACAATCAGCCACATATAATTTTGTAGACTTTTGTAGACAAACAATATTATAAAAGTTTCGCAACAAAGTCGAAACTTGTTATATTTGCACAATGGAATAAGAGACAGAGATGTTTAGCAAACAACACATTACATAATAAAAAAGGCACAAGCAAAAATACATTGGTATTTTTTACTTTACGTATTACTTTTTTGTTTAATAATTTATCCTTTTAAATTCTTACTTTTGTAACATGAAGAGTTTGTTTTACATCATTGCAACCTTATTCCTTCTCTTGTTTTCGTGTACCGACAACAACCGACAAACAGCCATGCTTGTACAGGCCGACAGCATTGCCGACAAGAACCCTGACTCTGCACTGATTATGCTAAAAAGCATAAAACCGCTGATAGATAACTCGCCTGCCCCTGTGCGCTATCGTTACTTAATGATTGAAGCAAAGGCAATGAACAAGGCATACGTGCCGTTCACGTCTGACAGCACAATGAAAAAAGTTGTAAGATATTACGACAAACATGGTTCTGACAACGAACGCATGCTTGCACATTATCTGCTGGGATGTGTATATCGCGACTTAGACAGCATTCCGCTAGCATTACAATGCTACGAAGACGCTGCCGAAATGGCCGATACCACAGATGAAGACTGCGACTATGCAACGTTAAGCTATATTCACGGACAAAGAGCGGAATTGTTTAGCAAAGAATGGATACCACAAGACCTTTTAAAGGCATCAGAACTATGTTATAAATATGCAATGAAGGCAAAAGACACATTAACGGCATTAAATGCTTATGATTATAGTTCAAATGCATATTATTTATTGAATGAAAGTAAAAAAGAAATTGAAATAAATGAAAACGTTTCAATTTTATATGAAAAATATGGATACAAACATCATGCTGCAATAGCTTTAGGAGCTTTAGTTTTTACTTATACAGAACTAGACGACTTCAAAAATGCAGCAAGATGTATGAAACGTTATGAATGCGAATCAGGGTGTTTTGATAAAAATGGTAATATAAAAAAAGGAAAAGAGATTTATTATTTTTTTAAAAGCATATATTTCCTTGGTATTAATAGAACTGATTCTGCAATAATATATTTAAAGAAATTACAACATGCAGATAAGCAGACACTAAACACAAAGATTGCTATTGCTCATGGTTTATCACTATACTATAAAAAGTTAGGTAAATCAGACTCTACCGCAAAATATGCATTACTCAGCTATGAACTTGACGACAGCCTATGCACCCATCTCATGAGGTCAAGTTGTTCAACCATACAAGCACAATATGATCATAATAAACTTCAAAACGAAATAAATAAGAAAGAGATAAAAGCCCAAAGGGCTACCAATACAGCATTAGTAATCGCTATAATATTGATAATCGTTGTGTTTTCATCATTTCTGATTATCAGAAGAAAGCGTGAATTAGCCTTAAAACAAAAACAACAGTTAGAAAGAGACAACGAAACATTATTGCAGGCACAAATGTCACTACAGGCCATGCTCGCACAAACACAGGAAGAGCGAAACACAATAGCTGAAGAATATAAAAAGACTATCAGTGAACTGACCTTAAGACAGAAAAAAGTTGATACTGCCACTGTGGAAGAAAGACTGCACAATTCTGAGATAGCAAAAAAATTCAAACAAATTGCAGACACCCCAAATCTTTCACCAGATAAAAACGAATGGCATGAGTTGCGATCAATGTTTAACAGAGAAATTCCACAATTTTATTCTACTGTAAACAGTCGACATACATTAAGACCTGACGAATACGACCTGTGCATGCTTGTGAGACTTAACTTTAAAACTCTTGAAATGAGCAATCTTATGCATTGTTCAAAACAGAACATTTCTGCCATGAGACGGCGAATGCTGCAAAAGATGCTCGGACACGACGGCTCACCAAAAGAATTTGATGAATTTATTATGGGCATAATAGAATGAATCCTAGCATATAATAATTTGATAATCAATAAGATATAAATTTGTAGACTTTTGTGGACAGAGAAAGGTTAAATTGTTTAGCGGCAAAGCATAAAAATATTATCTTTGCATAAATCTTCAGTACAGATAAACACAAAAAGACAAGAAGTCGGATGAATACGTTGCGTACCATAATATTTTTATGGCTCCTGTGTGTAAACGGTACGGCTGTTCTTTTGGCACAAAATGACACGGATACGAAAAGAATAAGCATAAAGACGGAAAACACACTGCACGAGAGCCTTAGCAGAAGCATTACAGAGATGCCGAAGGCTAACCATGCCCTAAGCATTGACAGCTCTGTCATACGCGGCAAGGCCGACATACCAGCCATACTGATGCTAAACACGAATGAAAATAACGAGCTTCACGGAAACTATGATATTTATGGGTATATGCCTCTTTGGGCATGGAAGAATATAAACATTGACGTGAGTGGAGAACAGCAACACTATATAGGACTTGCAAACATCAGCAGCGGTACAATGGCCGTAGACCTAAGTTTACCCAATCTTTATATCCGGCTGTACGGCAAGGCAAACAAATTCTCTTACTATCACGGACTGCAAACCGTATGGGGTATGGGCGGAATAATAAACTATCAGATCAGCAGACGGCTGTCGCTTTGCGCCTTCGGCGAGTTTTATACAAGAAATCCGTACATAGGTCATGCAGCCATGCCGTATATTCCTTATAACTGTTACGGAGGATATCTGAGGGTGGAAACATCAGGACCGGTAAATATGGACGTTGGCGTGCAAAGCCGCTACAACGCTTATGACAGATCATGGGAGACGTTGCCGATTGTCAGACCATACCTGAACACTAAATCGAAAGTTAAGTTGGGAATAGACTTCGGTTCACCAATTAAAAACATTCTTATGAGTATTTTTGGAAAATAACAACAACTGCAAACTGATATGAAAATAAAGACAAAAGTATTGTGCGGCATATTCAGCCTTTCTGCACTTACATGTGCGGCACAGACTGCAACACCCGGCGATTCGCTGCGGATGGACAGCATCATACACAATCTGCCGGAAGTGATGGTGAGCGGCGAACGCCCCATGGTGAAGGTAAAAGGCAGCGCACTGGTGTATGACATAAAACGAATAACCGAAAAGAAGCCCGTAGACAACGCATACGATGCGCTGAAGGAACTGCCGGGCGTGGTGGAAATGAACGGACAGCTGACGCTTGGCGGACAGGGCGCCACGGTGATATTAGACGGACAGGTGACAAACCTTACACAGGAACAGCTCACGCAGGTGCTGAAGAGCGTACCCGAAGACAGACTTGCAGATGTCGAGATAATGTATAACGCACCGGCTAAGTATAACGTAAGAGGTGCGTGCATAAACATAAACTTCCTGCATGAGACGGCACAGGAACAGAGGCTCACAGGTGAGGTGTTCGGCGTTTACGACCAAAGTCACGATGCTGCGTTTCAGGAACGTGCCAGTCTGGTGTACGCCGGCAAGAAGATGAGCATCGACTTCATGTACTCGCACGACCACGGAAACTCGTACAAGACAACTGAAACAGATTCGCACCATAGTCTTAACGACGGCAACGTGTATGACATCTCGACATTTCAGCGCAGCCGTACACGCGGACACAACCACCAGATGCGCCTGTCGATGGGATATAATTTTGCCGAAAACCATAACCTTAACGTAACTTACTACGGCTCTTACGCCCCTGGACATACAAAACAGGAGACCACAGGGTCAATAAATTCAAAATACGGCATCGACTCTGATCCGTGGACTCATGACATTGCCGCCGACTACAAGATGCCGTTCGGCACTAACATCGGCGCTGAATATACGTTCTATAAGGCTCCGCAGACGCAGACACAAAGCAGCGTATTGACTGACGGCTCGCTCGACTATGTGTCTGACAGCCGGCAGAAGCTGAACATCTGGAAGGTGTATGTAAAGCAAGACCATACGCTGAAGAACGGATGGGGACTGAACTACGGCGCGACTTATTCTACAAGTTCGGACAACAGTTATCAGAATTACCTTAGCACGGTAAACAGGCCTCAGGACCTGCCTGACAACATCAGTGCAAGCAAGCGCGAGAACATCGTGAACATATACGCCGGATTCAACAAGAACTTCAACAACAAGCTGATAATAGACGCGTCGCTGGCTGCCGAATATTATAACAATCCTTCATGGAACGAATGGAACTGGCTGCCTACCGTCAACGCAACATGGATTCCGTCGCAGGGACACATCCTTCAGTTCGGCTTCAGCAGCTACAGCACTTATCCCGAATATTGGGCAGTGCAGAACTTCACGAGCTACAACAACGGCGGATATGGCGTGATTGTGGGCAACCCGGACCTTAAGCCCATGCGCGAATATTCGGCACAGCTCACTTATGTGCTGAAAAACAAATATGTGTTCAGAGGATGGTTCACGCATACTGACGACCTGTTCATGCAGACTCTTTATCAGCAACCTGACGAACTGAGGGAAACATTCAAGGTAATGAACTTCGACTTCCAGCAGCAAGCCGGACTTATGGCTGCAGTTCCGCTGAAACTTGGCAAATGGTACAGTGCCAACCTTACAGCCTTGGGTGTATGGCTCAGACAGAAAGACTCCGACTTCTACGACATTCCGTTCGACCGCGACATCGTGTACGGAATGTTCACGCTGCGCAACGACTTCCACATTTCGTCGCAGCCAGAAATAACACTTTCGGTAAACGGCATGGTGCGAACCAAGGCTCTTCAGGCCGACTATGACCTGCCGGCATCGGGCAACGTGGACGCTGCCCTGCAGATAAAGTTCCTGAAGAACAAGCGTGCAACACTGAAACTCTACTGTGCTGATATATTCGAGACGGCGCAGATTAACCCCTACATCAACTTCAAGGGGCAGCGTCTCGACATGGACATGTCGAGCTATCGCCATTTCGGCGTGTCGTTCAGCTATGCCTTCGGCAACTATAAAGAAAAAGAACACAAGAAAGTTGACACATCGAGATTCCTGAAATAGCATCTTTGCCAAGTTGCCCATGCGTCAGTTATGCTGACGGCACGCGCAGCAGATGCGGTCATATAGATAATATTTACAGAATCATCACGCAACAGGCATCCTGCTTCATCGTCAGTAGGATGCCTGTTTTTGTTTTACCCAAACCATCTTAAGCATATGCTGTATTGCCGCTTTATTCAAAATCAGGCATCAGGATACAGTCTGTATTTTGCTTTATATCGAGCTTATTGCCGTTCGCTTTAACGTCCGTCGCAATATGTGCCAACACAATTTTACCTAAATGTAATTTGTTCAACATATTATTGACACATCTATTTTGCAACTTTGCGGCAGAAACATTTAGAACGTAACGAAGCGGCTGTTGCCGTCTGCGGCAGTCGGTATTCGCTCGAAATATACTTTATGACATTATGCGTCTGCGTAAATTTTATTCAACGATAGTGCTGTCCGACATACATCTTGGCACGACACACTCAAAGACAATAGAAGTTACTGATTTTCTGAAGTCGGTAAACTGCCGCCGCCTCATTCTCGACGGCGACATAATAGACGGCTGGGCACTGCGCAAGGGCGGCACGCGCAAATGGCAGCCCAAACACACCGACTTCTTCAAGGTGATAATGAAGATGATGGAGAAGCAGGGCACCGAAATAATATACGTCAGGGGCAACCACGACGACTTTATCGACAGCATGGTGCCGTTCACGTTTTACAATATACGCTTCGTCAAGGACTTTATACACGAGAGCCACGGCCGTCGCTATTATGTTACCCACGGCGACATCTTCGACACCGTCACCACCAACATGAAGTGGCTTGCCATGCTCGGCGACGTGGGCTATACGTTTCTGTTGTGGCTTAACAAGATATACAACAACTACCGCACCGCCCACGGCAAGCCTTACTATTCGCTGTCGCAGGCCATCAAGCAGAAAGTGAAGTCGGCTGTGTCTTATATATCCGACTTTGAGCAGGAGCTAGTAAGGCTCGCGAGGGCACGCCGCTGCGACGGAGTTATTTGCGGACACATACACCATCCGGCCGACACATATTATGGCGACATCCACTATCTCAACTCTGGCGACTGGGTTGAAACGATGTCGGCACTTGCCGAAGACGAAAACGGCAACTGGTCGGTGATAAGATACGGCGACATGCTTGCCGGCAACCGCATGCCTGAAAGGCAGATAGCATCGTGACGGCTGTGCAGTGCGGCTGTCCGTGCGCAGAAGATGCTGCGCGATAAGCAATATTCAGATTCTTTTCCTCCCGGCTGTGACAGTCGGATTATCACTATACTGATTTTTTATTGGTACAAGACTTGTGGCTGATTGCATGTTCTTGTTATGACAGACGGCCGTGCTCCGCAGGATTTTTCCTCGGGGCACGCCTTTTTCTTGCCGTTTCTGTAACGGCTTTTTCCTCTGTTTCACCCTTTTATGCAAGGCTTTCCATGGTATGCGAACATTTTTCTGAAAAAAATGCGGAAACAGGATAGGGGTATTTTGTTGAGGCTGCGTTATAGGGGCAAAGAGAGACAAAAGTAAATAATATTAACAATAAAAAATCGAGCATTATGAAATTTAAAGTATTTGTATTATCTTTGTGCATTTTCGCAGGTGTCAACATGGCTAACGCCCAGGACAACAGACATGAGATACGTGTTTCGGTGAGTGACGGACTGACACAGAGCGCAGTCGATGTGCTTGGACTCGGACTTGCAGACGCCGTTACCGGCAGCAAGCGCACAGACGAGAAAGCCTCGATAGTTTACGGTCTCGGCTACCGCTATGCCGTCGGACGTTTCCGCGTAGGTGCCGACCTCGGCTTCGCCCACACAACAAGCAAGCTGACGCTCTCGGGCGACAAGATGCCTTCGATAAAAGAACGCGAGCTCAACTTCATGATACTGCCCACGGCAGAGTTTGTTTATCTTAAAAGCAGACTTGTTGAGCTTTACGGAAATGCGTCGGCCGGAGTGAGCCTGAAGCGCCACACCGAGACCGGACTGACAGAAGCCGGAAAGGCTGCTGCTGCCAAAGCCGACCTTAACACGTCGTTTGCATATCAGGTTAATCCTATAGCGCTGCGTGTTGGCAACGAGACGATAGGTGCGTTCGTTGAGGCCGGACTCGGTCACAAAGGCTTCGTTACAGCCGGCTTGAGCTTCAGATTTTAGTTATTTGTAATTATATGCGTACGCAATGATGAAAGTCAGTAGAAAAGAGCTTTTTAAATCGAGATTTCTGAAACATTATCCGAGGCTATGCTGCATAGCCTACGGATATGTTTCCGACAGGGCCGACTCTGAAGACATTGTTCAGGAGCTGTTCGTCAGCGTGTGGGACAAGAATCTCGACGACATGCCCGAAAATGAGTTTGCCGCATACATAACCACAGCCGTGCGAAACCGCTGCATTTCGTTCTTGCGTAAGCGTACATGCGACATTGTGCCGATTGACGGCCGGCAGGTGAGCGCCGAGACAATGGCTGCCGACGAAGGCCATTGCAGCGATGAGCCTACTATGGAGGAGAGGCTCGAGGCCGCCTTGGCTACGCTGCCCACGCGGTGCAGGGACATCTTCATGATGGCCAAGCTGCACGGAATGAAGTACCGCGAGATAGCCTCGAGCCTTAACCTGTCGGAAAAGACTGTCGAAAACCAGATGACAAAGGCTCTGAAGCTGCTGCGTCAGTATGCCGCCGCCAACAGTTTTGTAGTGACGGTTCTTGTAACAATCATTTTATCAATTATTTTAAATCGGGAATAAAGATGAACAGCAATGAAGATATCAACGGGTTGCTTGCGAGGCATTTTGCCCATGAAGGGCTTACGCCGCGGCAGCAGAGCGTGCTCGACAGCTGGATAAAGGCTAATGAAGGAGAGTATGAAAAGCTGAAGAAGCTTATGGGTGCGCCTGTTGCCACGCCCGACCCGGCCACATTCGATGCCGGTGCTGCCTGGCGCAAGGTTGAGCCGCGGCTCAGCGGCAGCCGTTTATGGCACGGTCTGCACCGCAGGGCTATGCTTATTGTGTCGGTGGCGGCTGCGCTGCTGCTCATGGTTGTCCTTGCGCTGCCGTATCTTTCGGGCAGCCGCGGCTCGGACGTTATGCAGTATGCCAACAACGGAACCGTGGAGCAGCACATCATCCTGCCCGACAGTTCGGAGGTGCTGCTCTATCCTGAAGCCACACTGGCCTACAGTGACAAGGGTGTCGACAGAGTGCGCACAGCCCGCCTGAGCGGCAAGGCCTTCTTCAAGGTCAAGAAGCTGCACGGCGCAAGCTTTAAGGTAGAGACCGGCGTGATGAACGTTACGGTGATGGGCACCTCGTTTCTTGTAGACGCCACTCATGGCGGCCACGCCGGAGTGTATGTCAAGACCGGAAAGGTTAAGGTTGCCACAGATCGCGCAAGCGTTGTCATAGAGGCAAACGAGAAGGCCGAGCTCATAGACGGAGAGCTGCGCACCGGAGTGATAGGCTCGCCCGCCACGCGTTTCGGCAGCGATGATTCCGACGTGTCGATGGTGTTCAGCAACGAGCCTCTGCCAAAGGTGGTGAGCGAGATAGAGAGCAACACCGGCATACGCATTGACCTCGGTGCTGGCCTTGACGACAACCTCATAACAACCCGCATCGACGGTGCCGACGGCGACGAGATAGTGAAGGAACTGGCATTTGTCTGCGGATGCAAGTATAAGACGGTGGTGGCCGGTAAACATTACATGCTATATAAATGAACATACGAAGAATACTGTGGGTATTAGTCCCTATTCTGTTTCGGATAACTCTGGCGCACGCGCAGACAACGGACAATGCGCGTGCGCTTACCGAAGAGACTTTGCGCGTTGAAGCCTCTTCTGCCACCGTGCAGCAGTGGCTGTCAAGGATAGAGACCGGCCTCGGTATCGTCATTTCATATAACCCCGCACAGATCGACGTCGATAAGGTCAGGCGCATCGACCGTCCGGGCGTCTACACCGTGGGGACTTTGCTCTCTAAGGTGCTCGACGGATATAAGGTGCGCACGGCCTTTGTGCCTCCGCGCAAGCTGCTGATTCAGGCAGAGAAGATAGAGAACGTATGCCTTGGCGGAATGGTGCTCGAGGAGGAGAGCGGCGAGCGCCTTTACGGTGCCGTTGTAAGTATCGACAACGGCGGGGG
>ENA-OPRS01000746-OPRS01000746.1-human-gut-metagenome-genome-assembly--contig:-NODE-746-length-17979-cov-3.261995_pt1 | contig 17979 bp, 20 predicted proteins | sample MGYA00241795_ERZ501881 | MGnify/ENA primary metagenome ERZ501881 (study PRJEB25962, sample SAMEA2042440) | human gut metagenome | biome: human gut; feature: human-associated habitat; material: faeces... | reverse complement strand
ATAATCTGTCATAATGTGAAGCTCCGGGTTGAGCTGATATCCGGATGCGGAGGATAAAACCAATGGTTCATCCGAAATAATACTGAACTTCTGGCGTAAACGGTAAACCAGCCCTTTGACGTTCTTGGCTGGATTGTCTGAATCATCCGACCAGAGCGTTTGGGTGATTTCCTGCGGAGAAATGGCATTTTTACGGGAAATCAGCAGGTAAGAAATCAGTCGGTTGATGCTTGGAGAGCTAAAGTCAGCTTCTTTCAGAACGCCTTTGGACGTACTGATGCTCAGTTCGCCAAACAGACTGACATAGATGTCCTTGCTGCTTTGAATCGAAGTGGGAATATACGCCATCTGGAGCCGGTTCAGCATCTTCTGTTCGTTGTACGACGCAAGCAGCACATAGGCCAGAATCCGCAGCATACTGGTCTGCTGAATATACCGCTTAGGATTCCGGACGGCAAGCAGAGCGACTGGGCGCGGCTCCAAGGAAACGGCAATAACAGACCGGATGCCAAGCCGCTGGTACAGGTTATACTCCGCAGGATAGGCTTCTTTTGTTGCTTCGGCGTCCGGGACGACCATTGGAATTCCCTTGCGGACAGTTTGTACCCACCGATCCAGAAATTCAGCGGATTCATATTCTTCGGTTAAAAGCATCGTCTTGTCTGTTGCGCCAGCGTTGAACCACCAGAATGGTGTCCACAAATTCAAATCAAGATCGACCTGAATTAAACCGCACCAGTCAGCATCGTAAAATTGGCAAGTGGCTTTCAGCACCTGCTGGGCAACTTCTTTCGGGGAAAGATGCTGGTAATACAATTGCGATTCAAGGTCATTCATACTGTTCTCAAAATCAATTGCACGTTGAATATCTCCAAAGCTCCGTTCTTCGTACTCATGATCAGGCTGACGCATAAAATTTCACCTCGTGTCAAATAAAAAAGCACAGCATCAGGGATTCACTCGCTCTGTACGGTGAATCCCGATGCTGTGCTGGTATCAATCATGCAACCGCAAGAGCTGAACAAAGCTACATCATAGGGTGGATGGGTGACTCCAGAAGAAGAAAAAAAAACTCATTTCGTCAAAAAATCAACAATCAAATCATTAAAGGAGCCATTCAAATGAAACGAAATCAGAATTTTGACTATAATCGCTCTCAAAAAGTGCTTTCCTGCCGCTACAACATGGACATCAACCGAGTGGAAGCCCGATTCGAGGATGGAACCATTCTTTCCATCGACTGCATCGTCATTGAGGACGAATATGGCAACACCCCGGCACAGCGAGCAGAACTGGACTGGCTACTTATATAACAAGCCCTTGGAATATACCCAGCTTGTGCTGAGTGGAGAAATCGAACATTATCTTTCACTTGGTTGCGATCACGGTAGACTAGAAGATTGACCTTTTTTCATAGAAATGTGATTGGCTGTTACAGAATGGCTCTTCAAAAAGCATTACAGAAAATCCGGAAACTTTTTTGAACCATAATAACTCAAAAAAGTTTCCGGATTTCTGTTTTTGTACGATTGCTATCGTATTTTCATTTTGCAATAGTTTTCATAATTGACCATTGTCCATTACAGAGAATATAGGTCTCTTCCTATAATTGGCTGACATTTTATAGCACACACATTTATTTCTGCATGGAATACCCACTGCTTCCATAAAATATTTACTCGAATAATTTTCCGCAAAATGGACAACGATCTTTCACTGTTAGTACAATTGAAAAGTGCTTCCCACAAAAAGGACAACGACGTGTTATAAAATCAAAAATATAGTCTATCAAAAGTACAACAACAGCTGCTATACGAAACTCAAATGCCCATAGTGCGCATACGACTATTGCTATGAAGATGAATACAGCTTTGCATAATGTGAGTTTTGTTTGGAATTTCATTTTTTATTCTTCTTTCAAGCATTTTCCTTATAAGACGGAAGATTATGCTCAAAGCAATAGTAGGCTTTTTCCAAGATATAGCTATCGTTGTCATAGTGAGTAGCTTTTCTATATTCTGTCTTCTTTGCAGTTTGTGAGGTAAATCTTTTTGTTTTAGGATTTACCAGTGCATAAGTTACAGTCGTATCCTCAATGGTTGCTCTTTCCAAAAAAGCATTTGGCTGCCATGAGTAATCCTTATAAAATTCACATTGTCTAATTGTCAGATGTGTATAAATATTTGTTGATGCGTATTGACTGGGATCACTGTAAATGAAAATCTGAGAGGGAGTTAGCCCAGAAGCTGTAAATGGAATCCAAATATAGGGTTTTGTTAATCCAATCAGAATATTAACACCTCTGTCTAGTACCGCAGCTGCAGCAGGACTCACAACACTTCTCCTTTCATTTTTTACAGGTTTATTTCCGTACGTTATCTGAAAACGATATGGAACTCCCTTATAAGAATCTCGCGCTGCAGGTCTTTCGACAACAATTTTTTCATATGTAATTGTCGAATCATATGGGATGTTACGTTCGGTAAGGATTTTTTCCTGTTCGACAGGCGACAAGCCGCTTAAATCAACCACTTCACTTATATACATTCCTGCCGATGGAGCATCTATCTTCGACGTGTCTGCATATGCCGAAGTGGGGATAATATGGGACATTGCCAACAATGCGGTACTTGCACCCGTGAGTTTAAGAAATTCTTTGCGAGTCATCTCTTTCATATTTATTCTCCTTGAAGTTTACTGATTATCGCATACCGTTACTTGATATAATATATTGTTTATACGTTTCTTCAACTCTGCATTGGAATCACCCTTTCATGTAAAAACAAAAGACACGAAATTGTTACGTCCACCTTAATTCTTAGATTAACTATTGGTAGCATCAAAGCACAATAAGCAATCAAAGTCCACGATTTTGTATCAAAGTAGAGAAAACTTGTAACGAAATCGGTGTGGCCGCAAATAACATGACCCTCAACACTGGGCATCCAGCATTGAGGGTCATACTTAAATAACCGTTTGTATTGCACTCGCACTATGCCTCAAGTCGATTGTCAACCGAAGGCTTTTATTATGTCATGAAGAATTTCCATCTGCTGTGGGGAAAGATCATTTCCTTTTTGACTTGGTGAAAGCAGTTCATTACGGAGTTTAATTAAAGTTTTCTTTTGCGCACCAGTCAATCCAGAAAGAGATAGTACTTCTGGCGCATCCAGTCCTAGGAGTTCATCTGTTGAAATGCTAAATAAGGATGAAATGCTTGCAAGAACATCCAACGGAATTGCATGTGCATCACTTTCATATCCACTGATCGTGGATACAGCCTTATTTAACCGTTTAGCCAAATCTGCCTGCGTCCAGCCACGACTTTCCCTCAGCTTTTTTAACTTTTCTCCTAAATAATGCTCCATTCCCGTACACTCCCATCTTATATAAAGTGTACTATTTGAAATTTCAACATAATCGTACTATACTACATATAATGTTCGATTATGTTGAAATTTGATTGACTTGTGAGGAGCAGGGCTGTATGTTGTGTGATAAAAAGCATTCCCATGTGCAATGGAGGGATTTCAAAATGAATGTCTTGGTTTGTGATGATGACCAGCAGATCGTTGATTCTATTATTGAAGAACTCAAAAAGAAAAGCGAGGAAACTCATGTAGCATTAAGATTTTATGGTTTTTCTCAACCAAGTCAAATAGACTTATCACTTCCGTATGATATTGCGCTTCTGGATATTGATATGGGCGAAACAAATGGAATTGAGCTTGCCAGAAAGTTACGAGCAGAAAATGAAAACATTGTGATTATCTTCATTACGAATTTCATTCAGTATGCTCCAGAGGGATTTGAGGTTCAAGCCTTTCGATACTTACTAAAAGCAGATTTCTCTGCTAAACTTGATTCCTACTTTGATTCAGCCGTCCAAGAAGTGCTTCAACGGAAACAGCTTGTTACAATTTCGATAAACTCTGAAATTATTGATGTACCTGTAAATGACATTCTGTATTTAGAATCTCATCGAAGAATCATTGTTATGCACTTGTTGGACGAAAAACGCCCAGCATACCAATTTTACGGCAACATAACGGAACTATCCGAAAAAATCGAGCCACTCGGTTTCCTTCGTATTCAAAAAAGCTATCTTGTCAATATGCACTATGTCGAAATCTTTCAATACAATAAAGTCCAATTGCGCGGTGGTCTTTGTCTGGCTCCAAGCGAAAAGAATTATAGTGAGCTAAAACAGAAATATTTACATTGGCGAGGTAAAAGTAGATGGATGCTTTAATCAGTTTGGTTTACACAATCATAGATTCAGTCTGCGTATGTCTGTTTTTAGACGCTTTTGCTTCGCACCGTTGGAGGGATCATAGATTTCTTGTCGGTGTAATAGTTCAAACTATTTTAATGTATGCATCCATTGAATTCAGTGTTATTGTCTTAAATCGAAACCAAATCGTCAAAATTTTTTTAATTCTACTATCCTGCTTTATTGTTGCCAGAACTCTATATGAGAATATCTCAGGAAGGTTTTTATTATTTCTTATTGTTGTAGAATATCTCTTGACTTATAGTTTATCTTTTGCAGTCGGAATGCTTGCAACTTCGGTTTGTGGGATGGATGCTCAGACGTTTCAAGCCAATAAGACTTTATCTCTAATCTATGGAATCTCTTATTATTCTGCTGAATTATTTATTATTGCACTGTTTCGTAAAATAATGCTTCAGCGCACGGCAAACAGACCAAGAAGCCATGCTCAACATTCGCAGCTGATTCTGTACTTTCTATTTCCATGTGCATCATTTGTAATGCTTGTGATCCTACTTTACGTTACAAGTGGTCACAATATAGAAGAGTTTGTTTCTGCTGGCTGTTGTATTCTCATTTTTATTTCAAACGTCGCAGTCCTCTTCTTATTGGAGCGAATGGAATATGCCGCATCGGAAAGAGAACAGCTGTTGACACTTAATCAGCAGATTCAGTTACAATCGAAAAACATGACCTCAGCAAGCGAACTTTATTCAGCTCAAAGGAAGAAAGTTCATGACTTTCGGGCGCACCTGAATGTTCTAAATCAACTAATGAAAAGCCAAGAGTATTCTGCTGCTGAAGAATATCTTGGAAAAATCACCGAACAGCAAACAGATCGACTATTCCTTGTCAACACACACCATCCTATCTTGGATGCACTTTTCAACACAAAAGCTACCGAAGCAACTCAAAAGAAGATCAGTATTGATTTTGAAGTGAATGATCTATCAAATCTTCCATTTGATGCCTCTGATATAGTAGTGCTTCTATCAAACCTCTTGGATAATGCCATTGAAGCGTGTCAACGGTACGATAAAGGTGACAAAACGATTCATGTCATGGCGGTTGCGCAACAAGACTTTTTTATCTCTGTCCGAAACACATCAGAACCTGTTACAATTATAAACAGTTCCATTCCAACTACAAAACCAGAACCACAACTGCATGGTTTTGGACTTGCGAACATCCGACTGATTCTTGAAAAATACAGCGGCGAGTATACCATGTTCTATGAAAATGGGTGGTTCCAGTTCACCGCTGATATACCGCTCACTCCGATTTCGTGACAAAAAAAGTCTATTTCGTTACATTATTGTGGAAATTGTAGCTCAACTTGTGTATTCTTTCTTTCAAGAAAGTTCTTTTAATGAGGATTGTCGCAATGAAAGATTTTGCAATGCAATTAACGCAAAAGTGCGTGTCGATGGGATTGCTTGATGAATCTTATTCTGAATGGTTTGCATATAGCATCGAAAAAAAAGTGACAGCCTTATTCACTTGGCTTGTGCAGTGTCTGATTGGCGGTTTTTGCTTTGGCTGGACCTTAACGATTTCATTTTCTGTGTTCTTCCTCTTAATTCGGAAATACACAAACGGTTATCATGCTGCTACTTATAGTAAATGCCTGTTCTGTTCCATTTTATTAGAAGTAGTTCTTCTTGCTTCAATCTCCTACGTTTTCCGTACAGGCTTGGCGTTGCTTTTCTTAACTATAGTTTCTGATGTTACAATTTTGTGTATTGCACCCGTTAACAATGAAAGCATTCACTGGTCAACAGATGAATTTAAGGCTGCAAAAATAGCTGTCCGTTGGTTATTATTGATTCTAAATATTTTCGCAATTTTGTTGGTGGGAGTTCAAATTGCTCCTTCCATACTACAAGGGTTGGTCGCAGCATTGACTGCTGATGCAATAACACTATCCATTTCACGCTGTCAAAATTGAAAGGAGGACATACAAATGAAAATTCAAGTCAAACAGTTCGCCAAAAAGAAAATTGAAGCTCTGGTGAAGAAGGATATGCAGGAGTGGCCTCCGGGTTGTGCGGGCTGGATGTATCAGCCGAAGCGTCCCTATGTACCTGAGAAGCATCTGCAAGAAAAACGAAAATAATTTTAATCCTGAGATGGCATGGTTGCTTTCCTGTTTCAACAACAAAAAGCACTATGCCATTTTTCTTTGTTGGTGACTCCGATTTCGTTACGAATTTTCTCCATCTTATTACAGAAATGTAGACAATATTGCTTGCTGTGTATACAGTGTAAGAAAGGATGGCACAATGCACAAATCGAAAGGAGTTACTCCAATGTAGCAATATACCCTGATTCCTCTTGGGCTGGTGTTCTGGTAGATGCAACAAATCGCGTTGGCTGCTACTATGTTGTCAATATTGCTGCAAAGACCGGAAAGACTTGGTATGTTGAAATTTCAAATAATATCCGATAACCGTTTTTGAGCAAGGAGTTTTTTATGCTACCGTTTTTTAATCAAAAAGAGTTGGTGGTTTGCTCAAATCAATCTCAATACCAAAAATACACATCTCTTTTAGAAAAAGAAGGAATCGGATATCGAACAAAAGTACGCGATTTATCATCGCCGTCTTTGTTTTCGATGGGAACCCGTGAAAGAACTGGAACCACATTTCAAAAGGTCAATTGTCAAACAATCTACACAATATACGTTCGCAAAGTTGATTACGAACGTGCTGTTCACGTTGTCATTGTTTGATTAAACCGCCAAAACCATATACGCTTTTCCTCGCCAAACAATCAGTTGCAAGCAGGGCTTTTGTCTATACAAACGCCATTTTTGCGTTGCAAAATGCTTGTTGGGCTGTGCCCAATCCCCTTCATTCTGCACCGTTCCGATGCAGGCTGCGCGTTTTTTCAAAACGCTTCTATTTATATATGGTAGAGTTTCAAGACAGTTGCGCTCTGCAATTTTGATGGAGACATCTCAAGCCAAACGAACAGCCAGCAACGGCCTCAACGGTAAGTGAGGTCATGATGCTGGCTGTTCTTCGTTCAGAACGGAAAACATTCGACATTTCCGCTGGTTCATGGTACACTACATCCAATCCATGCGAATCCGTTGGAGGTGATTGTGTTGCTTTCCCTGTACTTAGCTGTTCTTGACGATCAAAGCAAAGAAGAACAATTTATAGATGTATATAATACCTACAAACGGCTGGTCTACCATGCCGCTTACAAAATTATGGGCGATTCGTATCTGGCAGAAGATGTACTGCAAGAGGTGTTTTTGTACGTTGCGAAAAATTTTTCTAAAATTCATCGAGAAAACTGTCACGAACTCGCTGCTTATCTCGTTAGTTGTAGTAGAAGCCGTGCTTACGATATGCTTCGCAAGCAGCGAGAAGAACCGCTGGAAGAAGTACCGGACGCACCAGATGACGCCCCGGTGCCGGACGATGCAGTAGTCAGCACCGATAACATCGAACACTTGACAGAACTGATCGGACAGATGAAACCGATGTACCGTGACCCACTGCGCCTTTTGGCAATGGGTTACACCAACCGGGAGATTGCCAAATCGCTTGGACTGACGGACGAAGTGGTTCGGATGCGGCTTTTCCGTGGAAGAAAACTATTGTGGAAGGAGTTGAACCACCATGAGTGAGCAGACAGAAGTTTCTTTTGACACTGCGTTGATGATGGCACTCCATGCAGATGCACAGAAAGAACTGAACGAGCTACCAACTCCGGCGCAGCTTAAAGAACGCTACCCGGACACTTCCCGATGGGATGCCCGCCTGCAAGCGGCGTTGCATAAACGCCGCCCTGTGCTGAAACGAGTGCTTATTGCGGCCCTGACGCTGGTAATTTTAACTCTCGGTGCGCTTACAGTAAGTGCGGACTTCCGCAATGCAGTCTACACGATGATTCAGAAGTTCTTGCCGATTGAGATGCAGCTGACGTATCAAGTGGACGGCGAACCGTTGGAACGATTGCCGGATGGATACAGCGATCATTATGTGCCGGACGGCTTTGAAATGGACGATGTGCAGAAATTTGAGCGAGCAGAAAACTTTTACATGTTTACTCGTCAAAAGAAACAGAGGAAAGCTACACAGTCCGTTGCTCAATTATCCAGCCAGGGCAGCAGTCCCTGTTTGATAATGAGCATACAGTGTACGAAACCGTAAAGGTCGGAGAAGCAGATGGTGTACTTGGAACCAGTACGGATGAACATGGAAAGAATGTTTATACTCTAAGTTGGGAACATCGGGGGATTACACATACCGTTATGGGAAACATTCCATACGATGAGATTATGAAAATTGCGGAAGGTATCCGTTAAGAAAGCTGGACACTTGTGAGAGTTCACAAATGTCTGGCTTTCTTTTTGTCTGAACTTACAAAGATGGAAAATTTGAAAAATTTTCTCCTGAAAATTGAAACGAAGCGAATGCGAATTGCGTTGATTATACAAAGGCTCTTGATGGGAGCAAAAAAACGGAGGTGTATGTCTATGTCGAAAAAGCGTTTGTTGTCCATTGTTGTTTCAGCGGTGATTCTCTTGAGCTTTGCCTGCACCGCAATGGCCGCTGAAAAGTCTGAACGGTATGTAGGCGATAGTACGGTCAACGGATCTATTTACCAAACATACTATCAGGTTGATGCCCAGACTCGAACTGGAGTAAAGAAAATCAGCGTTTCAGGCGTTCTCTATGAAAAGGGGACAATTGGAACATGGCAAAAAGTAAGTAGCTGCTCAAACAGCAGCACGACCTCAACCTGCATGGTGAGCAGTAGCTTTAACACTAAGCCCGGAAAATCTTATAGGCTTGAGTATTCTGCGACCTTTAGCTATTCCGATGGACGGAGCGAAACCATTACCGGAAGTACCAGTAGATAAGTGGAGTTTGTTATATATTTCAGCAAGTTAGAAAGGTGTGAGGTAATTATAAAGGCGAGACCAACGCGAGTTATCCGATACCTAGCTATAGTCGCACTGTGCTTGCTTTTGGGCTTTATGCTTGGAAGAAAAAGCAAATATGAAAAACGAGATTATTTGAAACAATTCAAAATTGGAAAAGCAACATACTCTGAATCGTTGATATATGAGGCTTATGGCGGATTGCAAAATGATGGGATAATGTTAGCGGTATACTACGATGTGGATGCAGCCAAAATTATTCATCAACTCGATTCATGGGAGAAAATTAATGATTCTCCAACCATATCTTCTATATTAAAAAATGTGTCGTCATATTTTGGATTAGATTTTGTGATTCCTGAAATTGCAAGTGGAAATTTTTTTCTTTATGATAATAGTCAGCATAAGGAACTACGCTCGGAAGCCGAAATGAATACATTGCTTTTACATTCTGAAGATGTGAATTTTAGTCTCGTTGTCTGGGATGATGAGAAGCACACAATTTATATAGTAGAGTACAGAATTTAAGGAGGTTCGTTATGAAGAGGTTCGTATCATTAATTCTTTCAGTGTGTTTTTTGTTTTCGATAAATACTGTGTCTTATGCTGCTAACATAAGCAGCCGTAAAGCTAGCAATCCTGTTATTCAAAGCATGAATGATAAGTATCATGTTGATTTTTCGGGAATGTCGATAGATGAATTAAATAAGTTTATCGATAAGATGAAAGATGAAGATCAAACACGTGCATCTGGAAATTTGTTAAATAATACACAGCTTGCATGGTTGGCAGCTGCGCAAATTGCACGGGATAAGGGATATGAATGTGCGGCTCTTATGGTTGAATTCTCTGTATATAATATTGACTATTCTGAGAGTGTGACGGATTCTTCGACGCCATTGCTTGACAAGTTAAACACGACAACAGTTTTTAATAATTATAAAAACAAAGTACTTAATAGTGGCTTGAAAGATTTTAGTGGAGGAAGTTGGTCTTTTACAATTCAAAAGTCTGATAATGCAGATTTATTCTATGCATTGCATAGGGTAAGCACCTCTGGAACAGGCTTCATGATTGGTAATTCTATAATGTATTACTTGATTACCGTTCATGACACATTTGATTTTGCATATGACAACAACTATGACGACTTGTTTACTACTACAGTGAACAATTGGGCTTGGTTGTGCCAGCAGACGCATGTGTTGAATCCCATAGAGATAAATCTTAGCACGGCTATTGGATAAAAAATCAGTGGTATTTATTTTTTTGCGAAAGTAAAAGTTGAAATCTAAAATAAGGATGGCTCTAACGTATGAAAAATTTTACGGAGGTGTTTCCAATGCAGAGCAACTGATGTATAAGAAATCTTGTGTATACTCTAAAAGTAAAGAAGGAAAATTAAAATAGCTAGTGAAAAAATATCTCGTAGAATTTTTTTGAAAGCAAGTGGGATTGTGGCTCTTTCTTCAATGGAGCTTAACTCTGGGCTGACTGCTTTTGCAGATAATCAAAGTGATGGAAGCAAATCTCATATCGAGAGATACCATAGATACGATTTTGATACAAAAGAAGAATCTATAGAGGAAATTATAGTTGAAACCAATTCCTTCACGGATGGAGAGACAACTGCAGGCTATTTTCCAAATGGAAAGATTTCGGATATTGATCTATCCGATCTGTATGCGATTATCGGAAGCAATGATATCACTGTTGTTGATAATCCAACGGCAACACCATATTGTAGTACGGTATGCCTACAGATAACGACCAATAATGGAGGGACAAATTATGGTTCTGGATTTATGATTGGGCCTAATGCACTTGCAACAGCAGCACATAATCTATACAGTATAAAGGAAAAAGCCTACGTTAAGTCGGTAAATGTCGCACCTGCTCGATCTGATAATAGTAAACCTTTTGGAAGCGAAAATGTATCGGCAAGTTCGATGATTGTTAGTGATTCTTATCTTGCTGGAACAAGTTCGGAGGATTGGGCGATTATTACGCTCAAGAATAATTTAGGAACGAAAACGGGATGGCTTGGGTTACATTGGCAGTCTAGCAATTATTCATCATCACAGTTGGTGTATGCTTATGGCTATCCGAGCCAAATAAATGGTGCCGATGCGAGATATCGGATGTGTAAATCTTCTGGGTATATTAGAAGTCAGACTTCAAAATATCTCAAGGGCGATTGGGATTTGACAGGTGGCTTTAGTGGTGGTCCTCTTGTAGAATATATTTCTGGAGCTGGGTATGTAGCTATCGGAATCCATAAAGATGGAAGCACAATTGATGGTTCTTCATATCCAACTTCTTATACAGGGGCATTGAGAATAACACAATCGCTTTATACGCTGTTCCTTTCATACAGAGGTTGATAAAATGAAATGCAAACGGAAGATTATGGTTGGCATAGCATTTGTGGCAGTGGTTCTCTGCATTCTATTTCAATCGAATACATTCGGAAGAAAAAAATCGGAACTTATAATTGAAGAAGTTGACCTGAAGAACAATTGTATTTATGCGACTGCAAAAAATCAATTATATGATACGGATGACAATTATATAATTTATGGCGTATCAAACTACTTGAAAGGAAATCTTCAGTTGTCGTATCTTAAAGAAGGCGAAAGCATTCTTGTGATATCAAACGGTAAGGTGTTGCTATCAGATCCGTATCAATTTGATAAAATATACAGTATTCAACTGTTGCAATAGCGTTTCATTTTCTCAATAAATAATATAAGCTATTTACAGCTGCCTCCTCTGTTAAGTGGTGGTGCAGTGCTTATTCTCAATAACGATGCGATTGATGAAAATGATAGACCTTTTTGGAATTTAGAATTTTCTCAATAATCAAGCCCCCAAAATGGCAAACTTGAAATCATCGAGAGATACATAAAATATAGGGTTAAATCGACTTTCGTGTCGAAAAAACAAGTGCTAGAAATAGCAAAATCCATTGAATTTTAGAATGACATTTATAAGAAACCAGTAGATTTGCCTGATATTTGTGATTTCTTTGACCGTTGGGCCATTGATTTTGCACTACATTGATTTTGCACTACTATGAGCAAAGGAAAAACTTAAAATAAGCAAACAACCCGCCATTTGCAGCGACTGCAAGTAGCGGGTTGTTTGGCCTATTTAGAGGTTAGTCTTTCAGTTTGCCATGGTCACAGCCAAGTGAGAGATAATGCTCAATCTCACCACTCAGCACAAGCTGGACGCACTCCAAGGGCTTGTTGTATAGTAGCCAATCAAGTTCAGCTCGCTGTGCCGGGGTATTGCCGTATTCGTCCTCGATGGCAAGGCAGTCAATGGCAATGGCAGAGCCATCAGCGAACTGGGCTTCCGCTCGGTTGGTGTCCATATTATAGTGCCAAGAACGTGCTTTTTGAGAACTATTCTGGTCAAAAATTCGATTTTGTTTCATTTGAATGCCCTCTTTGATGCTTTTATGATTTAGTTTTTTGACGAGATGAGGTCTCTTTTTTCTTTCTCTTGAGTCACCCAACCGCACTATCCTGCATCCGTAGCGCAGATCACGCTCTCCACATCCGGGCGGTGCATCAGTTTTTGCAGGATGCCAAACTGCTTTTTGGTGGACGTAGACACCAGATACTGCCACTTTTGCGGCAGAATGGGCAAATCTGCGATACTCCACTTGACGTATTTGGCATCGTAGACATTGGGCGGTGCCAGTTCCACCAGATGACCAACGCACCAGCTTACCAGATAGCCGTTGCCCTCCAGATAACCGTCCTGACGGCTAGTCGCACCGAGGACTTTTGCGTAGGACATGGCCACCGAGGGCTTTTCTGCTACAACTAGAATTGAAATAAGCGTTCCCTCCAATCTGTTTCGGATTGTAATATGTACGGCGGCAAGCGCCGCCTTGAAATCAGATGGGTTCGGTATCCTCCTCGTCGGTCTCCTCCGGTTCATCCTCCACAGGAATTTCAAAATCGCCCTTGTCCTCGGTGTAGTTTGCATCGGGGTCAAGGGCTTCTTTTTCTGCCTGTTTTTTCTGCTTCTGCTTTGCGAAAACGTAGAAGCCACCGCCTGCCGCCAGCGCAATCAGCACCACCACACCCAGAAAGCCGGATGCGATCTTTGTGACCTTGTTTTCCTTGGGCTGTTCCTCGCCGGATGCTGCCGCTTCTTCCGCAGCTTTCTTGGCTTCTTCCTCGGCTTTCAGCCTATCCAGTTCCGCCTGCGCCGCCGCTTCTTTTTCAGCGGTATAGGCATCGGCAGCATCTTCTTCCATCAGCGCCAGAAGGTCGGCTTCGTCCACAAGATTCATAAAGTGAACGGTCTGCTGTCCTTTGGCGTTGCGGTCGATGACCAGATAGAAGGTAGCTCCCGACTTTGACACCAGCGTAATGAACTGCTGTCCGCTGCCATCGGAATAGTCGGTGTGGTAATCGTCCACCAGTGTCAGGTTGCCCTCCGGGGTCAGGGCACCGGTCTCCTCATCGGTCACGGTGACTACATCTTCTTCATCGGTGGTAGAAGTCAGGACGGGCTGTTCCACTTCCTCCACAGGCTCTCCGCCATAGGCAAAAGCGGGAGCCGCCATGCCAGCGCACAGTGCCACCGATACCAGCAGTGCGCCCAGTTTCTTAATCTTCATCTGCATCGACCTCCTTCTCAAAAGTTGCACCCACAGCGGACAGCGCAGCCGGGGTCGGGGTGGCGGTTGCGGACTGCCGCAGCAGAGCAGCAAGCTGTTCCGGGGTTACATTCGCCGTGCGGACCATGTTGCTGACCTCAGCGGCTTCTTCCTCCTGAATCCGACGCTCCAAAACCGCAATGCGATTGTTCAGCTTGATGCGGCGCTCCTGCTCTTTCTTGAGCATTGCTCGCAGCTTATCCAGTTTTTCGCTCATAGTTGAACCCTCCAATCATTTTGAAAGCCGTCCGAACCCGGCGAGATGCTTCTCCCAGTAGGACGAGTGAATGTTTGCGTACTTGATGGGGTCTCCGGCACTGACCATCATGCCATTGCCCAGATAGATTCCGGTATGGCTCATGCCGGGGGTGTCGTAGGTGCCTTTGAAAAAGACCAAATCTCCGGGCTTTGCTTCGGATTCGGAAATGTGCTGGCTCTTGTTCCACAGACCGTTGGCGGTGGTGCGCCCCACATCGTAGCCGTTCTGGTTGTATACCCAGCAGACGTAGCCGGAGCAGTCAAAGCCTGTTTCCGGGGTGGAACCGCCCCAGACGTAAGGTGTGCCCACATACTTTTGGGCTTCCTTGTAGATGGCGGCAAATTCATCATCCGTCAGGGCTTCTGCCGGAACCTGATAATCAATGCCCGGCGCGCCAGAGCCATCGGAGCCACCGGGCGGCAGACCGCCGTTAAACAGGTAGGGTCTGCCGCCCAAGGTATCTTGGAAAATCTCGTACCGTTTCCATTGGTCAGCATCCAATTCTTCCCGGATAACGACTTCCAGCCCTTTATTCACCAATTTGGTGTGGAAGATTTTGTACTCGTAGGGCACCTGCGTGGGTACCGGGATTCCTGCTGGGCTGATGACCCACACGGTCTTATACCGTATCTGTACCTCCACCCATGTGGTCAGTTTGTACTGCTTTTTGAAGGTCTCCTTCAGCTTGCCCTGCACCTCTGACCGGGTGTAATCGTCGTAGAGGGTGGTCAAATACGAAGTCAACTGCCACGGGTCATGCTCGATGGGGTCGAGATGGTACTGATACTCGTTGTAGCCGGGGTGGTCGGTGGGGGTGCGCTTGATTTTTTTATCCAGTTCCTTTTCCAGCTTCTTGTAGTCGGTTTCGGCTCCCCGGATGTCCCGGTCCTCTGCGGTATAGATGGTCTGCCCGGATACCTGCGTAGTGCCGGAAAACAGAATGGAACAGGACGAAAATGCCGACATGACCAGCAGCAGGAGCAAAAGAAAAACGCCCACAATCAAAAGAACGTGTGCGTTGCTCTTTGCAAAATTGGCAATGCCGTTGACTGCGGTGCTGACCACCGATTTTCCCTTGTCGATGACCTGCTCCATACTGGACTTTGCAGCAGGAACACCACTGGATGCAGCTTTCTGACCGCCTGCGGTCTGCGCCGCTGTGCCCGAACGGGCGGCGGCATAGTGACTTTTACGGATTTCTTGCCGCTGTTTCCAGCGTGAAAGCCAGTTGGAACTGCCCTCGCCGGTGCCGGATGCGCCTGCATCTTGTGCCGCAGTCGGCTTCTGCGGGGAAGATTTTGCGGTTTTGGCACCCTTCTTGCCCTGCATCTTGGCTTTCTTTTTCAGTTTTCTGGCGTATCTGCTCTTGGAAATATCACGGACATTTCCTGCCGCTTTTTCGCCCTCGCTTAACGCCTGTGTGCCCACATTGTCGTCCTCGTACTGGTCAATCTCCCGATGTGCCGCAGACCGGGCGGCAGCGGCGGCATACATAGCACGTTTCTGCTGCTTTGTCATGCGGGATGCTTCATCCGGGGTGATCTCGGCTTTGCCAAAACGCAGATGCTGGGATTTCTCCGCAGCTTTGTCTGCATCCTGTTTCAGTTTCTGCTTTTTGGGCACTGACTGCTCCACTTTAGACTTTTTCGGAGGGGAGCGTGTAGCCGTGCGCTCCTTTTCCTCCTCGAATTTCAGCTTCGGCTGTTTCTCACTCATGCTTTTGCGCCTCCGCAACTTCAGAAAGGCGGGTCGTAAGGATGCGGTAGAGTTCAAGGTCTTTCGGGAAGTGGTCAACAAAGGGCAGGATCACGTTGCCGAAAAACAGCAGCCCTTCACCCTCACCGGAGTGAGTGACGTAGGAAAGCTGATGGGGCGAAATGTTCAGCTGCTTCGCCAAAATCTGCCGGTCTCCGTTCGCTTGATTGAGCATATAAACGAAGTCCGAGTTCTCAAAAATATTTGATACTTCGGGGCTTGCCAACAGGTCTTTGACGTTCTGCGTTAGGGCTGTCGGAATGCCGCCCCACTTACGGAAACGCTTCCAAATCTCCACGGAATAAGCAGCAGTCTGCTCTTCCTTCAAGAGCAAATGGAACTCGTCTGCATAGTACCGAGTGGATTTTCCGGCACTGCGGTTGGCGGTCACACGCCCCCATACGGCATCCTGCACGATGAGCATGCCCAGCTTTTTGAGCTGCTTGCCCAGCTGCTTGATGTCAAAGCAGACGATGCGGTTATTGATATCCACGTTGGTGTGGTGGTTAAAAATGTTCAAACTGCCCTTGACGTAGATTTCCAGCGCAGCCGCCACATGGCGGGCTTCCGGTTCGTCTTGCGTCAGCAGGGCGTTGTACAGATCTTCCAACAGCGGCATATTTTCCGGAATGGGGTTCTCAAAATACTTGCGGTAGATCACATGGACGCAGCGGTCAATGACCGTCTTTTCCACCGGCTGCAACCCTTCTTTGCCGCCCACCACCAGTTCGCACAGGGACAGTACAAAGTCGGCTTTCAAAGCCAGCGGGTTATCCTCTTCCGAGTAGTTGCTGTTGATGTCCATCGGGTTGATATACTGGGTGCTGGCAGGGCTGATGTGGATGACCTGCCCATGCAGACGCTCCACCAGCGGAGCATATTCTGCCTCCGGGTCGCAGATGATAATATCATCGTCTGTCACGAGGAATGCGTTGCAGATCTCACGCTTTGCGCTGAAGGATTTACCGGAACCGGGAGTGCCCAAAATCAGACCGTTGGGGTTCTTCAGCTTTTTGCGGTCAACCATAATCAGGTTGTTGGACAGGGCGTTCAAGCCATAATACAGGCTTTCCTCGCCATTGTCGAACAACTCCTGTGTGGTAAACGGTACAAAGATTGCCGTGCTGCTGGTGGTCAGACCGCGCTGGATCTCGATTTGGCAGTCTGCCAGCGGCAACGAGGACATAAGCCCCTGCTCCTGCTGAAAATCAAGGCGGCACAGTTCGCAGTTGTGCTTCTGGGCAATGCTGACCGCCTGAAACACGTTGGTTTCCAGTTCCTGCTCGGTTTTTCCGGTGTTCAACACGAGGAACGTCACCAAAAACATTCTCTCATTCTGGCTCTGCAGCTCCTTCAAAAGTGCCTTGGCATCCCTGCCGTAAGTCGCCAAATCAGACGGCAGCACGTCCATATCATATCCGGCGCGGACGGCTTTCTTCTGCTCTTCGATTTTGCTGCGGTCGAGTTCGGTAATGGTGTGCTTGATGGTTCTGATGGCCTTGTTCTGGTCAACGGACTGGATGTGCATGGTAACGATTTGGCTGGAATCCATGTCCAGAAAATCCTTCAGCAACTGGTCGCTCAAGTCAGAAGCCGTGATATTCAGAAAGCTGACCGCTCCGAAGATGCCGCCCATCTGAAAGGTGCGGCTGTTCTTAAACGCCAGCGCAGTGGGGGCAATGGCATCCTTTACGGACAGACCACTGGGCACAAGGTCTTTCCAGTTGAAGTGGAACTTGTTGGCTCCATCCATGTTCAACATCCCGTGCATCAGCCGCAGACGTTCCGTACCGTCCAGCGGCTTTGCCAGAACGCCAAGCCGGTGGAAATTGTTCATCAGGTCGTTCTGGATGTGCTCCAGCCGAGGTTTGACCTGCGCCATGCTGTCGCCCTCGATGCCGTAGGTCAGAAACTTCGTTTTGGTCAGACCGTTGTTGCCCTTGGAAAGCTGCTGCCGCAGCATCTGGCTGTACTCGGCTCGCACATCATCAAAGCCATCCTGCTGGTACGGGATGCGGATGGACTTCTCGAAGTCTGCCGAATCGGTGGCGGTATTCACGAAAGACAGTTCAAAGTGGATAGAGCTGTCGAAAAAGTTGAGAAAAGAGCAC
>ENA-OPRS01000741-OPRS01000741.1-human-gut-metagenome-genome-assembly--contig:-NODE-741-length-18091-cov-3.277279_pt1 | contig 18091 bp, 20 predicted proteins | sample MGYA00241795_ERZ501881 | MGnify/ENA primary metagenome ERZ501881 (study PRJEB25962, sample SAMEA2042440) | human gut metagenome | biome: human gut; feature: human-associated habitat; material: faeces... | reverse complement strand
GCTGCAGAAAAGCAATCGATTATAAGAGGAGACTATCACCATGAACACGGATAAAATTTTTGCGGAAGCTATTGCCAATGAGTACGCCCCCAAGGATACCTCCAAGGTCGTCGCTTTGAGAAAGCTGGATTGGAAAGCAAAGCGCTCGGCGACTCTCTTCGCCTATGGCTTCGGTATCGGGATGGCCCTGGTCCTCGGCTTGGGAATGTGCCTTTCCATGCAGGTGATCGGAGGAGGCGGCATCCTGATGACAGGGGGCGGAATCCTTCTGGGAATTCTGGGTATCATCGGTATAGGCCTGCACTATCCCGTCTACAAGAAGCTCCTGCGGTCCGGTAAGGAAAAGTATGCCTTTACGATCATGCAATTGGCCCGGGAGATCAGCGAATCGGCAGAATAAATACGAGAGAAGGGCGGCAGATGAACAAGTCCGAAAGCAAATATTTCAATACCGCCCTGCGAATGGACGAGGCGCTCATCGCACTGTTGGAGGAGAAGGATCTGGAATATATCACGGTGAAGGAGATCTGTCACCAGGCCGGTGTGAACCGGTCTACCTTCTACCTGCACTATGAGACCATTGCCGACCTGGTGAACGAGACCTTGGAGATGATCAACCAGCGCTTTCTCTCCTATTTTCCCCAGCAGGAAGAAGAGGTCCTGGGCAATATGGGCAGCCGGGAGCGGAAAGAGCTGGTTCTGGTCACCCGGGAATATCTTCTTCCATATCTCCACTTCATCCGGGACAACAAAAAGGTCTATCGGGCGGCCTTCCGAAATCCCGGCAGCATGCAGGCCTATGCCCGGTATGGAGAGCTGAAGCAGCACATCCTCGGTCCCATTCTGGAGCGGTTTGAGATCCAGTGCCGGAAGCACGTCTACAACTACCCCTTCCTCATGGGACAGGGGGTTTGGATTGATTCTGAAAAACTGGACCGCAACGATTCTGTAGCCGAAGTGTTGAAACACGGCACCCTCTCCGTGGGCTTCATCGGGTTGGCGGAAACGTTGAAGGCCCTGACCGGCAAGCATCACGGCGAGAGTGAAGAAAGCTACAAGCTGGGCTATGAGATCATCTCCTATATGCGCAAGCGCATGGACGACAAGTCCAAGGAGACGGGGCTCAACTTCACTTTGTTGGCCACTCCCGCCGAGGGTCTTTCCGGTTCCTTTGTGCGGATCGATCAGAAGAAATATGGGAAAATTCCCGGGGTGACCGATCGGGAGTATTACACCAACTCCTTCCATATCCCGGTGTATTATCCCATCAGCGCCTTCGAGAAGATTCGCAAGGAAGCACCTTTCCACGCCCTGACCAACGCCGGCCACATCAGTTATGTGGAGCTGGATGGGGACGTGTGCAAGAATATCGACGCCTTTGAAAGTGTGATCCGCTGCATGAAGGAAGCGGGCATCGGATACGGTTCCGTGAACCATCCGGTGGATCGAGATCCTGTGTGCGGTTATAACGGCATCATCGACGATGTGTGCCCTCGCTGCGGCCGTCATGCGGGAGAAGGGGTACCTCTGGAGAAGCTTCAGGAGCTCCGGAAAAAGTACCACGATGTGCCCGACTACTCCTGCCTGATCCACTAAGGTGCCGTCCACGACGTGTGGTCTCGGCTGCCGCCTCGGTCGGTCCTGAGCGTGTGCCGCTGGCACACAGGACCCTCGCTGCGGTCGTCATGCGGGAGAGGGGGTACCTCTGGAGAAGCTTCAGGAGCTCCGGAAAAAGTACCACGACGTGCCCGACTACTCCTGCCTGATTCACTAAGGGGAGTCGCACTCCAGGCAATTGACCCGATGGGCCCTTGGCCTCGCTTTGGGCGTAAAAGTTTTGCTTGAGCTTTTTCAAAAATGTGATCTCACCTCTTGACGGGAAGAAAAAACTCCTGTAAAATAAGAACAGTTCTCAAATTTAAACTGATACAACCGTTTATGGTATTGAAAAATAAGGAGGAAGACCATCATGGCTAAAAACGTTGCTGAAAAGAAAGAACAGATTCTCGTGGGCGAAGGCCGGGACTTTGAGCGCATCCGCCGGATCACCGGTTACCTGGTAGGCACCATCGACCGCTGGAACAACGCCAAGCGTGCCGAGGAGCGGGACCGTGTGAAGCACACCCTGTCCAGCCTGTAATCGAAAATGAATCTGTTATTGGTCAACGACGACGGCATCCATTCCCAGGCCCTGCGGCAGCTGGCCCTGGCATTGGCGAAACAGCATCGTGTGACCGTGGTGGCCCCCGACCGGGAGCAAAGTGCCGTCAGCCACGGGATCAACTTGTGGGATCCTCTCTTTGTGAAAGAGGTTTCCCTGGGAGAAGGAATTCGTGCCTACAGTGTCACGGGAAAACCGGCGGACTGTACCCGTCTGGGCCTGAAGAACTTGACGGAGGAGCCGGTGGATCTGGTGATTTCCGGGCCCAATTACGGCATCAACGCAGGGGGAGACCTGCTGTACTCCGGCACCGTGTCCGCAGCGCTGGAAGCAGCCATGCTTCACCAGAAAGCCATTGCCGTGTCAGCGCCCCGAGAGGCGGACATGGAAACGGTGATCCAGGTGTTCCTGGATTTGCTGGAGCAGATCGACCTGGAGCAAGATGTGCGCCAGGTGCTCAACATCAATATTCCTGCCTTGCCCCGGAAGGAGATCAAAGGGGTCAAGTGGGCGCCTCAGGGAGGAGCCCAGTGGCTGGATTCCTACGAAGAGCGGGTGGCGCCTGATGGCCGTCACTATTTCTGGCCCCTGAGCCAAGGCGGTCCCAGGGATCCCGGGAAGGACAACGACTACACTTGGCTGAAAGCGGGCTATGTGTCCCTGACGCCTTTGCAGATGTTTATGACCGATCCAGAAGGCTTTTCAGGAAAAGAGTTTGTGTTGTAAAAAAAGAAGGCCGGGTGGGGGAACTCACCCGGTTTTTTGTCTAGAAGGAGGAAAAAACATGGAATTGACCATTGCAGGGGTGGTGAAGGAGTCCATCGTGGACGGCCGGGGAATCCGGTACACGGTGTTTACCCAAGGATGCCCCCATCACTGTCCGGGCTGCCACAATCCCCAGACCTGGGCCTTTGAAGGGGGTCAGCCCACCACGCCCCAGGCTCTGTTTGAGGATTTTCAAAAGGATCCCATTTTAAAGGGAATTACCTTCAGCGGCGGCGAACCCTTCTGCCAGCCGGAGCCCTTGGCGGAGCTGGCCCGGCTGGTCCACGGCATGGGGAAGGACGTGACCGTGTTTACCGGCTGGACCTACGAACGGCTGCTGGAAAAAAACGACCCGGGCGTCAACGCTCTGCTGGCGGAAACGGATGTGCTCATTGACGGGCCCTTTGTGCAGGCTTTGCGGAATCTGGAGCTCCGGTTCCGGGGCAGCGAGAATCAACGGTTGATCGACATGAAGAAGACCCGGGAGCAGGGGCAGGTAGTCCTGCTGCCGGAAGAATAAGCAACACCAGGTACCTTGAATGGGAGGTACCTGGTGCTTTTCAGAGGTGGTTTGTATGTATCGGTTGCGGGATTTGCGGGAAGACCACGATCTGACCCAGACCCAGGTAGCTCAGCTCTTACACATGAGCCAGACGGGGTATTCCAAATACGAGACAGGGGAGAATGACATTCCCACCCGTGTGTTGGTACAGTTGGCGGATTACTACAACACCAGTGTGGACTACCTGTTGGGGCGCACGGAACAGGTGCAGCCCTATCCCCGGGGGAAAAATCAAAAAAAGGGTCCCGGCTGAAAGCTGGGGCCCTTTTTGCGTGGAGGGATCAATCCTCCGGATCGATTTGCAGGTTCTTGAAAAATGCCTCGGTGCCGATGTCCACAAAGAGGCCCACGCTTCCCCGGAACGCGGGACCGTGGAGCATTTCTTCCACCACCAGGGTGGGAGTGGAGGCGTGATTGAGGTAAAATTCTCCCCGGCCTTCTCGGATGACGGCTTTCAGGTGAATCCAGGTATCCAGGCCAAAATCGATGGGTGCCTCGTACTGGGTGATTCCCTTTTCCCGAAAATAGGCGAAGGTGTAGGTGGGATAGGAAAAATACTGGCATCCATGGGCTTTGCGGACCGGGTCATCGGTGGTGCCGTTGGTGGGACGCACATAGAAGGACTCGAACGCGGAGTCATCCTCCTGAATTCGGAAGGCAATGCCGACAAATCCCCGGGCCAGATCCGGGGCATCGGGCAGCAGCCGGCTACGCATGTCCACCTGGATCACCCCGTTGTGGAAGGAAACCTGGGGCAGCTTGGCGTAGGTGTTCTCGTCAAACTCCCAGATTTTTTCGGTTTTCACCACTCGGAGCACCTGTTCCCCTTCCAGAGAAAGGGTTTCGATGCCCGTGTGAACCGGTTGAAAAAGAGAACAATTCTTCATCATTTTTCTCATCCTCCATTTCCCATTGATATGCTTTTAAAAAGAGTATAAGGGGAGGAAGACAATATTGTCAAGAAAGAGGGGGAGTTCGCCCACAGGTTGCCAGAATTTTAACAAATTGGTCATTGATTCTTTGTTTCCACTGTGCTAGAATAGATCCTGGAGAACAAGTACAAATTTTGCCATTGGGCGAAAGGAGATCATACAAATGACCAACAATAAGTCTGTTCTCAGCTGGCTCGAAGAAATGAAGGAGCTTGTCACCCCCGACGAAGTCGTGTGGATTGACGGTTCCGAGGAACAGCTGGAGGAACTGCGCAAGCAGGCTTGCCAGACTGGCGAAATGATCAAGCTCAACCAGGAGAAGCTGCCCGGCTGCTACCTGCACCGCACCGCCGTGAACGACGTTGCCCGTGTGGAAGGCCGGACTTTTATCTGCTCCCGCAAAGAAGAGGATGCAGGCCCCACCAACCACTGGATGGAGCCCCAGGGCGCCTATAAGATGCTGTTCGACATTGCTCGTGGCAGCTACAAGGGCCGCACCATGTATGTGATCCCCTACTCCATGGGTCCCATCGGCTCCCCCCTGGCTAAGATCGGCCTGGAGGTCACCGACTCCATCTACGTTGTGCTGAACATGGCCATCATGACCCGCGTGGGCCAGGCTGTGCTGGATGTTCTGGGCGACAGCGAAGACTGGGTGAAGGGTCTGCACTGCAAGTGCGACATCGACGAGGAAAAGCGCTATATCTGCCATTTCCCCGAAGACAACTATATCATCAGCGTCAACTCCGGTTACGGCGGCAACGTGCTGCTGGGCAAGAAGTGCTTCGCTCTGCGTATCGCTTCCTACCTGGGCAAGCAGGAAGGCTGGATGGCCGAGCATATGCTGATCCTGGGCATTGAGAATCCCCAGGGCGAAGTGAAGTATGTTTCCGCTGCGTTCCCCTCTGCTTGCGGCAAGACCAACCTGGCCATGCTGATCCCGCCGGAAGGCTATCGCAACAAGGGCTACAAGGTTTGGACTGTGGGCGACGATATCGCTTGGATGCGCCAGGGCGCCGATGGCAAGCTGTATGCCATCAACCCCGAGAACGGCTTCTTCGGCGTGGCCCCCGGCACCAACATGAAGTCCAACCCCAACGCTTTGATCTCCACTCAGAAGGGTACCATCTTCACCAACGTTGCCCACAACCTGGACGACAACACTGTGTGGTGGGAAGGCCTGGACAAGAATCCGCCTGAGAACGCTCTGGATTGGACCGGCGAGCCCTGGAATGGCAAGACCTCCGATAAGAAGGGCGCTCATCCCAACAGCCGCTTCACCGCTCCTGCCAAGAACTGCCCCTGCATCAGCGCTGAGTTCGACAAGGGCGAGGGTGTGCCGATTTCCGCCATCATCTTCGGCGGCCGCCGCGCTCAGACCACTCCCCTGGTGTATCAGTCCCGCGACTGGAACAACGGTGTGTTCGTAGGCTCCATCATGGCTTCTGAGACCACTGCTGCCGCTACCGGCGCTGTGGGCGTGGTCCGTCGTGATCCCATGGCCATGCTGCCCTTCTGCGGCTACCATATGGGCGACTACTTCAAGCACTGGTTCGAGATGGGCGAGAAGCTGGGCGAGAACGCTCCCAAGATCTTCAACGTCAACTGGTTCCGTCTGGATTCCGAAGGCCACTTCCTGTGGCCCGGTTTCGGCGACAACTTCCGCGTGCTGGAGTGGATCCTCAAGCGCTGCGAGGGCAAGGTGGACGCCAAGGAAACCGCTATCGGCTATGTGCCCTATGCTGAGGACATCAACCTGGAAGGCATTGAGGACTTCTCCATCGAAACCTTGAAGACCATCCTGGAAGTGGACAAGGCTGCTTGGGCCAAGGAAGCCGAGGGCATCGAAGAGTTCTACAAGCAGTTTGGCGACAAGCTGCCTGAGGAGCTGAAGAACCAGCTGGCCACTCTGAAGCAGAAGTGCGCTGAGTAAGTTCTCCTTTGTTCGTCTGAAATTTCAACCTCTCTTTATAAAAAAGGCGGCAGCCGGGGTGCACCCGGTTGCCGCTTTTTGAGGAAAGGGCCCCTGCCGACTTGGCAGGGGCCCTTTTTTGCTGTTCCAAAGACGCAACAGCGTCCAGGAAATCCAAACGTGGAAAGGATGTATTATAAGACTTTGGAGAGAAATTCTTTCAAACGGGGATTCTGGGGATGGGTGAAGAAGGTTTCCGGGTCGTTTTGCTCGGCAATGACGCCCTCGTCCATGAAGAGCACCCGGGTGGCTACAGAGCGGGCAAAGCCCATCTCGTGGGTGACCACCACCATGGTCATGCCTTCTTCCGCCAGCTCCCGCATGATCTCCAGCACTTCTCCCACCATTTCAGGGTCCAGGGCAGAAGTGGGCTCGTCAAAGAGCATCACGTCCGGATTCATGGCCAGGGCCCGAGCAATGGCGATTCGCTGCTGCTGACCGCCGGAAAGCTGCTTGGGGTAAGCGCTGGCCTTGTCCGGCAGACCTACCCGTTCCAGAAGCTCCAGGGCCTTTTTATCGGCCTCATCCTTGGTCATCAGCTTCAGTTTCACGGGGGCCAGGGTGATGTTCTGCTTTACGGTCATGTGGGGGAACAGGTTGAACTGCTGGAACACCATGCCCATTCGCGCCCGAAGCTTGTTGATATCGTTTTTGGGATCGGTGATGTCCACGCCCTCAAAGGTAATGGTGCCGCTGGTGGGCTCCTCCAACAGGTTCAGGCAGCGCAGGAAGGTGGATTTGCCGGAGCCGGAAGGCCCGATGATGGCCACCTTTTCCCCTTTGGAAATATGTTCATTGATCCCCTTGAGGACCATATGTCCCCCAAAGGATTTTTCCAGATTTTTAACGTCGATCACTTGCACGCAGCCTCCTTTCCAGTTTGCCTTGCAGCCAAGTGAAGATCAGAACCAGGACCAGGTACATGGCGGCGGTGATCAGATAGGGCCACATGGCCTCGTAGGTGCGGGATACAATGGCCTGGGCAAAGTAGACAATCTCCTTGCCGGCCACCACGGAGATCAGGGAGGTGTCCTTCAGCAAGGTGATAAACTCGTTGCCCAAGGCGGGGAGAATGGCCTTAAAGGCCTGGGGCACCACAATATAGCGCATAGTGTCCAGGTATCCCAGTCCCAAGGACCGTCCGGCTTCCATCTGACCGGGATCCAGGCTCATGAGGCCTCCTCGAATGATTTCCGCCACATAGGCGCCAGAGTTGATGCCCAAGGACAGAGCACCTACCAACGTAAAGTTACGGCTGGATTTAAAGACCACAAATCCCATGATCAACAGCTGTACCATCATAGGGGTGCCCCGGATGACGGTGACATAGATCTTGCAGATCAGGTTCAGTACAGCCAGGACAGGATTGTGGCGGCCTTTGCGCTGCTGGTCGTGGCCGGTGCGCAGCACAGCCACCACAATACCCAGCACCACGCCGATGCATAGAGCCAAGATGGTCACCAGCACGGTGGTGCCCAAGCCCTCTAAATACTGCTGCCAGCGGTTGCCCTCAAACCAGGCCCGGTAGAAATTCATATAGGATTGCTGCCAGAAACCAGGGTCCTCCAGGGCGGAGAACTGTTCATATATCTGGGTAAAATTCATTTGTCCACTCCTCTCTCAATGCCCGGAATATGGCAAAAAGAGCGGCGCGGGCCGCTCCTTTTGCGGAAATATGTGAAGCGCTTTATTCAGCGGTGCTTATTCAGCGGTGATGTACTTGTCCAGGATCTCCTGCACGGTGCCGTCGTCGATGAGCTCCTGAAGAGCAGTGTCAATGGCATTGAGCAGAGCGGTGTTGCCTTCATCCACAGCAGCGCAGTACTGCTCTTCCACCCAGTTGCCGGGGAGGATAGTCAGACCCTCATTGGCAGCCACAAACTCCTCAGCGGGAGCCTGGTCGATGATGACAGCGTCGATCTGGCCGTTCTCCAGAGCCTGCACAGCGGTAGCACCGTTGTCATAGGCCTGCACATGGTCTTCGCCGTAGCCGCCGTTCTCGGGGGTGTCAGAAGCGTAGATGTAGCCGGTGGTGCCGCGCTGGGTACCGATCATCTTTTCGCCCAGGTTGTCCATGGTCACGTCGGAACCTTCCTTCACGATAACCACCTGGACGCCGGTGGCATAGCTGGTGGTGAAGTCCACAACCTCGTCACGCTCCTCAGAGTAGGACAGGCCGGCCAGCATCACGTCAGCGGTGTTATTCTGCACAGCCAGCAGAGCGGAATCGAACTCCATGTCGTCGATCTGGAGCTCCAGGCCCAGCTTGTCAGCGATAGCGGAAGCGATCTCCACGTCGATGCCCTCATAGCCGGTGCCGTTGAAGCCTTCGCCATCGGCAACCATCTCATAGGGAGGGAACTGAGCGTTGGTGGACATGATCAGCTTGCCTTCCTCGATGGTGGTGAAATCGCCGTAGTCGCCGGTCTCGGAAGTGGAAGCCTCTTCGGAGGACTCGCTGCTGTTGGTTTCGGAAGCCACGGAGCTATCCTCAACCACAGAGCTTTCGCTGGAGGTGGAGGAAGTGCCGGCAGTGGAAGAACCGGATTGGTCATTGCCGCAGCCTGCCAGAACGGTGGTCATCACCAGCAGGGCAGCCAACAGGGTTGCAATTTTTTTCATGATTCATTCTCTCCTTCGGTCGTTTGGTTTTGCATTGTAGGGAATATACATATTATAGTACGAATTTCCCCATTTGCAAGGGATCATTACAGGGAATTATTCCGGAAATATACAGAAGGATTTGTATAAAAATACAAGAACCTCCCTTGAAAGACCGTTCTCCAGGGGGAGAAAAGTCCTTTTTTCACGTTTTGGAGGGAAAGAGTTGACAGGAATCGACCCATGGTTTAAACTTAAAGTATAGTTTAAAAGGGAGGGAACGAAATGGAAGGCTACAGCATATCTCAAGCGGCCAGCCAGTTCGGGGTGGAACCCCACACCCTGCGGTTTTATGAGAAGGAGGGAATCCTCCATCCGGAGCGGACCAAAAACGGCATTCGGGTGTACACGGAGGAGAACATGGCCCAGCTGGAAATGGCCATGTGTTTGAAAAGCACCGGTATGCCCTTAAAGGACATCAAGCGGTATTTTGACCTGGTGGCCCAAGGGGATTCCACCTTGGAGGAACGGCTGCGGATTTTCACCCAGCATCGGGCCAGAGTCCTGGAGGAAATCGAAACTCTGAAAAAGCACCTGAGCAAGATCGACTGTAAAATCGCCCATCTTTCCACCAATCAACCGGCGGATTGTGAAAAAAATTGCTAGGAGAGGATGTTGTCACATGGCAAGAAAATTCGTGTGCACCCGGACGGAACCGGTGGTGCAGACTAAGGCGGGGAAGCTGCGGGGCTTTCAGCTGGATACCACCTACATTTTCCAGGGAATCCACTACGCGGAGGCGGACCGGTTCCAGATGCCCCGGCCTGTGGAGCCCTGGGAGGGAGTGAAGGACGCTTTGTCCTACGGGTTTGTGTGTCCCCTGATGCAGCAGGAAACCCCCAACGGGGAAGTGATGGTGCCCCACCGGTATTGGCCCATGGACGAGCACTGCCAGAACCTGAACATCTGGACCCAGAGTCTGGATCCCCAGGCCAAAAAGCCAGTGCTGGTGTGGCTCCACGGAGGTGGGTTCTTTGCAGGATCCTCCATTGAGCAGCAGGCCTATGACGGGGAAAATATGAGCCGGTTTGGGGACGTGGTAGTGGTTTCTCTGAACCACCGGTTGAATCTGTTGGGGTACCTGGATCTGGAGCCCTTTGGGGAGAAGTATCGGAATTCCTGCAACGCAGGCAACGCGGACATGGTAGCCGCTCTTCGGTGGATTCACGAGAACATTGCCCAATTCGGCGGGGATCCGGAAAACGTGACCCTCTTCGGTCAGTCTGGTGGCGGCATGAAGGTGTGGACCCTGATGCAGACTCCGGAAGCCGATGGCCTGTTCCAGAAGGGGATCGTCCAAAGCGGACTGATTGACGGATTTGTAGAGGAGGCCGCCCCTGACGGCCGGAAGGTGGTCACCGCCATGCTGGAGTATCTGGGGCTGACGGTAGAGGATGTGGAACAGCTGGAAACCCTGCCCTATGCCCGGCTGGCGGAAGCCTACCAGGCGGTGACCCCAGCCCTGGAGCGGGAAGGGGTTTATGTGGGCGGCACGCCGGCTCCCAACGATTTCTATGTGGGAGATCCCAGACAGGTGGGCTTCACGGACCACGCCAAAACCATTCCGTTGATGGTGGGCACCGTGTTTGGGGAATTTGCCTTTGCTCCGGGAGTGGCCAACAAGTACCAGTTGTCCCAGGAGGAGAAGGTGGACATGATCCGGGCCAAGTACGGGGAAGCGGCGGATCGGTTGATTCCCCTGTTCCAAAAGGCTTGGCCAGAAAAGGATTTGTGCGATCTGTTGGTGGTGGATTCTCTGTTCCGGTTCCCCACCCAGGACTTTATCCAGAAAAAGGCGGCCTGTCCAGAAAGCAAGACCTTCTCCTATGTGTTCGCCTATGAATTCCCCTTTGATGGGGGCAAACCGGCCTGGCACTGCTCGGAGATCCCCTTTGTGTTCCACAATTCCGACAAGGTGCCCGTGTGCAACGAGCCGGGAGTGTCCGACCTGTTGGAGGAGCGGGTGTTTGGAGCGTGGATTGCCTTTGCCCGGCAAGGGGATCCCAGTCATCCGGCCCTGCCCCAGTGGCCTGCCTGTACCCCGGGCAAAGAGCAGGTGATGATTTTCGACAAGACCTGCCAGGTGCGGGAGAATTTTGACTGGGAGCTGGTGGCGGTTCTTCGTCAGGTGTCCGCTCCCTGGGGAACGAAACAATCTGACGAACCCATTCAGCACTGAGTCCGGGGGCGCTTATACGGCGGCCCCAATCGAGAAAGAAGTCAACCATAAAAAAACCGGCCCTCAAAAGGAGCGAAGGTGCTCCCCTTGGGGACCGGTTTTTGTCATTCTGTTATGATGCAATAGACCCTTTTTTTCGGTCAATCTGCGAAGGAAGCCCGATACAGTTGGGCGTAGACGCCCCCTTGGGCCATCAGGCTTTCGTGGGTGCCTTCCTCGCAGATTCCCCGTTCATCCAGCACCAGGATCCGGGGGGCGTTCTGGATGGTGGAAAGCCGGTGGGCAATGACCAGGGTGGTGCGGTGCCGGGTCAGATCCTCCAGGGAACGTTGGACCACCTGCTCGCTGTGGGAATCCAAGGCGCTGGTGGCCTCATCCAAAATCAGGATGGGGGGATCTTTCAGAAAAGCCCGGGCAATGGACAACCGCTGCTGCTGGCCGCCGGAGAGCTTCACCCCTCGTGGACCGATATCCGTCTGGTACCCCTGGGGCAGTTTCCGAATAAACTCGTCGGCTCCCGCCTGACGGGCAGCCTCCTGGATCTCCTCTAGGGAGGCATCGGGTTTCCCATAGGCTATATTTTCTGCCACGGAACCGGAAAACAGGGCCACATCCTGCTGGACCATGCCCACGTTTTCCCGAAGAGAACGGAGGGTGACCTCCTTGACCGGCACCCCGTCAATGGTGATCTCCCCGGACTCCACATCGTAAAACCGGGGAATCAGAGAGCAGAGAGTGGTTTTTCCGGCGCCGGAAGCCCCAACCAGGGCCACGGTTTCTCCGGCGTGAAGAGTCAGGTTCAGATCCCGGAACACGGCATCTCCTTCCCCGTACCGAAAATCCACATGGGAAAACCGAATCTCTCCCCGGACTCGGGACAGTTCCCGGGCTTGGGGAGCTTCGGTGATTTCGGGCCGTGTTTCCAGGATTTCCTCATACCGCCGGAAAGCGGTGCGGCCCTCCTGAATCAGCCGGGATGTGTTCACCAGGCTTTGGATGGGCTGGGTAAAGTAGCTCACATACAGCAGAAAGACCACCAGGTCCGACAGGCTCAGGGAGCCCGCTGCCATGGAGAGTCCTCCGAAAACCACCACCGCAATGGGGATCAGACTGGCAAAGGCGTCCATTCCACCGAAGCACAGAGCCTCGCCCCGGTAACCCGCCTTCCGGCTTTTGAGGAATTTCTCGTTGAGAAGACGGAATTTCCTTTCTTCCCGATCCTCTCCGGCAAAGGATTGGACCATGCGGATGGAGGAGAGGGAATCCTCTGCTTGGGCGTTGATCTCTCCCAAATCTTCCCGGCTCTGCCGGAGGGCTGCGGCCATTTTCTTGTTGAAGTACAGGGTGTACCCCAGCATGAAGGGCAGGAAACAGAGAATCACCAGGGTCATCTGCCAATGGATGTTCCAGAGGATCAGGGACGCCCCCAGAAATTTGATGGAGTTGACCAGCACATCCTCTGGCACATGGTGAAAGAATTCCGCCAAGGCCAGGGAGTCGTTGGTGATCCGGGACATGAGATCCCCTACCGGGTGATCGTCGTAGTAGGAAAAGGACAGACGTTCACAGTGGCGAAAGAGCTTCGCCCGCATGTCCCGTTCCATACAGGCGCCCATGGCGTGGCCCCGGTAATCCATAAAGTAGCTGCAATAGGCCTGGATCAGCACCAGAACTAGGAGCCCTGTGCCCACCCGGAGAATTTTCCCCGGCGCGGCGGACAAATCCCCGGTGAGCACCTGGTCGGTAATGTATCCCGCGCCCAGAGGCAAAAGCAGGCCGATGGCCGCGGCAATCAGGGAGCAGGAAAGGTCTGCGGCGAACAACCCCTTGTAGGGCTTGTAAAAGGAAATCAATTTTTTTAGATTGGTAAGCAAACAAAGTCCTCCTTGATGAGGGAGGGAACTTTTTTAAACGCTGTCCCTCCCGGAAATGTGATTTCTCTTGGACAGGTTGCTTTTTTTCATACGGTATCATCCTTTCCTTTGTCGAAGCGTTTCGCCTCACTTTAGCACATTCCAGGAAGAAAGACAAGAGGGAATTCCTTTGGTTACCCAACGTTTTCCCGTTCCAGCCTCAGCAGGAACTCTTTTGCGGCAAGGCCTCCTCCATAACCGGTGAGAGTTCCATGGGCTCCCACCACCCGGTGACAGGGAATCACAATGGAGATGGGGTTCCGATGGTTGGCCATACCCACTGCCCGGCAAGCCTTGGGCGAACCAATCTGACGGGCGATTTCCCCGTAGGACCTGGTTTCTCCGTAGGGAATGGTGCAAAGGGCTTCCCATACCTGCCGCTGAAAGGCGGTGCCCCGAGGAGAGAGGGGCAGGGAAAATTCCCGGCGCTGCCCGGCAAAGTATTCCTCCAGCTGCCGGGCAGCCTCTTGCAGCAGGGAAGTGTTTTTCAGACTTCCATCCTCAGGGGTCAGGGAGCCGAAGAGGAGTCCGGTCAGGGAGCCCTCTTCCTCCACCAAGGTCAATATTCCCACCGGGGAGGTCAGATGTTGATAGGCTTTCATAGTGTCCCGTCCTTTCCCGTTTCTCTTCTTTCAGTATACCGGAGGGAAGGAAATTTGCAAAGGCTTTCCTTGCGGCGGAGAGAAAAAGGGCCTATAATGGGGAAAACACACCGGGAGGAAGCTTATGTTTTACGCCGATTTGCACGTTCATTCTCACTATGCCATGGCCACCAGTCGGGATTGCGATCTGCCCCATCTGGACCTGTGGGGACGGAAAAAGGGAATTGCTCTGTTGGGAACCGGAGACTTTACCCATCCGGCCTGGCGGCAGGAGATGAAGGAGCAGCTGGAACCGGCGGAAGAGGGCCTTTACCGTCTGCGGGAGGAATTTCGTCTTCCTTGGGAAGGGGCTGGAGAACAGGTATCCCCCCGGTTCATGATTTCCGGAGAGATCAGCTCCATTTACAAGCAGGGAGGAAAAACCCGGAAAATTCACAATGTGATCCTGCTGCCCAGCCTGGAAGCGGGGGAGAAGGTTTCCCGGGAACTGGAAAAGGTGGGGAACCTCCATTCCGACGGCCGCCCCATTTTGGGACTTTCCGCCCGGGATCTGCTGGAGCTGACTTTGGAGGCCTGCCCCCAAGCCATGCTGATTCCCGCCCACATCTGGACGCCCCATTTTTCTCTGCTGGGGGCTTTTTCGGGATTTGACTCGGTGGAGGAGTGCTTTGGGGATTTGTCAGGGCACATCCACGCCTTGGAGACAGGGCTTTCCTCAGATCCTCCCATGAACGGCCAAGTGTCCCGTCTGGATAAATATCAGCTGGTGTCCCATTCCGACGCCCATTCGCCCCGGAAGCTGGGACGGGAGGCAGATGTGCTGGAGACAGAGTGCTCCTATCCGGCGGTAAAACGAGCCCTGGAAACCGGGGATGGCCTGTGGGGGACGGTGGAGTTTTTCCCTCAGGAGGGAAAGTATCATTTGGACGGCCACCGGAACTGCGGGGTTCGGCTGTATCCCGGGGAGACCAATCATCTGGGAGGCGTCTGCCCTGTGTGCGGCCGGCGGCTGACCGTAGGGGTCCAGCACCGGGTGGAGGATTTGGCGGACCGTCCCCAGGGGGAGACGACCAGAAAGCCCTTTGTCCGGTGGATTCCCTTGCCGGAGCTGTTGGCAGCCTGTCTGGGTCGGGGAGAACAGACAAAAGGGGTACAGGGGCTCTATGAAAAACTCCTGGGGGACTTGGGTTCGGAATTTTCCATTTTGGGGGAAGTGCCTCTGGAAGCGGTGACCCGGGAAGGGGGAGAGCAGGTGGCCCGTGCCGTCCGGTGCCTGCGGGAAGGGACAGTCCGCTGGGAACCCGGTTACGACGGGGTGTTCGGTTCCTTCCAGCTGGTATAAATGGGCAAAAAAAGAAGAGACCGCCTGACTGCGGTCCCTTCCAGAGAGGAAGAATGAAGCTACATGAAATTCTGGCTTTAGTTGGCCTTGCTCAAGGGCCTTACCCTGTGCCATGGTCATAGAATACCCGGTTTCTATGTCCAGAAAATGAACACAGGGAAAACACTTTTTGAAGATTACTCTTTCACAACCAGATCCTGTTCTTCCGGGTGCTTTTCGAACCAGGTTACCGCATAGCTGCAGGTGAGCTTTGTCTTTTTTCCCTGGGCCCGAATCTGGTCCGCAGCGGCCCGGAGCAGCTGACTGGCCACCCCTTGGCCCCGGAGACTTTCATCCACGAAGGTGTGGTTGATATCCGCCACTCCATCGGGTCCTGTGGGGAAGGTGACCTCAGCCAAGACTTTGCCGTCTTCTCCCAAGGCGAAAATTCGCCCTTCACTTGTTTGGAAATCCATAAAAAACACTCCTTTCCCGAGATACCTATTAGGCTACCCTATTTTGGAGAAAAAGTCAAAGTCAATTGCAAGAATCTTTCGATCCTGGTACAATAAAGTGCAGAATTTTGCGCTAGAAAGGATGTGCGTCCCATGAAATGGATGATCGCTTCGGATATTCACGGTTCCGCTCTGTATTGTGAAAAGATGCTGCTGGCCTTTCGCCGGGAGGCGGCGGACCGGTTGCTGCTGCTGGGGGACCTGCTGTACCACGGACCCCGCAACGATTTGCCGGAGGCATACGCTCCCAAGGAGGTCATTGCCCAGCTCAGCGGGATGAAAGATCGGGTGTTCTGTGTGCGGGGCAACTGTGAGGCGGAGGTGGACCAGATGGTCCTGCCCTTCCCGGTGCTGGCTGACTACTGTCTGCTGGAGCAAAAGGGCCATGTGATCTTTGCCACCCACGGCCACCACTACAATCTCCAAACCCCGCCTGCCCTGCAGCCGGGAGACGTGCTCCTCCATGGGCACACCCATGTGCCGGCCAAGGACGATTCCCTGGGTTTCTGGTACTTAAATCCCGGTTCCGTTTCTCTGCCCAAGGAAAACAGCCCCCACAGCTACATGACCCTGGAAGATGGCCTGTTCCTGTGGAAAGACCTGGAAGGGGTAGAGTATCAGCGTCTGGTCCTGTAAAGGGAAAATAAAAGAAGCCTCTGCAGCGGCAGGGGCTTCGTTTCGTTTCAGGGTTTGGGTTACAGTTTGGAATAGCCGTAGCTGTTGACCAGGGCATCCACCTTGACCTTCTGCTTGCACAGAGGGCAGTCGTGGTTGGGATAGGTGGCATAGCCAGGGATATCTTCGGAGGTGAACACGGACTGAATTTCCATGCCTTCCACCTGCTTCTGAGCACTGAAGATGGCGCAGACGCCGGCAGTGGTGCCGCCATAGTACTGGACGCACTCCATAGCCTTGCGGACGCTGATGCCGGTGGTCACGGAAGCGGTGAGAATAAGCACATGCTTATCCCGGATCATGGGCTGCAGGTTGTCCCGGAAGATCAGCTGGCTGGTGGCGTCATATTCCGGTGTGACCACATAGATGGTCTGATGGGCGTTGATGGACACAAAGCCGGCCCGGCTCAGTTCCTGGGCCAGATAAGCGCCGATGATCTGGGTGCCATCCAGACAGAGAATGGTGTCCACAATGGTGGTGGCCATATAGTGATGTACCAGAGCCTGGGCAGCCAATTCCGCTTCGCTCTGACGGGTTTTCAAGGTAGTCATGTCCAGATAGCAGTTGATGTGGGAATGGTTGGTGGCAAAATGTCCCTGGATGAGCTTCAGAGGCACATTGGACCCTTGGGACAAAATCTTCATGCTGCGATTTTCCATAAAATCAAACCTCCCTGCCGCCACCTTGTTTGAAACAGGAGGAAGCGGTATTTTTATTGATTATAACAAAAACCACTGTAAAACTCAAGATGGTAACGCTATTTTTTTAGGATTTTATCCTAATATTCTTTCCAAAAATCGACAAAAACAGGTGGGAAAGACGGAGAAATTAGGTTCCGCCCCAAGGGGCCTGATTGACAAGGTTAAATGCTTCATGATAAACTATTAGTACCGATAAAGTTTATTGGGAGGAGGCGTTTTTTATGAAAAGCTGGAAAAAGGTGCTGTTGATCGGCGGAATTGCCGGCGTGGCGGAGTTGGTCATTGCCGGAGTGCTGGGAAGCCGGTGGGAGGGCAGCGGATTTACGGATGTGGCCTTTGTGCTGGGGCTGCTCACGTTCCTGGTGGGCCTTTTGGGCCTGTTCCGGGTGGGAAGGCTTCGGACCGGTGGGGCGGTCAACCCTGGAAACGCCAACGCCCAGGCAGCCTTCGCCGCCCAGGTGACTTTTGAAGAGCAGAAACTGCTCTCTAAAGCAAAACAGCGTGCTTCTTTTCTCAATGCAAACGCCGTTGCCATTTTGCTGGCAGGGGTGATCACCTTGGTGGGATTTGGCGTGAGCCTGCTCTTCTGACCGAAAAAACAAAAACCCCGGTTTCGTAAAACCGGGGCATCACCACCCGTCTCAGCTTGGCCTACGGCCCGGTTGAGGCGGTTTTTTCTTACAGGGTAGATTCTCTCATCCCCAGCCATTTCTCAGGGGAAAGTTTCCCGATGGCGGCCAGGGCGCTGATGGCTGCCCCAAAGGCGGCCTCCTCCTGGTTTTCCACCAGTTCCAGAGGCATATGGAACCGATGGGCCAGGATGGTTTGCAGGAACGCATTTTGCCGGACCCCGTTGCCCGAGGCCACCAACAGGCTTCGGGAAACGCCCAGTTCCCGGTGCATAGTCTCATACAGTTGGTACAGTTCCTGGGCCATGCCGGACAGCACCCCGCGGATCAGCTGGGCAGGGTGAAAATTTTCCCTGCGGATCCCCTGAATGGACCCGGCTTCCCGGGGATTTTCCCGGGTGCCTGAGAAGGTGGTCCGCACCTGCCAGGGGGAAGAGAGATCCTCTTGGGCTTCCAGGAGAGATTGCATCACGGCGTATTGGGGTACGTCCGGCGCCCCTGCC
>ENA-OPRS01000726-OPRS01000726.1-human-gut-metagenome-genome-assembly--contig:-NODE-726-length-18459-cov-3.112910_pt1 | contig 18459 bp, 20 predicted proteins | sample MGYA00241795_ERZ501881 | MGnify/ENA primary metagenome ERZ501881 (study PRJEB25962, sample SAMEA2042440) | human gut metagenome | biome: human gut; feature: human-associated habitat; material: faeces... | reverse complement strand
GGCTTGCCGTCCATGAGCACCACATCCGCGGCTTCAATGGCAGCATCACTGCCTAGAGCCCCCATGGCGATGCCGATATCCGCCCGCGACAGCACCGGCGCATCGTTGATGCCATCCCCTACAAAGACCAGTTTTCCTTTGGGAGATTTTTCCCGGAGCAGCTCTTCCACCTTTTCCACCTTATCGCCTGGAAGCAACTGGGTGTAGACTCGGTCCAGACCCAGGTCCCGTGCCACACTTTCGCCCACAGCTTTGGCATCTCCTGTAAGCATGACAGTTTCCTTGATCCCCTGAGCTTTCAGGGCGGCAATTGCTTCTTTGGCGTCAGGTTTTACCTCATCGGAAATGACGATGTGACCTGCGTACACGCCCTCCACCGCCACATGGACCGTGGTCCCCACCCGGTGGCAGGGATGCCATTTCACGCCGATTTCCTCCATCAGCTTGTCATTGCCGGCGCAGACAGTCTTTCCATCCACCTGGGCACGCACCCCCCGGCCGGAAAGCTCTTCCACCTGGCCGATGCGGGAAGCGTCCAGCTCCTTCCCGTATGCCTCTTTCAGGGAACGGGAAATGGGATGATCCGAATAGCTCTCTGCCAAAGCGGCCAACTCCAAAAGGGCGCTTTCGGAATATTGTTCCGGGTGGATAGCCGTCACATTGAAGACCCCTTTGGTGAGGGTACCAGTTTTGTCAAAGACCACCAATTCTGTCTGGGCCAGCACTTCCAGATAGTTGCCGCCTTTGACAAGAATTCCTTGACGGGACGCTCCCCCAATGCCCCCGAAGAAGCTCAGAGGCACGGAAATCACCAGAGCACAGGGACAGGATACCACCAGGAAAATCAGGGCCTTTTCCACCCAGCCTGCCCATCCTCCCACAAACAGCGGGGGGACCACTGCCAAAATCACCGCGCAGAGCACTACGATAGGCGTGTAATACCGGGCAAATTTGGTGATGAAGTGCTCCGCCTTGGCCTTTTTACTGCTGGAGTTTTCCACCAGGTCCAGAATCTTTGCCACCGTGGACTCCTCATACACCTTGGTCACCTGGACACGCAGCAGGCCGCTCTGGTTGATACAGCCGCTGATCACATCGTCTCCCGGTTCCACTTGGCGAGGCAGGGATTCTCCCGTCAGGGCGGAGGTGTTCACTTGGGAAGTACCTTCCAGCACCACTCCATCCAGGGGAACTTTTTCCCCGGCTTTGATGGTGATCACATCCCCCACGGAAACTTCCTCCGGATCCACCTGGACCAATTTTCCATCCCGCTCCACGTTGGCGTAATCGGGACGGATGTCCATGAGAGCGGAAATGGATTTCCGGGATTTTCCCACTGCATAGCTTTGGAACAACTCCCCTACCTGGTAGAACACCATGACAAATACCGCTTCGGGATATTCCCCTTCTCCAAAGAATCCCGTACAGAAGGCGCCCACTGTGGCCAACGCCATGAGGAAGTTTTCATCAAACACCTGCCCATGAGCAATGTTCCGAATGGCCTTCCACAGCACATCCCATCCCACTACAAAATAGGCCGGCAAAAACAGGGCGAACCGCCAGACCCCTTCATAGGGCACCAAAACTGCCGCGATCAACAGCACCACGCTGATCCCAATGCGAATTGTCATTTTCTTCTGTTTCCTGGTCATAACCCTCAAGTCCTTTTTCAATAATCTCTTTTTTCTTTGTCGGAAAAGCCCTTTCTCTGAACCCCTTACAACTGGATCTCGCAGTCCGGCTCCACCTTCTTGCAGGTTTTGACCACTTTTTTGAGAATTTCATCCAAACGGTTTTCGTCTGCCTCCAACGTGAGTTTCTGGGTCAGAAAACTCACATTGGCATCGGTCACGCCATCAATTTTCTTGATGGCATTTTCCATCTTGGCAGCACAGTTGGCACAGTCCAGGTCTGTAAGTTTGTAAGTCTTTTTCATGGCGATGAGCTCCTTTGCAGTGTATTTCATTTCATCCTCCCACCGGGAGGTATTGTTCATTCGGTGATATGATCCATGCCCTGGCCTAGAATGGTCCGCACATGGCTGTCCGCCAAAGAGTAGAAAACGGTCTTTCCTTCCCGGCGGTATTTGACCAACTTGCTCTTCTTGAGCACCTGCAACTGATGGGAAATGGCCGACTGCGTCATACCCAACAGCTGGGCAATATCGCATACACACATCTCCGACTCAAAAAGCACATAGAGAATCTTGATCCGGGTGGAATCCCCAAAAATCTTGAACAGCTCCGCCAGATCAAACAAAGTCTCCTCTTGGGGCATTTCCCGGTTGACCCGGTCCACAATCTCCTGGTGCACAAACATGAACTCGCATCCGGGGGCATTTTTTTGTTCCGGCATTTTTCAAACATCCTTTCATATGAGCGATTGTTCATTTATAGTATATTCAAAGCCCGACAGGATGTCAAGTACCTGCCGGGCTTTTTTTAGCATATCTTAGATATTTTCTTGAAACAGTGGCAACAGTTCCTCATTCCAGGTAAACACAGGAATCTGGGAAAGGGGCGCTTCTACCGTAACCGTCTGTCCCCCTTCATACTGGGTGCCGGTCCATACATGGGTCCAAGTCTTTCCCTGAGGCAAGTATACCTGACGCTGCCGCTGATTTTCCCAGAGGACAGGGGCCACCAACAGCTCCGGCCCAAAGCAGTATTGATCCTCACAGGTCCAGGCTGCGGAATCCTGGGGGAAATCGTAAAACAGGGGACGCATCACCGGGGTGCCCTTTTCGTGAGCTGCCTCCATCTGCCGGGCAATGTAAGGTCGCATCCGCTCCCGGAGGAACAGGTATTTCTTGCAGATTTCGTAATCCTCTTCCCCGAAACACCAGACCTCATTGGTGGCGCCGGTCCGGTGGTTCCCTGCTGAGGCTGCTGGGGGACTCGGTCTCCGTGAAGCCGCATCACCGGACAGAAAGCGCCATATTCAAACCAGCGGGCAAGCAGCTCTTGGAATGCAGGATCCCGGGGATCTCCCCCGTGGAATCCCCCGATGTCCGTGGTAAACCAGGGAATGCCTGCCAGTCCCATATTGAGGCCCGCGGCAAACTGATTGCGAAGGCTGGCAAAACTGGAATGGATATCTCCCGACCAGACCAGGGCTCCATATTTCTGGGAACCCGCCCAAGCGCATCGGAGCAAGTTGATGATGTTCTCCTGACCTTCCTCTTTCATGCCATCAAAAAAGGCCTTGGCGTAAAAAACTGGAAAACTGTTCCCGATTTGGGTATTGGGGCCCAAATAATAACGGTAGTTGTCAAAATCGTAAACACCATACTCCGGTTCCGCTTCGTCCAACCAGAAAATACGGATTCCCTTATCGTAATAGTTCTCCTTCACTGCCTGCCACACATAGGCTCTGGCCTCCGGGTTGGTGGCATCAAAATGGAGGGTGTTTCCCTGAAAATCCATGGAAATCCGCATGCCCCGGTCTGTGCGGATCAGGTACCCTTTTTCCAGCATCTCCTGGTACCGGTCGCAACGCTTGTCCACCGTGGGCCAAATGGATACCATCAACTGGATTCCCATGTCTTGCAGTTCTCGGATCATCCCATCCGGATCTGGCCAGTAGGTGGGATCAAATTTCCAGTCTCCCTGCAAGGGCCAGTGGAAAAAGTCCACCACAATCACGGAAATGGGCAACCCCCGTCTCTTGTATTCTCGGGCTACGGACAGGAGTTCCTCTTGGGTCTGGTACCGGAGCTTGCACTGCCAGAACCCCATGGCGAAGTCCGGCATCATGGGCACCTTACCCGATACGGACGCATATTGCTCCTCAATCTCGCTGGGAGTATCTCCCGCCGTCACCCAATAATCCAGAAGATCTGTGGAAACCGCCTCCAGGGACAGGATGTTTTTCCCGAAAACGGCCCGGCCCACTGCCGGGTTGTTCCACAGAAACCCATATCCCCGAGAAGACAGGAAAAAGGGCACGCTGGCCTGAGAATTTCGCTGGGCCATCTCCAAGTCTGTTCCCTTCAGATTCAAATAAGGCTGCTGATACTGGCCCATGCCGTAAATGCGCTCCTCTGGATCCAGTGACTCAAACCGTGCCGTAAGCTGATACCCTCCGTTTAAAATAGGCCGAAATTCCCGGGCTTCCACCTCCAGGGCGCTGCAGTTCTCTGCAAAGAGATCTTTGCGGTTGCGGCTGTATTCTCGGAGCAGTTCTTTCCCCTGGGAATTGTAAAACTTCAGCCAGCCGCTGCGCTCCATGACTGCGCGGATTTTCCCGTTGGCAATTTCTCCCCGTCCTTCCTCCAGGGTAACCTGAGCCTGGTGGGACACGGGTTCCGTCAAAGCCCACGGACGTTCCGGCATGGGATGCACTTTACAGGCCCGGACCCGCAAGCTATTTTCTCCCCAAGGCTCGATCCGAACTTCTTCCCCATCATACCGGTAGACCAAGGCATTTTCCTCTTGCTGTAAGATAGCCATCAAGCCACCTCCCCTATGTTTTATGGATCTGGCTTGATTGTAGCACACCTGGTTCCTCCACGCAATCGGTGGGTTCCGGATCCAACAAAAAAAGCTGTTGCTCACGCAGCAGCTTTCCTGTTTTCTTGAGAGAGACGGGATCCCATGGTGTGCCGGAGAAGGCGGGACCTTCTTCATCCTGGCGGAACCCTCCACAAACCAGGCCATCCTCCGGGATCATTCTATTTGGGAAGGTCAATGCTCGGCGTACCGGGACAGGAACCGCTTGGTCCGTTCCTGTCGGGGATGTTCGATCACCTGCCGGGCCTCCCCTTGCTCCACGATCACGCCGCTGTCCATAAAGATCACCTGATCCGCCACGTCCCGGGCAAAGGTCATCTCGTGTGTGACAATGATCATGGTGGTCTTCTGTTCCGCCAGGGAACGGATCACCTTCAGCACTTCCCCTGTAAGCTCCGGATCCAGGGCAGAAGTGGGTTCGTCAAAACAGAGAATATCCGGTGACAATGCCAGGGCCCGGGCAATGGCCACCCGCTGCTGCTGGCCGCCGGACAGCTGATGGGGATAGTGAGAGGAACGGTCCGCCAACCCCATTTTTTCCAGCAGACCTTTCCCCTCTTCCTCAATCTCTGAGAGAATCTTCCTTTTATTGGCCTTGTAATCGGGACGTTCCCTAGCAAGAAGTTCCTTGGCCAAAGTGACATTTTTCAGCACAGTGTACTGGGGAAACAAATTGAAGGACTGAAACACCATCCCAAAGTGAAGCCGTTTCCTGCGCACTTCGCTTTCTTTCTGGGTAGAGGGATCTTCCGCATCAAACAGAGTTTCACCCCTCACCAGAATTCGACCGCCATTGGGGGTCTCCAAAAAGTTCAAACACCGCAGCAAGGTGGTCTTCCCGCTGCCGGAGGAGCCGATGATGGCCAAAGCCTGTCCCTGCTCCAGGTCAAAGCTGATATCCTTGAGCACCTGAGTGGGGCCAAAATGTTTTTCCAAATGCTGCACCTGTAAAATCGCCATGTCTGCCACCTCCCCTTAACGGAAAAATTCCAGTTTCTTTTCCAACCAGCCCAATAAAATTGTCACCACACCGGTAAAAAACAGATAGTAGACCGCCGTGAAGAACAGGGGCCACACCAAACCCCGATATCCCTGGTTGCCCTTCATGAAGGACTCTCCCATCCAGATCACCTCTTGCAAAGCGATGACCCGCGCAAGAGAGGTGTCTTTTACCAAGGTGATGATTTCGTTGGACATGGGAGGCACAATCCGTTTGATCATCTGAAGGAGCGTGACTTTGAAAAAGATCTGGGAACGGGTCATGCCCAGCACCTGGCCCGCTTCCTGCTGACCCTGGGGTACTCCCTGGATACCACCCCGGTAAATTTCTGAAAAGTAGCAGGCATAGTTGATCACAAAAGCCACCGACACCGAAGTAAAGCGGGCCGCTTCCCCGCCGCCCCAGGTAAACAGGTCCAACATGCCGGGCACATAAAACAGGATGATGATTTGCAGCACCAAGGGCGTACCGCGAATCACCCACACAACCAGCCGGCAAAGAAACCGAATGGGACGGAAATTGCACATCCATTTGGCCGCCTTTCCAGCAGGAACAAACCCCAGGTGGGACGCCAAAAGCCCAAAAGGACGAAACCGGCTCATGGAGCCAAAAGAGATAATCAGCCCCAGGGGAATGGCACCAATCAAGGTGACAAAGAACAACTCCAACGTCACAAGAAATCCACTGTTTAACGCGGAGATAACGGTGCGAAATTGGTCGGAGGCAAAAAATTGCAGCAAGGCGTACCGCCCCTCTCTCTCAAATCTAAAGTCTCTTTAAGCCGCCCAAAGGCAGAGGGGGTCTCCCTCTGCCTCGACGGATCAATACATGCACTTTCGAAATGACTGGCTTACTCCAGGATCACGGCGTCCTGCAAGCCATAGGTGGCAGCCACTTCCTCCACCGTGCCATCTTCCACTTTCTCAGCCCAAAATTCGTTAAATGCCTCTACCAGATCGGACCCCTTCCGGAATCCTACCCCATATTCTTCGGATTCCAGGCCCTGGGCTTCGTTCAGGTTCAGGCTGTACGTCAGATCGGAATACCCGGTATCCTCACCGATCATGGCAGCTGCCATAAGCACGTCGATTACCGCAGCGTCAGAGGTGTTGGCGGACACTTCCATCAGGGCGTCTGCCTGGGATTGAACCGGCACCGTGGTGGCGTTCAAAGCTTCGGCAGCGTCCTCTCCGGCAGATCCGGATTCCACTGCCACGTTCAGCCCTTCCAAAGTGGTCAGGTTTTCATAGTCGGCAGCCTTGTCACTGGGATAAACCAGCACCTGATAGTTGGTGCAGTAAGGATTGGATGTAGCCATGGCCGCCTTCACATCGTCGGTGAGCGTCATGCCGTTCCACACCGCGTCAATGGCCTTGGAATCCAACTCCTCCACCTTGTAGTCCCAGGTGATCTCAATGAACTCCGCTTCCACTCCAAGACTCTCCGCAAAGGCCTTGGCCATGTCTGCGTCAAAACCGATCCATTCGTCGCTGCCCTCTTCCTTGTAGTCCATGGGATCAAACAGGGTGATTCCCACCACCAAGGTTCCCTTGTCCTTCACATAGGCCAGATCGCTTTCCTCCGTGCTCTCCTCCTGAGAAACACTGGTCTCAGACTGACTGGTGGAAACCTGGCTGGAATCGGACGCCTGACTGCTTCCCTCATTGGCGGACGACGTTGTGTCCTGGGTGGAATCGTTGCCGCAGGCGGCTACCGTCAGGGCAAGAATCAATGCAAGCGCTAGTGACAATGCCTTTTTCATTTCTGTATTCTACCTCCAAAATAATGATGGAGCCCTCATTTTGATCGCTCCTGGGTGCTTTCGCATTTTAGCATGTTAATACGCTGTTGTAAAGATTAATTTGAATTTTGCCGTTTGTTTTCCTATTTTGTCTAAATTTACGAGGGCTTCTTTGGGTGGATTTCACATATTTTATTCCCAAAAAAAGGATGACTCCAGGATGCTGCTCCTGGTCCATCATCCCTTTGTTTTCCTTGGCCATTTTGGGAAGGGCGTTCAATGGCAGGCCTTATCCTTGAAGGCACGGCCGATCCGGTTCTGCTCCTTCATGCACTGGATGAACTTCTCTCGGGTCACCTCCGGGGAACGGAAAGACCATTCTGTGCTGGCTTCCGCTTTGTCGGCCATCTTGTCAAATTCGTCCTCCTCAATCTCCACATCGTCAAAACAGATGGGAAATCCCATGCGGGCATTGAAATCCATGATCCTGTCGCGAAGCTCTGTCTGCCCGTCAAAAGTCAGCAGGCACAGCACACCCAAGGCAACGATCTCTCCGTGCAGATGCTGGTGGCCATGCTTTGTTACAGTGGCCCCATAGTACACGCAGTGGGCCAGAGAGGAATTATAATAGTATTCCGGTGTGTGCGTGGTCATATTGGACACCAATCCTGTGGACACAATAATATCCAGCACCACCTGCTCCAGGGCTTCCGTAACGCGCTTTTCCTTGCAGGCCTTCAGGGCCTCTCCTCCATAGGTCAGCAGGGGCTCCGTGCAGATTTTGCTGAGCTGCACTCCCATCAAAGGCGTGTGGGCCAAGGAAACGTTTTTGCTGGAAAACACCGCCTCACATTCCTTGGACAGAGCGTCTCCAATGCCCGCCCACAACAGCTCGTAGGGGGAATCTGCGATAATCGCCGTATTGATAAAGGTGTGTTCCACCAGTTTGGGGTAGTAATATTCCCGGAAAGTGCCGTCTGGATTATAGATCACACTGATAGAGGTAACAGACGCGCAGTTGCTCCCCACCGTGGGAAACAGGAACAACGGCTTGTCCAACTCATTGGCCACATATTTGCAGGTGTCACAGGCTCTGCCGCCTCCAACTCCAAACAGAATGTCCGCTTTCTTTACGGTTTCGTTGGCAATCAGGGCATCGCCATTTTCATAGGTGGAATCCCCTCCATACCAAATGAAATCCAGAATCTCCATGTCAGAGCCAGCTATACCTTCCAACAAGGCTTCCTTCGATTTTTCCATGGCCGTCTTACCGCCAATGACAACTGCCTTTTTCCCGTAATACCTTGCAAAATAGCCGATCTCCTTGTAACAGTCTGCTCCAATGGAATAACTGGGCAGGCAAACATTGTAACTCATGGCTCTACACTCCTTTCAGATCTCTGCCAAAACCGTACATTTCATTTTCCCATAGCTGCAGATTCTCCCGGATCCCCTTTTCCCACCAGGGATATCCGGTGCTTTTTCTCGCTAATGTGCAAAAGTATACCACATCTGGGGGAACATCTCAACTGCCGGAAGACCAGAAACTGCAATTACGGGGATTCCCCTAAGATCTTTTCCTCTAGTGGCAGACTTCTGGTAAATTCGCTGGTTTTCCAGCGTCTCTTTCAGCACCTATGTCTGGACATCGTTCCGGAAAAGAATTTTACATCATTCCATGGGAACCATATTGTCTCCCAAACACTCCAATGCTATAATGGGGGACAAGATCTTGGCAGGACAGTTCAAACCTGCTCCCAACGGAAAAGGCTCCCCCGGGATCCTTTCTCATTCTTTCTCAACAAGGAGGCATTCTATGATCAATCACTTTTGCAAAGTGCCACTCTGGGAGGCAAGCCCCAAATTGGCTGCTGTGGCCCAGGGCCATGTTCCCGCCGATGTGGTAATCCGCAACAGCACGCTGGTCAATGTCTGTACCCATGAGTTGCAGCCCTCCGTGGATGTGGCGATCAGCCAAGGCCGCATTGCCCTGGTAGGGGACGCCTCTCACTGCATCGGGGATCAAACGGAATTGATCGACGCCTCAGGCACTTACCTGGCGCCTGGCTTTTTGGACGGTCATATTCATGTGGAATCTTCCATGGTATCTGTGGGGGAATATGCCCGGGCAGTGATTCCCCACGGGACTACCGGTATCTTTATGGATCCCCATGAAATCTGCAATGTACTGGGGCTCAAAGGGGTTTCCTGCATGGCGGAAGACGCCAAGCGCACCCCTCTGAAAACCATGATCACCACCCCCTCCTGTGTTCCCGCCGTTCCAGGGTTTGAGGACACCGGATCTTCTGTGGGGCCAGAGGACATCCGGGAAACCATGGATTGGGACAACGTAGTTGGCCTGGGGGAAATGATGAACTTTCCAGGAATCCTCTCTTCGGACCAGCAAACGCACCGCATTGTGGGTGAAACCCTGAAAGCGGGCAAAACAGTTACCGGCCACTACTCCCTGCCCGAAAACGGCCCTGGCCTCAACGCTTACATCGCCTCTGGGATTCGTTGCTGCCATGAATCCACACGGGCTGAAGACGCCCTTCAAAAAATGCGCTTGGGAATGTACGCCATGTTCCGGGAGGGTTCTGCCTGGCGCGATCTCCATGAAGTAGTCAAAAGCATCACCCAACACCAGGTGGATACCCGCTTTGCTGTGATGGTCTCCGATGACAACCATCCCCATACCCTGGCTGCCCAAGGCCACATGGACCACATTCTTCGTCGTGCCTTGGAAGAAGGGGTGGACCCCATTACTGCCATTCAGATGGTCACCATTAACTGCGCTCAATGTTTCCAGTTGGACCATGAACTGGGCTCTGTCACACCGGGAAAATGCGCAGACCTGGTGTTGCTCCGGGATCTGTCCACCATGGAAGTGGTTCGCGTCCTGATCGATGGGGAAACGGTGGCACAAGAGGGCCGCATGCTCCGGGAATTCGCCCCTTATCACTATCCTGTATGGGCTACTGGTTCGATGCATCTCCGGGACAAGATTACTCCGGATTCCTTCCGCATTCCCGTTCAAGGGGACGCCGTCACAGTTCGGGTCATGGAAGTGGCCTCCGGACGGGTGGACAACCGGGAAACCAGAGCTACCCTTCCCGTCATTGAGGGACAACTCTGCTCCGACCCCTCTCAGGACGTACTCAAAGCCGTGGTTTTTGAACGGCATAAGGAAACGGGAAAAACAGGGTTTGGGTTTGTCAAAGGATTCCAAATCCAAAAGGGCGCTATGGCCTCTACCGTGGCTCACGACGCACACAACCTGCTGGTGATCGGCACCAACGATCAGGATATGGCTCTGGCCGCAAATACCTTGGCGGAGTGCGGAGGAGGCATGGTGGTGGTTCAGGACGGAAAAGTGCTGGGCCTGGTTCCCCTTCCCATCGCCGGTCTGATGAACGACAAGCCCATCCAGGAAATGAGCCAACTGGTGGAACAATTGGAAGGCGCGTGGGAAAAGATCGGGTGCAAAATGGTCTCCCCCTTTATGACCATGGCCCTGATTCCCTTGGCCTGTCTACCCCAGCTCCGCCTTACGGACCGGGGCTTGGTGGACTGCACTCAATTTTGTTTTGTCCCCTTGGAAATCGACCATTGACCTTTCCTTGCCATAGGAAAAGGCCGCCTTGCAGCAGAAGGCGGCCTTTTTGTTTTGGCGTTATTTCTTGTCGAAGGAAGGGTTGAAAGCGTAGAAGTTCTTAGAATCCAATTTGTCCGTGACAATCCGCAGCCCTTCGCCGAAATGATCCATTTAAGCAACAGCCGTCAAACCCAGTGTTTTCTAGGGTTTGGCGGCTTTTTTGTGTGCCGGAAAACCAAGCCCGATTGGGCGGATTCAGTGGCCCTATTCCGCTGAGAGCAAGGTGGGAAACCCGTTCTTATCCAAGTCGTCATCCGTCTCCCAAATGTCCTTGCCCCGCTGGATGGAGAACAGAATCAGGGCATCTCGTGGCACCCTGGGGTACAGCTCACTGTGACCAGCCAGTTTCAGAACCCGTTGGGTCTCCTCCTCGTTGAGGTGCATACCGAATGTGATGGCAATGAGCTTATCCCTGGAGGGTCGCTTGGTGCCATTGAAAATCTGATACATAAAGGCCTTGTCCACTCCAGAGTTCTCCACCACCTGGGCACGTTTCAAGCCCTTTTGCTTCAGTAGCGCCATCAGATACTTGGAGAGGTCGGGCTCTAGCATGTTCTCCTGGTTTTGTTTCAGAAAGGAGCCAAAGGAGGTAGCGTTTTTCAGATTGTATTTTGTTTCGGCGGAAACCGGTTGTAGAAACCGAAGTTCCTTGTCCTGCGGGAAACCACCCATAGTCCCCCCTCCTTTTGTTCTAAAAAATTTTAAAAAAGTCCAAAAGTCTGCTGGCGGCAGACGAAAAGTTACAGAGCATTCGTTATAATCAGCATCAGAAAGGAGCGATAAGAGTTGAAACGGAAACATTTCCTGACGTCCTTAAAGAAAACATGGATCCCCACGGAACAGCCGGGGAACGACGTTGTTAGAACCACCACAGTGCCTCAGATAGACGGACACGTTGATATGAGTATAGTCTATCGCAATGGAAACCTTGTGTCAACCGCCTCCCAGGAGGAAGAACAGTTCCCCAATGGTGTTGACGGCGCAGCCGCTGGGGAAGCCATTACGAACCTTCGCCAGGCACTGGGAAACATGAAGCAGGAGATGGAAGAGCTGAACTCTACCATTGTTGAGATGCGCGAAGTGGAAGAAAAGAACCAAGGAAAGATTCCAGACATCAATCGCATTATAGAAGAAGTGCTGACGCAATATTCGAAAGGAGAGGATGAATCATGATCTATGCTGTATCCGACATTCATGGCTGCTATGGCCAGTATCAAAATCTTTTGGATAAGTTACACCTGAAGGAGAATGACACGCTGTACGTACTCGGGGACGTCATCGACCGTGGACCGGACGGGTTCAAGATTTTATGTGACATGGCCTCCCGCCCCAATGTGGTGAACCTGATGGGAAACCATGAAGCTATGGCAATGGACGCTCTGCCCGGTATTCTCCAGATCATGACAGACAGCCAAGGCTCCCTAAACCGAGTAGAACGAAATAATATCTCCCTTTGGTTTCACAACGGTGGAGAAGAATCCCTGAGGGACTTTCTCCAACTAGGCGAAGCCCAAAGGAAGACTGCCTGGGAATACCTGTGCGCTATGCCGTCCTACAGGGAAGTGGAGACAGGAGGTCGGCGATTCGTTCTAGTCCACGGCGGGCTTCCGGACTTCTCCCCTTCCCGTCCCTTGGACAGCTACCATTCAGAAGAGCTTCTTTGGTGCCGTCCAGAACCGGATACCGTTTACTTTCCCGACCGTTGCGTGGTGCTGGGGCACACTCCCACACAGTTCCTGTACGACAGCGTGGGCCAGCCGGAACCCTGTGGAAAGATCTTCTGGACAGACACCTTTATTGACATTGACTGCGGCTGCGTTTACCCTGGCGGGCGACTGGGCTGCCTTTGCCTGGACACTATGGAGGACCTTTACATCTGAGGAAAACAAAAGAGCCGCCCGAATACAGGCGGCATGACAGAGGGAGGGATTTAAATGGAAACAAAACGACAGACAGCCCAGTTCGCTATCTACCTGACAAGCGGACTGCTCTACGACAGGCTCCACGAACTGGCGGCAGAGTACTCCCTTTCAGTGGAGCAATTAGCAGATCTGGCTGTTGAACGATTGATCCGTGATGTGGAATTTGTGCGGGATCTCCGCCATGGGATCGTATCTGGGCCATAAGAGCCTTACTCCCCACCATTTTCAAAATAGGCAAAGATCGCACGCAGAACGTTGACGGCCATTTGCCTGCGCTCCAGGGGCTGGCCATCCACGATCTGTTTAAACTGATCCATGATATGGGAATCTGTATCGGTAACAGAGTCTGCAAGAAGGTAATCCACTGTGATGCCAAGGCGGTTAACCAGGCGCACCAATGTATCTAAGGTAAGGCTCCTCTCCCCTCGCTCAATGGCCCCCATATAGGTATCGGAAATATCTACTGCCTCAGCAAGCTGGGCTTGAGTGAGATTGAGACGCCGGCGTTCCTCTCGAATTCGTTCACCTAACCTCTTATAGTCCATGGAAACACCCCTTTTTACCATTTAGTTTACCCGTCATTACAGCGTCAATTGAAACATCTATAAGAGGTATTTATATTGACTAATTGTGGTTTTCAAGATAAAATGGCCTTAAGAATGATTGAAAAATATAAGGAGGAAGAAAAATGGCCAATCGATATGAGCAGGTATTGAGAGATGAATGGGACAAGTTCAAAAATGGGAAAGAGCTTCTCCCCAACATTTTGCTACTCGGCGCAACCGGGTGCGGAAAAAGTTCCTTGGTAAATACAATATTTCATAGACAATTGGCCCCTGTAAACGATGTGGCCCGGGGAACCGATGATTTCAAAACCTATTGGGGCAAGGATTATGACATAGGTGTCAATCTGATCGACAGCCGCGGTTATGAGCTGGAAGATGGGAAAGGCGAGAGCTACGAGACGTATATCGCAGCGATCAATAACTTGATTGAAAACAATCGCAAAAAGAAGCCTCTTGAGCAAATTCACATTGTCTGGTTCTGCATTTCCATTCTAGGAAGTGTCCAGGAGTATGATCTCCAAGTTATGAAGAAATTGCTGCAAGAACCTGCGTTACGGGGACGTGTCGGCGTTGTGCTGACCAAATGCGATGAAGATGATAAAGAGGGAAGCGAAGCGAAAGTATTTAAAACAATCCTTGCAGACCATTTTGGAGTTACTCTCCCAGTGTTCGAAGTATCCACGGATTTAAGCTTGGATCTTGAAATGGAAGACCTCATCGATTGGTCCGCGTCTCAACTCACTGACATCGATTTGCAACAAGCATTTATTGCATCGCAAATGATCAGCTTGAAGCAAAAACGCGAAATGTCCGCTAAGAGAATTGCTATTTTTTGCAGTGCGGCTGCTGCAATTGGAGCTACTCCCATTCCATTGTCTGATGCGGCACTGCTCACCCCTCTTCAGCTCAGTATGGCAACCATGATTATTCATATTTATGGCATAGACGATTTGGCAACGATCTCAAAATCCGTGGTCGGGGATTTCATTATCGCCAATCTTGGAAAATCGATTGCGGGCGGACTATTGAAATTATTTCCGGGTATTGGATCCTTTCTCGGTGGGATGATCAACGGCGGTGTTGCCGCTTTCATCACCGCTGCTCTGGGCTTTGCAATCTCTGAGATTTGCTACGAAACCTGTAAAAAGATTGCAAATGGTCAGCAAGTCGATTTTTCCTCTTTGTTTGACAAAGCATCCATCCAAGAACTTGCAAAACAGTTCATGAAAACTCACAAACCTAGCGACATCGTTCTCCATCTGTCCCAGAAAGATCAGGAAAAAGCAAAGGAATATGCCAGCGAGTACCAAGGAAAATACGGAAACAAATTATAACAGGGAGAGATTTTCATGGAATATGCAGCGAAAATTCTGTTACTTGGCAAAACCAAGGCCGGAAAATCGTCGTTTATTAACTATTTTCTAGGGAAAACCGTGGCCAAGGCTGGACCCGGTGCTCCTATCACCTCAGAATATTTCGTTCCCTACGAAGCGAATGGCGGCAAATACCCTCTTTACATCTATGACACAAAAGGCCTGGAAGCCTTGGATGCCAATAACCAATTGGAAGAAATTATTGCTGGAATTAAAAAACAAAATTGTAGCGATGATATCTTCAATTGGTTCCACACCATATTTTATTGTGTCTCCGTCACAGAACGGTTCCAGCAGTTCGAAGCTGACTTTCTGCTCCGGATGCAGAAAGAGCTCTCACAGCACGTTCACATTATTCTCACCCATTGTGATGCCTGCTCTGAGGTTACGATCCAGCATATGCGCCAGAGAATTCTAAATTGTCTCGGCAACCAAACAGGGATCGAAATATTCGAAGTTGTCTCTGTTCAAAAAGAAAAGCGCAACGGCGAAATCGTGTATCCCCGAGGGAAAGAAATCATTGTGGAACGGGTATTTGATCTACTTTTGGAGGATATAGCAAATAAATTGTCCTTGGATTACGCAAGGGCTCTCACTCAGGCTATCGATCGTAATATTCTTTATGTGTTCAACAACCTAAACAATTATATCGATAAAAACATCAACACGAACACATTTTTTTGGCTGGTTGCGAATCAAGATGAATTGTCTGATGACCTAAAAGAGATAATCGAGGCGGGATTCTCAAACCTAAAACCTAAGTTGGAAACGGATAAAGAAATGACAGATGAAAAATTTCGAAAAATACTGAAACCCATGGCAAGGTTATATACCACCTATTGGGAAATTGTCACAAACTCCGATTATCTAAAACACGCTGGAATGGATTTTAATGCCTTTGAGTGGATAAACACTGACTGGCTTAATAAAGTGGACAAAGAGGCTCTTTTCACCAGGCTATTCCCCAGATTAGCAAAGCGCTACATTGTAAACCGGAACACACCAGCCACCATCTCATTTCTTGAACTGTTACGGTTATTCGGAGACGAAATCGGTGATATGTTGTCATTTAAAAAGAACATCAAAAAACTTTTACAGGATATAAAAACTGAAATTACGTTGTCTGTTCCGTCAGAAGAAACCATACGGCATGAAGCATGTCTTCGGATCATTGACTACATCAAGCCCTCCCTATGTTAACGCAAACTTTTCAAATTTTTGGAATGTGATCTCGTGAGTAAATACTCCGAATAGCAGCGGCTATGGCAGCAAGGTCAAGCTAAGGACCTTTCAGGAATGCCCCCCTACGCAAGAAAAGAAACGTACGGTTGGCCTAAAAACGACAATCATACTTTTACTATGAGATCATTTTCAAGGATGGGAGTAAAAGTTATGTGCGGATAAGGAGAAAATACTGCGATACCATGGAGAGGTATCTGTAAGGAGGTTTCCTATGGCCAGAAAAAAGAAACTGAGAAAAATCCCCTATGATCTGGTTTCTTACATTCAAATCGAAACGGAATGTATTCGAGACGCCAACGACAAGATGATGATTGCCTCCTATTGTCTTGGAAAACTGCAAACAGTCAACTGGTACATTCAACTTCTTGAAACGGGGAATGAAAAATACAGTATCCCTCACCCTCTTCCTGAACTTGAAACTATCCGTGACCAGCTCCAAGCGTGCTATCAGCAAATTATGGCAGTCCGGCTAATACAACCAGGAGATCGTCCATACCTGGACATCAAATATCCCCCTGGTTTTGAAGGATAGGAGAGTTATGTAAATGAGTCTCAAAGAAAAAATGTGGAAGAATCCCCCCTGTTCGAAATGCCCTTACAAGCTGGGAACCGTGCAAACATTGGTCAACCCTTGTCCCACGTGCAAGTTAAACAACTATCAAATGTTTGAGCAGTTCCAAAATGTGAACCGCAGTGACAAAAGTGTGTGATCCCCACACTAGGTACTGGAAACAGTACCCCCTAGGTACTAGATCATTCCGGTCCCACTATGGAGTTGCGGGAAAAAATTTTTAAAATACATGCCTGACAAACGGGACATAAGAAAGGCCCTGGCAGCTTATTGAACTGCCGGGGTCTTTCTGTGAAATTGCGTTTTGCTCTCCTCCCTCATCAGACAAATATACAACAGCTATTCCTTCATCTCCACAAACCACCTGCCGAAGGCTTCGTAGAGAAAGGTCTCCTTTCCCTTGATCTTCACCACATACCGCCGGGTCAACTCCCTGGTAGTGGGAGCTTTGCTTGGAGCTGCCTCTCGACTCTCCTCGATCTCAAAGACCGACCGTTTGCCAAGAGAATCTTCTGGGGATGGACGCTGCCATCAATGCAGTAAGTAACCACCACTTCCACATACTGCTTCCGACGGGCGCATTCCTTCATACTGCCTCTACTACTCTTTCCCCACCGTTGATTTCCAGCTCCCGGATATCCTCAAAGGCCACCACACTGCTGTCCATCACCAAAACCTGGTAGAAAGCATCCACTCGCCGGACTTTTCCTGTTTGGGTGACGTACTCTCCTAGGGAAATACCTTCCAGTTCTTTCACCAACCTGAAACAGGTAACTGTGACCCGCTGTCCAGGCCTGAGATCGTTCAGCCTGCGTCGGATCAGCTCTTGCTGATCGGTACCCAACGTTACCCTGGACACCAGCAGCCGATCCTGCTCCTTAGTAAGGATCTCAATGTCAAATCCTCGTAAAGCCGAAAATGGGTTGAACAGTTTTGCCCGGTTCTCAACACTCATCTTGGGATGACGGGAGATGGGACGGGACAGGTGAATCATATCTCTATAGGCTGTGGTATTCATTTTCTATGATCTCCTTAGGCACACTTTACTATACTTCCTAAAGTCATTGTGGTATGATGAAAAAATCAAAAGCGTAAAGATCTATGTTTTTTTCTTGCAAAGGCTCAGAATGGAACACTATAAAATTAAATAATGAATTGCCATTCTTACAATAAAATTCCGCTCAAATCAATCAGATTAATAGAGGAAAGATAATGAGGTGTGATATGAGATTAGTTGCAGTGAGCCAAGAAAACAGAGAGTATTACCAACACTTTGAAAACGCCAAAGATTTATCACTCTATATGTCCAGAATATATCCAGATACTAAATCTCCATATTTAAAGTGGATGTATATTGAGGAAAACCAGCATTACGTTGGAAGCGTCTGGCTAGAGGGCAAGGATACTCATTGGGTGAAACTGGGGATTTTTCTTGCGGAACCTGCATATCGAGATAAAGGAATTGGAAAGCAGGCTATACAAGAGATGATTACTCTTGCTAAAAGTGATGGTGTCAATGTCATTGCCTTGAATGTAAGGGTTAATAATACACGGGCAAGAAAGGCATACATTGCCTGCGGGTTTCAGCTAAAGCAACGGTTCAAAAAAGAAAATGGCATAGAGGCTTTCTCCATGGAATTAGAACTATGACTATATGAGTGAAAATTCATTCCCGATTGCACTTTATTTTCGGTGTCCCCCTATCTGGTTATTCCGCTCTCGTGTGGTCCCAGCTTCCAACAGATCCATCCCCTTCACCACCGCATTTTTGCCGTAGCGCCGGTGCAAGCCAATGGTGGCCTCCAGCAGGGCAGTTTCCTTGCCATCATCCTGCTGGTCGGCGTAGAAGGTCAGCTGGGGGGCCACCTCTTCCTTCCG
>ENA-OPRS01000722-OPRS01000722.1-human-gut-metagenome-genome-assembly--contig:-NODE-722-length-18533-cov-3.458491_pt1 | contig 18533 bp, 12 predicted proteins | sample MGYA00241795_ERZ501881 | MGnify/ENA primary metagenome ERZ501881 (study PRJEB25962, sample SAMEA2042440) | human gut metagenome | biome: human gut; feature: human-associated habitat; material: faeces... | reverse complement strand
GCGGAGGGCCGCTGGGTGGCGATGATGAGGTGCATTCCGGCGGCACGGCCCATCTGGGCCACCCGGCAGATGGATTCCTCCACCTCCTTGGCGGCCACCAGCATCAGGTCAGCCAGCTCGTCGATGACCACCACCACCTGGGGCATCTTTTCCATCCCCTCGGTCTTGGCTGCATGGACATTATAGGACGCCAGATCCCGGACACCCACCTCGGAAAAGGCCCGGTAGCGCTTCATCACCTCCACCACCGCCCACTGGAGGGCGCCCGCCGCCTTCTTGGGGTCGGTGACCACGGGAATGAGCAGATGGGGGATGCCGTTGTAGATGCCCAGCTCCACCATCTTGGGGTCCACCATGATCAGGCGGACCTCCTCCGGCGTAGCCTTGTAGAGGAGTGAAATGATCAGGGAGTTGGTACACACCGACTTACCGGAGCCGGTGGTACCGGCAATCAGCACATGGGGCAGCTTTTCGATGTTGCCCACAATGTTGCGTCCGCCGATGTCCCGGCCCAGGGCAAAGGCGGTCTTGGACTTATGCTCCGCAAACTCCCGGGACTCGATGACGTCCCGAATCAGTACCGGCGTGACAGACTTGTTGGGCACCTCGATGCCCACCACAGAGATCTTGTCAGGAATGGGGGCGATCCGGACGCCGGTGGCGCCCAGAGCCAGGGCAATATCATCCGCCAGATTGGTGATCTTGGAGAGCTTCACACCCTGCTCCAGTACAAACTCGTACCGGGTGACGGAGGGGCCCCGGGAGATATCCAGCACACGGGTGCGCACGCCAAAGCTTTCCAGCGTATCCACCAGCTTCTGGGCGTTGGCTTTCAGCTCTTCCTGCGCGCCGGGGTCGGTCTCGTCCTGCGGTTTTTCAAACAGCTCAATGGGCGGATACTGGTACTGATAAGTATCCACCGGTTCGGTCTCGTCCACAGGGGCCGCTGCCGCGGCCTGCTCAGAAGCGGCAGGCTTTTCCATTGCCGCTGCCACCAGCGTGCTGATGTCCTTTTCCTCCACCGGCTCGCTGGTAATGCTGATCCAGCCGTCCTCGTCGGGTGTGCCGCGCATGGCAACGGCGTTTTCGGCGCTCACCCGGGCGGGTGCCGCCGGGACTGCAGGCTGGATGGGCACGGCAGGCATCTCCGGCGTGACAGCCGCTGCCGGGCTTTCCGGCTGGGCCGTCGGCATTGCCGGGGTCATGACCGGAGTCTCAAAGCTTTCCGCTGCGGCAGGCTGCACCGGCTGTGCAGCTTTTGCAAAGAAATCGGATGCATCGGTCTCCACTGCGTCCTGTACGATGGGCTGCGGGGCAGGTCTGGGGGCCGGGCGCAGCGGGTTCTGCCCAAAGGTGCCGCCCGGGCCCACGATGAGCGGCTCGATGGGTTCGCTGCCGCCCTCCTTCACCTCAGTGTGGTCGGGGCCAAGGTCTACGTCAAAGGAAGCCCGGGGCCGGGATACCCGTACCTGCACCGGCGTGATGGCCGGGGCAGCAGGCTCCGGCTGGGCAAGCGGCTGGCCGGAAGTATCTGCGGGCGGCTCCGGCTGCGGGGCGGCCTCCGGCTCCTCCGCCTCCATCTCTTCGGTCACCTTGTGGCCCCAGTGGCGGATGCCGTTCAGCCAGTCCGGCACACCGATGCGGAAAGCCGGAGTTTCCATCTCCTCTTCGGCATCTTCATCATCCCGGTATTCATCTTCTGCTTCGTCGTAGTCTTCCTCAGCCTCGGCTTCTGCCGCGCGGGCAGCGGCACGTTCAGCGCGGCGGGCTGCGCTCTGCTGCGCCATGGCCGCACCCTTTGCGTGCACGCCGCCAAACGCAGCGCACAGCCATTGCCACACCTCTGCCGGGGTCAGATCAAAAATGTACAGGCTGACACACAGTGCCAGCACGATCATGATAAGGGTTGCCGCGGGCCGTCCGCACAGCAGCAGCAGGCTGCCGCCCAGCAGTGCGCCCAACGCACCGCCGCCGATCCATGCATTCACGCCGTTTGCGTAGCAGGCAGCCGTCATCTGAAATGCCGACATGCCCTGCGGCTGGATATCGGAAAAAACGATCACCGTGCCGCAGGCAAACACCAGCCCAAGAACCAGCTTGAAGATCTTGGGCAGAAGGTCTTCGCCCCGGGTATACTGCACAGCAAGGCAGCACACTGCCGCGCCCAGCACAAAGCTGCCGCAGCCAAAAAGTCCGAACAGCACATCGTGCAGGGCCTTCCATGCCGAATCTCCCTCCACAAAGGCCAGCACCACCAGCAAAAGGCCTGCAAACAGGGTGCCAAGCCCCGCCGGAAGCCGCTGCTCGGCCCGCTTTTTGCGCGATGCTGCGCGCCGTGTTGTCGTTTTACGTTTTTTTGTTGCCATGTTTCTTTGTTCCCCGCGTTTGTAGTAGACACACTATTTGATTTTATTATTGTACCACGCAGGGAAGAAAATGGCAAACCTATTGTTGTACAAAATCGGCCTTCATTTGCGTTCGATCTCTTTATACAGCCACGCCAGCGCATCCGAAAGCCCGCCCAGCTCGTCGATGAGCTTTTCCTTCACGGCCCGGCGTCCATCCAGCACGGTGCCCATGTCCATCACCAGCTCGCCGGTGTGGAGCATCAAGTCGGTGTAGCGTTTTTCGGTCATGCCGCTGTGGGCCGCTACGAAGCCGGTGATGCGCTGCTGCATCTGCTCAAAGCTGCGCATGGTCTGCGGCACCCCCAGAATGACACCGGAATGCCGCACCGGGTGCACGGTCATGGTGGCTGTGGGCACGATGAAGCTGCGCCGGGCGCTGACGGCAAGCGGGATGCCGATGGAGTGCCCACCGCCCAGCACAAGCGTTGCACTGGGTTTGGACACGCTGGCGATCAGCTCCGCCAGCGCAAGGCCTGCTTCCACATCACCACCTACCGTGTTCAGCAGCACCAACAGGCCCTCGATGCGAGGGTTCTCCTGCGCGGCCACCAGTTGTGGGATCACATGCTCATACTTCGTGGTCTTCTGGCCCTGCGGCGCTTCCGAATGGCCTTCGATCTGGCCGATGACGGTCAGGCAGTGGATCACATGCTCCCCGCGGGCCAGCGTGACCGTGCCCAGATCTTCGATCTCTTCCTTTTCCAGCCGACGCTCGTCGGTCAGCTGCGTTTCATCGTTCATATGCTTTCCTCCTGCGTTTTCTGTCAGCATTCCCCAGCCTGTGCCGGGCTATGCAGACCCGCTGCAGCAAAAAAGCGGTAACATTTCATAAAATTTTTTTGAGAATGATTTGACATTCTCCATCGGTGCAGTATACTTTAAATAATTGATTGTAATATCTGCAATATGAACCCGTAAACGGATCGGGGTTTCTCTGCGCCGCATCTGTAAAGCAGGCAGCTGCGGCAAGTACTGCGATAGAGCGAAAGGAGAAAGTATTCTATGAACACCCCTGCAAAGGCTTCACTTCCCGTTATCAAGCGTCTTCCCAAATATTACCGCTATCTGCGCTCTCTGCAGGTGGACGGCATCAACAGCATTTCTTCCCGCGAGCTGGCTGCTCAGATGGGCACCACCGCTTCGCAGGTACGGCAGGACTTCAACTGCATCGGCGATGTGAATGGCCGGCAGGGCATCGGCTACTCGGTGGAAAACCTGCTCTCCATTCTGGAAGGCCTGCTGTTCGGCAACGGTGACCGCCTGCCCACCATCCTGATCGGCTGCGGCCGTCTGGGCAAGGCAGTGAGCCGCTTTATCACCACCGATACCAACGGCTACCGCCTGATCGCCGCCTTTGATGTGGCACAGAGCGAGGTAGGCAAGGAGATCAGCGGCATCCAGATCCGCCATATCGACGAGCTGGAGTCTTTCTGTGCCGAGCATCACCCCAAGGTCGCAGTGCTCTGTGTGCCCCGCGATGGTGCGGAACAGGTCAGCGGCCGTCTGGTAGATCTGGGCATCGAGGGCTTCTGGAACTTCTCCCACTATGACCTCTCTGTGCCGTATCCCGATGTGGTGGTGGAGAATGTCCATCTGGGCGACAGCCTGATGAGCCTTGGCTACCGCCTGCGCAATCAGGACTGAAGATACCTGTTATAAGGAACAAGAGTAATAAAAGGACCCTCTCAGGCTTTGACTGAGAGGGTTCTTCTGCAAGGAGAGTTTTTCAAATGGCAAAACTGTATTTCCGCTACGGCGCAATGAACAGCGGCAAAAGCACCGCCCTGATGCAGGTAGCCCACAACTACGAAGAACAGGGGATGCGGGTGCTGATCCTCAAGCCACAGGTGGACACCAAGGGCGGCGGTGAGCTGGTGAGCCGTCTGGGCGTGCGCCGCAAGGCTGATCTGTTGATCCCGCCGGAGACGGATGTGTTCGAGGCCGTGCGCACGGCCAACGCTGACGGTGCGCCGCTGGCCTGTGTGCTGTGCGACGAGAGCCAGTTTTTCACTGCGCAGCAGGCAGAGCAGCTGTTCATGGTAACTGTGGACCTGAACATTCCGGTGATCTGCTACGGCCTGCGGGCAGATTTTTCACTCAAAGGCTTTCCCGGCTCCACCCGCCTGCTGGAGCTGGCCCACACCATCGAGGAGATGAAGACTATCTGCACCTGCGGCCGCAAGGCCATCTGCAACTGCCGCAGGGTGAACGGCAGGTTCGTCTTTGAGGGCGAGCAGGTGGCCATCGATTTGGAAAACGATGTGCAGTACGTGAGCATGTGCCCCCAGTGCTACTTCAAGGCAAAACGCGCGTTCTACGCCGAAAAAGCTGCTTCGCAGGTCGAATAAGCTTGTATACAAGACTATTGTGTTCAACGACACGGCAGTCTTTCTTTTTTTCCCCGGCCCACAGGCGCTGTCCACGCAGCAGCGCAAAATATGTCGCTGTCGATGCTTCTTCACCCCCCAAAAGGGCGAAGAAGCACCGATTTCCACGCCTGCAGACCGGTGCCGGATGCCCGCTTCACGCGATTGATATATCAGAGTGCACATTTTTTGCACTATTGATATATCAGTTTGCAAGCCCGCATCCGGGCCATTTTAATGTGTTGCTCTGCCACAATGTATGCAACATTTCCATGTTCCGAAACCGGATGTTTACAAAATTATTGCAAAATTCGACGTTCCCCCTATGATGCATCCCAGTTTTCTATGCAAAATGGCGAAATATACATGTTGCACAGTTTTTCGAGCCAAGTTTATTCATTTCAGCAAAGACATCAATTCTCGCGTGAAAACAAGAGCAATATTTGTACGTTTTTTGTTTAGATATCTGCAATTTGCGTCTTTCTTTTTGGTTGTTGTTTTGTTATCATAATTGTATACAACGGGGTATGTGCAGAACCCCCGTTCGAGATGATGTTTTCTGTATTTAGGAGGAGAACAAAAATGAGCATGGCAATTTCTCGTCGTGATTTTATGAAGGTCACCGGCGCTGTGGGCGCTGCCGGCCTTCTGGCTGCCTGCGGCGGCAACTCTGCTGCATCCAGCTCTGCTGCTTCCACTGCTTCTTCCGCTCCCGCTGCTTCTGCAGACGAGAGCCTGGCACTGTCTGACGGCCCTGTTTCCATGACCATCAGCTGGTGGGGCGGCGACAGCCGTCACGAGGCTTACCAGAACGCCATCAAGGAGTTCCAGGCTGAGCACACCAACATCACCATTGAGCCCACCTTCGCCGCATGGTCCGGCTGGGAAGAGAAGATGGCAGCTGCCTTCATCGCTGGCAACGCACAGGATGTGTGCCAGGTGAACTGGAACTGGCTGTACAACTACTCTGCTGATGGCAGCAAGTTCGTGGATCTGAACACCGTTTCCAAGTTTCTGGATCTGACCCAGTGGGATGACGCTGCTCTGGATGCCTGCTACGTTGCAAACGCTCAGCAGTGCGTGCCTGTCTCCATGACCGGCCGTATCTTCTTCTGGAACATGACCACCTTCAACAAGGCTGGCATCACCGAAGTTCCCAAGTCTCTGGATGATCTGATGGCTGCCGGCAAGGCATTCAAGGAGAAGCTGGGCGACGATTACTACCCCATGCATCTGGGCGCATACGACCGTATGATCCTGATGGTGTTCTACCTCGAGTCCAAGTACGGCAAGGACTGGGCTGATCCCGTCACCTCTACCCTGAACTACACCGAGGACGAGATCGCTGAGGGCATCGACTTCATCAAGAGCCTGGTGGATGGCCACGTCATGATGAACCTGAAGACCTACTACTCCGCTAACTCCGATACCGCTACCCACCAGTCCAACGAGTGGATCACCGGTAAGATCGCAGGTATCTTCGAGTGGGATTCCGCTGCTTCCAAGTACTCCTCCGCTCTGGATGATGCCAACAAGGACGGCTTCACCGTTGGCGAAGAGATCAAGTTCGGCGACAACAACGGCGGCTTCTCCAAGGTCTCCATGGGTCTGGCTATCACCAAGACCAGCCAGTGCGTTGCTGAGGCTGCTACCCTGATCGACTTCCTGCTGAACAACGGCAAGGGCGCTGCCATCATGGGTTCCGAGTGCGGCATCCCCGCTTCCAAGGCTGGTCTGGCTGCTGCTCAGGAAGCCGGCGCTGTCAAGGATCTGGTTGCTGAGGCAAATGCAAAGGTCATGGCCTTCACCACCAACAAGCTGGATCCCCTGTTCGAGAACAACGACCTGAAGGCTTCCGGCACCGGCATCTATCAGGAAGTGTTCGACACCGTTGACTACGACGGCGTTTCCGGTGCAGATGTTGTTGATACCCTGCTGGACGGCATGGAGTCTGTTGGTTACACCATCGGCTAAGTTTTTCTTCAGAGTGCCGCTGTGTGCGGTGACGTACATATCATAAAAGGCACCCTTTGACCAAAACGGAGGGGCACCTGCCGCCCATACGGCAGATGCCCCTTTTTTGTCAGGAATATGTTACAAATTCTTGACAAAGCTGTATCCGGTCTGTTACCCCCCTTCGTCCGTCTCATGCTCCGAAATTCCTTAAAAAGGAGGATTTCCCAGATGAAAGAAAGCAATGCTCCCGCCGTCGGGCGCACCCCGTTCCAGAAGTGGCTGGACAAATATCAGGGTCTGTTTTATCTGATTCCCTGGATCATCGGCTTCGTCGTCTTTAAGGCAGTTCCCTTTGGTCAGTCGCTGTACTACAGCTTCACCGATATGAACTTCTTCAAGAGCGGCACCCAGTTCGTTGGTCTGGCCAACTACATCACGGCCTTTACCACCACCAAGATCACCAAGGCGCTGCTCATCACCTTCAAGTACGCTTTCATTACCGTGCCTCTGAAGCTGGTCTTTGCGCTGTTCATCGCATACATCCTGAACTTCAAGATTGCATGCGTCAACCTGTTCCGCACGGTGTACTACATTCCCTCCATTCTGGGCGGCTCTGTTGCAATCGCCGTTCTGTGGAAGGCTGTGTTCAGCGTGGATGGCCTGCTCAACACCGTGCTGCGCGCTGTCACCTTTGGTCTGGTGCAGGGCCCCGAGTGGCTGTCTGACCCCAGCTACGCGCTGTGGATCATCTGCTTCCTGCGTATCTGGCAGTTCGGTTCCGCCATGGTGCTGTTCCTGGCCGCTCTGAAGGGCGTGCCTGCAGACCTGTACGAAGCCGCTACCATTGATGGTGCCGGCAAGTGGCGTCAGTTCTTCTCCATCACTGTTCCGATGATCACCCCCATCATCTTCTACAACCTGGTCACTCAGATCTGCCAGGCTTTCCAGGAGTTCAATGGCCCCTACATCATCACCAACGGCGGCCCCCGTGGTTCCACCACGCTGATCTCTCTGCTGGTCTACAACTACGCATTCAAGTCCTATGACATGGGTATGGCATCCGCTCTGGCATGGATCATGTTCATCATCGTCTGCATCCTGACGATCATTGCATTCACCAGCCAGAAGAAGTGGGTCTACTACTCTGACGAAAGGTAAGGTGACCAGTATGGGAATGAAAACATCGAACAAAATTGCAACCTTCTTCAAGTATTTCGTCCTGATCCTGGTCGGCGTTATCATGATCTATCCCCTGCTGTGGATGATCAGCGCTACCTTTAAGGACAACAGCGAGATCTTTGCAGGCATCAGCCTGTGGATCAAGCACCCCACTCTGGATGGCTACCGCGGCGCACTGAACAACTTCGGCGGTTCCATCAACATCCTGCAGGCCATGCTGAACACCTACAGCTACGTCATCCCCAAGGTGATCTGCACGGTGGTCTCCGCCTGTGTGGCTGCCTACGGCTTTGGCCGCTTCGATTTCCCCGGCCGTAAGTTGATGTTCAACATCATGCTGGCCACCCTGTTCCTGCCGCAGGTCGTTCTGAACGTGCCGCAGTACCTGCTGTACAACAAGTTCGGCTGGCTGGACAGCCCCTTCTATCTGGCTATCTGGGTGCACTGCGCATTTGCGACCGAGACCTACTTCGTCTACCAGCTGGTGCAGTTCATGCGCAATGTCCCCCGTGATCTGGACGAAGCCGCTGCCATCGACGGCTGCTCCTCCTTCCAGACCCTGTACAAGGTCATCGTGCCCATGCTTGGCCCCGCTCTGGTGTCCTGCGCACTGTTCCAGTTCATGTGGAGCTGCAACGACTTCATGGGTCCGCTGCTTTACGTCAGCACTCCCGGTAAGTATCCGATGTCCCTGTTCGTCAAGCTGTCCATGGACGGTGATACCGGTTTCGCATGGAACAAGATCCTTGCTCTGTCCCTCATCTCCATCCTGCCGCAGCTGATCGTCTTCTTCTGTGCACAGGACCAGTTCGTTGAAGGTATCTCTGCCGGTGCCGTCAAGGGCTAAGCCCTTTCCCCGCACAGCGTAAGATCATCTGATACAAACAAACACCCCCTGTGCCGTTCCCGTAGATGGTGCAGGGGGTGTTTCTTATTTCTTATGTCCTTTGCGGTACTGCAGTGGGCCGGTACCCATCACATCGCGGAACACCCGGCGGAAATGGGCGGCGCTGGCAAAGCCGGTCTGTTCGGCCACCGCACTGATGGAAAGCTCAGTCGTTTCCAGCAGCTTCTGGGCCGCTTCGATGCGGCGGTTGTTGATATAATCCACGATGGACTGGCCCGTTACCCGCCGGAACAAACGGCTCAGGTAGTAGGGCGAAAGATAAAACTGCGCCGCTACCTCGGTGAGGGAAAACTTCTGCCGGTAATTGGCCGCAAGGTAGGCGCAGATCCGCTCCACCGTTTCGTTGTGGGGACGCGCCACGGCGCTGCTCTCGGCAATGCACTCCTGCTCCACATAGTGCAGGATCAGCAGCAGGTACAGCGGGCCGGGGTAATCCTGCTCGGTGCTGGCGCTGGCCATCATTTCCAACAGGGTACGGATGCGGCTCTGCCACTGCACCGGTGCATACAGCACTGTGCGCTCCCCGGGCGCAAACAGGCGGCCGAAATCCCATGATTTGAAATCCCGCCCGGCTGTGTTTTTCAAATCATGCAGCATCCCCAGCGGAAAGTGGCACCCCACGATCTGCGGCACGGCGCTGCCGGTCTGTGCAAAGCTGCAGCCGCCGGGGCCAAGCAGCACGGCGCTGCCGGGGTTTACCAGCACATTCCCGCTCTCGTATTCCAGCGTGACGCTGCCCTCCGACACCAGCAGCAGATAGCAGGTGTCCTCATCCGGCGGCAGCTCGTAGCGGCCAATATTCAGGCGCAGGGTGGCAGCGGCCACCTTGCCGGTGATCTTTTCATGTTCTGATCTCATAGGTAACTCCTTCAGTCGCGGCTGATGCCGCGCCAGCTCCCTCAAAGAGGGAGCCTCTGGCGAAGAGGAAAAGCTTTCCGGTATGCCAAAGTCTCCATCACGGATGGAAGTGGCAAACCCGCGAGGGTTCGACGGAAGGGGTTCCCTTCATTCTAATCTTTATCATATCATGTCCGCTTCCTGCGGGCAAGACAAAACCATCAGGAGGTTCTCTCATGAATCTGTCGCTTATCCGTTCCATGACGCGCAGCGCTGTTTTCGAGCTGGAAAACGGCCTGTGCTATCGTCCGGCCCACCCGTTCACCGTTACCCTGAACGGCAAGACCGTCTACGAAGCCTGCCAGACCAACGTGTTCTCTCTGTTCTCCCTGCTGCCCGGCACTGAGTACACGGTGGGTGTGCAGGCCGAGGGCGAAAGCCTGACCTGCACCTTTACCACCGAGGCCGAGACCTTCTTTGTGGATGCTTCCCGCTACGGTCTGGTGGCCGACGGCACCACGGACAACACGCTCAAGCTGCAGGCGGCTCTTTCCACCTGCCCCAAGGGCGGCACAGTGTACGTGCCCGCAGGCCGCTACCGCACCTGCAGCCTGTTCCTGAAAAGCAACACCACCCTCTATCTTGAAAAGGGCGCTGTGCTGCTGGGCGACAACGACCGCACCCACTACCCCATCCTGCCCGGCGTGATCCCCAGCGAGAACGAGGTGGATGAATACTACCTGACCGGCTGGGAGGGAAACCCGCTGGACAGCTTTGCGGGTCTGTTGAACATCACGCAGGTGCACGATGTCGTTGTGACCGGCGAGGGCACGCTGGACTGCGATGCCGAGAACGGCGACTGGTGGGTGACTCCCAAGATCAAGCGCATCGCATGGCGGCCCCGCGCTGTGGCTGCTGTGGACAGCGAGAATATCTGCCTGCACGGCATCACGGTGCAGAACAGCTATTCGTGGACGATCCACCCCATCTTTGTCAAGCACCTTGACCTGCTGAACTTCAACATCAACAATCCTTACAATGCCCCCAACACTGACGGCATTGACCCCGAAAGCTGCGAGTATATCCGCATCATCGGCGTGAACATCCATGTGGGCGACGACTGCATTGCCATGAAGGCCAGCAAGGTATTCCTTGGCATGAAGCTGAAAAAGAGCTGTGAGCACACCGTTATCCGCAACTGCCTGTTGGACAAAGGCCACGGCGGCATCGTCATTGGCAGCGAGATGAGCGGCGGTGTGAAGGATATGGTGGTCACCCAGTGCCTGATGGACCACACCGACCGCGGCCTGCGCGTCAAGACCCGCCGTGGCCGCGGCAACACCGCCGTCATCGACGGGCTGGTGTTCCGCAACGTGGAGATGCGCGGTGTCAAGGCACCCTTCGTCATCAACATGTTCTACTTCTGTGACCCGGACGGCCACGGCCCCTATGTGCAGTGCCGCGATGCCATGCCTGTGGACGAGTACACCCCAAAGCTGGGCAGCCTGACCATGGAGGACATCGTCGCCACCGACGCTCAGTTCGCGGGATGCTACTTCGACGGCCTGCCGGAGCAGCCCATTGAGCGCGTTTCCATGAAGAACGTCACGATCACCTTTGACCCCAATGCCGAGGCCGGTCAGGCCGCTATGGCAGATAACCGCCCTCTGGTGAAGAAGCTGGCCATCTACGCCGAGAACGTCAAGGAGATCGACCTGCACAACGTGAAGATCGAAGGCTACGAGGGCGAACGCCTGCACTTTGCAAATGTCGGCCATTTTGAGGAGGACTGAACCCATGACCCATGAAGAAATTCTTGCCATGCTGGGCGATTACGTAGACTACCTGATCGCCAATTCCAGCGCCGAAGCACCCATGTGGAACATCGAGAAGGTGCGCAGCGGCAAGCCCAACAAGTGGAACTACATCGACGGCTGCATGATCACGGCCTGCCTGAGCCTGTACAAGACCACCGGCGACGAGAAGTATCTGAACTTTTCCAAGAGCTTCATTGATTCCTTTGTGCAGGAGGATGGCTCCATCAAGACCTACGACCCCAAGGAGTACAATCTGGACAACGTGAATCAGGGCAAAAACCTGTTCACCCTGTACGATATCTTTGGGGATGAAAAGTACCGCAAGGCCATCGAGACCATCCGCAGCCAGCTGGCCACCCAGCCCCGCACCAAAGAGGGGAATTTCTGGCACAAGGACATCTACCCGTGGCAGGTGTGGCTGGACGGCACCTACATGGCCCAGCCCTTCTACATGGAGTACGAGACCCGCTTTAACAAGATGCAGGGCTGCATCGACAGCTACAAACAGTTCATGAATATCAAAAAGCACATGCGGGACGAAAAGACCGGCCTGTACTACCACGGCTACGATGAGAGCCGCCAGATGTACTGGGCCGACCCCGTCACCGGCTGCAGCCCCAACTTCTGGCTGCGTGCCATGGGCTGGTTCATGGTAGCCATGGTGGACGTGCTGGAGCGGATGGACGAGCAGCTGTACAACGAGTACCGCGGCATCATGGCAATGCTCAAGCAGACCATTGAGGATGTGCACAAATTCCAGGACGAGGAGACCGGCATGTTCTGGCAGGTGATGGACCACCCCGGTGTGGAGGGCAACTACCTCGAGACCAGCGGCACCGCTCTGTTTGCCTACGCGGTGCTCAAAGGCGTGCGTCTGGGCTACCTGCCCAAACGCATGGCGGCATGGGCCGAAAAGGCCTTCTACGGCACCTGCGACAAGTACCTCTCCAAGAACCCGGATGGCAGTCTGCAGCTGGACGGCATCTGTCTGGTGGCGGGTCTTGGCGGCAAGGATCACCGCGACGGCTCTCTGGCCTACTACTTCAGCGAGCCGGTGGTCTGCAACGATGCCAAGGGTGTCGGCCCGCTGGTGCTGGCTTACACCGAAATGATCGCACGCAAGTAAACTGCATATCGTGGGCGGGCAGCTTTCTTGCCGGACACGAGTCGGGCCATTCCATCGCCCGCAGGGCTGTTGCAAAACAGCGTCCCTTTAAAATGTTGAAAACAGCCGCATTCACCGTACAAAACGGGCAGAATGCTGAAAACTCAAAGGCAGATCTCAAAAAAAAAATGAGATAGGCAGCCCCTTTCGGGGAAGTCTATCTCATTTTTTCGTTGGGGCTGTTTTGCAACAGCCCCTTCTCTATGGAAAGAGGTTCAACATGAATTCTCGAAGATGTCTTATCAGAACTTGAACAGGTTCACGATGCGCTGCCACAGGCGGGTAAAGATATTGCCTTCCTTCACCGTCTCAGTCTCGGCTGCAGTGGTGTCGGCAGCGGCCACAGTTTCAGCGGTCTTATAGACGAACTTCACGCTGCTCTCGGCATCGTCCGGTGCACCGGCAAAGCTGGTGTAGTCGTTCAGGCGGTCGGTCATCTCGTCCAGCACGGTTTTCAGGCCATGGAGCTGATCCTGATCCAGCGCGCCGGTCAGCTTGGAGATGCCTTCCTCGTTGAACTGGTTCAGACCGTCGTTCAGCTGGCCTGCGCCGTCATTCAACTGACCTGCACCGGTGTTCAGGGTGTTCACGCCGTCATACAGGGTCTTGGTGCCTGCAGCCAGCTGTGCGCTGCCATCCTTTGCGGAGTGGGCACCGTCCGCAGCGGTCTGCACGCCTGCGGTGTACTGGTTCACGCTGGAAACAAAGAACTGGATCTGAGAAAGGCTGGTCTTCAGGGCGCGGACATCGGCCATATCCTGACTGTTCTCCACCTGATACTTCAGCTCGGCCTTGGCGGTGTTCTTTGCATCGGCATTGGTCACCATCTCCAGAGCGCCGGTCAGCATGGAAGCGTCAAAGTTCTGCATCAGCTTCAGGGCTGCTTCCAGATCGTGGTTCGTCTTGGTCGCGGACAGATACAGGGCCAGATCCAGCTGGCTATCCTTGAAGCTGGGTTCCTGCTCCCAGATGGTGCGCACCATCTTTTTGCGGCCGGCAGCAAGGGTCTTATCGTTCATGGTGAGGATGTTGTCGATCACAGCCTCGTAGTTCGACCATGTCATGTCCTCGTCGATCAGGCCGCCTTCCTTCAGGGTCTTGTTAGCAGAAGCCAGCACACCGTCCGCCACCTGCTGCGCACCGGCGTTCAGTGCTGCATTGTTGGCGCTCAGGGTGTCCAGACCGTTGGTCAGCTGGTCAAGGCCGTCGTCCAGAGCGGCAGCGCCGTTGTTCAGGGTGTTGGCACCGTCCAGCAGAGCCAGAACACCGCCTGCCAGCTGAGAGGTGCCGTCCACCAGCTGGGAAGCGCCGTCCATGAGCTGGCTCATGGCATCGTTCAGCTGGTTGATGCCGTCGGTCAGGTCGTTGATGCTGCTCAGGTCGAACACGTTGCTCGTGCCCAGAGCGGCCGTGCTGGTAGCGCAGGCCACCATGACCTGCGGGCAGGTAAAGTCTTCCACATCGGCTTCCACAGTCACGGTGTCCTGCAGATAGTCTTCGATGCTGTTCACCTCATCGGGCAGCAGGCCGGACAGGGAATCCTTCACGCCCGGCAGGGTAACAAAGGCGGCAACGCTGCTTTTGGCGGCGCTTTCGATCATACCGTGTTCTGCGGTCACGTTGGAAGCATCCCCGCCCAGAATGACACCCACAGCGGTGATCAGCGGCGTGACGATGGTGCGGTCCTTGCCGTTCACGTTCACGGTGTCGGTCTCGTTGTTCTTCAGGTTGACGGTCACAGTCAGGTGGCCGCTCTTTCCAATGATGTCCTCAAGGGCGGCTTCCTGACCGTCCAGAGCGTAGGTCACCTTCACATCGATGGGCAGGGCCTTGTCGGTATTGCCCTTGTAGTAAACATCGGTGTCGTTGGTGTTCCACACCAGCTCTTCCCCGTTCTGGGTGAACTCGGCATCGCTCTCAGTGTTCTGGATGTCGGTCAGGGTGGTCTTGTCGGTGACGTTTGCAAGGCCGGAGGCGCTGTACAGGTGCTCACTGACGGTGGTGCTCTTGATGGAGCCGTCGCCGTTCATCACAGCATAGACGGTCTCGGATTTGGAAAAGCTGCTCTTACCAGCTGCAAATGCGGGCATTGCACAGCCTGCGGCGAGGGTGAGAGCCAGCGCCGCACTGGCGAAACGAAGCGATTTTTTCATAACGTAATTACTCCTTTTCAGACTTCTTGGCGTTGGCGGATTCGGGTACCATCCACTTGAGGGTGGTGTGGCGGATGATCCAGTCGCACAGCATCAGGGCTGCGGGCAGCATCACCAGAATGACCACCATGCTGATCAGTGCGCCGCGGGAGATCAGCAGGCAGATGCTCTTCAGCAGCTCCATCTTACTGATGGCAGCCACACCGACGGTGGCGGCAAAGAAGGTCAGGCCGCTGGTCAGGATGGACTGGCTGCAGTGCTCCAGCGACTGCTGGGCGGCTTCCTTCGGGGTGCGGCCAAAGGCGCGCTCCTCGTGGTAACGGGTGGTCATCAGGATGGAGTAGTCCACGGTAGCACCCAGCTGGATGGTGCCAATGACGATGCTTGCAATGAAGGGCAGCTGCGTACCGGTGAAGTACGGGATGCCCATGTTGATGGCGATGGCGGCTTCAATGCTGGCCACCAGCAGCGCCGGGATGGAAATGCTCTTGAAGGAAACGGCGATGATGACCAGAACGGCCATGATGGACCAGACGTTGACGTTCTTGAAGTCCACATCTGCCACTTCGATCAGGTCCTTGGTCATGGCACCCTCGCCGGTGATGACGCCCTCGGGGTCAACGGTCTTGATGAGGGAAATCATCTCGTCCAGCTGGTTGTTGATGGCGTCCGTGCCTGTCTTATAGGAGCTGTTGGCCAAAATCAGCTTGTAGCCGCCGGACTGCAGGATCTCCATGATGCTGTCGGGAAGCAGCTCGGTCTGGAAGCCCGGGCCGGTGATGGAATCCAGACTCACCACCTGCGTAATGCCGTCCACGTCCTTGAGTTCATCACACAGGTCGCTCACCTCGGTGGCAGTCAGGTCGTCATGCACCAGAATGAAGTGGCTGGTGGTCATGCCGAAGTCCTCGCCCAGCTTGTTGGTGCCCACGATGCCGGTCAGGTCCTGCGGCAGGGAGTCGAACAGAGTGTAGTAGACCTCGGTCTTGTTCTGCGCGATGGCAAAGGGGATGAGGATGAGGATAAAGATAACCACGATGGGCACCGAGTGATTGGAAACAAAATAGCTGAGCTTTTTCAGCTTGGGGATCACGGTGCGGTGCTTGTACTTTTCCACCCATTTATCAAAGGTAAGGATCAGGGAGGGCAGGATGACCACGGTGCAGATGACACCGAGGGCAACGCCCTTTGCCATGACAAGGCCGATATCGCGGCCCAGCGTCAGGCGCATGGCACACAGTGCAAGGAAGCCCGCGATTGTGGTCAGGCTGGAAGCGGAGATGGAGGTCATGGTCTTGCAGATGGCGCTGGTCATGGCCTCCTCGTTGGAAGAGCGCAGCTCCTTCTCTTCCTGATAGCGGTGCAGCAGGAAGATGGAGAAGTCCATCGTGACACCCAGCTGCAGCACGGTGGCCAGTGCTTCGGTGATGTAGCTGATCTGGCCCAGAAAGATGTTGGTGCCGAAGTTGTACGCAATGGGGAACAAAAGACCCAGCATGAACAGCAGCGGGGTGATGGTGCTTTCCAGCGAAAGGAACAGCACCAAAAGGCTGGCACCCACGGCGATCAGGATGTACATGGGCATTTCCTGATTGACCAGTGCCTTGGTGTCCTGCAGGATAACGCTCATACCGCCGAAGAAGCAGTCCTTGCGCAGCAGCTTTTCGATCTGAGCGACGGCTTCCATGGTCTCGTCGCTGGCGCTGGGGGCGTCAAAGCGGACGATCAGCATGGTGGAATCGTTTTTGCCGAACATGAACTGCTGTACATCGGCGGGCAGCATCTCGGTGGGGATGCTGGGGTCGATCACATCGCTGAGCCAGAAGGTCTGGGTGACGCCGGGAACAGCCTCGATGTCCTTCTTCATGGCGATCAGTTCGTTTGTGGGTAAGCCTTCTACCGTGATCATACCGGTGGAGGCCAAATGGAAATCGTCCTCAAGGGCTACCTCGCCGATCATGGAGTCCAGATCCTGCGGCAGGTAGGTGAGGATGTCATAGTTGATGCGGGTAGCAATTGCGCCGATTGCGGAAGGGATCAACAGCAGGAATGCTACTGTCAGGATCAGCTTGCGCAGCCGCACAATGCCCTGTGCGATCTTTTTCATGAGAACCCTCCATAGAAAATGGTTAAAAATCTTAGTAAAATGACTGGTGGTCATTTCCAAGCAAACACTATTATAACCATGACAAACCGGGTGTCAAGTACAAAAATGACCAGAAGTCAGTTTTCTTATCAACTGCCTGAAATTGTATAGCTTTTTTGACTTGCACTATCGGGAAAGGACTGCTAAAATGATTGAGACAACACAAATGCGCGAATGAAACCGAGCGGAAAAGAGGAATCGTCAGGGAATATGGGTACCGTGGAGGGCAAAAAGCAGGAGAAGCGCCGGGCGCTGCTGGAAGCAGCCTATGATCTGTTTCTGGAGCGAGGTGCCGCAAAAACCAGCGTGGAGGACATCACCAGCCGGGCCAAGGTGGCCAAGGGCACCTTTTATCTGTATTTTCAGGATAAGGGTGCGGTGATGCAGGCGCTGCTGGGCCGGGTGAGCTACCAGCTGCTGAGCAACGCGTGCGAAGCGGTGGAAAAGCAGACAGAGCTCGAAAACTTCCCGGACAAGATGGTGGCGGTGATCGACCACATCATCGAAGCACTGCGGAAGGATACGCTGGTGCTCAAGTTTCTGGAGCACAACTTCATATGGCCGGGGCTGGATCAGATCGAGGCCAGCCGCGAAGCCGAGCCGCTGATGCGCAAGCTGCTGAATGTGGTGCTGACCAGCCCGGAAATGGCCGGCCGCACCGAGCGGGAGATCTACCAGCGCATCACGGCATTGGGCAGCATGTGCATGTCGGTGTGCTATTCCAGCGTGCTGGAGGGCAAACCCGATGATATTGAAGCCATGAAGCCGGTGCTGTACGATATCGTCCGCAGGTCGCTGAAGGTGGAAAAATAAAAAATCGCAGAAAAGTATTGCTTTTTTGCACAGGCTGTGGTAAACTATTCAAGTCGATATGACTTATGGACGGTTAGCTCAGCTGGTAGAGCATCTGCTTGACGTGCAGGAGGTCACAGGTTCGAGTCCTGTACCGTCCACCATACAGTTCGTACTCGAACCCGATTCTTTATGAAAAAGGGTTCGGGTACGTTTTTGTTTATCGGAAGTTTGCGTTTGCGACAGCAATAAACACCCCAGTGGGATGTTTGAGCAACAGAATAGGCTACCAGAAAATCCCAAGTCGTATGACGTGGAATTTTTTGTTTCGATCAAGGACTCGAACGGCATCCACGTAAAAAATCCATAGCAAATGAGCCGGGAGTCTTCTGTAGATCAGAGGCTTCCGGCTCACTGCATATTCATGATAAAAGCAAAATTCCTGCCACCAGTACCATGTTGCAGGCAAAAAACAGCGCGGGCAGTGCATCCACAAGGGCCGGCGAAAGAGTGAAATCGTCCGGGACAGGATCGTTTTGATTCATGTGATCGACCTTTGCATTTCTCCACGCAGCGCCGGAGAGACCTTTCTTGCTGAATTTCTGAAAAAAGAGCAGCGCTTTTGCGCAAGATCGTCAATGCATTCTGCAGCAGGTCACGGGTCAATATCCAGCTCACGCAGAAGCAGTTGGAGGGCGGGCGAGATGTTCTCGCGGTTCCACACGGCCCAAGCGGGAACGGTATCGTTTTCCAGCGGGATAAAGGTGAGGTTTTTGTTGGCGGGCAGTTGAGCCAGCACCGGCTCCG
>ENA-OPRS01000714-OPRS01000714.1-human-gut-metagenome-genome-assembly--contig:-NODE-714-length-18662-cov-6.083893_pt1 | contig 18662 bp, 17 predicted proteins | sample MGYA00241795_ERZ501881 | MGnify/ENA primary metagenome ERZ501881 (study PRJEB25962, sample SAMEA2042440) | human gut metagenome | biome: human gut; feature: human-associated habitat; material: faeces... | reverse complement strand
TAGAAGGATATAAACAAGCATCATTAGCTGTTCAGAAGATGAATTATGCTGTCCGTATGCATAGGAAGGTAGGATTTGAAATCGTTGATGAAAATGATGAAGAATATATTATGATTTGTAAATTATAGGAACTTTCAACTTCCAGTTTTTGAAACTGAGAAATCGGAATTTGTGGAGGATAACTATTGTGGATAAAGCAGTTATTTATATACATGGAAAAGGTGGTAATGCTGAAGAAGCTATTCATTACAAACCGCTCTTTAGTAATTGTGATGTGATTGGTCTCGACTATATTGCACAGTTTCCATGGGAAGCAAAAGAAGAATTTCCATTACTTTTTAATTCAATTTATAGAAACTACAAAACTGTTGAAGTAATTGCCAATAGCATTGGAGCGTATTTTGCTATCAATGCCTTATCAAATCAGCAAATAGAGAAAGCATATTTTATTTCGCCCGTTGTAGATATGGAAAGGCTTATTGCTGATATGATGATTTGGGCAAATGTTACAGAGGATGAACTCAAAGAGAAAAAAGAAATTCAGACAACCTTTGGAGAGACTCTTTCATGGGATTATCTTTGCTATGCAAGAGAAAATCCTATTATATGGGAAATCCCAACGCACATTTTGTATGGTGAAAAAGATAATCTTACCGCTTATGGAACGATATTTGAATTTGTACAGAGGACTAATTCAACACTTTCTATTATGAAAAATGGAGAGCATTGGTTTCATACGGATGAACAAATGAAATTTCTTGATGAATGGATAATAAAATCTTCCAAATAAATTCAAGTTTGTCTGGTTGTCCTTTGAGAGGGGAGAAATCCTCTTCTCAAAGGGATTTTTCTATTTATACGGATATTCGCAAACTACAGGACAATCCGAAGAATTATCCGTGATTGCAATGATGAGCAGTTTTTGCACAGTGATGAACCTGATGTGTTACTTCCTCATTTTAGCTGCCACTCGCTTAGACATACATTTACAACAAGAATGTGTGAAGCTGGAGTAAATATAAAGGTCATTCAAGACGCACTCGGACATTCAGATATTTCAACTACACTGAACATCTATGCTGATGTTACAAAAGAAATGAAAGCGGAAGAGTTCAAAGGATTGGATAGCTACTTCAAAGTATAATATTGGACTTCACATACAGAAAGAGAACATACAGAGTGTTGTGTGTTCTTTTTTTCGTTGGATAAAAAGAGAAATGCTTGAATGGGATATCTTTATGTATCTTTAAACGCACAAATTAGAAATATTACTCTTCTTCACTCTTCTTCAACTTCGAATAATAACTATCCGCAGTATAAAGCGCCGCCACCGGATTATGCCCCAATACACGGTCTTTCGTCACTGCTGTCGTAGTCAGTGCCTCGGAATATTTGTAAAACAGACTGTCATGCCCCACACAAAGTCCGACCACAACATTCAGGTCCGTCTTCGCCTTGTTCAGAAGCTTTGCCTGCAGGATCGGATTACACATATTCACACCGACACCTTCGCAGCATTCCGGGATGCCGACCGATGTCTTCTTCTGTGTTCCGGCTTTACAGCCGACACCATACACCTCAAAGCCATGTCTGCGCAGGATATCTGCCAGGATACGGCTTTCTTTCAACAATCCGACACAGGTTGCGATCCCGATCTTTTTCGCATTAATCTTCTTTGCAAAATCCATGATTTCTTCGACACGGGTATGTTTGCAGTAATTCTCATACTCTACTTCAGCTGCAGCGATTGTTACTTTGCGGTTCTCGTCTTCATTGTAGCATTCCATAGCTTCATTTAGAACTTCTTCATCCATGTGTGTTGTCAGACAGAAATCCGGATAGGTTTTATCCATTTTGTTGCAGTTTTTTACTGCGCAGTCGATACAGGACATGTCTTCTTTTTTCATTTTTTCATTCTCCTTTTGTATACCTTGGTATCTACAGAGGCCTGCCACTGGCAGATTCTCTAGATTAAGCTTTACTTTGTAAAATATCCTCTATTTACTTCATAATAACAAATACTTATACTACAGACAATGGTTTTCCGTTTTTATTTTCTTATTTTTTGTAGTTCTTTTCTATGAGAAACGTTCCCCGATTCAGGGTTGATTTGTCATGAATTGTCGATTCTGATTTTTGAAAAATTATTGAAATTTATCTTTTTAAACTTGAAGATATATAACAGTCTCTCTGATAGACCATCATCTTTGGATTTTTACTATCATGTATAGGTTATTTCGCCAATCAAAACATTTATCCACTTCCTTCATTTCAATCCCAGCTCTTTCAATACCTCAGCCGAATACCAGCTACATGGAAGCCAATAAACCATGCAACAGCGGTTCTTTTATTCGCCAGTATATGCAATTTCTATCTCATAGCCGCCGTTCTCATAGTAGGCGTGGGGAAAATAGTATCTTATTGTTATTTCTGAAATATAAAATTTGAATCATAAAACTTCTTTCCCTCTCAAATCCATTTTTACCAAACCAACTACTAACAATCCAATAAAAATTGCCGTGTCCACAAATAACAGTACAACAACACTTTTTACCACTCCGAAAGTAAAAAGTATGGAGAAGATTTCCACTGACAACACAATAAAACACATATAATTTGTCAAATACTCTGTTATAATTTCTCCATAATAATTGTTCATCTGCAATTTCGCATAGATAAAAGGTTTTAATAAATAACGGATTATGATACATATAACAGGACAAATAAAAATCCAGTTTTTATTAACTAGGGATGTTGCCACTCCTTTACTCCATTGTACTGGAATTTCTGTCGGCAACTTAGAATAAGACAAAGCCCCAATAATCAAGCATAGTGCGGTAATCATAGTCCAGGTAAGCATACTTCCCCATATATACAAAAAGCTGACGGAATCCAGTTTGAAAACAGTTCGATTATCTTTCCAATAGTCATGCAAATCTGTTACATATTGTTCTACCTGTAATTTTTCATAACTAATACTTTCTTCATCCAGCATTTTTTCGCACATGAGTTTCGCCTTATTCAAATCAGTAATCTGATTTTTTAATACTTCCTTTTGCTTCTCAAGCATTTCCTGCAATGTTACTTTTTCGGATATAATACTTCGTATATCTTCAATAGAAATTCCCAATGTACGTAGATACGCAATCTTCTTTATATTTCCACATCATTTTCAGAATAATCTCTATAACCATTACTTTCATTTCTCGAAGGCTCAATAAGTTTTTCCTTTTCATAAAAACGGATATTAGAACGGGATAAACCTGTTCGCTCTTCTACGTCTTTTATAGTCATATTATGCCCTCCTTTCGAGCAACTCTATTTTACTTAATAATAAACTATAAACAAGGTTTACAGTCAAGCATTTATCAAAAAACTAAAGATGTACCGTTTCACCAAATAGATGGGACGTACTTCATTTGATAAAAAACTAAAAAAAACAGCGATTTACATCAAACTTACATCAATTGATGCAGAAATCGGTGCAAGCAAGAAAAAATCGCATAATTAGCAGAATGAATGGGCAGTCCTGAAATCGGGATTGCCCATTTTAAAACAAACAGGAAAAAAGGAGAAATAAACATGGCAAAGAAAGAAGAAAGATTTGAAGTTACATTTAGAGACGGAAGTCAGCTTAAGGATGAAGGAGTTCGCCAAATCCTTGTAGATAAGGAGACTGGGGTTAACTATCTTTGTTGGAAATCTGGATATGGAGCGGCTATTACACCTCTTCTGGATTCAGAAGGAAAAGTCATAGTGACAAAGTAAAAATCGCATTTGTTCATTTGTAAAGTAATTGTACACAATGGGGCTGTCCTGAAAACGTAGTTCAGCGATAACCTATGGTTATTGCTATAAGCCTCTATGCAGAAAGTTTGTCAGGGAATTGTGTTTATTTTTTGAAATGAAATATATTGCCTATTTTATTCCTGGAAATACCAAAAAAATGAGAATATAAGCACAAAGAAATATAATATAAATACATTTTATTTTTTATATTCAAAAAGTAAAATATATTTAACAAAATATTTTGGAGGTGTGAAACATGGCAAAATTTTTAAGTATGGTCAGTCCGGATGATGTTGAAACTCAAATATTAGATTGGGGACAATTTCAATGGCTAAATGAACCAAGAGTAACAGGAGCACAGAAGCAAATCCTTGGATTAGGACGTATAAAACCAGGAAAAGGACACACACGGCATAATCATGAAGATAGTGAAGAGTTCATTTATTTTCTTGAGGGAAAAGCCAACCAGACTATTGAAAATGAAGATGGCGTACAGGAAAAAGAATTAGGCCCCGGAGAAATGGTTTATATTCCTCAGGGAGCATATCATTCAACCATTAATGTGGGAGATGGAGATCTTGTATTCTTATGTTGTTATCTGAATGCCGGTTCAGAGCTTGCAATCGCTAAAGATGCAATAGAGATTTTACCTCCTAAGAATAACTGGAAAAAAGAAGAATAGTATGGATAGTAAAAAAGGGTAGGATTGTTGGAAAATCAACAGACTATCCTTTTTGACTATGCTTTTGTCAGAATTATTGATTCTTATAATTGAAATCAGGGAATTGAATGGATATAATAAAAAATAAAAAATGCGTGAGTCAAGAGAGAACAAGATATGGATAGAGAATATATTTTACGACTATTACATGCACAAGTAAATATTAATGGACATATTGTTGGAGCTGCTGTCGGGTCTGGAATGACTGCCAAATATGCAGTGATGGGTGGGTCTGATTTTGTGATGGCACTCAGTGCCGGTAAATATCGAGTCATGGGAAGAAGTTCTTATGCGAGCTATTTTTGTTATGGAAATAGTAATCAGACAGTGATGGAGCTTGGTACCAGGGAATTACTTCCGGTGATTCAAGAGGTTCCGGTGTTATTTGGTTTGTTTGCATCAGATCCGGAGATCCATTTATATGAATACTTGAAAATGATTAAAGAAAATGGTTTTTCGGGAATTGTAAATTATCCGACAATGTCTTTGATTGATGGAAAGTTTCGAATTGCGTTGGAAGAAGAGGGAAATACATATCAGAAGGAAGTAGAAGCAATCCGTCTGGCACATTATTATGATTTGTTTACGGTTGCATTTGTGACGAATGCAGAAGAGTCTGAACTGATGATAGAAGCCGGAGCGGACGTTATTTGTGCACATTTGGGATTAACAAAGGGTGGTTATCTTGGGGCCAAAAATGTTCTTTCTATTCAAGATGGAAAGAAATTGACTGATGAGATATTTGAGGTCTGTATGAAGAAAAATCCGGATGCTTTGCGCATGATCTATGCAGGACCGGCCAGCACTCCGATTGATATGCAGTATATGTATCAGAATACTGCATGTCAGGGATATATTGGAGGTTCAACCTTTGAAAGAATTCCCGTGGAGCGGGCAATTTACAATACGACAAAGGCTTTTAAAAGTTACGGCAGTCTGGATGAAAACGATCCAATGATGAAGATGATCAATGGAAACTGGAATCCCGGAGATTATACGGAATTTGTAAAAAAATATATCGAAGAACATTATATGAATGAAATAAAGTTAGCAGATCTTGCGTTAGTCGCACACGTTACTCCTTCGTATCTTAGTACAAAATTTAAAAAAGAAACAGGAATTTCTTTTACAGAATATCTGGTGAGACACCGGATACGGAAGGCGAAGAAATTAATAAAATCTGGAAATAGTTCGTTTAAAGAAGTGGCCGATGCAGTTGGGTATCATGACTATGTACAGTTTAGTAAGATGTTTAAAAAATACGCAGGTGTTGCTCCCAGTATTTATAGACAAGCTAGTTTTAAAACAGAATGAATAATATAAACACAAGAATACTTAATAAATAAAATAGAAAGTAATAATATAAACACAATAATAAGAAAGATAAACACATTTACTGTGTAATCAATAAGAGGTAGAATCTAAGCATAGACAAGAGGTTCTACCTCTTAATTGTATTCACTGGCCGGTGGAAAATGTAAAAGATGGAGGGAGTGGACAGATGAGCAAAACAATAGCAATTGCCGGTACCTTTGATACAAAAGGAAAAGAATTTTTGTATGTAAAAGGTCTGGCAGAAGAATTAGGAATTACTCCATATATGATACACACAGGCGTATTTGCACCAGCCTTTGAAGTAGATGTGACGAACATGGAAGTTGCAGAGGCAGCGGGATATGATATTGAAGATATTGTGAAAAAGAAAGACCGTGCATTGGCAACAGAAGCTCTGTCAAAAGGAATGGAGATTTTAATTCCGAGATTGTATCAGGAAGGTAAATTTGATGGAATCATTTCATTTGGTGGATCAGGGGGAACTTCTCTGGTTACACCGGCAATGCGTGCGTTGCCAATTGGTGTCCCAAAGGTCATGGTTTCCACGATGGCATCTGGAAATGTTTCGCAGTATGTGGGAACGAGTGATATCATTATGATTCCGTCAATCGTAGATGTAGCGGGACTCAATAAAGTATCAAAAACGATCTTCCGTAATGCGATTTTAACAATTGCAGGAATGATCGGCATGAAAGAAAAATTAGGGGATGAAAAAGAAGACAATAAGCCGATGGTGGCAGCTACAATGTTTGGCGTGACAACACCTTGTGTGGATCGGGCAAAAGCTTATTTAGAAGAAAGTGGATATGAAGTTTTAGTATTTCATGCGACGGGAACCGGTGGAAAAACAATGGAAACATTGATAAGTGCGGGATTTTTCCAGGGAGTTCTGGATTTGACAACGACAGAATGGTGTGATGAGCTTGTTGGAGGTGTGCTCTCAGCAGGAAGTACAAGATGTGAAGCTGCAATCAAATGTAAAATACCACAAGTAGTTTCTGTAGGTGCCTGCGATATGGTAAATTTTGGACCAATGGATACAATTCCTGAACAGTTTTCATCGAGAAATCTGTACAAACACAATCCAACGGTTACATTGATGCGTACAACTGTACCGGAAAATCAGAAAATAGGTGCGATGCTGGCATCCAAATGGAATCAGACAGAAACAGATATGGCAATTTTACTTCCAGAAAAGGGTGTTTCCATGATCGATGCAGAAGGACAGCCGTTTGATGGAGTGGAAGAAAGAAAAGCATTATTCGATGCAATTGAAAATGGAATCGATAATGGACATGTAGAGATTATAAAATTGGACTGTAATATCAATGATAAATTGTTTGCAGAGACTGCAGCCCAGAAGCTGATTGATTTAATGGAAAAGAAATAAAATCATAAATATAAACAGGAGGATTTGATATGTTAAGAAAAACCAGAAGTGAAATTATGGACGATTTTAAGGCACAGGTAGCACAGGGTAAGATTTTAGTAGGTGTAGGTGCCGGAACAGGAATCACTGCAAAGTGTAGTGAAAAGGCGGATGTAGATATGTTAATCATCTATAACTCAGGCAGATTTAGAATGGCAGGACGTGGTTCTTTGTCAGGACTCTTATCCTATGGTGATGCAAATGCGATCGTTCAGGAGATGGGACAGGAAGTATTACCGATTGTAAAGAAGACACCAGTTCTTGCAGGAGTATGCGGTACAGATCCGTTCCGTGTAATGGATATTTTCTTAAAACAGTTAAAAGATCAGGGATTTAATGGAGTACAGAATTTCCCTACCGTAGGATTGATCGATGGTAAATTCCGTGCAAATCTTGAAGAGACCGGTATGGGATATGGATTAGAAGTAGATATGATCCGTGAAGCCCATAAATTAGATCTGCTTACATGCCCTTATGTATTTGATCCGGATCAGGCAAAAGCGATGGCAGAGGCAGGCGCGGATATCCTGGTTGCCCATATGGGACTTACTACAAAAGGAACGATCGGTGCAGAGACAGCGGTTACCTTAGATGATTGTTGCGTAAAGATCCGTGAGATTATCAAAGCGGGACGTGAAGTGAATCCGGATATTATGGTTATCTGCCATGGTGGACCGATCGCGGATCCGGAAGATGCAGCTTATGTGATTAAGAATGTACCGGAAATCGATGGATTCTTTGGAGCATCTTCTATTGAAAGACTTGCTTCAGAACGTGGAATGACTGCACAGGCAGCTGCATTCAAAGCAATTGAAAAATAGATATTCTGAAAATGAACAATAAAAAATATTAATAGAAGTGAGGGGCTATCGGGAAATAGATAGTTCTAAAACAGGGAGTGCATGACTCACAACGAGTCATACACTCCCTAAAATTTATCTGAAAAAAGAAAAAAAGATGGCTAACGACAACCATCTTTCTCTCCGTTACATGTTATAATGTAACTATGCTAACAACTAATTATTATAACGATTTTTTTGAATTAGGGAAACAGAAAATTAACTTTAGTTTCTTCGAATTGAGTTTACCTGACGACGATCCAGTCTATACCCTTAAAAAAGTGATGGAGGAATTAGATTTTTCTGGGAACTTTTTATTGACGGTACAAAGATCGAGGCGAATGCGAACCGTTATACTTTTGTATGGCGCGGAAGCATCAATTACCATCTTGCAGGCCTCCTGGATTCTATCGACCAGCTTTTTGAAAAATATAATGCTTTTTTGCAGGAAAATGATTATGGGGCAAAGTATGGGCTGGGAAATGCACAGATGTTTGTGATCGAAGGAATGGACAAGGTCCGGGAAGTGATCGAAAAGAACAGAAAACGAAAGCTTGTAAAACATAAAAAGCTCTCCAATAACCGTATTATAGAGATCGATAACTGTTCTCCGCTTGAGATACGGAAACTTCAGGACAATCTCACGATGATCGCAGTCAGCGAAGGGATCAGATTCGTTTACGGAAAGGGGAAAAGAAAATCTGTGCTCCAGCAGCTGCATGAGGAACTGGAACAATGCGGAAAACGACTGATGGAATATAAAGAATGTTTTGAGATCATGGGAAAAATTTTATCGTACATGGATATGTAAGCAGCGACCGCACCGATTATAATACCCTGATCCCGGTCCTTGAAAAACATAAGAATGCTTTCGGGCGTATTCTGGAAGAAGTAACTGCAGACAGCGGGTACTGCAGTGAAAAAAATCTGCTTTATTTAAAACAGAATGAAATATCCAGTTATATAAAGCTGCAGGATCACGAGAAGCGAAAAACACGCGCTTATTCAGAAGATATCAGTAAATATTACAACATGAGGACAGGGATCTTTGAAGATGAACAGTTCTATATCTGCCATGACGGACGTGAACTGCGGCATCTCAGGACAGAGACCAAAGAGCAGGATGGATATACACAGATCTTTGAGGTATATGGCTGCGCAGACTGCAGCGGATGTGAACACAAAGCCCGCTGTCTGTATAAGTATGATGCGGAGAAAGATGCCGAAAAGAACAAAGTCATGAAGATCAATGAACAATGGGAGGAACTGAAAGAAAGATCCCATGCCAATATCCAGAGCGAACGGGGAATCCTGAAACGCCAGACACGTTCCATTCAGACGGAAGGACATTTTGGAGATATCAAGGAAAATGAGAACTTCCGGCGTTTTAATTACCGCTCATCAGATAAGGTATATAAAGAATTCATGCTGTATGCCATTGGAAGAAATATAAATAAATATCATCGTTTTTTATACGAAAAACTGAGAAAATTTGAGGGAAAAACTGCCTAGAAAAAAATGCGGCCGTAAAAATCCAAACAAGGATTTTTTGCGGCCAAAAATAGAAAGTATTTATCAAAGTAAAAATATCCTGAACAAGTTGCAGAGCCAGAAAGCTCTGTAACTGTCAGGATATTTTTGTTTGGTATTGTCAGCTCTAAAAAACGTTATTTACCGACAGCCACATTGTAAATGGCGGTTTCTTGTTAAAAACTCGAAAATCGTTATAATGAGTTTACCAAATAATAAGGAGAACTCAAAAATGAATTTAGGAGAAAAAATCAAAGAATGCAGAAAGCAGGCAGGTTTTTCACAGGAGCAGCTTGCTGAAAGACTAAATGTATCAAGACGAGCAATTACAAAATGGGAAACTAATAAAGGTATAGCTTGTGCCGGTTCGATTGGAACCATGCAATGATTATGGGTAAAGAGTTTGCTGGAAAAGTAACTCCCAGGCGGGTATGGGATAGCATTACACTTTGGACATTTCAATCTAAATTTCTGAATAAGGAACGTAAATTGATGACCATGCTCAGTTGTCCGAAATGCAGGATACTCAAGCAGGGTGTTCCCGAGGATATAGACAAATATGCGGATGAAATTTTAGATAAAATGTGACTTAAATGCTATAAGCATAGAAACACAGATATTCAAGCATTTGCTTTAGGGCTTCGATGGGAAGACACACATTTTGTACAAGGCTTTGTGAAAGAGAAACGAACTTGAAAATAATCCAGTCGATCATGGGGCATAAGGATATTCAGACCACTATGGATATCTATGCAGAAGCGACAGAGGAGAAAAAACAGGAAACATTTGAAGGCAAAATCACAATGAAAGAAGCACAGAGCCTTATTGATAGTTACTATGAAGAAGGACCAGTGCATTTGTCTGATGATGAGCGTACCGAAGAAGCAGATAAGGTTTCGTCCCGTATTGTTGAAATTCTTTCTGAAACAGCGTTCTCATTTTCTCCGAATGAGTATATTGCCATCCACCGTAAACTATTTCAGGGGATTTATAAACACGCCGGAAAGATTCGAGATTACAACATTACAAAGAAAGAATGGGTTCTTGATGGGGCAACTGTTATGTACGGTAGTGCATCCGAATTGAGAGCCACACTTGAATATGTTTTTTCGCAGGAGAAGGATTTTAGTTATAAAGGACTTTCAATGGACGAGATTATCCATCATCTTGCGGTATTCATTTCAAGATTATGGCAAATTCATATCTTTGGGGAAGGCAATACGAGAACAACGGCAGTGTTCTTCATCAAATATTTAAGGACACTTGGGTTTTCTGCAACCAATGATATTTTTGCGGAAAATGCGTGGTATTTCAGAAATGCACTTGTTCGTGCAAACTATACGAACCTACAAAAAGGCATTCACGAAACAACAGAGTATCTGGAAGCGTTTCTCAGAAATCTGCTTTTGAACGAGAAAAATGAGCTTCATAATCGAAATCTTCATATAAGTGAACTTTTGAATGAAGAAAAAGTGGACATTGGAGATAGAAAAGTGGATATTGAGAATGAAAAAGTGGACATTCAAGACAAAAAAGTGGATATTGAAAGTGTACTTTCCCAAAAAGGTAGTGGCTTCTCAGTAAAAACGACGGTTCATATCCATAGACTCTTTGAAAAGTTTGGCTTTGATGAGGTGTTTGGAAGAAGTGCAGTTATGGAGATTCTTGAGCTGAAAGGTTCAGGTGCTTCAAAACTTCTTTCCAATTTGGTACAGGCAGATATTATTGAACCAGTATCTGGTTATGGAAAAGGAAAATATAAATTTAAGAATTATCCGTGATTGCAATGATGAGCAGCTTTTGCAAGGGTATTGATTCATGAAGAATGTACTGGGTTTATGGACCAGACCAGAAAGATATTACAATTATCGGACTGGAACCACATCCGGGAGATAAGAAAAATAGCGCATACGACCGAATTTCACTGTCGGATTTGTAGAATAAAACTGAATATGGAACTAAAACATGAGCAGTTAGTCTAGGAAAAATAGGTTAGCTGCTTTTTTTATGCAAAAAGGAGATGCCGTGTATGGGATATGCACGTAAAGATGTAGAGAAGACAAAGAAAATAGCAAAGAAGAATTGAATGTAAAACTCCGTACTGGTCTTGTAGAAAACTATGATGCAGTGTATGTGGAAAGAAAAAACCAGAATTGTCTTTGGCTGAAAGGATTTATCAGAGAAATGTCAAAAATTCAAATGAAAAATATAGATTTTTTATCCGACATTATTGACGCATAAATAACTTTATGATATTTTATTTTTGGAAAAATGTAAATTATTTAAAGGCAAACCTGCTGAAAGGTAGGGACGCAAAGCGAGAAGGGGCACTGACATATTTTGGCAGGTGTCTTTTTTGTATGCAAAAATGAGTACGAAAACTGGCAGGGACAGGTTCTCTGTATACAAATAAAAGTAGGATGAAGAAGGCATAAGACGAAGAGAGGATTTTTACAAAATGGGAAATTATGAAGACAAAATATATTTTTTAGGTGATAATGAACCGGGACAGACACAGACCATGTCACAGGCCGTACAGAAAACACTGGAAAATAATGGCGGGGTAGGTATAATGACAGGATCTTATGATCAAAACCTGTCTATTTTGTCTGTGGATAATCTGCTGTTGCATAGTACAGGATATACATTCGATACTTTCATGGAACAGACAAAAGGCTCATTGAGAAACTTCTTTTATGACGAGGAAGATATACTGGAGCGAGACCGTTTTTTGCAGCTTCACGGAACAGGGGAAGCACAGATCCTTGCAGCAGACGGTACAGTGAATAATGTACGGCTTTGTAAAGAGGATGCGACAGATGAGGCGGGCAGACAGATCTGGGTTATGTCCGTACAGGTCAACTGGGATCATGTAAATCTGGCACTGCTCAATGAGGCTATCTATTCCGGCTTCTGGTATTTTGACTGTGACGAAAACAGTGAGATTGTGAATGCAAACTGGAGTCATGAATTCCGAAAAATGCTTGGCTATCATGACACTCTGGACTTTCCGAATAAACTGGAATCCTGGTCAGATCTTCTGCATCCACAGGATAAAGAAAGAGTAATGGTGCAGCTTCAGGCGGCAATTAAGGATAAGACGAACCAGATAAAATACCAGGTAGAGTATCGTATGAGAATGAAGGATAATCAATACCAGTGGTTTCGGGCATCGGCAGAAGTAATACGCCGTCTGGATGGTTCTGCCAGCAGGATTGCCGGGATTTTTATTAACATTGATGCGGAGAAAAAAGAAATCATGCAGGCACAAAAATCTGCTGCTTTCCACCGGGCTTTTACGAAAGCAGATCTGTGCGAGTATTATGTGAATCTGGAAGCGAATACTTTTGATACTTTTAAGGTTGAACCGTCCCTGATGACCGTCTTTGAACAGAGTCATACGTGGGATGAATTGATCCGGCATTTTGTGGATTCCTATGTTGTGGAGAAAGATAAGAAGGCGGTATCCTCTTTTTACGACCGTGGTTATATTGCAGAAAGGCTGAAGGGTCTGGAAACCGAATTGGCTTTAGAGTGCCGTATCACTCTGAATGGAGAAGAACGATGGGTCCGCAATGTGGTCATACGTGGCGAAATAGAGGATTCAGAATATGCCATGATCTTTCTGCGGGATATCACGGAGGCAAAGGTAGAGAGCGCACGGCATCTACAGATGGCAGCGGACAATGCTTCCATGGAGCTGCTGATCCAGAGTATTGTGCGGCTGGTTGACCGTTTTGTTGTTTGTGATCTGGAAAATGACAGATATGAATTCTATAACCTGAATGGTCAGATGATATATAAACCTCTGGGATTCTATCATGATTTCCAGATGCAGGTTCTTGAAAAGTATAAGACACTGGAACCATTGGATGCTCTGGATATCCTGACAGCACCGGAAAATATCCGGAAGAATCTGAAAAGTGAAAATGATATTTATAAGTTTGAGTATTGCAGCCTGGATGAAAAGACTTATAAAATCGCTTCTTATATTCCCTTGGAATGGAAGAATGGAAAGCTGGAAAAGGTATTGCTGGCATCCATGGATGTGACACAGGAGAAGAAAGCAGAGATTGAATCCCGTCAGGCACTGAAAGAGGCTTACTGGTCCGCAGAAAATGCAAATCGTGCGAAAACAGAATTCCTTTCCAATATGTCCCATGATATCCGGACACCGATGAATGCCATTGTCGGTCTGACGGCAATCGCAGGAGCAAATATTGAGAGTCAGGACAGAGTCATTGAATGTCTCAGTAAGATTACAAAATCAAGCCGACACCTGTTGGGGCTGATCAATGAAGTGCTGGATATGGCACGTATTGAAAGTGGAAAAATGACGCTGGCACAGGAGGATTTCAATCTGCCGGATCTGGTGGATAATCTCATTACACTAACAAAACCGGTGCTTGATGAACATAAACACAATTTTGATGTACGCATTAATCACATTGAACATGAGGATGTCTGTGGTGACAGCCTGAGGATCCAGCAGGTGTTTGTGAATCTGATGAGTAATGCAATCAAGTATACACTGGATGGTGGGAATATTACTTTTTCCATAGAGGAAAAGCCAAATGGATTTTCGGAACTTGGATGCTATGAATTTACGATTGAGGATAATGGAATCGGTATGTCACCGGAATTTCAGAAAATCATGTTTGATCCTTTCAGCCGTGCAGATGACCACCGGACAACTAAGGTTCAGGGAACTGGTCTGGGAATGGCAATCAGCAGAAATATTGTGAACCTGATGAATGGCAATATTAAAGTGGACAGCACCTTACACAAGGGAACTAAAATTACAGTAACCATTTATCTGGAGCTTCAGGAAAAAGAAAAAGAACAGGACAGAAATCTGATGAATCTGCCTGTTCTGGTTGTGGATGATGATAAGACATGCTGTGAAAGTACAGTTGCTACACTGAAAGAAATCGGTATTACAGGTGAATGGGTTCTCTCTGGCAGAGAAGCTGTTGAGCGCTGCTATGCACGTCATGAGCTAAAAAATGATTACTTTGCTGTCATCCTGGACTGGAAGATGCCGGACATGGATGGTATAGAAACAGCCAGACAGATCCGGAAACGGATAGGGAAAGAAATCACCATCATTGTACTGACATCTTATGAATTCAGTGAGATTGAAGAAGAAGCAAAGGCTGCAGGCGTAGATGCTTTTATTGCAAAACCGCTGTTCCGTTCCCGGCTGACGGCTACATTGCGGCAGTTTACTTCAGGAAGAAAAGAAAAAACAGCAAGAAATTATCTGGATGAGCTGTCAGAATCAGACTACACGGGAAAAAGGATTCTGCTGGTTGAGGATAATGAGTTGAACAGAGAAATTGCTGGTGAAATTCTGCAGATGACAGGGGCAGAAGTGGAAACAGCAGAAAATGGGAAAATTGCAGTTGAAAAAGTGGAAGCTTCTCCGGAAGGATTGTATGATCTTGTTTTTATGGATATCCAAATGCCTGTCATGAATGGTTATGAGGCAACTGCAGCAATCAGGAGCCTTCCGGGTGAAAAGGGAAAACTGCCTATTGTTGCCATGACTGCCAATGCTTTTGCAGAAGATGTACAGCTGGCCAAAAATACAGGCATGAATGGACATATCGCAAAACCGCTGGATATGAATAAGCTGAATGATGTTCTGGAAAGTTGGCTGTAATTGCTTTCCAGATGTATAAAAACTGGTGGGGAGGGGCACCGAAACTATATGGTATTGAAATATTGTCATGGACACATGTCTTGAAAAGATGATGGCAGAACAATATGTCGCTGTGATATAATACAATAAATGATTTTATGTGGAAATTCGAAATTTTGGAAAGAGAATAAAAAGCGGATAAACTTTACGAATAAAACAGAAAACTTAAAGCTATTTAAGACTTTTTAAGTATGAGGAAACTGTATGGATGATTTCAAAAAACTCACAGAGCAACTTATGAAAATATATAGTAATGCTGAATCAGTAAATGATTTGGGTATAGAAAATTATTTTGATGAAAATATCAGTCTGATTGGAACTGGGAAACATGAGTTATTCGCGAATCTACATGAGTTTTTAGAATCATTTAAATTTGATGTAAAACGAAGAGGTAAAATCAGAATCGAAGTACAAAATTTACATCAGATAGAAGAACGGCTTGATGATGACCATGTTCTTGCACACGGAACAGTAGATTTTGTTGGTCTGTTTAAAGATGGTTCGATCTGTTTTAAAATGGAGACAAGATTTACGATTATCTATAAGTGGACGAATGGGAAATGGCTGGTTCAGCATTTGCATCAGTCAACACCAGATTTGGAACAGATGGACGGCGAAGAGTTCCCTGTTACCTTGGGAAAACAGGTAAAAAAAACCCGGCAGGCATTTCATGCATTAGGCACTGCCTATTATTTGATTTTAAGGTTGGATTTAAAAACAAAGCGTGTTGAACTTGTCAAAAAAACCCGAAAAATGAATGTTGATATTAAAGATAATAATATCGAATGGAATCCTCAGGTCGAGACTATTGAAAGGATTATAGCAGAACCGTTTGTACAGAAGTATATGGAATTTTTTGATATACAAACCATGGCGGCACGGCTTCATAATAAAGAATCTATGTCTTCCGAATTCAAATTGAAGGAAGGATCATGGTTTCTTTCTATGGTAGTTCCTCAGAATTATGATAAAAATGGAAATGTCACATCAGTATTGATTGCGAATCGAGATGTGACAGATGAAAAAATGCGGGAATTAAGACAAGAGGAGGAATTGCGGGAAGCTAAATTAAAAGCAGAATGTGCAAATAAAGCAAAATCGTCATTTCTGTTCAATATGTCACATGACATCCGTACTCCTATGAATGCAATCATTGGTTATGCCGAACTGGCATCCAGACATTTGCAGGAAACAGAAAAACTTGGCAGATATCTTGAAAAAATTCAAATATGCGGAAAAGAACTTTTATCGATGCTTGGTAATGTTCTGGATCTTGCAAGAATTGAAAATAATAAAGTCGAAATGGAATACACTGTTTCGAATGTTCATGAGTGCTTTGAAAATTGTATCATTATGTTCCAGCAACAGGCAGAAAGTAAAAATCAGACTCTCTCTCTGACAGAACAAATCATGTATCCGTATGTATATATGGATGCACCACATCTGTCAGAAGTCTGTCTTAATATTATAAGCAATGCGATAAAGTATACAAATACAGGAGGTATGATATCCTGTAATGTTGTACAGAAATCCTGTGAAAAAGAAGACTGGTGCAATATGATCATTACCATTACCGATAATGGAATTGGTATGTCTGAAGAATTCCAAAAGCGTATTTTTGAAACTTTTGAAAGAGAACGTAACACGACATTAAGTCATATTGATGGCAGTGGCATTGGAATGGGCATTACAAAAAAGCTTGTAGAGCTCATGGATGGCACAATAGAAGTGGAAAGTAAGCAGGGTGAGGGTTCCACATTTACAGTAACTATTCCTTGCCGAAAAGCGTCAGAAGACGATTCTCTGGTGAAGAAAAACAGTAATCTGTGCAATAAGAATTGCCTGAACGGTGTTCGGATTTTGTTGGTTGAAGATAATGAGATCAACACTGAAATCGCAACGGAATTATTGACGGAAGAAGGATGTATTGTTGAGACTGCCAATGATGGTGTTGTATGTATTGACATGATTGAAAAAGCTGATGCTGATTATTACAAGATGATCCTTATGGATATCCAGATGCCGGTTATGAATGGATATGACGCTACATTAACTATCCGAAAGATGAAGGATACGAAAAAAGCCAGGATCCCAATTATTGCGATGACTGCCAATGCTTTCGCAGAAGATATACAAAAGGTTCTTTCTGTTGGAATGAATGCTCATGTTGCAAAGCCTGTTGATATGAATATTCTTGTCCCAACAATGATGAAATGTTTAAAAGAATAAAACAATCTGGAGATATACATCAGACAGAGAACTAAATAGAAACAAAGGAGCAGATATTATGAAAGCATGGGAAAGACTGATCAACTATGTGACAGTGCGTACGCCGAGTGATGAAGAGAGTGAGACAGTTCCGTCTTCTGTGTGTCAGTTTGATCTGGCGAGGAAGCTGGAAAAAGAAATGAAGGAACTTGGCCTGACAGAGGTAGTCCTTGATGATAAGTGCTATCTGTATGGAAAACTTCCGGCGACGGAAGGAAAAAAAGAGATTCCGGCACTTGGATTTATCGCACATATGGATACAGTTTCTGATTTTTGTGATCATGAGATCCGACCGATGGTTACCGAAAATTATGATGGCGGGGATCTGGTACTTGGCACAAGCGGACTGGTATTGAGTCCGAAGGAATTTCCACATCTGACAGGGCTAAAAGGACGTACACTGCTCACTTCGGATGGAACAACGATTCTGGGAGCAGATGACAAAGCAGGAATTGCAGAGATTCTGACTATGATTGAAAGAATCCAGACAGAAAATCGGCCGCATGGCATGATTTGTGTAGCATTTACTCCGGATGAGGAAATTGGAATGGGAGCGGAACATTTCAATCTGGATCAGTTTGGCGCAGAGTATGCTTATACTCTGGATGGTGACAGTGAAGGGGAGATTCAGTACGAGAATTTTAATGCCTGCAAAGCAGAATTTGAAATCAGGGGATTTAATGTTCATCCGGGTGAAGGAAAAGATACGATGATCAATGCCAGTCTGGTTGCGATAGAGATCAACAACTGCCTGCCATCTATGGAGACACCGAGAGGAACCGAAGACTATGAGGGATTTTATCATCTGATCAGCATGCAGGGGGAAGTCGGTGAAGCGAAACTTAATTATATTGTCAGAGATCATGACAAAAACGGATTCGAAGAGCGGAAGAAGACTCTTCGACTGATAGAAAAGAACTTAAATGCAAAGTGGGGCGAAGGGACGGTAACGCTTAAGATTACTGACCAGTACCTCAATATGAAAGAAATTGTAGAAAAGCTGTGCCGCATAGAGGCGGAGCTGAACAGGCGGCGGGCGGAGGACAA
>ENA-OPRS01000709-OPRS01000709.1-human-gut-metagenome-genome-assembly--contig:-NODE-709-length-18751-cov-3.261339_pt1 | contig 18751 bp, 10 predicted proteins | sample MGYA00241795_ERZ501881 | MGnify/ENA primary metagenome ERZ501881 (study PRJEB25962, sample SAMEA2042440) | human gut metagenome | biome: human gut; feature: human-associated habitat; material: faeces... | reverse complement strand
CAAAAACAAGTTCAAGCTCATTGTTCTAAAGATTCTTCTGGTTGTAGTAATTGTAGCAGGCGCAGCCGGCATCAGTTCAGGAATCGGTGTCATGAAGGGAATCATTGATTCCGCACCTGACATATCAAAGATCGATGTCACTCCTACCGGCTACTCAACTACCGTTCTGGCGGCAAACGGAGAAGAAACCGCCACACTCGTAGGTCAGGGGGCAAACAGGCAGTATGTCACCATCGATGAGATTCCGCTGGATTTGCAGCATGCTTTTGTTGCAATCGAGGATGAACGCTTTTACGACCACAACGGCATCGACCTGCATGGTATCGGAAGAGCCTTTATCTCCGGTCTGTCAAAGGGCAGATTCAGTGAGGGAGCCAGCACGATAACACAGCAGCTCATCAAGAACAACGTACTGACCAGCTGGACAAGCGAAACTTCCTTTGTAGAAAAGCTTCAGAGAAAGATTCAGGAGCAGTACCTTGCCCTTGAGCTCGAAAAGCAGGTAAACGACAAGGATTGGATTCTTGAAAACTACATGAATTCGGTCAATCTGGGGGCAAATACCCTCGGTGTGCAGGCTGCATCCAAGAAGTACTTTAACAAGGATGTCTCAGAGCTCACGCTTTCCGAAGCATCTGTCATCGCAGGTATCACTCAGAATCCATCCGGCTACAACCCTATCACACACCCTGACAAAAATGCCAAGAGACGTGAAAAGGTGTTAAATAACATGAAGGATCAGGGCTATATCACCAAGGCGCAATATGATGAGGCCATGGCCGATGATGTCTACTCAAGAATTGCTGAGTACAACACCACAGGCTCAGGCTCTGTGAACACATACTTTATTGATGCGCTCATCGACAACGTGTTCGACGATCTCACAGCCGCCGGTTACTCTGAGACAGAAGCCTACAAGCTGATTTACAAGGGCGGACTGACTATCAAATCGACCCAGGACCTTACTATGCAGACTATATGTGACGAGGAGGCAAACAATCCATCCAACTATCCGTCCGACGCAAAGTATTCGTTCCAGCTTTCCTTCGAAGTAAAAAAGGCAGACGGTTCGTACAAGACCTACACGAACCAGACCATGCTCTCTTTTTATAAGAAGAAAACCAACAATGATGATTTCAGCATCAACTACTCAAGCCCTGATGAATGCAATGCAGCTATTGCACAGTACGAGCAGGATGTACTTGAGGAGGGCGATTCAATTGTGGAGGGTTCTGAAGCTGTCAATATCACGCTGGAACCGCAGGTTGCCATGACAGTCATCGACCAGAGCACCGGTGAAGTAAAGGCACTGGTAGGCGGTCGCGGTGACAAATCCGGCAACAGAACATGGAACAGAGCTACAGATACATGCAGACAGCCCGGCTCTACCTTCAAGATAATCGGCTGCTATGCTGCTGCTCTCGATGCAGGTGGCAAAACACTTGCATCTGTGCAGGATGATGCACCGTTTACAGTAGGTTCAAAAACCTTTAACAACTATGACAAATCTTTCGGAGGCTTTACCTCCATCCGATGGGCAATAACAAAGTCCATCAATATTGTAACAGTCAAAACCTTACAGGATATCGGGGTTGAGCTCGGTTACAAATATGCGGAGGATTTCGGTATTTCAACTCTCACCGATTCCGACAAAAACCTGTCACTGGCGCTCGGCGGACTGACAAAGGGTGTCACAAACCTTGAGCTCACAGGTGCATATGCTACTATAGCCAACGGCGGAGTATACTTAGAGCCAAAGTTCTACACTCAGGTTCTTGACCACGATGGCAATGTATTACTTGACAAGACCACTACACAGGACACACGTACTGTAATCAAGGATACTACGGCATGGCTTCTTACAGATGCCATGAAGGATGTTCTGACACAGGGAACCGGAAAGCTGGCGCGCTTTGACAGCCAGATAGCCCAGGCGGGTAAATCCGGTACCACAACCAGCAACCGCGACTGCCTGTGGGCAGGCTACACACCATACTACACATGTGTCGTATGGGGCGGCTATGATGACAACTCAAAACAGTCCGGCAAGCTCACATCCTACCCTAAGAATATATGGAGGAATGCCATGAGCAGAATCCATGAAGGACTTGAAACCAAAGACTTTGTACAGCCGGATGGTATAACAAATACCACGGTATGCAGCAAATCAGGACTTGTTCCTTTAGAGGGAACATGTGACAATGATCCTCGAGGATCAATGCTGACAACCGAATATTTTGATACGGACACTGTGCCGACAGACAGCTGCGACCATCATGTTGCACTTGAGATTTGTGCCGATTCGGGAGCCATTGCCGGTCCGTATTGTCCGAATAAAACATCAAAGGTATTTATAACAGGCGCTGTATCAGGCAGCCCTGAGTATGAATTCATGGCAGATGACACGTTCATGAATACCGTATGTACATTACATGATGCAACATCGCTGATTAACAGCTCACCAACCACCACGGATCCTACCAATTCCGGTACTACACCGGGCAGTACTGACGGCACTGCGGCTGGAGCACAGACAGGTGGGGCTGGAACTGGTACCGGTGCTGGCTCAGGTGCTGGTACTGGCGGTTCTGGAGCCGGTGCTTCCGGAACCGGTGGCTCCGGTTCAGGTGGTACTGATACCGGCAGCTCCGGTTCATCTGGTAACACTCATCGTTAACCATTACGATTCACAACTTAATTATCTAAAGCAAAACCCCCAAGGATCATATCCTCGGGGGTTTTTGTTGATGTATATATGCTAAGGGGATTAGATAATAATTTGCATTACTCTACATCCTGTAATGCCTCAATTCCTTCCTCGCCTGTACGAACCTTGACAACCTGTGCCACGTCGTAAACGAAGATCTTGCCATCTCCGATATGTCCGGTGTAGAGAGTCTTCTTAGCAGTCTCAATAACCTTTTCTACCGGAATCTTGCCAACGATTACCTCAACCTTAACCTTTGGAAGTAATGTCGCATCAAGCTCAGCTCCACGGTATTTCTCGCCGGCACCCTTCTGGATACCACAGCCCATAACCTGTGTCACTGTCATTCCTGTTACACCTAAGTCATTCATAGCCTTACGAAGCTTGTCGTACTTTGTAAGCTTTGAAATAATAACAACCTTGTGGATACCGCTTGCTGAAGCCGGTGTTGTTGCATTTACAACAGGCACTGCTGCATCCTTCTTTGCCTGAGAAGCTGTTGCATACTCAGAAGAACCAAGGTCTGTATTTTCATTGACATCCATAACATCACCTGATACATCCATGATAGCAAATCCTGCATATGCTGATGGAAGACCATGCTCTGTTGGGTCAAGTCCGATGATTTCCTCTTCCTCTGAAACTCTAAGTCCCAGTGTAGCCTTGATAACAAGGAATACGATTGTAATAGTTACTACTGTCCATGCTGCAACAGACACAAAGCCTGTGAGCTGGAGTCCTAAAAGCTTAAATCCACCGCCGTAGAAGAGTCCTACGAGCTCGTTGCCCTTTGAATCAGCGATTGAATATCCCGGAGCACTGTTTGTGGCAAAAAGACCAACAGCAATTGTTCCCCAGATACCATTCATCATATGTACTGCGACAGCACCTACAGGGTCATCAACACGAAGTACATTGTCAAGGAACCATACACCGAAGCAGACGAGAAGTCCTGCTACGGAACCGATAATGATAGCACCAAGTGCATCTGTTACATCACAGCCTGCTGTGATAGCTACAAGTCCTGCAAGTGAAGCATTCAGACACATTGACACATCAGGCTTGCCATATTTGAGCCATGTGAAAATCATACAAACTACTGTTGCAAGTGCAGGTGCGATTGTTGTTGTTACAAAGATAGAACCAAGCTGCTCTACTGATTTTGCTGCTGCACCGTTGAATCCATACCAGCCAAGCCAGAGAATGAATACACCGAGTGCACCGATTGTGATGTTATGACCCGGAATAGCGTTTACCTTTGTAATCTTTCCGTTTTTATCCTTTGTAAACTTTCCGATACGAGGTCCAAGAATTGCAGCTCCTACAAGAGCACTGATACCACCAACCATGTGGATGGCACATGAACCTGCGAAATCATGGAAGCCAATCTGTGAAAGCCAGCCACCGCCCCAGATCCAGTGAGCCTCGATTGGGTAAATAAGTGCTGAAATAACTCCTGAATAAACACAGTAGGAAATAAATTTTGTTCTCTCAGCCATAGCTCCTGATACAATAGTTGCTGTTGTCGCACAGAAAACCAGGTTGAATACAAAGTTTGACCAGTCAAAATCTTTGTAAGATGTAAAGATGTCAAATCCCGGTTTACCGATGAAACCAAGAACATCTTCACCTAATAAAAGTGAAAAACCAATCAGTATGAATACAACTGTACCAATACAGAAATCCATGAGGTTTTTCATAAGGATGTTACCGGTATTCTTTGCTCTGGTAAAACCTGCTTCTACCATAGCAAAACCTGCCTGCATCCAGAATACCAATGCTGCTCCAATAAGGAACCAGACTCCGAAAATTACTCCACTAATCTCTTCTGTCATAGTAATGTCCTCTCTTTCCTGTTTCTTCTTTCATTTTTTCATTTTATCGAAAATAAAATTTATAAAAAAACAGAGACACTTCACCAATTTCCACAGCTTCGTGGTTCAGCAAAATGTCTCCATTTTATTATTATGTTAAATTAAATCATATATGCCGCTCTAAACAGCTTTCCGTAAGCTTTGGGCCTTAAACTACAAGGATTAAACCTCGAAAATTAAATCGCCGTATGATGGCATTGGCCACATCTCTTTGTCGACAATCATCTCAAGCTCATCAACCGGAGTACGAAGAGCATCCATAGCAGTCTTTACAACATCTCTGTAGTAAACAGCCTGCTCTCTGCCCTCTTCCATAGCACCGGCCTTTGCTGTCTCATCCTTAAGCTTTGCAAGTGCAACCTGTGCATCTGAGAGAAGAGCTGAGCTCTCTGTAAGAAGCTCTGACTGAACAGATACATCTGCATCAGCAACTGCACTCTTAACTGAGTTAACTGACTGTGCAAGTGATGTAATATACTTGATAACTGCAGGAATAATCTGCTTTCCGGCAATATCAATCATAGCCTTTGCTTCTATATTAATAGTCTTTGCATATGTCTCATACTCGATCTCGGCACGGCTCTCAAGCTCTGTCTTTGTAAATACACCGAACTTCTCGAATGCTGCAACTGACTCAGGAGCAACGTATGCAGGAATTGCATCTACCATAGACTTGATGTTTGGAAGTCCACGTCTCTCTGCCTCAGCTACCCACTCATCTGAGTATCCGTTTCCGTTGAATACGATTCTCTGGTGCTCTACTGCGTAATCCTTGATGAGATCATGTACAGCGAGGTCAAAGTTGTCTGCCTTCTCAAGTATATCACAAGCGTCTGAGAATGCCTCAGCAACGATTGTGTTAAGCACGATGTTGGCCTGTGCAACAGAATCCTGTGAACCAACCATACGGAACTCGAACTTGTTTCCTGTGAATGCGAATGGTGATGTACGGTTACGGTCTGTAGCATCCTTCATGAAATCAGGAATTGTCTTTACACCTGTCTCAAGCTTCTCACCCTTTAAGCTGTGTGTAGCTGTACCTGTTGCGATAAGCTGGTTCAATACGTCTCCGAGCTGGTCTCCAAGGTAGATAGAAAGGATTGCAGGTGGTGCCTCGTTAGCTCCAAGTCTGTGATCGTTTCCTACATCTGCTGCTGCCGCACGAAGAAGTGCTGCATGCTCGTCGATTGCCTTTAACATACATGTGAGTACAAGTAAGAACTGTACATTGTCATGTGGTGTCTTGCCAGGCTCAAGCATGTTGATACCATCATCTGTTGTGATTGACCAGTTGTCATGCTTTCCTGAACCGTTAACTCCTGCGAATGGCTTCTCATGAAGTAAGCACTGGAGTCCGTGACGGCCTGCCACCTTCTTAAGTGTCTCCATGATGAGCTGGTTGTGGTCAACAGCTACGTTGCACTCAGCATAGATAGGTGCAAGCTCGTGCTGTGCAGGTGCTACCTCGTTGTGCTGTGTCTTAGCTGAAACACCAAGCTTCCAGAGCTCCTTGTTTACATCTCTCATGTAAGCTGCGATTCTCTCACGGATAGCTCCGAAATAATGATCATCCATCTCCTGTCCCTTTGGAGGCATAGCTCCGAAAAGTGTACGTCCTGTGAAGATGAGATCCTTTCTCTGTAAATACTTCTCACGGTCTACGATGAAGTACTCCTGCTCAGGTCCGACAGAAGGTGTAACCTTCTTTGATGTTGTATTTCCGAATAATCTAAGAAGTCTCAGTGCCTGATCGTTGATTGCTTCCATTGATCTAAGAAGAGGTGTCTTCTGATCAAGAGCCTCGCCTGTGTATGAACAGAAGGCTGTTGGAATGCAAAGTGTTGCGCCTGCTGCATCCTGTCTTACAAATGCAGGTGATGTACAATCCCAGGCTGTATATCCTCTTGCCTCAAATGTAGCACGAAGACCACCTGATGGGAAAGATGAAGCATCCGGCTCACCCTTTATTAACTCTTTTCCTGAAAAGCTCATAAGTACTTTTCCGTTTGGCATTGGAGAAGTGATAAATGAATCATGCTTCTCAGCAGTAACGCCTGTAAGTGGCTGGAACCAATGTGTATAGTGTGTTGCACCCTTCTCAATGGCCCATTCCTTCATCTCGTGTGCGATAACATCAGCAGTCTCGAGATCAAGCTCCTTTCCTTCGTCCATAACCTCATGGAGCTTCTTGTAAACCTTCTTTGGAAGACGCTCCTGCATAACTGCATCGTTAAATACGTTCTCTCCAAAGATGTCTGCTACGTTGAAATATTCCTGTTCGCTCATATCTTACATCCTTTCTGTTCATCAATCCCCTTGAGTGAATTGTTATTTTCAAATAATGTTTAAACAGCTGCACAACATATAAACTCGAATATTCTTGTTTTATGCCGGACTTCTTAGTTTATTAAAAAAGAGGGCACTCCATCTATGGTGGAACGCCCTCGTTCATTTCGCTTAACATTATTTCTGAAATTAAGATACTCCTTTGAGTATCAAAAATCAAGCGTTTATGTTAAAAAAGTTAAGTTTTATAAAATTTTACTACAAGATATAAATATTTTGTAAAGTAGTATGTGCAAAAATACTAAATTGCAATAATATTATTCAGCCTTTCCAACTGATCCGAAAAGCTCCATCTTCTCCTTAACTGTTGCCTTGATTGCCTCAGCACCTGGAGCAAGAAGCTTACGAGGGTCAAATCCCTTGCCCTCAAGATCTTTTCCGGCCTCGATGTATTTACGTGTTGCATCTGCGAATGAAAGCTGGCACTCTGTGTTAACGTTGATCTTAGATACTCCAAGGTCGATTGCTTTCTTAATCATGTCAGCCGGGATTCCTGTACCACCGTGAAGTACTAATGGCATAACACCAGTCTTCTGCTGGATAGCGTCAAGAGTCTCAAAGCTGAGTCCCTGCCAGTTTGCAGGATATTTTCCGTGGATGTTTCCGATTCCTGCTGCAAGCATATCTACACCAAGATCAGCAACTCTCTTGCACTCGTCAGGATCAGCGCACTCGCCCATTCCAACAACTCCGTCTTCCTCGCCACCGATTGAACCAACTTCAGCCTCGATAGACATTCCCATTGCATGAGCAACTGCTACTAACTCTTTTGTCTTTGCAACGTTCTCATCGATTGGATAATGAGATCCGTCGAACATGATTGATGTGAAGCCGGCCTTGATGCACTTGTAGCATCCTTCGTATGTGCCGTGATCAAGGTGAAGTGCTACAGGTACTGTGATACCGAGCTCGTCATGCATAGCCTTAACCATTGCTGCTACTGTACCGAAGCCTGTCATGTACTTTCCGGCACCCTCAGATACACCAAGGATTACAGGGCTCTTAAGCTCCTCTGCTGTTAAAAGTACTGATTTTGTCCACTCAAGGTTGTTGATGTTGAACTGACCTACTGCGTAATGTCCTTCTTTTGCTTTCTTAAGCATTTCTGTTGCAGATACTAACATATTTTTTCCTCCTGTTAATTAAAAGCTAATGTTATTATATTACATAACCTTATAAAAATAAAGTTAAATTTTTAACACAATCAGACAAAAAATTGTGTACTATTACTATTTTATGCCCGATTTTGTATTTATCAGCACATAATGGTAATCTGTTTGTTCAGATTAGTGATGGTCAGATCCGTGTGGCTGCCGCCAAACTCTCCGTCGAGTGTCCACGGTACCTCCTCCTCACTCTCCACATGCAGCTCTCTGGTCTTGAAGGAGTAGATGAGCTCATTGTCATTTTCACGGTTTGCCAGTCCCGCAAGTATCTTGTTGAGCTCGATTGGGTTTTTTGGATTCTTGATGAGTGTCACCTCAAAAAGGCCGTCATCAAGCAGTACGTCAGGACCTGATATGCCCTTGAAGCCTCCTACCGAAAGGGAGTTGGTCACCATTCCATATATAAACTCATCCTCTATTATCTCACCGTCATGGCTCACCTTCATCCTGTACGAGGTGATATCCATCAGGTGCTTTGCACCCTCTAAAATATATGCGGCATGTCCCAGTATATTTTTCATCTGCTGCGAGGTCTGGTAGGATACCTCTGTAAAAAGGCCAAAGGCTGCAACATATACGAAGGTATCTCCGTTGAAACCTCCCACATCACACGGGAATGGAGTACCGTTTACGGCAACTCTTGCGGCCTCCTCCATATTTTTGGGTATGCCGAGAGAGTTTGCAAAGTCATTGGTGCTGCCCGCAGGGATGTATCCTATCGGTACATTTACCTCGCTTTGCTCCATGCCGGTCACTACCTCGTCGAGTGTGCCGTCTCCGCCGCTACACACTACAAGGTCATACTTCTCAGCATTTTTCCTGACCTTTTTTATGGCATCTCCCTGACACTGTGTAGGATAAATGGTGATTTTGTATCCGGCCTTTGTCATGATGTCCACGATATTTACCAGGTGCTCCTTTATGAGTCCCTTGCCTGATTTGGGATTAAATACAAATAAAAGCTTTTTCTTCATCTATCTCAGTTCCTCCGCAATCGCCGATAATTTTCTAAGCCTGTGGTTGACTCCCGATTTGCCCATTGGCGGATCCAGATATCCTCCGAGCTCCTTTAGCGGTGCATCCGGATATTCAAGCCGAAGCAGCGCCATCTCCCGAAGCTGCGCCGGTAAATCATCGAGTCCTCTCATTTTCTGTATCAGTCTGATATCCTCTATCTGCTTTACTGCCGCATTCACAGTCTTGCTGATGTTTGCGGTTTCGCAGTTTACTTTACGGTTTACACTGTTGCGCATTTCCTTTAATATGCGCACATTTTCCAGCTTCATGAGTGACACATACGCCTCCATGATGTTGAGACTGTCCACGATGTGGGCGCCCTCCTTTATGTACACTACATAGTGCCCCTTGCGCTCTACTATCTTGGCATCCGTATCAAAGCCGCACAAGAGCTCCTGAAGCTGCTTTGCCTGCTCTTTCGTATGACACACTATCTCAAAATGGTACGCTTTGTTGGGGTCGCTTATCGAGCCTGCTGCCATGAAGGCTCCCCTGATAAAGGCTCTCTTGCAGCATATCTGCATAAGAAGCAGTCCGTCTGCGGTCTGTCTGTTGACAGGCTGTGCCGTGATTTTAAGCGCTGCAAGTATTTTTCCGGTATCCTGCTCATCCAGCGCCTTTGTGGTATCTGTGCCAAAGGCGCGCTTCATAAGTGTGGCATATTTATTTAAAAGCAGCAGGTTTTCGGTGTCGAGCTCAAGTCCCTTTGTTTTTTCATTGATACGGCCCGAAAGCTCTATGATGCCTGCAAGCTCAGCGAGCTGACAGTGCCTGCTCTTTGATACCTGCTTTGCCAGCTCTTCCTTTACATCACTGGAAAATGACATGTTATTTACCTCTCAATGCATCCTTTCCTATGTCGCGATGCTCTATCTTAAGTCCATAGTCATTACAGCCGCTAAGCCTCTTGTACAGCTCGTTTGCAAGCGTTACCGAGCGGTGCTTGCCTCCGGTGCAGCCTATAGATATAACAAGCTGGTTTTTACCCTCAGAGATATAGTTTGGAATGAGAAACTTTATCATATCATCAAGCTTGTCGATAAACTCATTTGCCTCCGGAAACTGCATGACATAGTCCTGTATCTCCTTATCATTGCCGGTTTTCGCGCGTAGTCCGTCCACATAGTAGGGATTTGGCAGAAACCTCACATCCATGACTATATCAGAGTCTGACGGTATGCCATACTTGAAGCCGAAGGACAGTATCGTGATAAACAGATTTTTGTAATCCTCATTCTGCACAAATATCTTTTCCAGCTCAATTTTAAGCTCCCTTGTGAGAAGCTGGCTTGTGTCTATGATATAGTCAGCATTGTCCTTTAAATACTGCAGCTTTTCCCTCTCAAGCACGATTCCCTTATTGATGCGCTCACTGCCTGCGAGAGGATGGTTTCGCCTCGTCTCCTTGTATCGCTTTACAAGCACCTCATCCTCAGCATCGAGGAAAAGTATCTCATACGGAAAATTTTTCTGCCTTAGCTGCTCGAGTGTCTGTGGAATCGCATCAATTCCTGAGCCGTTTCGCACATCTATGCCGACTGCCACCTTGGACACATCACTGTGGAAGGTGTTTGAAAGGTCTATGAGCTTATCTAATAGCTGTATAGGCAGATTGTCTATACAGAAATATCCCATATCCTCCATCATTTTCATTGCTGTGCTTTTTCCGGCACCTGACATGCCCGTCACTATTACAAATTTCACTAGAATTCTCCAATCATCTTAACTTCCGGTTCGAGCTTTACTCCAAACTGCTTTAAAACTGTTTCCTGCACATCCTTTATGAGTGTCAGGACATCCGCTGCAGCGGCTTCGCCCTTATTGACTACAAAGCCGCAGTGCTTCTCCGACACCTGTGCATCTCCCACGCTGTAGCCTCGAAGACCTGCATCCATGATAAGCTTCCCTGCAAAATAGCCCTCCGGTCTCTTAAAGGTGCTGCCTGCACTTGGGTACTCAAGCGGCTGCTTCTCCACTCTCTTTGCGCGAAGCTCTGCCATATATGACTTTATCTCATCCTTTGGCTTTGGTGTGAGCCTGAATCTGGCTGACAGCACTATATAGCCCTTTTCCGGGACTATACTGTGCCTGTAGGATAAGTCAAGCTCATCCCTTGTGACAGTCTTTAGCTCGCCATCTGCTGTGAGCACTGTGGCATCGATTAGGACATCCTTTATCTCTCCGCCGTAGGCTCCTGCGTTCATGACTACCGCTCCGCCAACACTTCCCGGGATGCCCGATGCAAACTCAAGACCTGAAAGCGATGCCTCCGCTGCCTTTGCCGCCACTGCCGCAAGGATAGCCCCGGCGCCCGCTGTGATGATATGACAGTTGTCTTGTGCTGTGAAATCCTGCGCCACAGCTTCTGTCACCTCGATTTCGGACATGCCTTTTCCAATACCAATTACAAGGCCTCTGATGCCCTTATCTCCTACCAGCAGATTGCTTCCGTTTCCTATCACTGTAACCGGCATATCACATGCCTTAGCAATCTCTATAAGCTTTGAAATCCGGCTCATATCAGGCTCTGCATAGTAATCTGCCGGGCCTCCTATGCGGAAGGTCGTATGTTTTTTCATCGGCTCATCCCGCAGGAGACCAAGCTGCGGCAATTGTTCTGTTACACTTTTTACAAATGTCTGATTCATCTTATATTCCTTTAGCCTATGCTTCCTTCAAAAATGCAATGTAGCCTCTGAATGCCTCATATAAATCGACCTTGCTGATGATTTCCCATGGCGCATGCATGTTGAGCACCGGCACACCGCTGTCAATAACATTCATGTCATAGTTTGCGAGGATATATGCGATTGTTCCACCGCCTCCCTCGTCTACCTTTCCAAGCTCTGCTGTCTGGAATGAAACATCTGCTGTATCCATGATATTTCTAAGCCTTGCAACATACTCTGCGTTGGCATCGTTTGAGCCTGATTTGCCTCTGGCGCCTGTATATTTGTTGAATACAAGGCCCTTTCCGAAGTATGCCGAGTTCTTCTTTTCCATAACCGATGGATAGTTCGGGTCAAAGGCTGCTGATACGTCTGATGAGAGTACCTTTGAGTTTTTCAGTGCACGTCTGACTGCAAGCTCGCTATAGTCTCCTGCCAGGTTCATCACCTCTGCCACACAGTTTTCGAAAAAGCGTGACTGCATGCCGCTGGCTCCCACTGAGCCGATTTCCTCTTTGTCCACGAGCAGGCATACACTTGTATATTCCGGTGCGCCCTCTATCTCAAGCATAGCTCTGTATGAAGGATATGCGCACACTCTGTCGTCATGGCCGTAACCCATGATCATACTTCTGTCAAGTCCGTAGTCTCTTGCCTCTCCGGCAGGTACCACCTCTATCTCTGCTGAAAGGAAATCATCCTCGTCCACACCGTACTCCTGTGAAAGTATTGTGAGGATATTGGCCTTTACTCTCTCCTTGATATCCTTGTCGTCCTCGTCCTTTTCTGGTCCCGGTATGCTTCCGATCAGCACATCAAGGCTCTCGCCCTTTATGACCTCTGAGGCCTTCTTGCCCATCTGCTCGCCTGACAGGTGAATAAGCAGATCGCTCACACCCACTACAGGATCATTTGGCTTGTCTCCGATATTGACTGTCACTGTGCTGCCATCCTTTTTACAGATGACTCCGTGAAGTGCAAGCGGCAGTGTGACCCACTGGTATTTCTTGATACCGCCATAATAATGTGTGTCTAAAAGTGCCATGTCTGTGTCCTCGTATAAAGGCACCTGCTTTAAGTCCATTCTAGGTGAATCAATATGTGCTCCGAGGATATTCATACCCTTCTCAAGAGGCTTACTGCCCACGATAAACAGCGCCAGTCCCTTTCCCATATTGTTTGCTATGATTTTATCTCCTGCCTTTACGCTCTTTCCTGTCTCGATGAGCTCATCAAGGTCTACAAAGCCGTGTCCTGTGGCGTCAGCATAAACTGATGCCGTGCACTCGCGCTCTGTCTTGCAGCCGGATATAAACCTTCTGTAATCCTCTGCAAATGCAAATAATTTTTCTCTTTCAGGTCCCTGGGGATATTTCTCCCAGGCGTTTTTCTTTTCTATTGCCATGATTTATTATACCTCCGAATTTTTTGTAAGATTTGCCTGGACGCGGCGATACAGCTCCTGAGCTGCATTGTAGCCCATCTTTTTTTGTCTGTGATTGACTGCTGCTGTCTCTACGATGACTGCCAGATTACGTCCCGGTCTGATTGGCAGTGAATGACACACTACCTTGTTGCCGAGATACTCGGCATATTCTTCCTCGAGGCCGAGTCTGTCGTAATCTGCCTCCTTTTTCCAGTCCTCGAGCTTGATTACGAGGTCTATCTGCTGTTTTTCCTTTACACACTCTACTCCGTAAAGTGTCTTGACATCGATGATTCCGATGCCTCGAAGCTCTATAAAGTGTCTGGTAATCTCAGGCGATGTGCCCATGAGCGTATGCTCGTTGATCTTTCTGATTTCCACCACATCATCCGTCACAAGACGATGGCCTCGTCTGATGAGCTCGAGTGCGGCCTCGCTCTTTCCGATACCGCTCTCGCCTGTGATCATTACTCCCTCGCCGTATACATCTACCAGCACGCCGTGCACTGTGATGCATGGTGCGAGCTGCTCACCAAGACAATAGATGAGCTCAGCCATAAAGCTTGATGTGGAACGACCTGTTGACAGCACCGGAATACCGTGCTCTCTGGCCTCTTCCATAAATATCTCATCCGGCTGTAAATCTCTGCAAAAGATGATACATGGTATATCAAACTCCATGAAGCGGCTATAGCGCTCTTTTTTCTCGCTGTCGCTCATCTTCTCTATATAAGTATACTCTACATTTCCGATAATCTGTATTCGTCTCTCCTCAAAATGATCAAAATATCCTGAGAGCTGAAGCGCCGGTCTGTTGACGTCCGAGCACTCTATCGCCCTCTCCTTTAGGTTCATCTCTTTTGTGAGATTGTTGAGATCGAGCAATTCTGCTACCTTTGCAACTGATACTGAGTGTAATGCATCCATTCGCGGTCCCCCTTGATGTATATTTGTTTTTTAGTATACCACAGATTAGTTTCAAAATCTACGTGGCAGAGTGGAAAAATGCATATACTGCCTGTGCCGCTTTCTCGTTCATGGTCTCTGTCTGCATAAGGTCTTCGACATCTGCTTCCTTTATCTTCTCTAGCGACTGGTAACGGCGCATAAGCGCCTTTCTGCGTGCCGGCCCTATGCCTTCAATATCATCAAGCACCGAATGTACCTGACTCTTTGAGCGCAGTGACCTATGAAACTCTATTGCAAAGCGGTGTGCCTCATCCTGTATTCTCGTGATGAGCTTGAAGCCTTCGCCGTGGCGGTCGATAGGTATCTCCACATTGTTGTAATAAAGACCTCTTGTGCGGTGGAAATCATCCTTCACCATGCCACACACAGGTATGTCGAGTCCCAGCTCAGAAAGCACCTGAAGGCATATATTTACCTGACCTCTTCCACCATCCATCATTATAATATCCGGAAAACGGTTGAAGCTACCTATTTCCTGTGGAGAACCATCTTTTTCAAGCTGCTTCTGTTCTTCCATGCCATGTGTAAAGCGGCGTGTGAGCACCTCGTGCATTGACGCATAATCATCAGGTCCCGTAACTGTGCGTAGCTTAAACTTTCTGTAATCGCTCTTTTTAGGCTTGCCCTTCTCATACACTATCATGGAGCCGACGGTCTCAAAGCCATTGATATTGGAAATATCATAGGCCTCCATACGATTTAATCCATGTAAGCCCAAAAGTCCCTCGATTTCCTTTACAGCTCCTATTGTGCGCCCCTCTTCTCTCTTTATCCGCTCCTTATCCTGGCTGAGCACTAAGAGTGCGTTCTTATAGGCAAGCTCAACAAGCTTTTCCTTCATGCCCTTCTGCGGTACCTTTATATTTACACGCCTGCCTCGCTTTTCGCTGAGCCACTGCTCCAAAACAGCCATATCCTCTATCTCGCTCTGCAGCATGACCTCGCGCGGTATAAAAGGTGTTCCGGAATAAAACTGCTTCACAAAGTTATTTAACACATCATCCGCAGCCTCCTCGCTTCCAACCCTCACATGGAAATGGTCTCTGCCTATCAGTTTTCCGTTTCTTATGAAAAATACCTGCACCACTGCATCAGTATCGTCATTTGCAAGTGCTATGATATCCTTATCCTCGCCGTCGGCATTTGTTATCTTCTGCTTCTGTGCTACCTGTTTCACACTGTTTATCAAATCCCTGTATTCAGCCGCCTTCTCAAACTCCATGCTCTCTGAGGCCTTTAGCATTTTATCGCTAAGAGCCTTTATTGTCTGCTCATAGTCGCCGTTTAAGAAATCTATCGCGCCCTTTACAGATATGGCATACTCTTCCTTCGTCACATACCCCTGGCATGGTGCACTGCACTGGTGTATATGATAGTTGAGGCACGGCCGGTCTGCTCCTATATCACGCGGCAGCCTGCGGTTGCAGGTGCGAAGCTTATAGATTTTGTTTATCAGATCTATCGAGCTTTTCACCGCAGAGGCACTCGTATACGGACCAAAGTAACGGGATTTGTCCTTTTTCATCTGACGCGAAAACAGCACCCTCGGATAGTCCTCTCCCAGTGTCACCTTGATGTACGGATATGTCTTGTCATCACGAAGCATAGTATTGTACTTTGGTGTATGCTCCTTTATCAGGTTGCACTCCAAAACAAGGGCCTCAAGTTCAGAGTCGGTAACTATATACTCAAAATGATCTATATGCTCTACCATCTGTTTTTTCTTGATGCCCTCATTGTGGCTCGCCTGAAAGTACTGATGTACTCGCTTTGTCAGGCTTTTGGCTTTGCCGATATATATGATTACATCATCCTTGTCGTGCATAATATAAACTCCCGGGGCATCCGGGAGTTTTTTTAATTCTTCTTTGATATCAAATGTTTTTTCCATATTCGCTCTTTTGGGTTGTTGTGGAGTTTCGCACTTTCAGGTTGTGTGGTTGCCGGCATGGCACACAGTGTATTCCTCAGGAAAATATGAAGTCAGCCGCGGGGTTTCTCTCCGTTTGGTTTTCTTTGTTTGCAAGGCTTTTTCGTCCCTTTTCTTGCCCGGAAGCCCGCGGCAGTTCATATTTTCCTTCTGAACACACTGTATACCCTCCGGCTTTTTTCAGTTTATGTGTGCGAAACTCTTTTCTACTGCGCTTTTTTTGTGCGAAATTCTTTTTTCGCTCTTTCGCTGCGCGAAAATTGCTTGGTTGCTCGTTGTGTTCGAAAATTGACCTATAAGGTACTAGTTATTCAATGTATTATCATCCGGCGCTGTATATTCGGAAGATTCATTTGTATCTGCAGGTTGGTCTGTGGCATTACGAAGGAGTGGATCTGCTGCTGATGTCGTATCTTTCTGTGCATCATTCTGTGCATTTTCCTGCTCTTTGCTCTCTTCACCATCTTTTTCTTCGTCCGGGTCAGGGAGTCCCTTCATGTCGCGGAACATCTTCATGAATTCCTTACCTGTGATTGTTTCCTTCTGGTAGAGATAATCTGATATACTGTCGAGGATTTCTCTGTTTTCATCGAGGAGCTTCATGGCCTCTGCGTAGCTGCTGTTGATGATTGAGAGTACCTCATCATCTATCTGCGATGCTGTATTCTCTCCGCAGATTAATCCTGCTCCGCCCTCTAAGTACTGGTTTTGTACTGTTGCAAGGCACATCATGCCAAATTTATCTGACATTCCGTACATAGTTACCATGGCACGGGCTATCTTTGTGGCATTTTCTATATCATTTGCGGCTCCGCTTGTGACTGAGTTAAATACCAGCACCTCTGCTGCACGTCCTGCCATATATGTTGTGATTTTGGCGAGAAGCTCGTCCTTTGTCTCAAGGTATTTCTCCTCCTCAGGTGTCTGGAGTGTATATCCGAGTGCTCCCATGGTACGTGGTACGATTGTGATTTTCTGCACAGGCTCTGTGTTTTTCTGCAGAGCTGATACAAGTGCATGTCCAACCTCATGGTATGAGACGATTTTTCTCTCTTTATCGCTCATGACACGGTCCTTCTTTTCCTTGCCGCCGACTGCAACAAGCTCGAAGGCCTCAAAGAGATCTGACTGGTTTACAAGCTGTCTGCCGTTTTTGACTGCATTGATGGCAGCCTCATTAATCATGTTGGCAAGATCTGAGCCAACAAGTCCTGCTGTGGCAAGTGCCAGTGCATCGAGGTCTACCGACTCATCCATCTTGACATCCTTTGAGTGTACCTTTAAGGTCTCCAGACGTCCCTTTAAGTCAGGCTTGTCAACAATGATTCTTCTGTCAAAACGTCCCGGACGAAGAAGCGCCTTATCGAGAATTTCAGGTCTGTTAGTTGCAGCAAGGATAAATAATCCCTCATTTGAATCAAAACCGTCCATCTCTGCAAGAAGCTGGTTCAGTGTCTGCTCTCTCTCATCATTTCCACCCATGGCTGTATCACGGGTCTTTCCAATGGCATCAATCTCATCAATAAATACAATACATGGAGCCATCTGCTGTGCCTGCTTGAACAGATCACGCACACGGGAAGCTCCTACACCTACATACATCTCTACAAAAGCCGAACCGGACAACGAGAAGAACGGGACGCCCGCTTCTCCGGCTACTGCCTTGGCAAGCAGGGTTTTACCTGTTCCAGGAGGTCCGACGAGCAATGCACCCTTTGGCAGCTTCGCTCCGATTCCACTGTATTTCTCAGGATTATGAAGGAAATCAACAACTTCCTGCAAGGATTCCTTCGCTTCATCCTGTCCGGCAACATTCTGGAATGTGACTCCGGTCTGCTTCTCCATATACATCTTGGCATTGCTCTTTCCGATGCCCATCATACCGCCGCCTTTGGTCATCCGCTTCATAAAAAATGCGAACAACAATACCATCAGAATGATTGGCACAACTGTGATGACCAGCTCCGTGATCAGAGAACCTGCCGTATCCGGCACTTCTGCCTTAAACTGCACTCCACCCTTTTTCAGCTTCTCTACAAGTGTTTCATCATTCACAAGACCGGTATAATAATCAGGATCCTTCTCTTCCGTATCTCCGGAGTCCTGCATCTGCTCCTGGAGCTGACTGATCAGATCATAGGTTCCATTTTCCCCGGCTGAGCTACTGCTGTCCTTTGAGGAATCAGAAGTACCGCTTTTCTCCGTGGACTCTTTGGATGAACTGCTTTTTTTACTCTCATCCTTTACTTCTTTTAAAGTTCCCTTCAGCTTTTCCTTTCTTGCCGAATCCGTAAGTACAATATTAATCCTGGAATTTGTAAACGTCACTGACTCTACCTTTTTATTGTCTACAAGCTTCAGGAATTTATCATAACTGATCTCTTCCGGGGTTCCTCCCCGCATAAGAGAAAAGAGGCCCATAACAATAAAGGTGATCAGTAACGTGGTAAATAAAATGATACCCCATCCCTGCCGGTTATTGTTCGGACCTTTGTTCTTATTATTCTGGTTATCCATCATTTTCCTCCTAAAATCAACTAACTTCCATTATAAATACAGGCTTTCCATAAATCAATAAATAATTTATAAAGTGATTGCGTAAATTTACCTTCGGAAATAATGGTGTAGAGTCCACCCACGATGCTCT
>ENA-OPRS01000707-OPRS01000707.1-human-gut-metagenome-genome-assembly--contig:-NODE-707-length-18784-cov-3.355225_pt1 | contig 18784 bp, 25 predicted proteins | sample MGYA00241795_ERZ501881 | MGnify/ENA primary metagenome ERZ501881 (study PRJEB25962, sample SAMEA2042440) | human gut metagenome | biome: human gut; feature: human-associated habitat; material: faeces... | reverse complement strand
AAAATCAGATTTGCGGTGTTCAGGTCATCCCAGCTAATCGTATGCGTTACGGCATAGTCCGCCACGAACAGGCTGTGGGGATATTGGTTTTGCTCTGCATCCTCCTCTGTGGTTGCCATCTCCGACGTGAGCTTGTAGGAGTCCACTGTCCCAGCATAGGTAAAGGGGACATAGCGCATTGTTTTGTCCGGCAGAGCATCGTTCACCGTGCCGGGGATGCCCATTGCCGAGAGGTCAAAGTAATAGGTGCCGCCGGGGGCAAGGGTGAACTGCTCGTCGATTTCACCCGCCGCGAAGGCCGCTGTCGGCAGCAGCGTCAGCACCATGCAGCATAGAAGCAGGATGCTAAGTATTCGTTTCTTCATTGGCTTTTCTCCTCCTGTTCTTGCGGGTCGGGCTTGTCCGTCCCGTCTTTTTTCTGGTTTTCCCTGATTCTGAGCCGGAAGCACAGCGCGGTGATCGCCACCGCCGCGGCAAAGGAGACGACGGCTACCAGCACATAGCCGCCCGCGTCCTCCCGCAGCAGCATTGCGCCGAAGCTGCCCCATGCGGCGGTCTGCCCCGGAGCGATAAGTGCGTCTGCCGCCTGCATCAGCACCGCGAACAGCAGCATACACGCGGCGCTCAGCCCATATATGCCGCACCGCTGCCTTCGGCGGGTGTTTTCCCGCACCCGCTGCTTGACGAGTGCGACCCGTCTTGCGGTATCGTACATTTCGTTTGAACCTCCTCTCTGGATTTTTTGAAATGCGGCTTAAAAACCCCTTCACTTATATAGGTACAAAAAATCGAAAAAACTCTCACCCAAAACGCAAAATTTTTCAAAAAAATTTGAGAGCTGCCAGAAAGCAGCTCTCAAGGAGTGAATATTCGGTTATTTCCTCCGCGATAAGCGGAAAACGGACCATCTTCCCGCCGCCTACGATCAGGCCGCAGAGGACGTGCATGGCTCCCGTGCCGAAGCCCCGGAAGAAGATGAAGGAGAAACGGTCTGCACCGTTCTGGATCAGATAGCACACATTTTCAAAGGTGGCGAAGGCGAGGGCAACCGTGATGGCGGCAGCCTTGATTTTATCCCCCTCCGGCTCAAACACCAGCAGATAGAACACCAGCGGCAGCAGCTTCATCATTTCCTCCACCACCGGTGCGATCTCCGCCGTGGCAGCAAGGGCATCCGCCTGACACACCGCCGCGAGGAAGGTGTTAATATAGGCCGAAAGCAGACACACCCCCATCCCGGCAATGCAGAACAGGAAGAAGCGGAGCTGCCGTCTGCCCATGCACAGGGCGGCCACCAGCAGGGGAGATACCATGCAGAGGAAGATGTTTTCAATATAGGTCATGCTTCCACCGCCCTTCTCGTGGCGGGCAACAGCCCCAGAATCGCAAACGTCAGCAGCAGATCGCACCAGAAGGTTGGGCTGGCCGGTGAGGTATCCGGCCAAAAGCAGCCCGCCGTCCACAGCAGGTATTCTGCGTACACAAAACACAGCATGCCGATGTGAAACCACCGCATATTCCGCATCGCACCCGTCTGGGTGTCTGCATAAGAAAGCCCCCGTATGGCACAGTAGGATAGCTCAATCATCATGCCGCACCAGATCAGGTTGGAGAGAATGTCCCCGTAGGTACAGTAGAACGCCAGCAGCGGCACGCCGAACGCAGGTGCAAGCCACGCCCTGCGGCAACGGAAGGTGCGTTCCTCCGGAGTGGAGAGCGTGGCCTGCAAAATGTGCAGGAAAATTACGCTGGCCACCCAGCCGAACTCCGACACATAAAAGACCCGCGGCGTGGTATCGAACAGCAGCAGGTACAGTGTCCAGTAGAGCACACCGAGGGCAAAGCAGCCATAGAAGCACAGCAGCAGAAAATACGCCTGCCTGCGGCTTTTCCGGTAGGAGATACCCGAAAGCAGCACGCCCACGAACGTGACCAGCAGTTGTAGCAGGTTCTCAATCAGCTCCATGTGCATCCTCGCTTTCCTTGTCCTGCCCGTCCTCACGGCTCATCTGCCGCAGCCGGAAGCACAGAACGGTCACGCACACGCCAAGAAGAAAGGCCAGCAGCCCGATAACAATGTATCCCAAAGCCGCACCGCCGCCGTACATACTGGCCGCCGTTTCAAAGCCCGCATAGTTGCCTGCCTGGATGCTTGCGGCAATGCCGGGCATGGCGAAAGACGCACCAATGAGCAGCACAAGGCACGCAGCCACAGCGGAAGCCATGGTGACCATATTGTGCCGCAGCCGTTTCTCCTGTTCAATTTTAGCGATGCGCCGCTTGGTCTCCGTGACCCGTTCCTCATGACTCCGCATTTGTGATCCCCTCCCGTTCCAGCAGCCTTCGCAGGCTTTCCTTTCCGCGATACACCATGTTGGTGATCTGCTTCACCGTTTTTCCCGTGACTTCCGCCGCCTGCGCGTAGCTCATATCCTCGAAATACGTCAGATATAGAACCTCACGGTAGTCCGGGTTCATTTCGCCCATGCAGAAGTGCAGGACGCGGTTTCGTTCCTCAGTCTGTATAACCTCCTCCGCCAGCAGCCGTCCCTCCGGCTCGTCGGTCAGTGCATCGAGGCTGAACAGGGGCTTCCGCCTGCTCTTATGGCGCAGTGCCATGTGCCGTGCCGCCTTATACAGATACGCCTTGAGGCCGCCGTCCCGGATGCGGGGCTTTTTCGTGAACAGATAGGCGAAAACGTCCAGCATCAGCTCTTCGGACTCGTGAACGTCGTGCAGATAGCCGTCGATATACAGGGTCAGGGGGTCACCGTATTTTTTCATCAGGGCCTCCAGCCCCGCATCGTCGCCGCTCAGATATTGGCGGTATAGGGTTTCATCGCAGGCCATCGCACTCACTTCCTTTTTGCAGATGCTTCCAATTCCAATGCGGAGGAGATCCGTCAGGTGCTTGTCCTGCCGGGATCGCGGTGCTGTTCCTGAAAGCGCGGGTCGGACGGCTTTTCCGCATTTTCCGGGATCGCCCATGAACGCCCGAACCGGGACGCACCGGGGATCCGCCCCTCGGTGCAATACTGATTGACCCGCCGCTCCGATACGCCCCAACGGTAGGACGCCTCCCGAATGGAGATATAGCCCTTGATCCCGTTCATACCGCACCTCCGCATGGATAATACTCAACACAATACATTATGTACGAATATCCGAATAAAAGTAAGCCCACACGGACGACTTTGCACGAAGTTTTTTCGGGGTTGTCAAATTCATCTGCGATCAATAATCGGGAGACGGTGTTGCATATCCGTCCGGCAGTATCCGAAACAGAGGGTATATTTGCAGATTTTTCTCCATGATCAGGGCTGTGTCATATTTGAGTGAAGTCAATTCATGCAGTTTTGTTCAGCCTGTACATATCCTGCATTTGGTGGTCACTCTCGGCTGTTTTCGCGGCAGGAAGAAAAAGCAACGGTCGATTTGCTTTCAAGCCGCTTGGACGGTTCATTGCTTCGTCCCCGTTTCACAATTTCTCTTTTTGGCGAGGCAGATAGGAGCATTTCCGTTCCCCCTTCGCCTTTCGTATGACAAGGTTCCATGCGGCTTTTAGATAGATATGTAAAATCGCATCTTGATACAATGCCTGCCGCACGGGAGTGTAGAAAAGTGGCTAAAATAAAGGCTTTCAGTAGATTTTGATGTTCTGCCGAAAGCCTTCTTTTTTATGTTTTGGTTTAGAGGGAGTAGCGGCTGCACCCGTTTGAACCCGCTCCGAAGTCAAAATAAAAATGTTGATGGAAAATAAAAAGATTACAATCAGTCTTTGGAAATGAACTTCTTCCATCTCCGCAGGACATCCTTCAATGGCTCATCCAAATAGGAATATGCCTTGTCCTTAATCCAGTCAGGGATACCATAAGCCGCCTCTGCGATGCTGCCCGTGATTGCCGCCAGCGTGTCGCTGTCACCGCCGAGAGAGATCGCATTCCGAATTGCATCTGCTGTCGCCATTGCACCTTTTACGCCTTCCGGGTGGTTATGTGTGACTTCGGCAGATAGCTGCACTCTGGCTCTGCCGTTAGAAGGCCACATTCCGGTTCTCGTGCAGAATCCGCAATCCATTATCCATGCACACGGAGAAACACGCATCGCCGAGCCGTTGCCGTAGCTGTTATACGGCTCTCGATTATCAGAAAAAATCCATGAGCCGAATCTGCCACCGTATCCGGCATCCGGGTACATTCTACCGTACTTCTTCATGGCGTCAATAAAGTCGTCCCGTTCGCCACCGTTCATAACCGCCTCAGCAACCGCACAGGTCATCACGGTATCATCCGTAAAGAAACAGTCATCACGGAATAAGGGGAAATCCTTTGTTTTTATATTGTGCCACTCATAGACAGAGCCTACGATGTCACCGACTATTGCTCCCATCATTTGCGACCACCTCGTTTCTTCATGTCTTTTCTGATTTCTTCCATCGGTTCAGCGGGAACCGCTCCGGTCATGCGGTAACAAGCTACCGTTTCTGCCATAGCTTCAAAGTTCAGCTGTGTTCCCTTTGCATCGGGAATATAATCCACGGCACGATCCGCATCTATGCCGAAACGCTGTGCGGTCTGCACTGCATCAATATTTGCTCCGAGAAAAATAAACTCCCAGCCGTATTTTTCCTTTTCATGTTCAATCATGCTGTGAACCTTATCGGCAGAGTATTCCCGACTGGAATTTTCCTCGCCATCTGTGATGATGACAAACATCACTTTATCCGCACGGTAGTCCTCGGCTGTATTCCTCTGTACACTGACCAGATTGTTGATCGTGAGACCGATTGCATCCAGAAGTGCTGTGGAGCCACCTACAAAGTATTCTGTATTTGTCATCGGACTGACGGCATGAATATCAATGCGGTCGTGTAGCAGCGTATGGGAGTTGTCGAACAGTACCGTAGTGATGCGGCATTCACCATCTACAGCTTTCTGATTCTCAAGCATGGAATTGAAACCGCCGATGGTGTCATTTTCTAAGCCGGACATGGAGCCACTCTTATCAAGGATGAATATGAGTTCTGTAAAATTCTTTTTCATGGTGAAGTACCTCCTGTTTCTCTTTGATAATATAAGTATATCGAAAGCAGGAGGTCTTATGGTCGCTTTGAAAGCGACAAATCAGCCGCCTAAAAGGGGCTGGTCATATTTGAATAACACCTCGTTGATATCGAAGATGTTATATTTTCCGCTGACTATGAAATATTCCACAATGACATCAAACTTGCTTGCATGAGAGAGAGCGTAGCCCGCACGTTCAAGCAAATCGTCTGTTTCATCAAGGGAAAGCTCCAGGGCAATGGCGAGTGCTATTATTGTCGGCTTCTTGGGCGTGTACCCTTTGATAGAGCGTATCTTTGAGAATAGCTTGCGGTCGATATTCGCTTTCTTATAGACCTCAACATCTGTCTTTCCCTTTGCATCAATGAGTTTTAACAGTGTATCAGAAAAAGGCTCATCAAGATTATCAACTAATTCCTCAAGGGACTCCATCGATTCCATTGCATCAGACATAGCACCAAAGACTGGTGCATTCGCTTCTAAAATAGATTCTTTTTCTACATCAAGCAGCTTTCTGCGTCTGAAGTCGTGTGCATCTATATAATGCTCGTCTATGTAGCTGGCTACTTCGCCCATCAATTCCTCAGAGACCTGAAATGCCGTTTTATCGAACACGGCTAAATACACATCGATGTCGTTTTCTCCGATAAATTTCGTGATAGCTGTTGTTGCGACCTGCAAAGCCTCATCTTTCGGGTATCCATAAATTCCGCTTGAGATAAGCGGAAAGGCTATGCTTTCACATTTGTTTTCAACTGCCAGCCGTAATGAATTTATATAGGCAGATGACAAAAGTGCAGCGGACTTCCCCTTATTATTGTGGTTATAAACAGGACCGGCAGCGTGAATCACAAATTTCGCAGGCAGCTTAAAACCGGGAGTGATGACTGCATCTCCCGTTTTGATAGGTGATTTCTTGTCGCAAGCCTCTTGAAGTTCCTTTGCACCTGTGGCATTAAAGATTGCTCCGCAGACTCCGCCTCCCATCAATAGTTCTGTGTTTGCTGCATTAACGATTGCGTCAACTTTCATTTTTGTTATGTCCTGACGGACAATTGTAAATGGCATACGCTATGCCTCCTTCAAATCACCATTTCTTGCATCGAAGCGGAACATATATGCCAGCCGCTGCAATGCAAGGTATTCTCTGAAATAAGCATGACGGACAGCGTTCTTCTTATTCTGCTCAATGACCTTCTGACGGTCGTATGACTTTCCGAAGAATGTGGTAACGTCCTTTATCTTATCGAACTTCTGCCCAGACTCCAGCATCTTCCTGACCTCGTCGAGACTAAGGGTGAGCTTATTTACTGTAGCGTTTCCGGGGATGGAGATGTTGATATGCTTATCATCCACGCTGGTGACAGTGAACTCGTTGCCGTTGATTGTTTTGAATGTATCGACGCCCAGCTCGATGTTAGAGAAAAACTCCGTCATGCTTCGCATGTATCTTATGCAGATTTGGTTCAATCTGTCTGATGAAGGAATCGAGGATTCCATTTATGACAGTTATGCTATGCGTACTTTTATGCACATAGATTTTAATGAACAACAATAGTGGAACGATTGTGGATGCGAGCCTGATTGCTGCACCAAAGTCTACAAAGAACAAAATTCTGAAACCTCAAAATTGATTCGTAAAGACGACCATGTTGTATATGGTAATTCTGGATATTTAGGTGCACCCGAGCGTCCCGAAATCATAAACGATGAAACTTTATCACAGGTTGAATTTCGAATCAACAAGCCGCACGAGAATATTCAAAGTACCTCGCTTTCATTTTTTATATGTAGATAAGTCATTTAATGACTTAATAGGAACTAATTGCTCAAATCCATAAAAACCGGTTTTCGTTCCTCTTGCTCGTAAATTAGGGTCAAGAATCAAATCGTCATCTTGATAGTTGTTTAAGACATTACTTGTAGCCAAGCCACATACAAATATTAAATTGTTATATTTTGTGCTTTTAATACAAATTATTTGTGGATATGAATTGTCCTTAAAGATAATCGGAAACTTGTCTCGTTCGACTGTTTTTATTCCAACTCGATAGCCGGGAATATCTGGAATATGATAAAGACCAGAATAACCTATAGTCCAATCAATAATGGGTATTCCGAATAGTTTCTCAAGTGCAGCCTCTCCTAAAAAGCCAGTTGTAAATCTTTTGACTTCCTTGTTAGAGTCTATCTTGTGATGATCTTCCTTGGACTTAGCCTCAACCAATTCAGTAACAAAGTTTTGGATTCGAGAAACGTATCCGGGGTCAAGCACAACTCTTACAAAAGAATCTGAATATTTAGTAACATAATTACGTTTCATTATTCACCTCCAGGAATCCAATAATGGATTGTCCAAGTAGTTTGATTACATTTACTGTCATTGCGTTTCCTGCCTGCATCAGAAGATGTCTATCAGAAACCTCGTCCTTAACTCTGTCGGCATATTCTTTAGGAAAGCCTTGAAGAAGTAAAGTTTCGTACCCAGTCAGCTGGTATATGGTGTGGTTTTTAACATACAATACACCGTCTCGTTGTGCTCTTAATGTAGGACAACGCCCTTCATAAATGCGAAGATCATTCATACGTGTGTCTATTATTTTTCCTTCCATATCTCTAATATCTTTCACGGAATACTTACCGTTATTTGTTGGATTCTTTAAGTAATGTGAAAGGATTTCTAGTCTTTCTAGAGTTGCTACATTATTATCGAATTAAAGGAACTGATAACCGAAGGGCCGGTAAACGGAATATAGGTTGTCCCGTAATCCTGGCAAGTTTTGAATTGCGTAGTGCATTTTCCAAAAGTTGTACCTTGTGCAGAATCAAAACAATCACCAGTAACCACTTCGACTAACCCCATCATTACATCGGTGTCTTTTAATCCATCAGATCCACCCTTTAATTTATCTCTAGTTTTTGTTCGTGTTTTTCTTGCTTGAAGAATCAATGAAAATAATATTCCTCCGCAAAGATATGGCATCATTGTTGGGGGCTTTTGACCCTGGCATCTTCAAAATATTATATCACAAAATATGAAGAAATCTACACTCTGCGATTTGAACTATGCGAATGCGAAGAAATACTCGTATAAGGCATACACCGGAACAGTTGCATACATTCCGTATTTGTATGATACGGAAGTGAACGAGGACGGCTCCGTACTATCAGGGAAGATTGGAATTGAATATGTGGATGCACCCAATATTTTCCCAGTGACCTGGAAGAACGGAGAAGTTTCAGAGTGTATTTTTGCTTTTGGTTGAGCAGGCTCGTCAGAATCTTCCCGAGCAAAATCAGGTGATGGAGTGATATGAGAAATGAATATAAGGAAAAGATCACCAGCACGGCAGACTGGCAGATTAACCGGTTAAAAATACCGGGGTATTCTTCGGAGGACATTGAAAATGCATTGAAAGACACTCTGAATGCTTCTTACCTGGAAATGTTTGAACTGTACGACAAAGTGATCGACTGGGAATATGTCAGAAACAAGGACATCTATGAACAGATCAATGCGGAATACATCCCTTTTGAAGAAAATAAACATCTGATACAGGTGACATCAGCTATCAAAAAGCAAAGCCTTGAGGACTTGGAAAATATTACAAGATCTCTAGGCTTTTATTTGGATTACGGCGGCAGAAAGGTATTAACTCCATTGTCACAGGTATACAGTAGGTATCTCGATAATGCCTGCATGGACATTGTCACAGGAGCGTTTGATTATAATACAGTTCTCCGGCGAGTAGTGACACAGCTGACAAACAGCGGACTTCGGACGATTGATTATGCATCCGGTTATTCCAGCCGAGTAGAGGTCGCTGCCAGAAGAGCGGTTATGACCGGACTCACACAGCTTTCCGGGAAGATTGCGGAGTATAACGCTGAAAAGCTCGGGACGGAGTATTTCGAGGTAGAATGGCACGCAGGGGCAAGACCAACGCATACGATATGGCAGGGTAGAGTATGGAGTCAACAGCAGCTGTATGATGTCTGTGGACTCGGTACAGTAACCGGACTATGTGGAGCAAACTGCTACCATACTTATTTCCCTTTTGTTCCCGGCGTATCGGTACGAACTTATACGGATGACTGGCTAGACGAACAGAATCGGAAAGAAAGCGAGCCGACCGAGTTCCGTGGTAAAGAATATACACTGTATGAAGCAAAGCAAAGACAGAGGCAGATGGAAACAGCCATGAGGGCACAGCGTGAAAAGGTGCAGATGCTTCAGGACGGTGATGCTGATCCGGATGATGTGATGCTGGCAAAGTGCAAGTACCAGGGGCAGCTTGACGAGTACGCACGGTTCTCCAAACAGATGGGACTGAAGCAGGAGCGTGAGAGGATTTATATCGATGGCCGTTGGAGAGTCGCGCCAGGAAGAATCGACAAGAAGCTTAATGTGGTGAATACCATGAAAATATCAGTTCCGAGAGATGCATATAAAATTAAAGGAATGACTTCTGAAGCTAAGCACGAAATAGAGGCAGCAATCAATAATTTGAAAAAAGAGTATGATATTAGGTTGGATTTAATTGAAGTTGCAAAGATGGAAGTAGGAGATATATTTGGTGCAGCACCATATTTGGACGATAGAGGAAAGCTGAGATTTGCACTTGTAATCAATGAAGATATTGATTACAATGTAGTGAAGAAGAAAATTCAGCGAAGATATGATAAAGGGCGCTTTGCAGGAAAAAGTATTGAAGATTATATCGCTCACGAAATGGCGCACATTATGACATATCAAGATTGTAAAAATGAAGCAGAATTTCGCACTAGACAACGAATTGTTGAAAGACAGTTCATGCAGGGAATTTCCCAATATGCTGACAAAACCGGAAAAGGCGAAGAATCTCTTGCAGAAGCGTTTGTTCGCTATAGAAACAAAGAAAAGATTCCAATTAGAGCTGAATTATTGATAAGAAGCTACATAGAAAGGTGGAAAAAATAATGTTAACATTGCCAAAATGCGAATTATGTGCTAGATACAAGGATGATGGTAAGCATGAAACATGCGAGGCATTTCCAGATGGAATACCAGAGGATGTGTTGTGGGAGCCAGTTGAAAAAGAATGTAATAATGGAATGAAATTTATAAAAGAATAGATACCACCCATTCTTCGGAGTGAGTGGTATTTTTGCACTCATTTTTAGGAGGTATTATGATAACGATCAAAATAACAGATCGTAGTATCCGTATGAATGGTCATGCCTGTAGGAAGAGTCCAGATGGGATTGACCGGGTATGCACAGCAGTATCAGCACTGACCTGCAACCTAATCAATTCCCTGGAAGATCTGACAGGTGACAGAATCCGGGTGGAAACAGCCAGCGGAATGACGGTGATCGAATGGGAAGATCTGTCAGACGGCGGGAAGCTTCTGATTGATTCATGGTTCCTGGGATTGCAGTGCTTAGCCAGGAATACAATTGCATACAGTTTGAGTAAATGAGCATCCAGTGAGGATGCTTTTTATTAATGCCGTTTTAATAAGAGGAAAAGAAGTATAGGACATTCCGCAGGAACATGGACGAAAAAGAAAGGAGAACACTATTGACAGATAATTGGAATGGCTTTGCCAATTTACTTGCAAATTTAGTAGAGAAATATGCGGCGGTTCTGGATATTGATAATCTTCCGGAGCCGTTGTCTTGTTTGGAGGAAGAAAACACATCTGAAGAACCCAGTGACACTATTGAATTAACTGGAAAACAACAATATAATAGTCGTGGAATAAGTGTCCAAACTCTATGCGAGAGCTGCTATTCTTTACGCATAGAGCTACATAGAAAAAGAGTGCAACGCCCCGTTGCACAATTAGGAATGAGGTATTCCGGTGAACAATTATGATGATATGAATCAAAAATCCAATATGATTATTTACACAACAGAAGACGGATTGACAAAAATTGAAACCACATTTGATGAAGATACCGTCTGGTTATCCATTGATCAGATGGCGGAGTTGTTCCAAAGAGATAAATCTACTATTTCAAGACATATAAAAAACGTATTTTCCGAAGGGGAGTTGCAGCGAGAGTCAGTTGTTGCAAATTTTGCAACAACTGCGGCAGATGGAAAAACCTATCAGGTTGACTACTATAATCTTGATGTTATCATTTCTGTCGGCTATCGTGTAAAATCCAAGCGTGGCACACAGTTCAGAATCTGGGCAACTAACATTCTCAAAGAATACATGAAAAAAGGTTTTGCTTTGGATGATGAACGATTGAAAAATCTGGGCGGCGGTGGATATTTCAAGGAACTGCTTGAAAGAATCAGAGACATCCGTGCATCGGAAAAGGTGTTTTATCGTCAGGTGCTTGAAATCTATGCCACCAGCATTGACTACGACCCGAAAGCGGAAATCTCTATCCGTTTTTTCAAAAAGGTTCAGAATAAAATTCATTATGCCATTCACGGACAGACTGCGGCAGAAGTGATTTATACAAGAGCGGATGCGGAAAAAGAGTTCATGGGACTTACCACCTTTGCCGGTAATCAGCCGACACTCAAAGAAGCGATTGTTGCGAAAAACTATCTGAATGAGAAAGAGCTTCGTGCTATGGGACAACTTGTATCCGGGTATCTGGATTTTGCGGAACGTCAGGCAGAGCGTGAACAGGCAATGACGATGCAGGACTGGGCAGAGCATCTGGATCGCATTCTTACCATGAGTGGAGAGCAGCTTTTAATTGGAAATGGAAGCATTACTCATAAGCAGGCTGTTGATAAAGCGACTGGAGAATATCGAAAATATAAGACAAGAACGCTCAGCGACGTGGAAAATGATTATTTAAATTCGATAAAGATGTTGGAACAGAAAACTGACGGCAAAAAATAACAGACGATGAAAGCTGAATTATGCCACAGGCTGTGGCACAAATGAGGATGGCGATATGAAAGAAAAAACAAAAGTATATATTTATACGAGAGTATCTACTGCCGTTCAGGTAGACGGTTACTCCTTGGATGCTCAGAAATCAAGAATGAAAGCCTATGCTGAGTTCAACGATTTTGAAATCGTCGGTGAATATGAGGATGCCGGTAAATCGGGAAAGTCCATTGAGGGCAGATTGGAATTTAACCGCATGATGGAGGATATCAAGTCCGGTAAAGATGGCGTGTCCTATGTGCTGGTGTTCAAGTTATCACGTTTTGGCAGAAATGCGGCAGATGTGCTGTCTACCTTACAGGTGATGCAAGATTTCGATGTCAATCTGATTTGTGTGGAGGATGGCATTGATTCTTCCAAAGATGCCGGTAAGCTGATGATTTCCGTGCTTTCTGCGGTTGCCGAGATTGAGCGTGAGAATATCCGTGTTCAGACGATGGAAGGCAGAATCCAGAAAGCTCGTGAGGGTAAATGGAACGGTGGTTTTGCTCCCTACGGATACAAATTGGAAAAAGGTATGCTGTATATCAACGAGGAAGAAGCCGAGGCAATCCGCATTATCTTTGACCAGTATGTGCATACCGATATAGGAGCTAACGGACTTGCGAAATACCTTGCCAATCACGGTATCAACAAAATTCAGCGGCAGAATGGAAAAAATCCTCTGTTTGATGCAGCCCTGATTCGCAGAATTTTGAAAAATCCCGTTTACTGTGGTAAAATTGCTTACGGCAGGAGAAGAAGAGAAAAGGGACATGGAACTCGCAATGATTACCGACTTGTGGAGCAGGAAAATTATCTGTTAGTTGACGGTCTGCATGAAGCCATTGTATCAGAAGGACTCTGGCATGAAGCCCAAGTAAAACTTCTTGCTCAGGCGAAGAAGTATGAAAAGGTCAACAACGGTAAAGACAACAAGGTACACCTGCTGACCGGATTACTTAAATGTCCTATTTGCGGAGCCGGAATGTACGGCAACAAAAGCATCAAGCACAAGCCGGACGGCACGAAATATAAGGATTTCTTCTATTATGGCTGCAAACACCGCACTATGACCCGTGGTCATAAGTGTGAATACAAGAAGCAAATCAATGAGGAATTGCTGGACGGTGCTGTTGCAGAGGTTATTATCAAACTGGTCAGCAATCCGAAGTTTGCGGCGATGATGCAGCAAAAAATCAATATGAAGATAGATACATCCGCCATTGAACAGGAGATTGCCAATTATGAAAAACAGCTTCGTCAGAGCTATGCTACGAAGTCCCGTTTGATTGATGAGATTGATACCCTTGACCCAGATGATAAGCACTACATCAAGCGTAAAGCAGACCTTGATGATCGCCTTTATAAAATGTATGATAAGATAGAGGATACGGAGAATCTGTTGATTGAAGCCAGAGCAAAGAAAATGGCAATAGAAGCAGAAAAACTCACTGCTGACAATATCTACAAAGTGCTGATTTATTTTGAAAAGCTGTACGCTGTCATGGACGAGCAGGAGAAGCGACAGATTATGGAATCGCTGATTTCTGAAATCCATATCTATGAGGAACGACAGCCAAACGGTCAGTGGCTCAAATCCATCAAATTCAAGCTTCCGATTATTGAGGAAGATATGGAAATGAGTTTGGACAGTGATACACATGTCGAAGCGATAGTTTCGCTACAAAGAGAAATCTAGTGAAAATCCTCCGTTTTACGTTATTTTCTCGTCACGTTGTGTTCGATGGCGAGGGCGATAAACTCCGCAACAAACGCATTGAAAATCACATTACTGTTTCGGTGGTAATTGATATGGAGTGCGGAAACACAAAGAATTGAATATCTAACAATCGGCATAGCCGCAGACTTTCACAAAAAGCCTGCGGCTTTTTCTTTGCCCAAAAACAGAAAGGAGGCATCCGTGAAATGGCAGTTTTTCGGGTAGAAAAGAACAGCGGCTACACGGTCATGTCAAACCACCACCTGCGGAACCGGGCCTTGTCCCTGAAAGCCAAAGGTCTTTTATCCCAAATGCTCTCCCTGCCGGAAGATTGGGACTACACCCTGCAAGGGCTGGCCCGTATCAACCGGGAAAGCATCGATGCGATACGGCAGGCTATCCGGGAACTGGAACAGGCAGGCTACATCCAGCGTTCCAGAGAACGGGACGAGAAAGGACGGCTGCGCGGTGCAGACTATGTGATTTTCGAGCTGCCGCAGCCTGTTCCTGCATCGGTTTCACCTACATTGGAAAATCCAACGTTGGAGAATCCCACGCAGGAAAACCCTACGTTGGAAAATCCAATGCAATTAAATAAAGATAAACTAATTACAGAAAAACAAAAGAAAGAGGGATTAAATACCGATTCCATTCCTATCCATTCCCCAAACCCCTTGCCTTTGGACGAGGACGAGGCAGCGGCACCGCCGCCGGAACGGACGGGAAGCCGAAAGGAAACGGCCTATCAAATCTACCGGGACCTGATTTTGGAGAACATCGAGTATGACACCCTCACCCAGAATCCCCGGATAGACCGGGAACAGCTGGACGAGATCGTGGACATCCTGCTGGAAACGGTCTGCACTTCCCGCAAGTCCATCCGGGTGGCCGGGGACGATTACCCGGCAGAGTTGGTCAAGGCGAAATTCTTGAAGCTGGACAGCCATCACATCGAGTTCGTCATGGACTGCCTGCGGGATAACACCACCAAAGTCCGCAACATCAAGCAATACCTGCGGGCCATGCTGTTTAACGCCCCCAGCACCATCAACAGCTACTATGCGTCCCTTGTGGCGCACGACATGGCACAGCCCGATTGGGGCCGCCCGCCCAACAACTGACCGAAAGGAGCGTCCACCCATGAGAACCCTTTACCTGCGGCGGCTGGTGGTTCCACCCTAGCTGCTGTTTTTCCGACTACCTGCCAAGGAGGGATGCTGAATGCAGGAAGAAGTCACCCAGAAAACTATTGCCCTGTCCATGAAAACGGGCAAGCTCACCGCCCAAGCGTTGCAAGCTGCCCTGAAAAAATATTTGCAGCACCGGGCCAAGGGGCCAAAGCTGCACCACGGCAAGCAAAGCCTGAAACAGCTGAAAGCCCATGGTGCGGCCCTGACCAACATTGAAGTCACGGAGGCGAACATCGGGGCGTTCAAGCCCTGCGCCAAGAAGTACGGCGTGGACTTTACCTTGCGCAAGGACAAGACCACCCAGCCGCCCCACTACATCGTGATCTTCAAGGCCAAGGATGCGGACAATTTGGAACAGGCGTTCCGGGAGTTCACGGCCAAAACGCTCACTAAGGAGCAGCGGCCCTCCATCCGCAAGGTGCTGACCGCAGCCAAGCAGAAAGCGGCCCAGCAGCCGAAACGCGCCAAAGAAAAAATCAAGCAAAGGGGGCTGGAACGATGAAGCCTGAATGGAAAAAGCTGCTGGTGCTGAATCTACCGTATCTGCTGTTCGTGTACCTGTTCGCCAAATGCGGGCAGGCGTACCGTCTGGCTGCGGGCGCGGATGCTTCGGCTAAGCTGCTGCACCTAACGAGCGGCATCTCCGCCGCCTTTGCAAGCCCGCTGCCCAGCCTGCACCCGTTTGACCTGTGTGTGGGCGTTGTTGGGGCGGTGGCTGTCCGTCTCATTGTGTACAGCAAGGGCAAGAACACCAAGAAGTACCGCAAGGGTGAAGAATACGGCTCTGCCCGGTGGGGCACCGCCAAGGATATTGAGCCGTTCATGGCTCCCAAGTTTGCCGACAACATTATCCTGACCAAAACGGAACGGCTGATGATGTCCAACCGCCCACCGGACCCCAAAAACGCCCGGAACAAAAATGTGCTGGTGGTGGGCGGCTCCGGCAGCGGCAAGACCCGGTTTTGGCTCAAGCCCAACCTTTTACAATGTCACAGTTCCTATGTGGTTACTGACCCGAAAGGCTATAATGAATAAGGATAAAGCAAAGATGCGTTTACAAGAGAGTAAAAATATCGTATCTTTGTTACATATCAAGCAACCCCACTAAAAACAAAGAAGGTGAAACTATGGCAAAATCCAACCAAGGAAAAATCACGGCATTGTACGAAAGACTTTCCAGAGATGACGAATTACAGGGTGAATCCAACAGCATCCTGAACCAGAAAAAGTATCTGGAAGACTACGCTCGCAAAAGTGGTTTCAACAATATCAAACATTTTACGGATGATGGATACAGCGGAACAAACTTCAACCGCCCCGGCTTTCAGTCCATGATTGCCGAAATCGAAGCCGGGCATATTGCAACGGTCATTGTAAAAGACATGAGCCGTTTTGGACGGAACTATCTGGAAGTTGGATTTTACACCGAAATTCAGTTTCCCTCAAAAGGTGTTCGGTTCATTGCCATCAATAATAATGTAGACAGTGCCAATCCAACAGACAACGACTTCACGCCCTTTCTGAACATTATGAACGAGTGGTACGCCAAAGACACCAGCAACAAAATTCGTGCGGTGTTCAAATCCCGGATGCAGGACGGAAAACGATGCAGCGGCAGTATCCCATATGGGTACAAACGGATTCCCGGTGATAAGCAGACTCTCTATGTGGACGAAGAAGCCGCTGCCGTTGTTTATAAGATTTTTGAGATGGCCGCAAACGGTTCCAGTATGGCTAAAATTGCGCAGACGCTTTCCGATGAAAAGGTTTTGATTCCATCGGCGTATGAAGAACAACATGGTTCAAAAGCTGCACAATTCCATTCGTATCACGATCCGTATCGCTGGAACACTACCACCATCACTTATATTCTTGACCGTCAAGAGTATCTTGGGCATACGGTGCTGCGCAAAAGTATTCGTGAAAACTTCAAACTGAAAAAACGCCGTGCAGCCACGCCAGAAGAACAAATGATTTTCAGGGACACCCATGAAGCTATCATTGACCAAGAAACATGGGATAAGGCACAACGCCTTCGGAAACGTTGCCCGAAAAGACTGCCGGATGGGACATATACACATCGGCTGTCGGGTATGGTTTTCTGTGCTGACTGCGGTTCCCGGATGAGCTTTTCCAGTCCTGAAGCAAAACACCGGGATTCTGGGGTGGTATATGATTCGGATTCCTCGTGGCAATGCAGCAAGTACCGCAATATGTACACTTCCTGCACGTCCCATTTTATAAAAACCTCGACGATTGAAGCCGCCATTCTGGAGGCAATAAAAGCAATGGCGCAAAAAGTTCTTGAGGATGAAGCGGAATTTGCAGAACAGCTTCGGGCATTATGGGAAAGCCAGAATAACCAATCTTCCAATGAGTTCAAAAAAGAACTACTCGCTGTGCAAAAGAGAATGGATGAGCTTGATACGTTGATTCGCAGCCTATATGAAAGCAGCGTTATGGGAAAAATTCCGGAGCGTCAATTTCAACGACTGATGGCACAGTACGATGAAGAACAAACAGGCTGTGAAACCCGTATGGCAGAACTGAAAAAAGAACTGGATAATACGGAAACGACCAAAGTTGATTTGAAACGCTTTATCAAACTGATTCGGAAATATAAAGATTGCGAAGTTCTGACCGATGATATGCTGTACGAGCTGGTAGAAAAGTGGTTATCCATTCCGCATCCGGCGGACGGACGATCTGCCGTCAACAGAAAATCGACATTTATTTCAACTTCATTGGCGATACTTTTCCCAGCCAAATCGAGATCAACCACGATGATGTGAAAAAGATTACAGAGCAGCAGATAGCCAAGCGTAAAAAGTACCAAAAAACATCTGGAGAAAACCGCAAGAAAAAACGAGCGGCTTTGAGAGAAGCTGCTAAAACTGACCCGCAGGCAGCAGCCGAATACGAAGCACTCTTGCAGAAAAACCGGGAACGCTGCCGCCAATATGCCCAAAAGAAAAAGCTGGCTCAACAAGAGCTTGTCGATAAAACCGCACTTCAATTTGAACCAACCGATGAACTGAAAGGAGAATCCGCATGATCGAACTTGAAAAATCCACCCATGACAACGCCAACGGTCTGGACTACACCCTTGTCAACGACCACTATCTGCCGAACCTGACCGTGGCAGCTCCGGCAGAGCAGCATCCCACCGGGCGGTGGGGCCGCTTACATAAGAAATATCTGGAAGAACACCATCCCGTCCGGTACAATCAACTGCTCCTGTCCGGTGAGCTGGGCAGCTACCTTGCCAGTCTGGACAAACAGGCAGACGAGCAGCTTTCCCTTATTATCAGGCAGATGCAGGATGCAGAGGGTGTGACCGAAGCCCTGAAAGCTGAAAATCAATTGGAATGGGTGCGCCAGATGAACAGCATCCGCAGCCGTGCTGAGGAAATCATCAAGACCGAGCTGATTTTTGTCTAATACAATATCGCATCTCCGACCGCCCTGCACGACTGCAAGGCGGTCTTTTCGTTACATCCGGTCTGCACACAGCAGGCCCTTTTCGTCCGTTCCGAGATGGAGTGCTATGCCGGGATGCAGAAGCTGGCGCAGGACATTGAGAGCGATGAGGACTGGGAGCCTACGATTTTTGAGGAGGACAAAGATGACGAACTCGTTGACGATGTTTAAGCTGGAAACCATGATCTATGCCAGCGAGGACGGAACAAGCAGAGTGTTTACGCTGAATCCTGACTTGCAGAAACAGCTTACCGACCTTGCTATGCAGCACCCGGAGGTGTGCCACCGCAAGGCAAAGGGCGAAGCTGGCGGGGTAACGTATCAGGTCAGGGGTGCCGTACTGGCTATCCAGCCCGTACGGGGCTCCTGAAAGCGATAACCGATCTGCTATGGTAAAATAATCTCCAATCGGCTACCGTATCCCTGCAAGTCATCATTGGTTTG
>ENA-OPRS01000703-OPRS01000703.1-human-gut-metagenome-genome-assembly--contig:-NODE-703-length-18813-cov-3.993496_pt1 | contig 18813 bp, 14 predicted proteins | sample MGYA00241795_ERZ501881 | MGnify/ENA primary metagenome ERZ501881 (study PRJEB25962, sample SAMEA2042440) | human gut metagenome | biome: human gut; feature: human-associated habitat; material: faeces... | reverse complement strand
TGGTGCTTCGCCTAAGCCCTTGTTTGCTTCCCCAACTTTCCGTGAAGCCCCCCTTATTCCGCATTCCTCATTCCGAATTTCGGATTTTCCTCCAGCCGTGCCCTTGCCACTTTCCACGCCGCCTTCATTGCCGTGGGAATCGTCAGCGCGTTCATCTCATTCAGCGTAACAAACCGATACCCCTTCGGCGCATCCGGATCGGGCGCGTCCATCTGATACAGCTTCATCCGCCAGATTTGGTGCGTGAAAACGTGCTTCGCGTCCCCCGCGGGGCGGACATTCCGCAGATTCATGTGCATCTGCGCGCCGAAATCTGAGGGATTGTCCGTATGCCCCGGCAGCATCGGGAACACCCACAAGCCGTGCAGCATCGTCTCCGTGCGCTGGCGCATCAGAACTTTCTCGCCGGAAAAAATCAGCAGCACGTCCCAATCGAATGGCTTCGGCGGATTCTTCTGCGGCAGCACGGGCAAATCCTCCGCGTCGTCCGCGTCGGACGCGTCGCAGTGCGCCCGGGCAGATATCGCAGTTCGGCGTGCCGGGGACGCACACTGCCGACCCCAAGTCCATCAGCGCCTGATTGAAATCGCCCGGACGCGCCGCCGGCACAAGCGAATCCACCTTTTCCTCCAGTTCGCGCCGAACGGACGGAATGCCCACGTTCTCGCGGATGCCCATCACCCGGCTGGCGACGCGGATGACGTTGCCGTCCACCGCCGGAACGCGCTGATCAAACGCGATGCTCGCAATCGCCCCGGCAGTGTATGCCCCGATGCCCTTCAATTGCCGCAATTGCGCCACCTCGCGCGGCATTTCGCCCCCAAAGTCGCGCACCACCTGCCGCGCCGCCTGATGCAGATTCCGCGCGCGCGAATAGTACCCCAGCCCCTCCCAGAGCTTGAGCACATCCGCCTCGTCCGCCGCCGCCAGCGCCGCCACATCCGGGAAGCGCGACAGAAAGCGCTCGTAGTACCCGCGCACCGTCTCCACGCGCGTCTGCTGCAGCATCGTCTCGCTCACCCATGTGCGGTACGGGTCGTGGATGCCGCGCCAAGGCAGCGTCCGCGCGTTCTGGTCGTACCAAGCAAGCAGCAGCGCCGAAATCGTCTCACGCATTCGATAAAATCCCCCTCTTTATCGTCCTATTGTACCACAGAAGGAGACTTTTGCCCACCCCACGGCTGATTTTTCCCGATTTGCAGAAATTTTTTTGCGTTTAGAACGTTTGTTCGCTTGCATTCGTTCGCGTTTTGGTACATAATACTCCATGTTGATTAGCACTCATGCAAAGTGAGTGCTAACAGCCTGAAGAGAAGCAAGGAGGAAATGACACTATGACCGTGAAGCCTTTGGGTGACCGCGTTGTCATCAAGAATGTTGAAGCCGAGGAAACCACCAAGTCTGGTCTGATTCTGACCAGCGCCGCGAAGGAGAAGCCGCAGATGGCGGTTGTTCTCGCTGTCGGCCCCGGCGGCAATGTGGATGGCAAGGAAATCAAGATGCAGGTGACGGAAGGTCAGAAGGTTATTTACAGCAAGTACGCCGGCACGGAAGTCAAAATCGACGGCGAAGAGCTGATTATTGTGCGCCAGAGCGACATTCTGGCTGTGGTGGAGTAATAAGCTGACTCCGCAATTTATTGAAAGGAAGTAAGTTTTATGGCTAAGCAGATTCAGTATGGCGAACAGGCTCGCCGGAGCCTTGAAAAGGGCGTGAATGCGCTGGCGGATACCGTCAAAATCACCCTCGGCCCGAAGGGTCGCAACGTGGTGCTGGACAAGAAGTACGGCGCGCCGCTCATCACCAACGACGGTGTGACCATCGCCAAGGAAATTGAGCTGGAAGACCCCTTTGAAAACATGGGCGCGCAGCTGGTGAAGGAAGTCTCCACCAAGACCAACGATGTGGCCGGCGACGGCACGGAACTGCCGGCCCCGACACCGTAACCGCCCGTTTCCGCAGCATAGTCGCACCCCCAGACGCAGTTGTCGAAATGCTCGGCGAAGAGCAGGTCTTCGCCGGGAGCGTAATTCAGCGGCGCAAGGGTCTTCACCCCGCCCGCCGCGACGGCGCACGGACCGGGAATGTCCCAGGTCGCCGAGCGGTGGGCGCAGTCGGTGACGCGGACGGAGAGGCCCGACGCGTAATCGCCTGCGGGAACCGCCACGCAGAACTCCGTTCCGGAGGCCGCGGGCCGAACCCCGCCGCCCGTCCCGGCACAGTCGAGCACCACCCACGGCAGGTTCCCGAAATTGCCGTTCCGGACAATCTCCGGCGTCGCCGGATCGAACGGAAACAGGCCTGAAACGGCCCCTCCGGAGCGATCCTCGACGCGAACCGAAGCGATGTGCGCATCGCCCGCGAGCGGAATCCGCACGACGCCGCACAGCGGCGAGAGCGTCACGTCGGCCGCATCGCCCGTGGTCCGGACCGTGCCGTACATCGGGCATGCGGCGGCCTGCAGGCTGCCGCCCGAAACCGGAAACTGCGCGGGAGGCAGCACGAAGGCCCGCTTCGCGCGGCTGTAAGCATCGGCCGGGAAATGAACTGTATAAAGACCGTCCGCAGAGACATCGGCCCCCACGACCGGCACGCCGTCGGCGTCGAAGCCCACCGTGCGGGCCACGCCGTTGACCAATGCACGCGGCTCCCCGGACCAGTCCCAACGCATTCCGGACTCCCCGGCAGCCACCTTCAGCCGCAGGATCACCCCGCCGCCCGCAGGCGGACGGGGTTTGTCCCCGTCGTCCGCACCGTCCCCGCCGCAGCCCCCGAGGAGCAGCGGAAGGACGAGCAGGACACATACCGTATGACGGATCGCAAGCATGACGCTACCGGTAACGCAGGGTGATGACGCCCCACCGCAATTGGTTGTCGTAGGTCGTGGCGGCGCTGATCTCGGCGGTTTCCGTGTCGCCGTTCCAGACGAGCGGCAGCACGGTCATCACCTTGTCGTAGGGGCGTATGCGGACCATCACCCGCTCCCGGCCGAAGACCTCCGCGGGGAGGCGGAAGAGATGGTCGGTCAGTCCGATACCCGCCGAGGAACAGGTGTTGTAGCGGTTTCCGGCCAGCGAAGCGTCCCACCACGGCAGCGAACGCAGGTGCACGTAGTCGACGCCCGTGGCGGCGCTCGGGCAGAGCGTATAGCTCTGTCCCCCGTCGACGGAATACTCCACGCACCAGTGCGCCGGATAGGTTTTCGAGGTGGTGGCCGAAATGGTCCCCGCGGCGAACGAGAAGCCGAGGAGCATGTGCGAGCCGTTGAGCGAGGCGGTCGAAAACTCCATGCGCAGGCCGTTGTAACCCACCACTTCGTTCCCTTCCCAGCGATACCAGCCCTTCACGCCGGCCTTGACGAAATAAGCTTTGCAGGTGAGCGACGTTCCGAGCGAACCGACCTCCGGATTGTTGTAATTGCCCGTTCCTGCAATGGGCCAGGCTTCGGCAGCAGTGGTTTCGACGTGGTTTTCGCAGAACAGTTCGGCATTCGGCACGGTCTTGCCCGACGAGATGTCGTCCGACGGCGTGATCGACTCCAGCCGGTTATAGGCATACCGGCTGTTGAACTTGGCATAGGTCCCGAACGAGTATTTGTGAGGGTTGCCGTCCCATTCGGCAAACTCCGTATAGGCCGACTCCCCGGCCCATTCCATGCCGAAGCCCGACTCGTCGAGCACGCGGATCTGGTAGCGCCCCACGTTGCCGTAGCGCGGCAATTCGTTGTGCACCACGATGCCGTGGGTCGTGCCCGTCCCCTGCGGGACGCCCTGACCCGAACGCCGCCAGAGGCAGAGCATGTTGACCGGTGCGTAGATCGAATTTCCCGCGTCGTCCATCAGCAGCGACGCCCAGCCGTCCATGCGGTTGTTGTTGCCCGTCTGCGAGGCGTTGACATCGGACGAAAGGCTGTAATTTTCGTAAACGTTGGCATAGCTGCCCTCCTTGAACAGGAATTCGGTGTTTTCGAGCGAGACGAAGGTGTAGACGTCGTCGTCGGTCAGTTCCGAAATCCGGCGCTGCTTGACGGGAATCGCCTCTCCGGCAGCGCTTTCGACCATGTTTTCGCCGACCAGGCTGCTGATCGTGTAGCGCTCGGGATTCTCCTCGCGCGTGAGGACCGTGCCGCTGAGCGAGAGCGAGAGGCGCGTGCCGCGCGCCAGCACGTTGTCCTCCGGCGTGTCGAAGCGCAGGCGGAAGCCGTAGCGGCCGTCGGGGCTTTCGAGGTAGGCCGTGCAGTCGTTGACCGTCACGTCGACCTTGTCGTACGAAACGCTGGGGTTGGCCTCCATGTTCTTGCTGTGGAAGTCGCTGACGACGATGCCTTCGATCAGAATATCCTCGTCGACGGCCGTGCCTTCGGCCGTCGCCAGCGCCCGCACGTCGGCGAACGACACCTCGCGGCCGAACTCGTCGTCCTTGTCGGCCTGCGTGATGTAGAGGTTGGCCGAGAAGGTCTCCTCCCAGCCGTCGACGTAGCTCAGGTTGACGACCGCCTTGCAGACGTCGTCGCCCGGGTTGGGTTTCGTGTCGACGACCAGCATGCCCTGCTCGGGCTGCACGCTGCGAATCCAGTCTCTGGTCGGACCGACGTAGGCAGTCGCGACAGCGAAGTCCCCGAGCGGGATGTTGGTGTCGATCTCGAACTGGGTGAAGGTCTCGACGCTGCCGCGGATCGCCTTGTAGGGAGCCGGACATTCGAGCGACGGAACCACGCCGTACTGCTTGATGCAGACCGTGTCGGCCCGTGTGCCGCCGTCGAGCACGAAGCGCAGCTTGGCCATGCGGCGGAACGAATCGTTCTCCGTAAAGGTGACCGAAACCATCCGGTCGCCGTCGAATTCCGACCGGTCGACCGAAGCCCAGCCTCCGATGTCGTTGAGCGCCTCGACCCGGACCCGGCCGTTGGAATAAAGCTGTATCTGGGCGGTTCCGCCCGACGCCGGAACGAAAAGTTCGTGCTCGGCGGCCGTGAGTTCGCGCACGCGGATGGTTTCGGCGTCATCGACCGAGCAGCCGACGGCCGCCAGGGCCGCCAGGCCGCACACCGCGCCGTAGCGTAATATCTTGCAGGATTTCATGTTCAGGTTCTGTTTTGGGGTTATTTGTAATCGACCGTGATCGTGCCGAAGCGGATGACGGTGGTTTGTTTGCTGTTTTTACGGACCACCGAGGTCGGGATCAGCACGTCGGCGGAGGGATTGCCGCGAATCTGCGACAACAGGCCCGAGGCGGGCGAGAGGCGCACGACGACCTCTTCACGGCCGAAGGCCTCGGCGGGCAGACGGAAAATGCGCTGCTGGAGACCCATGCCGCAGTCGTAGGGCGTGCGCAGGCGGTCGGCATGGCCCGAGCCGTCGATCACCTTGTCCCACCAGGGCAGCGAACGCAGCACGAAGGTCTCACGGCCCGTGGCGGCGTCACGAAGGGGCTGGAACTCGCCGCCGTCGACCGCATATTCGGCCTTCCACTCCAGCGGGAAATTCCACGAGAAGTTGCCGTCCTGGTTGCCTGCGCCCCACTCGAAGGCGAGTTGCAGGGCCGTGCCGCGGGCTTTTTTGGTCGAGAAGGCGATGTAGAAGGCGTTCGAACCGACCATGCGCCCCATGTTGTCCCACTTGTACCAGTCGGGCACGGGAGCCTTGAAAACCACCGCACCGTTGCCGACCCATCCCTTGTTCTGCGTCCCGAGGGCGTTGTAGTCGCCGTCGACGTGCACGAAAGCGCCGCAGTCGGTCCAAAGATAACCGCGCGAACTTCCGGCGTCGTTGAGCACCCGGTCACCCTTCCGGCCCTCGGTTCCGAGGTTTTGGTAGCCGAGCAGTTCGAATTCGAGCGACGCGCCAGCCGAACCGTCGAGCAGCCACCCCGTGAGACGTTTCCACGGGGAGTTGCGCTTGCGGCTGACGCCGATGCCGCCCTCGTCGAGCGGGCGGATCGAGTAGCGCCCCATGTCGCCGCCGTAACGGCGCATCGGCGTATGGACCACCACGCCCGAGAGCGGCCCCATGCCCTGCGGCAGGGGTTTGCCGGCGCGGCGCCATGCACAAAGGGTGTTGACCAGCATGTAGATCGCACCGCCTTCCGAGTCGCGGACGAGCGACGCCCAGCCGTCCATACGGTTGTTGATGTCGTATTTGTAGTGGTGGAGTTCACCGCAGGATTGGGCGTAAGGCTCCCAGATGTTGGTGTAGGAACCCTCCTTGAAGACGAACTCCGCATCGCGCAGCGTCACGAAGGTATAGAGGTCGTCGTCGGTGAGCGTCGCGACGCTCCGCTCCTTCACGGGAAGATCCGCGGCCGTGCCGGGCGCGACCGAGAGGACGTTGAGCGCCTGCACGCCCGTCAGCGTCATGCAGTCGGGCGCGGCCGTGCGCGTGAGACGGCAGCCGTTGAGATCGAGGCGCACGCGGTCGTAACGGGCGAGCCGGTTTTCACTCGCCTCGTCGAAACGCAGGCGGATGCCGCAGCTGCCGTCGGCGGCCTCGACATAGACCGTGCGGTCGTTCTCCTCCAGATCGACCGAATAGTAGTTCAGGTTGGGATTCAGCTCCATGTTGGGGCTGCGGTAATCGCTGACGACGATGCCTTCGACCACCGTCGGGGCGGTCAGCAAGACCGACTTTCCGGGTTCGCACAGCCCGCGGAGCTGTCCGAACGGCCCGGCGGCCGCAGCCTGCCCCCAAAGGGGAAGGGCCGCGGCGGCGAGCAGGTATTTCAGCAGGTGTTTCATGGTTCGGCACTATTTGTATTGGATCGAAAGGTCCTCGACATAGACGCCGTTGGCGATGTCGAACGGATAGGTCCGCGCTATGCGCAGGTTGCGGTGCGTCTGGCCCAGAGCATAGCCGTCGATGCCGGGATTCCACGTCGCGATGACGTCGGACGAAGGGCTGATGCGCACCCGCACCTTCGCCTTGCCGAGCACCTCGGCGGGCAGCACGAAGCGGTAGGGCACCAGACCGAAACCGAAGTCGGACTGGGTGTAGACGCCCGACCGGTTGGCCGTGTCAAAGACCGACGTGCGCGTCGAGCTGTTGTTGATGCACCACGGCAGCGAACGCATCTCGAAACCGCGCTCCCCGGTGGCGGCGTTGACGGCTTCGGTGTAGTCGCTCCACGTCGCCCCGTCGGCCGAGGTGGCGTACTCCACCTTCCAGTAAACGGGGTATGAGCTGGCGTTGGTCCACGAGCAGGCGGCTTCGTTGGTGCTGTGCTTGCCCGCGGCGGTCGAGAAGCTGACCGCAGCGGCCGAGCCGCCGACGCCCGCCGTCGAGAACTCCATCACGATGCCGTTGGTCTTACCGGTCCATGTATCGCCGTTCCACTCGTACCAGCCGGCAACGTTGCCGAGGAAACCCAGCATCGTGTATTTCGACATGCCCATCGTCGTGCCGTCGCCCGGCACGTAGTTCGAGACGTTCAGTCCGCGGTAGCCGTGAACGATGGCGATGGGGTACGAACGGTCGGCGGTAACCGTCTGATTGAGCATGCGGTTCTCGCTGTAAAGCCGCGCCCCGCCGCCCGTGTTGTCGGTCGTGGCGTGCATCCGGTTCTGGACGAGCTGCGTGGCCGAATTGGCCGCCGAGCCGACCGTGTAGGTTCCGTTGTCGTTCCACTTGTAGGCGCCGACCGAAATCACGGCCTTGTCCAGCCGCCACTCGACGAGCGTCGCATAGGCCGACGCCGCGGCGCGCGGGATGTCGATGTCCGCCTCGTCGAAGGGCCGGATCGAATAACGGCCCACGTTGCCGCCCCAGCGTTCCATCGGCGTGTGGACCACGATGCCGCTGACCGTGCCGACGCCCTGCGGCACGCTCCGTCCCGTGCGGCGCCAGCCGCAGTTCATGTTCACGAGCATGTAGATCGCGTCGTTGTCCCCGTCGTAGAGCAGATTGGCCGCGCCGTCCTTGGCCTTCTGGGCCTGCGTGCCGCCGGCGAACGAGAGGTTCGCATTGCAGGGATTGCCGATGGCGTCGTACTCGCGGACATTGGTATAGGCGCCCTCCTTGACGGAGAACTCCAGCCCCGAAAGCGCGCAGTAGGTGTAGATGTCGTCGTCGGTGAGCGTCGCGATGGTCCGCGCCTTGGGCTCCAAGGCGGAGGCTTCAGCCGCCTTTTCGATGTTCCCGGCCTTCAGGCCGCGCAGCGTGTAGCGCATCGGGTCGCTTTCGCGCGAAAGGGTCACGCCGTCGAGCAGAATCTTCACCTGCTCCCCGCGCAGGCAGACGTTGTCGGCCGGGGCGGCGAACTTCAGGCGGAAGCCGTAGCGGCCGTCCAGGCTCTGCACGTAGTTCGTACAGTCGTTCTCGTCGGTGGTGATGCTGTTGGGACCCGTATTGAGGTTCTGATCCATGTTCGGGTTCCCGGCGTCGCCGATGACGCGGCACAGCAGGTAGTCGATATGGTCCTCGTCGCTGGCGTAGGATTTGTCCTCGGCCGTGAAGAGCGCCCGCAGATCGGCGGACGACACTTCGCGCGGCTGGGCCGTCACCCGCTGCGTGATGTTCGAAGAGGCTGAAACCACACCGCCCGCAAGGTCGGCGCAGGAGACCGTGATCGTCGCATAACGCTTCTCCACGCCCTCGTTCGCCGTAATCGCGTAGGTCAGCTCCCCGGCGCCGAGTTCGACATCGGAGATAAAGTCCGCGACAGCCGGATCGGCGTACGTGACTTCGACCTTCATCTCCGCAAGCAGCGCCCCGAGATTGGTCGAGAAGGCCACGGCGCGCCGGCCGCCCTCGATGGGAGCCACGTCGTCGGCGAGCGTGATGCGGGCCTCGTCGGCGCTCTGCGTCACGGTGAACGAGTCGCCGAAAACATTGCCGTCGGCATCCGTCACCGAGAAGCCGACCGTCGCCGTGCGGGGTTCTCCCGTGGCGTTGGCAGCCGTGGCGAAGGTGATCAGCCCCCGGCGGGCCAGCGGAATTTCGGTCTCGCCCGCCTCCTCGTCGTCGGCATGGTAGACGACATCGGAAATCCACGCGTCGCCCTCCGCGGCATAGGTCACCGCGGGCACGACATCGCGGAGAAGCTCGTCGGGCAGGTTGGTTTCGAAAGCCGCCGTGCCCTTGTAGGCGCCGTTGGCGAAGGCGAGGTCCTTCGAAAGGAAGATCAGTTCGGGGGCGGTGATTCCCGCCTTCTGAACCACGGTGACGGTCTTTTCAAGCCCCGAGCCGCGCAGCACGACCCCGACCGAACGGGTCAGTCCGGGGTTGTCGGCGTAATTGAGGCGGATGGTCGTAATGCCGCTGCCGGCCGTGCGGTCGAGCGTCGCCCACGCCGACTCGGCGGTGAGTTGAGCGGTCCACGCCCCCGAGCAGTAGACCGTGACGGGGAGTTTGCCGGCCTCGGCCGTGACCGAATACCGGTCCGTATTGACGGCCAGGTCGTAACGCTCCTCGAAGGTGTCGGCGCACGCGACCGCGAAGAGTCCCGCGAGCGCCAGTATCAGGTTGTTGATTCGTTTCATCGGTTCTGGTTTTTATAATCCGTCGGCAAGGTATTCGTCGTTGGTCAGCACGTAGCCCGAAAGGGCGCACTGCGCGTCGGGAATGGGATAGTAGCGGTGGCAGGGGCGCATCTTGCCCTTGAGCGTCGCGTTGTTGGTATAGGCGTAGGTCTGGTCGTACCAGATGCCCCAGCGCACGAGGTCGAACTTGCGCTGGAACTCGCCGCCCAGCTCCCGGGCGCGCTCGCAGCGGACAGCCAGCGTGAGGTCCTCGAAGCCCGTGAAGTTGGTGACGGGATCGACGCCCGCACGCTGGCGGACCATGTTCAGGTAACGCATCGTCTCCTCGGCGTTCTCCAGGTTGCAGTAACATTCGGCCATCATCAGAATGGCGTCGGCATAGCGGAAAATGCGGTAGTTGTTCGAATCGTAGTTCTGCTCGATGTCCGGACACCAGAATTTCGGACCGGGCCAGGGCACTCCGTAGTTGTGCGTGATCTTGAAGGTCTCGCCCGCCTCCAGGTCGCCCAGGCCGAGGAAGTACTGCACGCGGCGGTCGATCTTCTGCCCGCGGATCTCCCCGGCGGCCAGCGCCTCGCGGTCGATCTTCACCGTATAGCGGTTCAGCGTCGCGTCGTAGGTGTCGTAGGTCAGGGGCAGGGGGTTGAACAGCGCGTCGACGTAGGCCGCATTCTCGGTCTGCGTATTGCCCGTCGCGGGGCGGAAGATCGCATAGCGGTTGTTGGCCCGCAGCGACGACCAGCCGGGCATCGACGTGCCGTAACCCTTCAGGGGTACGCCGTCGAAGACCCCGTCGCCGTTGTGCGTGGGCATCATGATCGCCGCCACGTTGCCGTTGTACTGCGTGCCGGTGAGCGACCAGGCGTGCTGGATCTCGAAGATGGACTCCGCAGGGTTCTTGTAGCGCCACTGGGTCTCGGCCAGCGGATAGTTGCCTTCGTTGAAGTCGCCGTAAAGCTCCTCAAGGGCTTGCAGGGGGACCAGCGCCCCGTTCCAGTCCTCGTTCCACATGGCGAACTTGGCCATCAGCATCAGCGCCAGCGCATAGCCCGAACGGTTGTCGACGGCCTCCGAGGCGCGGCACTTGCGCCCGTTCTCGGCGGTGAACCACGGCAGTGCGTTCCGCTCCAGGTCATCGTACAGCTCCTGGCGGATTTCATGGGCCGGGGTTCGGGGCAGGCGGCGGATTTCGGCCAGCCGCTGGTCGGTGTCGACCATCGTGGTGTAGAACGGCACGTCGCCGAACATGCAGGTCAGCACATAGTAGTAAAACGCGCGCATCACGCGGGCTTCGGCCGCCAGAGGCATCTTCACCCCGTCGGCCAGGTCGGCGGACGAGATGCACTCGACGCACTCGTTGCAGTACATGACGCCTTTGTAACCCTGCGTCCAGACGTTCTTGCCGTATTGCGGCTTGGCGGGAGTCACGTCGAGGCAGGCGTCGACGGTCGTCGAGGAGGAGTACCAGATGTCGGTGCAGGCCTCGGTGACCAGCATGAAGTTGGCCGTATAGATCGCATTCGCAGGCATGTAACACGAATTGAGCGCCGCAATGCACTGCGACTCGTTCTTGTAGAACGATTTGCGGTTGACGAACGAGGTCGGCTCCTCCGTCAGCGAACAGGAGGCGAACAGTCCCGCCGCGAGGAGCGTCAGTATGAATTGATTGAAGTTTTTCATCTTCTTCGGAAATTGTCGGGTGGATTTAATAACGCAGCTGGATGCTGAACACGAACATCCGCGAACGGGGATAGGCGCCCATGTCGACGCGGCGCAGGGTCGAACTGGTCCCCTCGCTCGAAACGTCGGGGTCGAAACCGTTGTACTTGGTCCAGAGCCAGAGGTTCTCGCCCGTGACGGCCAGCGTGATGTCGCGCAGCAGGCGGGTTTTCTTCCGCAAGTCGAACGTATAGGAGACCGTGGCGTTCTTCAGACGCAGGTACGAGGCATCGTGCACCTGCAACGAACTGGGAACCAGTCGGTCGTCGGTTCCCGCACGGGGCAGGTCGGAATCCGGGTTGCGCACGGGATGCCACGCGTCGAGCATGTAGCGGTACTGGTTGGTGGCGTAACCGCCGGCCATCGCAAGCTCGGAGTAGTTGTAGATCTTGCCGCCCAGCGAATAGGAGAAGTAGAATCCGATGCGCAGACCGCCGATGTTGAAGGTGTTCTGCAAACCGCCGTAAAGCACGGGGTCGGAGTTGCCCAGATAGATCAGGTCCTCCTCCGACAGAATGCCGTCTCGGTTCTGATCGACGTACTTGGGATACCCCAGCATCAGCTGGGCGTCGCTGCCCGTCGACGAGGATATATAACTCTTGGTAAAGCGATTGCGCTCGAACTGGTCGGTCGTCTTCCAGACCCCGGCGTACTGGAATCCCCAGAGTGCATTGAGCGGATAGCCCGTCTTGTAGCCATACATCATGTAGTTGGTATTGCCGCCGCTTTCGAGACACGAAACGTACTCTTCGTGGCCGATGTCGTCGACCATCTGCTTGTTGTGCGAAAGGGTGAAACTCGTCGTCCAGCCGAATTTCGGCTTCACGATGTTACGGCTCTCGACCGAGACCTCGACGCCGCGGTTCGACGTCTTGCCCAGGTTCGTGAAACGGCTCGTGTAACCCGTCGTATGGATCGTCTGCAAGGAAAGCAGCAGGTCGCGGGTGGTCGAATAGTAGCCGTCGACGGTGATGTTCAGGCGGCCGTCGAAGGCCGAGAAATCGAGACCCGCATTGTAGAGCGTGGTTTTCTCCCACGTCAGGTTGGGATTGGCCACACGCGAAGGGAAGAACGACGCCGACTGCGTGCCGCCGAACAGATAACCGTTGGTGGTCGTGCCGTAGGCTTCGAGCGAACGGTAGGTCGCGATGGCGTCGTTACCCGTGCGTCCGGCGCTCAGGCGCAGCGACAGTTCATCGAGCCAGCGCACCTGCTTGAGGAAATTCTCGTTCTTGGCGTTCCACTTGACGGCCGCCGAAGGGAAGAAACCCCATTTGTTGTTCTCGGCGAAGTTCGACGACCCGTCGTAACGCCCCGTGAAGGTGAAGTAGTAGCGGCTCTTGTAGTTGTAGTTCAGGCGCATGAGCACCGACTCGCGCACGACTTTGTTCGAGCTGGTCGAAGCGTTGTAGTTCTCCTTGCTGCCGATGCTGTTCATGTTGTTCCACTTCAGGTCGTCGGTGAGCAACCCTTCGGCCTTCAGCGAGAAAAAGTTGGCCGTTTCGTGCGTGGCCGAGAAGCCCGCCATCGCATCGAAATAGTGCCCCGAGGCGAATTTCTTCGAATAGGAGACCGTATTTTCCGAAGTCAGGCGGCGTGCGTCGCCCTCGTAACGGTAGGCATCGGCCCCTTCGCCCTCGGTGCGCTTCGGCAGATAGCTGGGCCAGAACTGGTAGTCGTGACGCTGGTAGACCATATAGGAGTTCTGACTCTTGATGATCAGCCCGCGCACGGGCTTGATCGTGAACTCCAGCACGTCGGTATTGGTCATGCGCTCGCTCTCGTTCTCGTTGCAGTCGATCTTGGCGCGGGGCGTATCAATGCGCACGCCGTTCTCGTAGAGGGGGTTGATGTAGTCTTTGGGACCCATCGTCGGGGCCAGGTAGACGGCGCCGTCCCAGATGTTCGCGCCGCCGATGGTCGCCCGGTTGGGATTCTCGTCGCGGAAGGTATAGCTGCCCTTGAAACCGACGGTCAGCCACTTGGCGAAGTCGTACGAAAGATTCAGACGGGCCGTGATGCGGCGGAATCCGCTGCCGTCGACGATGCCCTGCGTATCGTTGCCGCCGAGCGCCGCGAAGTAGCTCGACTTCTGACTGCGGCCGCTGACCGAAAGGTTATAGTTCTGATAGAGAGCCGTGCGGGTGATCTCGTCGATCCAGTCGGTCCCGCGCCCGTACTCCGAAGGGTCGAAGCGCGGCGGACGCTGCGGATCGCGCGAGGAGAAATAGTTCCGGTCGTTGAGGTAGCGGACGAACTCCTGCGCGTCCATCAGATCGAGGTCGCGGGCGAGTTTCGAGACGCCGAATTCAGCCTTGGCCGTGACCGACGGCTTCGAGGTGACGCCCTGCCGCGTGGTGACGATAATCACGCCGTTGGCGCCGCGCGAGCCGTAGATGGCCGTCGACGAGGCGTCCTTGAGGACCGAGATCTGCTCGATGTCGGCCGAGTTGATGTCGTTCAGGTCGCTCACGGCGTCGATCACGCCGTCGACGACGATCAGCGGTTCGTTCGACGCCGAGATCGAACGCGTGCCGCGCACGCGGATCGAAGTCGTGGCTCCCGGCGCACCCGAAGTCGACATGATGTCCACACCGGCGATGCGGCCTTGCAGAGCCTGGTCGACCGACGTGTTGGGCACGTCGCGGATGTCGGACATCTTCACGTTGGAGACCGAACCCGTCAGGTCGGATTTCTTCACCGCGCCGTAACCGATGACCACCACCTCGTTGATGGTGTTTTTGGCATCGGGGACCAGGTTGACGTCGACCTCCGTACGGTCGCCGATGACGATCTGCCGGGTGACGTAGCCCAGGTAGGAGACCGAAATCAGAGCGTCGCCGGCGCCGAGCGTCAGCGAATAGCGGCCGTTGCTGTCGGTGACCGTGCCGCGGCGTCCGTCGGGCGTGGCGACGGCGGCGCCCACCATCGGCGCTCCCGTTTCGTCCAGCACCGTGCCTGTCAGGGTCTTACCCGTCCCGGCTGCGGGGGGGGAGTCGCCGACGCCTTGTAGATCACGATCATCTTGTCCTTGATCGAATACTGGACGGTGCGGTCGAGCACCTCGCGCAGCACCTGCGACACGGGCGTGCGGTCGAACGAAGCCGTGACCGGACGTTCGAGGTTCAGCTCCCGGGTGTCGTACATGATCGACAGCCCGGTCTGGGCCTCCACCTCCTTGAGCACGTTTTTGAGAGGCGTTTTCCGGAAGTTCTTCGTGACGGGCTGCATCTGCCCCCACGCCGGGAGCGTCAGCAACACGAACAGGCACGGCAGAAACGCCCGTTTCAGATTGGAGAATTGCTTCATTTGTTTAAGGTATTGGTTGTTTTAAAGTTGTTTCGGGATGCGGCGTCACTTGGCCGAGAGACGCACCGAAGGGCCTTGCCGGTGGACCGAGACCGGAACGATCAGGTCGAGGGCCTTCAGAACGCTGTCGAGCGACTCCTGGTTGCTCAAGCGGATGGTGATGAAAGTCCCGTCGGCGCGCAGGCGGTCGTCGAGCGTGATTTCAACGCCGTAAAGGCTGCTCAGGCTCTCGCACAACTGCACGATCGTCACGTCGATGAACTCGATGCGCCCTTCGATCCAGGCCAGGTACTGCGCCGTGTTGACGTGCGTGATGGCCGTGGTCTCGGCGAAACGGTCGTAGGTGAGCGACTCGCCCGGGCGGAGCAAGGTCTCCCCGCGCGGCGCGGTGAAACCGACGGCCCCTTCGAGCAGCGTGGTGGTGATGAGCGAGTCGTCGGGATAGGCCGTCACGTCGAATTTCGTACCCTTGACCACCACCGAACAGTTTCCGACCTTCACCTCGAAACGGTGCTTTTCATCGGGCGAAACGTCGAAGTAGGCGGCCCCCGAAAGCTCGACGGAGCGGTTCGTGGCGTTGAAATTGGCCGGATAGGTCAGCGTCGACGACCCGTTGAGCCGCACCTGCGTCCCGTCGGGCAGGCAGACCGTGCTGCGGTCGCCGCTCTTCGTGGTCACGGTGTAGCGCTCCGTGGCGCGCTCCAGCAGCAGGCGGTCGTAGAGCCGCGCGCCGAAGAAGGTCGCGCACACCACCGCCACGGCAGCCGCGGCACGCCATACCGCAGCGAACCGCCCCGGACGGGCGCTCCTCGCGGACCCTTGCAGGCGGATACGCGACCGCAGGCGGCGCCAGTCGCGGTCGGTCGCGGCGTCCGATGCCGGCATCGCCTCCCATTCGAGCCGCCACGCAGCGAACTGCCTGCGGCACGCAGCGTCGGAGGTGACGAAGCGGAACAACTCGCGCTCCTCCTCGGCAGCGATCTCTCCCGCAAAATAGCGTCCGGCCAGACGCCGCATCTCTTCCTGATCGAATTTCATCTCTTCCATTTCCGTTACATATTTTAAAACAACCGAATTTGCCTTTCCCCAACCCTCCCGATCACAAAAAAATCAAAAAAAGTCGCAAAAAGAAAAAAAACGACAACAGCGGAGAGAGAAATCTCCGCTGCCGGGTCAATGATCGTCTATCCGATTTTACAGGTAATTCGCCAGCAGGCACGAAAGCACGGCCACCGAAAGTTCGAACGAACAGCTTCGCCGCAAATGCTCGCCCAGCCGGCCGACGGCACGGGCCAGGTGTTTCTCGACGGCCGTCTCGGAGATGCCCAGCCGCGCGGCGATTTCGCGGTTTTTCAGCCCTTCGAAGCGGCTCATCCGGAAAACCTCGCGGCAGCGGTCGAGCAGCGCGTCGACAGCCTTCTGCACCTCGCGCTGCAACTCCTCGTAAAGGCAGGGCTGCTCGGCATCGCTCAAAAAATCGTAGCTGTAAATCCGCTCCTCACCCCGCATGCGGGCCGTGTACTCCAGTTCGTGACGCGCCACGACACCGTTGTGTTTCAGATAATTGAGACAGGCATTGCGCACCATCGTGAACAGCAGCGAGGCCAGATCCAGTTCGCGCAGTTCACATCGCCGCTCCCACAGGCGTGCAAAACTGTCCTGCACCAGATCGCGCGCCGTTTCATGCCCGGCGACGAACCGGGCGGCATAGTTCACCAATCGGGGATAGTAACGCCGGAAGAAGCATTCGAAATCGGCCTCGTTGCCGAATCGGATGCCTTCGAACAACCGCTGGTCTGACGGCGAGGGTGTGGGCATGGCGGAATCTGGACTTTTGCCACAAAAGTAACGTTTTTTTCCACGCCGCAAAATTTTCGGCCGTGACAAAAACGTGACACGACGCGCCGGGCGCAAAAAAAGGCGCTGCCGTGCAGCGCCGCCGGTTTTCAGGCCTGACCCATCTTGGGACCCGCGTCGGGCGTGGGCTGGGGCGAGGGAATCTCGATCTTGCCCACGTTGCTTTCGTAGCGCACGATGTTCTCCTGCAACGAGCGCAGCAACCGTTTGGCATGCTCGGGCGTAAGAATGATGCGGCTCTTGACGCGCGCCTTCTGCACACCGGGCAGGACCGTCGCGAAGTCGATGATGAACTCCGAAGTGGAGTGCGATATGATCGCCAGGTTCGAATAGTGGCCCTGGGCCACGGCGTCGTCCAGTTCGAGGTCGATGCCGAATTGTTTCATCTCTGCCATTGTGGAGTACTGTTTCTGCAAATTTATTCATTTTCAACGAACGATATGCAAGCCCGGGGCCAAAGTTTTCGATATTTTATCAACATATCCGACCCGCGGGACAACCCGCCGCACCCTTTTTTTGCCTTTTCATAGGCGGATGTCGGAGCTTTTTTGTATCTTTGCTTCGCAAATACGGAAAGCCGCCGCAGAGCCGAAGACAACGCCTTTTTCCGGGCCGTCTTCCGCGCAGGGGCGATAGTAAGTAACAGGTGCGTCGCTGACGCGCAGCAAACCGAAAAAATGGCATTTGAAATCGTCGAAACCCTGTTCCGCGGCATCTGCGTAGGCGTCGCCGCTTCGATCACGGTAGGTCCCGTGGCAGTGCTCTGCATCCAGCGCACGCTGTCGAAAAGCCGCCGCTCGGGCATCGTTTCAGGCATCGGCGTCGCCTGCGCCGATACGTTCATGGCCATGGCCGCACTGTTCTTCTACTCGATGCTCCAGACCCAGATCGAACAGTACAACACGCTGCTGCGGGTGATCGGCGGCATCTTCGTGGTGATCGTCGGCGTTTTCATCTTCGCACAGAATCCCGTGCCGCAAATCCGCCGCAACCGCGCGGGCAAAACCTCGCTGTGGCAGGATTTCGCCTCGATCTTCGGGCTTACGATCGCCAATTTCATCATGGTCATCCCCTACATCCTGGCCTTCTTCGCGGTGTTCAAGATTTCGGGCGGCGACATGGCCGACCACACCTTCGGGGGCTTCATGCGCTCGCTGTTCGTCATCGCCGGGTTCTTCGGCGGCGCGGTGGCGTGGTGGACCCTGCTGGCCTTCGTCATCAACCTCTTCCGCCGCCGCTTCCGTCCGCGGCACATGCTCACGATCAACCACGTCGCGGGACTCATCATCGGCATATTAGGCATTTACACCATATTATCGACCTTCTTTGATATATTCCCCAATGTCGGACACTAAACACAGGATCATCATTGCCGTCGACGGCTTTTCGTCGTGCGGAAAAAGCACCTTCGCCAAAGCCATCGCGGCCCGCCTGGGCTATATCTTCATCGACACGGGCGCCATGTACCGCGCCGTGACGCTCTACGCCCTCGAGCACGGGGCCATCCGTTCGGGCATCGTCGACGAAGAGGCCGTCGTGAAGCTGCTGGACCGCATTTCGATCACCTTCCGCTTCAACCCCGAGCGCGGGGCCAGCGACATCTACGTCAACGGCGATCTGGTCGAGGGCAAAATCCGCACCATCGAGGTCTCGAACTGCGTGAGCCGCGTGAGCGCCATCCCCGAGGTGCGCCGCAAACTGGTGGCCATGCAGCAGGAGATGGGCCGCCGCCGGGGCGTGGTGATGGACGGCCGGGACATCGGCACGGTGGTGTTCCCCGACGCCGAGCTGAAACTGTTTATGACGGCCGACACCGCCGTGCGCGCCTGCCGCCGCTACAAGGAGCTGACGGGCAAGGGCATGTCGGTGACGATGGAGGAGGTCGAACGCAACATCCGCGAGCGCGACAAGGCCGACATGAGCCGCGCCGTATCGCCGCTGCGCCAGGCCGACGACGCCATCGTGCTCGACAACAGCCACATGAGTGTCGACGAACAGATGGCGTGGTTTATGAACGAATTCCAATTAAAAATGAAAAATTAAGAATTAAAAATCCGACGGCACAGGTCTCGGCCTGCAAGCCGGAATCGGTTCACAACTAATTTTTAATTTTTCATTCTCAATTTTTAACTACGCAGTTATGCGTGTTGAGATCGACGATAAATCGGGCTTCTGCTTCGGCGTTGTCCGCGCAATCACGGAGGCCGAACGCGCCCTCGCGGAGGGCGGCACGGTCTACTCGCTGGGCGACATCGTCCACAACCGGATCGAGGTGCAGCGGCTCGAAGGGTTGGGGCTGCACACGGTGACGCACGCCGATCTGGACGGTCTGGGAGGCCGGCGGCTCTTCATCCGCGCCCACGGCGAACCCCCTTCGACCTTCGCACGTGCCCGCGAGGCGGGCGTGGAGGTGATCGACGCGACATGTCCCGTGGTCGCGAAATTGCAGGAGCGGG
>ENA-OPRS01000697-OPRS01000697.1-human-gut-metagenome-genome-assembly--contig:-NODE-697-length-18928-cov-2.612197_pt1 | contig 18928 bp, 19 predicted proteins | sample MGYA00241795_ERZ501881 | MGnify/ENA primary metagenome ERZ501881 (study PRJEB25962, sample SAMEA2042440) | human gut metagenome | biome: human gut; feature: human-associated habitat; material: faeces... | reverse complement strand
GTGGCGTCCTTGGAGGATTATAAGGTTTACGCTCCATGTGACGGACAGTTTGATCTTGCAGACAGACAAGGTCAGGAGCTGACAGCGTTCATGCCGGTGAATAAAGGCGAGGTGCTTGGGTATACTTCCGATAAATCACAAAAGGCTCTGTGCGTGTCTGTGTTTGATAACGCGCTCACAAACGTCAATTTTGGCACTGCAGTGCAGATAGTGCAGGGTGCCAATACGATGGGCGGCACTGTGACGGATATAATCTACAATGAGAGCGGAGATTTCTCGGCATATGTTTATGTTATAACCCCTGACGAGGAGAACGATATGCTGGATCTTGGCGGCATAGAGGTTGTCTTTGACGTGTATTCAAGGCTTGATACTGTGATAGTTCCGCAGAAGGCGGTGAAGAAGCTTGATGGACGCAACTATGTGAACCTGCTTGTGGACGGTGTAAAGATAGAGCAGGACGTAGAGCTTGGCATCGAGGACAACGACAACGTTGAGATACTTTCGGGACTCAGCGGCGGTGAAGAGATAATACTCAATTGACGGCATTCAGCCAACTAAATACTATTTGATATGTCTTATTTGTGTTTTAAGAAAAAATAAAGAAATAAAGCACTTGATTTTTTGCGTAATTTCGTGTAAAATAAAAGAACAGAGTGTCTAGGGAGGACTAAAAATGAAGGATTTTTTATCTAACGTATGGGTAAAGCGAGCGGTATCAGTTTTCAATGTCGCTTACTTTGCTGTAATAACTCTGCTCACTTATGCAACGTTCCTGTATGATCTGGAGTTTGCGGCAGGCAGAGAAAAATCGTTTTTCACAGTGTATGTGGTGATTAACGTAGTTTTTATGGGTCTTATGCTCTTTTCGAGACGTGAGCTTGTGACGGAGATACTGAGCATACTCATGCTTCCGGTCGTGTTCTGCATGATACTTTTTAACATGGGCGACTGGATATTGATAGTTCCGCCGTTCATTGTTGCTATCATAATGTTCTTTGCAGCAGGCACGAACGAAACTGTAAAGGTTATAATGGGTACAATATATCTGCTTATGTATGTTCTTGGAATAGTTGCATATTTTGTGCTTAATATCCTTTTCGGAGGCACGTCTGTTGAAACTGTGCTAAATTCAGATCTTGACACATCGTCAAGTGTTTATGCTCTCTACAGGGATAACTTCAAGAAGCTCACTGAAGTAACGTCAGAATCAAATACCATATCGCCTGACGGCCAGTATCAGATAATACTTTATGATGTAAAGGACAGCGACAAGGGTGCTGTAAAGATATGCGTAGTGCCATATAATCAGGATATCGAGCTTAAATTCTTTACTCTTAAGCAGAAAGGTATCAAAAAGACCATTTCCAACAAGGGTATAAGAGGAACAGTTCCTGATGTTGGCTGGGTAAAGGAGGACGGAGTTCTCAAGGTGCAGTACAGACTTTCGGAGGCTGATGATCTGAGAGCTACTTCTGTTACAACAATGCCGGATAAGCAGTATTTCCAGTTCCTTGGTATTCAATAAGTTCGCAGGACCGTCTGAGAAGGCGGTCTTTTTTTGATAAAAAATGGCTGTCAATAAGAGCTTATTCATAAAAATCGTGTGGTTATTTTGGTTAAAACGCTTAGCTTGTATTACAAAACAGTTACATTATATGAAAAATTGTATGGTACACTTGACAGATTTGTTAAAAAGGTGTAAAATATTAATAGCGTTTTATAACGTTTCGATACTTGTGTGAACGGCTATGAAAGCGTTTACATACAATAGTATCAAGGGAGGATAAGAATTAAAATGAGATCAAAGAGAATACTTGGCGTGGTATCAGCGATAATGATGCTTGGTGTTTGTGCTGTGCCTGCTTATGCCGACAGTGAGGCTGAAATACCTGAATATAGTGCCGACAAGAGTATCCTTACAACAGATACTTCAGCACCGTCCTTGTCGTTTGATATGAAGGATTGGGAGAGATATATCAAGGTGACTCCTGACGGTGAGAAGATATCAGTGGGAGCATCCCAAGAAAAGACCTATGCTTATCAGGGTGCGAGCCTTAAGATAACAGCAACACAGCCTAATGACATAAGCGATTATTGTACTTTTGCTTCGCTTATAAGAGATGACGATAAGAATTTGGTTTATCCTGGCTCTGATTCTGAAGATACGCCTCATATAACGATGGGCGTTGAGATCGACGCCAAGGATTTTGGTATGACTTGTTTTGACGGCTGTATGATTTCTTTCAAGTACAGGATAAATCAGGACGCTCAGGGCAAGCTTATGGGAGATTCAGTGTTTGCTTTTCCTTGTACTGAGGAATACAAAACGGTGACCAGCAATAGTGTTCAGCTTGAAATAAATACAGATGCAAGCAATAATGTTACTCAGTATGCGACAGCACTTATACCAGTACCTGACAAGTGCGGAGCAACAAAGTTCGTATTTGAGATACCGGTTATAAAGAAAATGGATAAGACAGATGTGCTTTACATTGATAATCTTGTAATAGATACTCCGTTGCAGAAGAACGATGTAGATCTTCGGGTAATGAATCTCGATGGCTACAATAAAAGTGCAAAGGCACAGGAGATCGTGCAGGGCTTAAAGATACAGCCTAAGTCAAACGGACTGAGCAGCACTTCGTCATCTGAGGCTGAATCTTCAAAGGGTATCGGAGTAGTAGGCATTGTAGTTATTGTGGTCGTTGCGGTGGTTATTGTCGGTGCTGTTATTTTCGTTATCAAGAAAAAGAAATCGCGGTTCTATTGATTTTTTGATCTGACAAAGAGATGGGCTTTTAGCTCGTCTCTTTTTTGTTTTTTTATGAATATATCCTCATCTCCGAGAAATAATAGCATTAGCCTAAAATGGCATATCTTATACTGAAAGGAACTTAATTATGAAAAAAATGTTCGCTATGCTAACTTGTCTTGGTCTTTGCGGTGTTATGCTCGCAGGCTGTTCAAGAAATGACGATAACTCAGGTTCGACATCTTCCGGCGTTACTGCGACCACAACTTCTAAAAATGAGGTAACAAGCAGACGTGATGACAGCGACACGCTTGTGAGCCGTGTTGGCGATGGTATCAAGGACACTGTAAGCGGTGGTGCGGATATTATTGATGATACTGTAAGCACTGTAGAAAGCGTTGTTGACGATATCATCAGATAAGCTGCACATATGCTTGCGGACTGCTCAGCCGTGATATTATTTCGGCTTGCGGCAGTCCGTTTTTTATTGTGAAATCGTATGATAAAACTCAAACAATGTCAAAAGTCAATGGTTGACTATTGATAAATTATTAACGCCAAATCATAATTAACTAATTATTTGACTAACTGTGAACGAAATGTAAAATCCATGTAAAATAAATGTTTAAGTTTGCGGTTTGCTCTTTAAAAATGTGGGGCTGTGTGGTATAATGAAATACATCAGGCAGATATTTTCTGCTATTAAGAAAATGTAAAGATTTATGGTGGATTTCTTTATGAAAATCGGAGAAAATAAGTGAAAAATATAGGCTCTGAGCTTGGCGGCTTGTTGAAAAAAATATGCTTATGGGGCGGTGTTATGGCTGTTGTATGCTGGGCATTTACTTTGCTGTGGGGCTTTGACATCACACAGCTTGCGGGCTTTGCATTGGGCTGGGGCTATATGTGCCTTTGTATGTACTACCTTGGTGTGACCTGCGAAAAGGCTGTGGAGCTTGAGGGCAAAAAGGCTAAGCGGACAATGCTTGGGTGTTACATGACTAGGTATGGAGTGCTTTTTGTGCTTTGTGCGGGGGCTATGCTCACAAAGGCAGTAAGTCCAGTTGGGATACTGCTTCCGCAGTTTTATCCGAGGATAATTCTGTATGTCATACAGATAAGAGAAAGAAGGGATAAATAAATGACGGGTATTGGAAACGGCCCTAAGATAGTGTTTGAGATAGGCAGTCTGAGGTTCACCGAAACGGTGGTGATGGGCTGGGTCATAATCGTGGCGGTGCTGATACTGTGCTTGTGGCTCACACACGATTTGAAAAAAGTGCCTGAGAAAAAGCGTCAGGTGGTTGCGGAGATGCTTGTGAACTTCGTCAACAACATGGTCAAAGAGAACATGGGCGTTAAGATGATGAAGTATGCCCCTTATATTGCTACGCTGCTTATTTATGCGGTGTTTGGCGCTCTTATCAGTATGATAGGTCTGAGGTCTATGACTGCGGACATCAATGTTACGGCAACGTGGGCTCTTATGACATTCGTGCTTATCACATACAACAAGATAAAAGCGAACGGTTTCAAGGGCTACCTTAAAAGCTTTGCACAGCCTGTGGCTTTTATCCTGCCGCTTAATATCATCAGTGAGGTGGCAACGCCTGCGTCTATGGCGTTCCGTCTGTTCGGCAACGTTGCAGGCGGCATGGTAATAACGGGACTGCTTTATGGTGCGCTCGGCTCGCTGTCATCTGCACTGGGTCTGACTTTTGAGGCAGGCTCATGGGCGTTCAGTGTATTTCAGGTAGGTATACCTGCAGTGCTTAGCGTGTATTTCGACCTGTTCTCAGGGTGTATACAGGCTTATATCTTCTCGATGCTCACCATGGTAAACGTTGGTGCGGCGGCGGAAACAGAGTAAATTACCGCTTTGGCGGAAAGTATAAAAAAGTAAATAGTAAATAACGGAGGTTTATCATTATGGAAAAGGCTATTCTTCTTGGCTGTTCAGCAATCGGTGCAGGACTTGCAATGATCGCAGGTATCGGACCTGGTATCGGTGAGGGCTACGCAGTAGGAAAGACTATTGAGGCTATCGCAAGACAGCCTGAGGCTAAGGGCGACTGCACAAGAACAATGTTCATAGGCGTTGCTATGGCTGAGTCAACAGGTATCTACGCATTCGTAGTAGCGCTTATCCTGCTCTTTGCTAACCCATTTATCGGAAAGCTTTAATAAAAAGCTTCAAACAAGATTTGCTCTGCATGGATGCGGAGGGGAGGTTGGATAAATGGTATTGGCAGCAGGCGATGTGACAGAGTTTCTGTCAATAGATCTGACAACGATAATTGCGACTTTGCTCAATACGCTCATACTGTTTTTGGTGCTCAAGCATTTTCTGTTCGATAAGGTGAACAAGGTCATCGAGGACAGGAAAAATGATGTTAAGGAAACTTACAGGCAGGCTGACGAGGCAAAAGAAAATGCCGAGAAGCTTGAAGCTGAGTATACAAGCAGATTAGAGGGTGCAAAGGAAGAGTCTGCACAGATTATACAGACGGCAACAAGAAAGGCTCAACAGCGTTCTGACGAGATAATCAGCGAAGCGAGAACTGAGGCAAAGGGTCTTGTGGATAATGCTTCAAGAGAGATCGAAAGAGAAAAGAAGATCGCTGTCAACCAGATCAAGAACGAGATCACCGATATTGCTTTCTCGGCTGCGGCGGCAGTTGTGGAAAAGGATATGACAGGCGAGGACAACGAACGTCTTATCGAGAAGTTCATTGACAATGTGGGTGAGATGTAATGGCAGACAGTATCGGGAATATTTACGGCAATGCACTTTTTGAGGTGTGCTGCGAGGAGAACTGCCTTGATGAAGTCTATGGTGAGCTTGGGAGCATAAGGGATATAATTTTCTCTCAGGGTCAGGAGGAATATGTGGAGCTGCTTGCGTCGCCACTGGTGACGGAGAACGAAAAAAGGGCGACACTGGAAAAGGTGTTTATGGGCAGGATACAGCCTGTTACGCTTAATTTTCTTTGCCTTGTGAGCGAAAAGGGCAGGATAAGGTTTCTGCCTGAGATATGCGCAAAGTTCAAGGAGCTTTATGAAAAGCATAATAATATCATAGAGGTCACTGCGGTGACGGCTATGCCTCTGTCTGAAAGGCTCAGGGACAAGCTTGTGGCTAAGCTGGAGGCTGTTTCGGGGGCAAAGATAGTGCTTGTGGAAAAGGTGGACAAAAGCCTTATGGGCGGTATCGTGCTGAGATATTCAGACACAGAAATAGACGGCAGCGTCAGAACTAAGCTTGATAATATCAAGGCTCAGATCGACGGGGTCATTGCATAGGAAAGGAACGGTATTTTAATATGAAATTACGTCCTGATGAAATAACAGGCTTGATAAAACAGCAGATCAAGGACTACCGCAGTAAGCTTGAGCTTGACGATGTGGGGACGGTCTGCACTGTTGGCGACGGAATTTCAAGAGTTCATGGACTTGACAAGTGTATGTCGGGCGAACTTCTTGAATTTTCTAACGGAACATACGGCATGGCAATGAACTTGGAGCAGGATTTTGTAGGCTGTGTACTTCTCGGCTCTGAGGACGGAATAAAAGAGGGGTCTGGAGTAAAGAGAACAGGCAGGATAGTTTCTGTGCCTGTGGGAGATGCGCTTCTCGGACGAGTTGTGAACGCTCTCGGTGCACCTATCGACGGCAGGGGCGCTGTGCTTACAACAGAAACAAGACCTGTGGAAAGCCCTGCTTTCGGAATAATTACAAGACAATCAGTAAACAGACCATTGCAGACAGGTATCAAGGCTATAGACTCTATGATACCTATAGGCAGGGGTCAGCGTGAACTTATTATAGGCGACAGACAGACAGGTAAAACTTCTATAGCACTTGACACTATCATAAATCAGAAAGGCAAGGACGTTATCTGTATCTATGTTGCGATAGGTCAGAAGCAGTCTACTGTGGCAAACGTGGTGGATACCCTTTCTAAGCATGGGGCTATGGATTATTCTATAGTTGTATCGGCAACGGCTTCTGAAATGGCGCCTTTGCAGTATATAGCACCATATGCAGGCGTTGCAATGGCTGAGTATTTCATGCTTCAGGGCAAGGACGTGCTGTGCGTTTATGACGACCTTTCAAAGCACGCTGTAGCGTACAGAACTATGTCACTTCTGCTTCAAAGACCGACAGGACGTGAGGCTTATCCGGGAGATGTTTTCTATCTCCATTCAAGACTTTTGGAGAGAGCCTGCTGTCTTAACAAGGACTACGGCGGAGGCTCTATAACCGCTCTGCCTATTATCGAAACTCAGGCAGGCGATGTTTCAGCTTATATCCCGACAAACGTTATATCTATCACTGACGGACAGATATTCCTTGAATCTGAGCTGTTCTTCTCAGGCGTCAGACCTGCGGTAAACCCTGGTATATCAGTATCCCGTGTAGGCGGTTCGGCACAGATAAAGGCTATGAAAAAGGTTTCAGGCTCGCTGAAACTGCTTTATTCTCAGTACAGAGAATTGCAATCATTCTCACAGTTCGGCTCTGACCTTGACAAGGACACTAAGGAAAGACTTGCACAGGGCGAACGTATCGTGGAGGTGCTCAAGCAGGACCGCAATTCTCCGGTGCCTGTGGAGCAGCAGGTGTGCATCCTGTATGCTGTTACCAACGATTACCTGGTGGACGTGCCTGTGGAGCAGATCGCTGTGTACGAGCAGGAGCTGTACGAGGATCTAAGCAGCCTGCATGACGCGGACGTGCTGGCGCCCATCCGGGAGAGCGGCGCGCTTTCCGAAGGGACGAAGGCCGCGCTGGACAAGGCCGAGGCCGCCGAACCGTGGCCGCTGGCGAAAGAAACGCTGGGCCTTTTGCAGAAAAACCTCTGCACAGCGAAAGAAAAAGACCTGCCCATCTGCCAGGACACCGGCATGGCCTGCGTGTTTGTGGAGCTGGGGCATGACGTGCATATCGACGGCGACCTGACCACCGCTGTCAACGAGGGCGTGCGCCGCGGCTACAAGAAAGCCTACCTGCGCAAGTCCATCACCGCTGACCCGCTGCAGCGGGTGAATACGGGGGACAACACCCCGGCGTTCCTCACCGTGCATCTGGTGCCCGGCGACGGCTGCCAGATCACCGTGGCCCCCAAGGGCGCGGGCAGCGAGAACATGAGCCGCCTTACCATGCTCAAGCCCGCCGACGGCGTGCAGGGCGTGAAAGATTTTGTGCTGGACACCGTCAAACAGGCCGGGGCCAACCCCTGCCCACCCATCGTGCTGGGCATCGGCGTGGGCGGCAGCTTTGACAAGGTGGCGTATCTGGCAAAGAAGGCCCTGCTGCGTCCGCTGGATGTGCCGAACCCCGACCCCTATTACGCACAGCTGGAGCAGGAGCTGCTTGCCGCCATCAACGAGCTGGGCATCGGCCCGCAGGGCTTTGGCGGCAGGACCACCTGTCTGGGCCTTGCCATTGAGCAGATGCCTACCCATGTGGCGGGCCTGCCTGCGGCGGTGAATGTTTCCTGCCATGTGACCCGCCGTGCAAGCGCGGAACTGTAAGGAGGGGCAAAGATGGAATACAGACTGACGACTCCCTGCACGGCCGAGGACCTTGCCCCGCTCAAGGCGGGCGACACCGTGCTGCTTTCCGGTGTGGTGTACACCGCCCGGGATCAGGCCCACAGGCGGATGACCGAAGCGCTGGAAAAAGGCGAACCGCTGCCCTTTGATCTGACCGGCAGCGCCATCTACTACGTTGGCCCCACGCCGGAACGCCCGGGCCAGGTGATCGGCTCGGCGGGACCCACCACCAGTGGCCGCATGGATGCCATGAGCCCGCGCCTGTTGGACCTTGGCAATAAGATCATGATCGGCAAGGGCAAGCGGGACGATGCCGTAAAGGCGGCTGTGGTGCGCAACGGGGCTGTGTATCTGGCAGCGCTTGGCGGGGCCGGTGCGCTGATGGCAAAAAGCGTGCAGACGCTGGAAGTGATCGCATGGCCGGACCTTGGCTGTGAAGCCGTGCGCCGCCTGATTGTGAAGGATATGCCGCTGACGGTGATCCTGGATGCCCACGGCGGCGACCTGTACCAGTCCGGCCCGGCGGCATATCTGGAAGCAAAATAATTGATCGCCTTTGCACAAAACGCGGCCGACTAAAAACCGGCAAAACAGCAGATTTGCGCAGGATAAATTTGGTTTGTTTTAACAAACTTCCGCGAATTGCTTGCACATCGGCAAAAAGTGTGATATCTTGTACTATATGAAACCGTGGTGCTTTGCATCCCGGCACAGACAGGAGGCAAACATACCATGCAGATCCACCAATCCGCAGAAGATTATCTTGAAACGATCCTGATGCTGAGTCAGCGTATGGGCAAAGTGCGCTCCATCGACGTGGTCAATGAGCTGGGCTTTACCAAAGCCAGCGTCAGCATTGCCATGAAGAAGCTGCGCGAGAACGGCTATATCGCGGTGGACGGCGAGGGCAACCTGACCCTGCTGGCACCGGGCCGCGAGATCGCAGAGCGCATCTATAGCCGTCACCGTCTGCTGACCCACTTCTTTATGCAGCTGGGCGTGGACGAAAAGACCGCCGCCGAAGATGCCTGCAAGGCAGAGCATATCCTCAGTGAGCAGACGCTGGAAAAGATCCGTGAGCGCGCCATTGAGACGGATGCTGAGCTTGGCAAGACTGTCAAGTGATCCCCGCAGCATTCCAAGATCGTAAAATGATCCCGTTCCTGAAAAGGAGCGGGATTTTTTGTATGGAAATTGGGCGGCAGATCCCTCTTGCATCCGGGGTGCGGGTGCGGTATTCTTATAAGATAAGAAGGTTTTACAGCCAAACCGGGAGGAAACAGCCATGGATGCAGACGAGATCCGCACGCTTTTGGGCGATAACATTTTTGAGCGGGCCAAGAAATACCGCAAGCGCATCCAGCAGAGCACCTGCACCGTGAACGCCGATGGCGTGCGGCATATTTCGGCCATGGTACAGGGCAGCGGCGGCAGCTATTACTATACGCAGGCATGGCTGCGGGAGAACGGCAGCTTTGTCAGTGCGTCCTGCAGCTGCCCGTATAACCAGAACGGCGAGGGCACCTACTGCAAGCATATCGGCGCATTGCTGCTGGACGATGCCGAAAAGAATGCCCCTGCACCGGCGGCAAAGCCGGATGCTATTCCCGGTGTTGTGCGCGGCGCGGCGGGCCTTGCCCCGGAACCGGCCCGGCGGGACAGCTATGCCTCCGGGCTGGAAATGCTGTTTGGAAAAAAGTGGCACGGCGAAACGCCGGTGTCGGATCACGAGGCCCGCAGGCTGCTGGATACCTACAAGGAAGCAGCCCTTGAAAACCTTGGCGTGGACGAGACCGCCCAGCGCACCGGCTTTGCCCATCTGGAACCGGAGCTGACCCTCGTGCCCGGCGCACAGCCATGGCTGCGGCTGCGCATCTCGGACGGCGGGCGGCAGTATGTGGTAAAAAGCATCCCGAACCTGATGGAAGCCGTCGAGATGGGCAAAAGCGTCAGCTACGGCAAGGCACTGGCTTTTGTGCACCGGTGGGATGCCTTTGATGAAGAGTCCCGTGCGCTTTTGCAGCTGCTGCGCCGTCAGGTGAACGCAAGGCAGAGCATGGACAAAGCCGCCGTGCGGGTGTACGGCGGGGCCGAACAAGGCCCGGCGGGAGGCATGATCCTGACCGGCGAGATCTTTGATGACCTTGTGCAGCTGTACGAGCATACCGGTTTTTTGGGCGGGTACGAGCTGCGGGAAGGTCTGCCCGTCATTACTATGACCGTGGAGCGCCGCCGCGGCGGTGTGCAGGTGGAAGGCGAACCCGCACTTTCCGCTGTGCAGGGCCTTGACTATGATTACCTGTTCAGCGAGGATACGCTCTGGCGGCTGCAGCGGCCCGGGTGCACCCGCATCCTGCCCGCATTGCAGGCGCTGGGCGGCAAAAGCCTGTTCTTTACCAGCGCAGATGCCACGGCCTTTTGCAGCTATGTGCTGCCGGAGCTGGGCAGCAAGCTGAACATCGTGGACCCGGAACGTCTGCTGTTGAACCAGATCCCGCTGGAACCGGTGGTGCAGTTCTATCTGGACGCACCGGACAGCTTCCGCATCGAAGCACACGCGGAGTTTTTGTACGGGGAGGATAAGGTCACGCCGTTCGTGCCGTCTCCGGCAGGGCTTTTGCGGGATGTGCGCGCCGAGAGCCGGGCAAAGCGGCTGCTGGCCTCTTATCTGCAGCCCGGTGTGGGCGGCAGAGAGGAAGTGTACGGCACCGCTGACGAGGACGAGATCTACCGCATGTTGGAGGAGGGCGTGCCGGCCCTGCTGGCCGAGGGTGAAGTATACCTGACGGATGCCTTCCGCGGCCTGCAGGCCGCGCCGCCCCGCATCACGGTGGGCGTTTCGGTGCACGGCAGTGTGCTGGATCTGGAAGTGGATACCGGCGAGTTCCCGGTGGCAGAGCTGAAAGACCTGCTGCGCTCCCTGCACCAGAAAAAGCGCTACCACCGCCTGCGGGACGGCCGTCTGCTGCGGCTGGACGACAGTCTGGAAGGGCTGGACGAACTGAACGATACACTGGAACTTTCCGGGGCCAAGCTCAAGAGCGGCCACGCCGAGCTGCCGCTCTACCGTGCACCCAGTCTCGACTGGGCGCTCTCGGGCCAGAACGGCCTGCGTTTCAACCGCGACGATGCGTTCCGCCGCATCAGCCGCAGCTTTCACGCCGTGAAGGACAGCGAGTATACTCCGCCGGAAAGCCTGCACAATGTGCTGCGCAAGTACCAGCGGGATGGCTACCGCTGGCTGCGCACGCTGGACGGCTACGGCATGGGCGGCATTCTGGCCGACGATATGGGCCTTGGCAAGACCGTGCAGGTGCTCAGCTACCTGCTGGCCATGAAGGAAAGCGGCCAGCGCCTGCCCAGCCTCATCGTCTGCCCGGCATCGCTGGTGCTCAACTGGCAGGAGGAATGCCAGAAGTTCACGCCGCAGCTTTCCTGCGTGGCTGTGGACGGCGACGCTGCTCACCGGGCAGAGCTGGCAAAGCAGTGGGCGGAAGCCGACCTTGTGGTGACCAGCTATGATCTGATGCGCCGGGACGAGGAGCTTTACAGCGGGCAGCAATTCTACGCCTGCATTCTGGACGAAGCGCAGGCCATCAAGAACCACACTACCCAAAAGTACAAGGCGGTGTGCGGGGTGAACAGCAAAGTGCGGTTTGCCCTTACCGGCACCCCGGTGGAGAACCGCTTGGGCGAATTGTGGAGCATCTTCTCCTTCCTGATGCCGGGGTATCTGCCGCCCTACAAGACCTTCTGCGCCCGGTTTGAAAAGCCTATCGTGCAGGAGGACGACAAAGACGCACTGCGCCGTTTGAACCAGCTCACCGGGCCGTTCATCCTGCGGCGCATGAAGTCCGAGGTGCTCAAAGAGCTGCCCCCCAAGACCGAGAATCTCCACCGTATCGAGCTGGACGAGCAGCAACGCAAGCTCTACCTTGCCGCTGTGGTGGACGCGCGGGAAAAGCTGCGCGCTGCAAAGCCGGAGGATAAAATGGCGGTGTTCGCAGTGCTCATGCGCCTGCGGGAGATCTGCTGCGACCCGCGCCTTGTGGCAGACAACTGGGACGGCGGCAGCGCCAAGCTGGATGCCTGCATGGAGCTGGTGACGGCTGCTGTGGAGGGCGGACACCGCATCCTGCTGTTCAGCCAGTTCACCTCCATGCTGGAGCTGCTGGCAAAACGGCTGGACGAAGCGGGCGTGAGCCACTTTACCCTGCAGGGCTCCACCCCAAAGCCGGTGCGTGCAGAGCTTGTGCGCCGGTTCAACAGCGGCGAAGCGGACGTGTTCCTCATCTCGCTGCGGGCGGGCGGCACCGGCCTGAACCTGACGGCGGCAGATATCGTCATCCACTACGACCCGTGGTGGAACGTGGCTGCGCAGAATCAGGCCACCGACCGCGCCTACCGCATCGGCCAGCGCAACCCGGTGCAGGTGTACAAGCTCATTGCGCAGGACACCATTGAAGAAAAGATCGTGGAGCTGCAGCAGGCAAAGCAGGAACTTGCCGAGACGGTCACCGGCTCGGCAGATGGAGCCATCCTGTCCATGAAACCAGAGGAATTGCTGCAGCTGCTGCAAGAGGAATAAAGAGGAGAAAACATCATGAAAGTCTGGGATCTGCACTGCGATACCCTCAGCGAGCTGCGCAAAGCCGAACATGCGGGCCGGCCCAAGAGCTTTGCGCAGAACGATCTGCATATCGACCTTGAAAAATTACAGAAAGGCGACTATCTGCTGCAGTGCTTTGCAGCATTCGTCAATCTGGGTGACAAAACGCCCGGAGCGGACCCGCTGGTGACAGCGCTGGAAGAGATCGACCAGTTCAAGCGCATCATGGCGGCATACCCGGAAAAAATTGCTCCGGTGTACACGGCGGCGGACATCCGCCGGAATGCTGCGGCGGGAAAGATCAGCGGGATGCTCACCATCGAGGAAGGTGCCTGCTGCAAGGGCAGCGTGGGGGTACTGCGCCGGATGTATGAGCTGGGCGTGCGCATGATGACCCTGACATGGAACCACGAAAACGAGCTGGCAAGCCCGCAGCGGAACCCCAGCGGGGTGCTGGTGCCCCAGACCGAAAAGGGCCTGACCGGGAAGGGCTTTGAATTTCTGGCCGAGATGGAACGGATGCACATGATCGTGGATGTGAGCCACCTTTCGGACAAGGGCTTCTGGGATATCGCACGGCACGGCACCCGGCCTTTTGCGGCCAGCCACTCCAACTGCCGCGCACTGGCACCCCACACCCGCAACCTGACCGATGAGATGATCCGCGCCCTTTCGGAACGCGGCGGCATTGCGGGCCTGAACTACTATGCGCCCTTTCTGGATGCCGACCCCACCCACCCGGAAAACTGCCGCAGCACGGTGGAGCTAATCGCAAAGCATGCAGCCCACTATAAGCAGGTAGGCGGTGCACAGATGATTGCCCTTGGCAGCGATTTTGATGGCATCGATGGCCCTCACCAGCTGGAAAATGCTGCCTTCCTGCCGCTGCTGGCGGATGCCCTGCGCAAAGAGGGCTTCACCGAGGACGAGGTGGAGGGGGTCTATTTCCGCAACGCCATGCGCTTTTTTGAGGAAAATTTGTAATAACAACGGAGAATATGCCGACATGGATAAAAACATGACGCTGGAAAAGCGCATTGCCGCCGAACTGTACTGCTATCAGGGCAAAATGAGCGTGTTCGTGGACGACCTGCAGGGCCATACCGTGGAGGTGGGCGCGGACGAGGAGTTTGAGACGGCATCCACCATCAAGGCGTTCATTCTCGCTGCATTGTATTTGCAGGCGCAGCGCGGCAAAGCAGACCTTGCCGAAGAGATCACCTATGAGCAGAGCCAGTTCGTGGACGGCAGCGGCATGCTGCGCGCGCTGGGCGTGGGCGCAAAGCTCAAGGTGAAGGACACCGCCACCATGATGATCATTTGCTCGGACAACATCGCCACCAATATGCTCATCGACTATCTGGGGCTGGATACCATCAACGCCTGCATCCGGGAGCTGGGCTTTGTCCACACGGTGCTGCACAATCCGCTGCACTTTGACCGTTACCGCCAGCTTGGCACCACCACGCCCCGGGACTATGCGGCGCTGTTTGCCCGCATTGCAAAAGGGGAGCTGGTCAGCCGGGAAGCCAGTGCCGAGATGCTTTCCATCCTGCGCCAGCAGCACTACAATACCATGCTGACCCACGACTTCCCGCAGTATTATCTGGACTGCGAGGAGACCGGCGCGCCGGAGCTGATCTGGGTGGCCAGCAAGAGCGGCAGCATGAACGCCTGCCGAAATGACGGCGGCATCGTCCACACCCCCTACGGCGAGTATGTCATCGTGCTGATGAACAAGGATTTTCACGATATCATCGAGTACAATGAACACCCCGCCATGGTGTATGGTGCCCGCGTCTCGCGGATGATCCTGGATCAGGTACTGGCCTGTGAGGGCCGACTGTCCCTGTCCTGAGACGCACGTTCTCCCAAAGAACAAAATTGGAAAAATAAAAGGAATTATAACAATGGGTATCACGCTCTCGCCATGGATGACGGCGTTTCTCGTTTTGATGACGGGCTTTGCAGGCTTTGTGGATTCGGCAGCCGGAGGCGGCGGTCTTATCAGCCTGCCGGCCTATCTGTTTGCCGGGCTGCCGCCCCACTACACCTATGCTACCAACAAATTCAGCGCCGCCTGCGGCACCACTTTTGCCACAGCCAACTTTTTCAAAAACGGTGCAATGAACCTGAAGGTGGGCATCCTTGCAGCCATTGGCAGCTTTGCGGGCAGTGCACTGGGGGCACATATCGTGCTGCTGCTCAGCGATGAACTGCTGCGCACCATGATGTTCCTCATCCTGCCAGTGGCGGCGGTGGTCATTTTGTGGCAGCGCGACCTGCCGGACCAGAACCGGGACGACGGCACCCTGAACCTGAAAAAGATCCTGCTGGCGCTGGGCATCGGCTTGGGCATCGGCCTGTACGACGGCATCGTGGGCCCGGGCACCGGCACCTTTGCCATCATTGCCTTTACCACCCTGATGGGCTTTGACCTGCGCACCGCCAACGGCAACGGCAAGGTGCTGAATCTTGCCAGCAACTACGCCAGCCTGTTCACCTATCTAATGAACGGTCTGGTGGTGTTCCACATCGGCATCCCCTGCGCCGTCAGCAACATTCTGGGCAACCTGCTGGGGTCCCATTTCGCCCTGAAAAAGGGTGCGCGCTTTATCCGTCCTATGATGCTGGTGGTGCTGGTGCTGCTGCTGGGCAAGCTCATCTCGGACGCAGTGCTGTGAGCGCCGGGCGCGCCAGAGGCTCCCTCTCCGAGGGAGCTGGCAAAACCGTCAGGTTTTGACTGAGGGAGTTTGCGCCCGTTTCCCGCTGCAAAAAACAAGCCGGGCAGCCCACAGGCTGCCCGACTTTGCTCGGATGATCTTTTTTCGGTGGTCGCTTATTCCAGCACCAGCTCTTTGTCAAAGAATGCCAGACCAAATGCACCGGGGCCTGCGTGGGTGCCGATGACGCAGCCGATCTGGCGCACCAGCGGTTCGCCCATGTGCAGATTTTCACGGAAGTAGTTCTCGATGGGCTGCACTTCCCGCAGGCTGGAAGAATAACCGGCAACAGCGGCAAAGTCCGGGCTGATGCCGCCCAGCTCTTCGATCTTCTTGAACAGGGCCACATAGGCACCGGGCAGGCCGCGGGCCTTACCGGCCATGGCTACCTTACCGTCCTTGATGGTGATGAGGGGCTTGATGCCCAGCATCCCGCCCGCGACGGCCACAGCGGCAGGCAGACGGCCGCCCTTGCGCAGATACTTCAGATCGTCGATTGCGGCAACCAGATGCAGGTGCTCCTTGGCGTGCTCCAGATCGGTGGCGATCTGCACCAGCGTCTTGCCTGCGTCACGCAGCTGCACGGCCAGACGCACCAGCAGCGATTCACCCAGACACACGGTGGCACTGTCCACAAACAGCACGTTGTCTACATTGGCGAGGTCTGCGGCCAGCTTTGCGCACTGCCATGTGCCGGACAGCTGGTGGGACAGGAAGATGCCCAGCACTTCGTCCCCGGCGGCAGCGGCTTCCAGATAGAACTTCTCGAACAGCTCCGGGCTGGGCTGGCTGGTGGTGGGCAGCTTGCGGCAGCTGGCCAGATGGGCATAGTACTCGGTGGGGGTCATGTCAATGCCATCCCGCAGGATGCTGCCATCCTCCAGCGTCACGTTCAGAGGGATCACGGTCACGCCCAGCTGCTCGGCTTCGGCGGGCAGGATGTCGGACGCAGAATCGGTGAGAATACGGATCATAAAATACCTCCGGATTTCCGGTAAAAACAAATTCAAGTCATGTTTCCCGACGCTTTGCAATAAAACGTCGGGAAACATTATACCAGAATCCACAGGGAAAAGTCAATTACCTGAGCGAAAATTGCTTCGTCCCAGCGCAAAATACTTGCGTAAAAGCCGCTGCTTATGATAAGATAGGCGCTGAGAACCGCACGGCAGGGAGGGCAGGCCATGGAGCAAAAGGCAAAAACAAGGGCGCTGCTGGCTGCGTTCGGCTGCGCACTGGCCTACCTGCTGGCAGGCAAAGTGCTGGCATTTCTGCCTGCCCCGGCGTGGGATGTGCGGGCGCTGAGTTTTGTGCACCACTGCATCGCTGCACCTGTCGTGGAGGAACTGGTGTTCCGCGGGGTCATCCAGCAGCTGGCGCAGCCCTTGGGCAGATGGCAGGCCGCGGCGCTGCAGGCGGTACTGTTTGCGGTGCAGCACGGCACCCCGGCGGGCATGGCGTGGGCGCTTGGCTGCGGCCTTGTGCTGGGCGCACTTCGTGAACGCACCGGCAGGGTATGGCCTGGGATGCTTTTGCATACATTGAATAATCTGCTGGTTTTTGCAGCAGGATAAAGGGGAACCTATGACCGATTCTGAACTGATGGGCCTTGCGCTGGAAGAAGCCCGCAAGGCGGCTGCACTGGGCGAGGTGCCGGTGGGGGCCGTGGTGGCCCGCAACGGCGAGGTGGTAGCTGCCGCCCACAACACCCGCGAGACCGAAAAAAACGCACTGCATCACGCAGAGCTGCTGGCCATTGATGCCGCCTGCAAAAAGCTGGGCGGCTGGCGGCTGTGGCAGTGCGAGCTGTTCGTGACGCTGGAACCCTGCCCGATGTGCAGCGGGGCCATTATCAACAGCCGCTTAAAGCGGGTGGTGTACGGCGCGCGGGACCCCAAGGCAGGTTGCTGCGGCAGCCTGACCGACCTGTTTGCGTTGCCGTTCAACCATCATCCGGTGATTGAATCTGGGTTGCTGGAAGAAGAAGCACAAGCGCTTTTGCAAGATTTCTTTGCGATGCTGCGCGAAAAGAGGAAGAAAAAATGATGCGTAACGTGTTTTTGACCGGCGGCAGCCGGGGCATTGGCGCGGCGGCTGTGCTGGCGCTGGCCCGCGCGGGCTACAACGTGGCCTTTACCTATCATGCACACCCCAAAGCCGCCGAGGCCGTAGCCGCCCAGGCCCGCGACCTCTCCCCTGCCGGGACGTTTCTGCCCATCTGCGCTGACGCGGGCGACTCCGCCCAGGTGTGCGCCGCTGTGGCCCAGGCCGAAGAAGCCCTGGGCAGTTTGCAGGTGCTTGTCTGCAATGCGGGCATCGCCCAGCAAAAGCTGTTTACCGACACTACCGACGAGGATTGGCACCGCATGATGGCCGTGGATCTGGACGGTGCATTTTATGCCTGCCGCGCCGTGCTGCCCGGCCTGATCCGGCAGAAATACGGGCGCATCGTGCTCATCAGCAGTATGTGGGGCCAGACCGGCGGCAGCTGCGAGGTAGCCTACAGCGCTGCCAAAGCAGGGCTGATCGGCCTGGGCCGCGCCCTTGCCAAAGAGGAAGGCCCCAGCGGCGTGACGGTGAACATCATCGCGCCCGGCGTCATTGACACCGACATGATGGCCAGCTTTACCGACGAGGACCGCGCGGCTTTGGCAGAGGAAACGCCTGTAGAGCGTTTGGGCACGGCTGAGGATGTTGCACGGGCTATCGTGTTTTTGTGCGACGAAAATGCCGGGTATATCACCGGGCAGGTGCTGGGCGTGAATGGCGGACTGGTGATTTGAATTTTCGCCGCGGCTCCGCGGCCGTAAGGCGGCAGCGAACGGGCGGTGCGGGCCATACTACCGAGACCCTGTGCCAGCGCGTCCATGCCGAATACCCGGCCATCGAGACCGCCAACCCGGCCTTTGCCAGCCGGTAAACACGCACGCCTCCCCTTTTGCATACTATGCTGCAAAGGGGGATTTTTTATGGCTCTTTTTCAAAACGGCATTGATGTGTCCCGCTATCAGGGCAGCATCAACTGGACCCAGGTGGCCGCCGCGGGTAAGCAGTTCGCCATCGTGCGGGTGGGGTCCAGCAACAGCGGCGGCTTGTACGTAGATCCGTACTTTTTGCAGAATGTCACCGGCGCCCACAGTGCCGGGCTGCGGGTGGGCGCCTACTACTACACCTATGCCCGCACCCGCGCTGCCGTTGCCAGCGAATTGACTGCCTTTTTAAATATGCTGGAGGGCATCAAGCTGGAGTACCCGGTGTTCGTGGATGTGGAGGACTCAAGCCT
>ENA-OPRS01000693-OPRS01000693.1-human-gut-metagenome-genome-assembly--contig:-NODE-693-length-18978-cov-3.421973_pt1 | contig 18978 bp, 29 predicted proteins | sample MGYA00241795_ERZ501881 | MGnify/ENA primary metagenome ERZ501881 (study PRJEB25962, sample SAMEA2042440) | human gut metagenome | biome: human gut; feature: human-associated habitat; material: faeces... | reverse complement strand
TACACCAAGCGTGGCGGTCAGGTTTGGATCAAGATTTTCCCCGACAAGCCCGTTACCCAGAAGCCTGCTGAAACCCGAATGGGTTCCGGTAAAGGTTCCCCCGAGTACTGGGTGGCCGTGGTGAAGCCCGGCAGAGTGATGTTCGAGCTGGGCGGCGTCAGCGAGGCCACTGCCCGCGAGGCACTGCGTCTGGCTGCCAACAAGCTTCCCATCAAGTGCAAATTCGTAGCTAAAGAAACGGAGGCCAGTGAGTGATGAAAGCTGCAGAAATCAGAGAATTGACCGCTGACGAGCTGAACAGCAAACTCGCCGACCTGAAGGCTGAGCTTTTCAACCTGCGCTTCCAGCTCGCTATCAATCAGCTTGACAACCCCATGCGCATTTCGGCTGTGAAGAAGGATATCGCCCGGGTCAAGACCGTGATTCGGGAAAACGAGCTCCGCGCCGAGAACGCCTAAGGGAAGGGAGGATTAAGAAGTGAGCGAAGCAAGAAACATGAGAAAGACCGCGGTGGGCCGCGTCGTCAGCGATAAGATGGACAAGACCATTGTGGTGGCCATCCAGGACAGCGTGAAGCATCCCCTTTACAAGAAGGTCATCAAGCGTACTGTGAAGCACAAGGCCCACGACGAGAACAATGAATGCCGCGTGGGCGACCGGGTCCGGATTATGGAGACCCGCCCCCTCTCCAAGGACAAGAGATGGCGTCTGGTGGAGATCATCGAGAAAGCCAAATAAATTTTTGGCGCAAGGCTTTGAAAAACAACGAATCTATTTGGCTTTTTAAGCAAAGGAGGAACACACTGTGATTCAACAGCAGTCTTACCTCAAGGTTGCCGACAACACCGGCGCGAAGGAGCTTATGTGCATCCGCGTGCTGGGCGGCACCGGCAGGAGATATGCCAATATTGGCGACGTGGTGGTTGCTTCCGTCAAAAAAGCAGCACCCGGCGGCGTGGTGAAAAAAGGCGACGTGGTGAAGGCCGTTATCGTTCGGACTTCTTCCGGCGTGCGCCGTGAGGACGGCACCTACATTCGTTTTGACGAGAACGCAGCCGTCATCATTCGTGACGACAAGAACCCCCGCGGCACTCGTATTTTTGGGCCTGTGGCCCGTGAGCTCCGGGATAAGGATTATCTGAAGATCCTGTCCCTGGCGCCCGAAGTACTTTGATGGAGGTGCACTGAGAAATGAATAACAAGGTTCATGTAAAAACCGGTGACACCGTTATGATCCTCAGCGGCAAGGACCGCGGCAAGAAGGGCAAGGTCATGCAGGTGAGCCCCAAGGAAGGCAAAGTAATCGTGGAGAACGCCAACTTTGTCCAGAAGCATGTGAAGCCCCGCAGAATGGGTGAGGCCGGCGGCATCATCAAGGCCGAAGGCGCCATCTATGCCTGCAAGGTGCAGGTGGTTTGCCCCCGCTGCGGCAAGCCCACCCGTGTCGGCCACAAGATCCTGAAGGACGGCACCAAGGAACGCATTTGCAAAAAATGCGGCGAGTCGCTGTGAGGGAGGATAAGAAATGGCTAGAATGAGAGATTTCTATAAAGAAGAAGTGGCTCCCGCGCTGATGAAGAAGTTCAGCTACAAGAGCGTGATGCAGATTCCCAAGCTGGACAAAATCGTCATCAACGTAGGCGCCGGCGAGGCCAAGGACAACGCCAAGGCCATCGACGCCATCAGCGGCGACCTGGCCAAGATCACCGGCCAGAAGCCCGTGGTGTGCAAGGCCAAGAAGAGCGTGGCAAACTTCAAGCTGCGTGAAGGCATGCCCATCGGCGTGAAGGTTACCCTGCGCGGGGACCGGATGTACGAGTTCCTGGACCGCCTGTTCAACGTGGCCCTGCCCCGTGTCCGTGACTTCCGGGGCATCAACCCCAATTCCTTTGACGGCCGTGGCAACTACAACATGGGCATCCGCGAGCAGCTGATCTTCCCCGAGATCGACTACGATAAGGTCGACAAGGTGCGGGGCATGGACATCTGCTTTGTTACCACTGCCAATACGGACGAAGAGGCCCGGGAGTTTTTGACCCTGATGGGCGCTCCGTTCACGAAATAAGGAGGGATTATTGTGGCCAAGACTTCGATGAAAGTAAAACAGAAGAGACCCCAGAAGTATTCCACCCGGGAATACAACCGCTGCAAGATCTGCGGCAGGCCGCATGCCTACCTTCGGAAATTCGGCATTTGCCGTATCTGCTTCCGGGAACTGGCCTACAAGGGCGAGATCCCCGGAGTGAAGAAGGCAAGCTGGTAAATCATCAAGGAGGTATGTAAGACATGCAAGTTACAGATACAATCGCCGATCTGCTGACCCGCATCCGCAACGCGCAGGCCGCCAAGCATGATACGGTGGAGGTGCCCGCCTCCAACATGAAGAAGGCAATCTGCCAGATCCTGGTAGACGAGGGCTATGTGAAGAGCTTCAACGTCACCGAAGACGGCAAGCAGGGCATGATCACCATCACCCTGAAGTACGCAAACGGCAAGCAGCCCGTGATCAAGGGCCTCAAGCGGGTCTCCAAGCCGGGCCTGCGGATTTACTCCAACGCCCAGGATCTGCCTCGGGTGATGAAGGGTCTGGGCGTGGCCATTATCTCCACTTCCAAGGGGATCATGACCGACCGGGCCGCTAGAAAAGAAAACGTCGGCGGCGAAGTGCTGGCGTTCATTTGGTAAGAAAAGGGGGTGCGACAGCATGTCGAGAATTGGAAGAAAACCCATAAATATTCCCGCTGGTGTTGAAGTGACTGTCAACGGCAGCGACGTGACGGTAAAGGGCCCCAAGGGCTCCTTGACCCAGACTTTTAACCCGAAGATGGCTGTGGCGGTGGAAGGAAATGAGATCCTGGTCACCCGTCCTGACGACGAGAAAGAGTCCCGTTCTCTCCACGGCCTGACCCGCACGCTGATCCACAATATGGTGATTGGTGTGACCGAGGGCTTTTCCAAGACCCTGGAAGTGCAGGGCGTTGGCTATCGTGTGCAGAAGCAGGGCAGCAACCTGGTGATGAACCTGGGTTACTCCCATCAGGTGGTGGTGTCTGAGAACGACGAGATCAAGATCGACGCTCCCAACCCCAACACCATCGTGATTTCCGGCATCGACAAGCAGAAGGTTGGCCAGTTCGCGGCGGAAGTCCGCGAGAAGCGGCCTCCGGAGCCTTACAAGGGCAAGGGCATCCGCTATGCTGGCGAGTTTGTCCGCCACAAGGAAGGCAAGGCCGGCAAGGGCTCTAAGTAATGGTAGAAGGAGTGAGAAAAAATGGTCAATAAGGCAGATACTAACAAAGCTCGGCTGCGTCGCCACAAGAGAGTGCGCGGCAAGATCTCCGGCACGGCTGACCGGCCCCGCCTGAACGTGTTCCGCTCCAGCGCCAACATCTATGCCCAGATCATCGACGACGTCACGGGTCACACCCTGTGCGCTGCGTCCACTCTGGACAAGAGCTATACTGGCAACGGCGGCAACAAAGAGGCTGCCCGGGAAGTGGGCAAGATGATTGCCCAGAAGGCAGCAGAAAAAGGCATTACCAATGTGGTCTTCGACCGCGGCGGATATATTTTCCACGGCCGTGTCAAAGAGCTGGCCGAAGGCGCCCGTGAGGGCGGCCTCAACTTCTAAGCGAGGAGGAAATGATTTTGGCTAGTAATATTGACGCTACTACTCTGGACCTGCAGGAGCGGGTCGTGGCAATTAACCGGGTTTCCAAGACCGTCAAAGGCGGCCGTGTCATGAAGTTCTCCGCCCTGGTTGTGGTGGGCAACGGCGACGGCATCGTAGGTTTTGGCATCGGCAAGGCGGCCGAAGTTCCGGACGCCATCCGCAAGGGCATTGAGGACGCCAAGAAGCACCTGACCACCATCGCTCTGCGTGGGACCACGATTCCCCACGAGATTCTGGGCGAGTTCGGCGCCGGCCGTGTTATCTTGAAGCCCGCTGCCCCTGGTACCGGCGTTATCGCCGGCGGCCCGGTGCGTGCCGTGGTGGAATGCGCCGGCATCCGGGACATTCGTGCCAAGGCTCTCCGTTCCAACAATCCCTGCAACGTGGTGCGCGCCACCATGGCAGGCTTGACCCAGCTGCGGACCGCTGAAGAAGTGGCTGCGCTGCGCGGCAAGACCGCGAAAGAAATTCTGTAAGGGAGGGCGCGAACTGATGAAAATCACGTTGAAGAAAAGCCTGATCGGCTCCAAGAAAGACCAGATCGCGACCGCCGCTTCCCTGGGCCTCAAGAAGGTGGGCGACTGCACCGAGCAGCCCGACAACGCCCAGACTCAGGGCAAGGTGAAGAAGATCAGCCATCTGATCGAGGTAACTGAATAAAAGCTAAGGAGGTGCGTGACAATGAAGCTCAATCAGCTGACAGCTACGCCCGGCGCCACCAAAGAGCGCAAGCGTATCGGCAGAGGATATGGCGCCGGCACCGGCAAGACCGCCGGCAAGGGCCACAAAGGCCAGAAGGCCCGTGCGGGTCACGGCATGCGGCCCGGCTTTGAAGGCGGCCAGATGCCTATGCAGAGAAGAATGCCCAAGAGAGGCTTTAATAACATTTTTGCCAAAGAGATTGTCTCCATCAACGTGGGGGCTCTGAACAAGTTTGAAGACGGGGCAGCGGTGGACGCCGCGGCACTGATCCAGGCAGGCATCGTCAAGAAGAGCTGCGACGGCATCAAGATTCTGTCCAATGGCCAGCTCCAAAAGAAGCTGACCGTGAAGGCCAACGCTTTCTCTCAGGCTGCCAAAGAAAAGATCGAAGCCGCCGGCGGAAAGGCCGAGGTGATCTGACTTGTTTAACACGATCCGAAACGCTTGGCGGATTCCGGACCTGCGCAAGAAGATCCTCTACACCTTGCTCATCATCATTGTATTCCGTTTTGGTTCGGTGATTCCGGCGCCCTTCCTGGACGCCTCCGCTCTGTCGGAACTGATGAGTTCCGCCGGAGAGAATTCGGCTCTGGGCTATATCAACATGCTGACCGGCGGCGCCTTCTCTTACGCGTCCCTGTTTGCCATGGGTATTACGCCCTATATCAACAGCTCCATCATCATGCAGCTGCTGACCATCGCCATCCCCGCCCTGGAGAGACTCTCCAAGGAAGGCGAGGAGGGCCGCAAGAAGATCGCCACCATCACCCGGTATGTAACCGTGGGCCTGGGCCTGATCCAGGGCGTGGCCTATTACTTCTATCTGCGTAGCGCCGGGATTGTGGAGTATACCGCCGGTGTGGCGGGCGTGTTCGTGGCCTGCGTCATCGTGCTCACCTTCACCGCCGGCACCGCCCTGATCATGTGGATGGGCGAGCAGATCAACGACAAGGGCATCGGCAACGGCATTTCCATCATCCTGTTTGCCGGCATTGTGGCAAGACTGCCCGTCACCCTGGGCACTGTTTGGCAGTACATGCAGCTGGGCATGGAGAGCTCCTCCAACGCCGGTCAGTACCTGATCCTGGCTCCCCTGTTCATCGTGCTGTTCCTGGTGGTCATTTGGGTGATCGTCTTCATGAACGAGTCCGAGCGCCGCATTCCCGTCCAGTACGCCAAAAAGGTGGTTGGCCGGAAAATGTACGGTGGCCAGAGCACGTTCCTGCCCATCAAGGTGGCCATGAGCGGCGTTATGCCCGTGATCTTTGCCAGCTCCATTCTGTCCATTCCCCAGTTCATCAAGTTCTTTGTGAACCCCACCGGAGGATTCTGGGCGTCCTTCCTGAACGCCTTCTCCCAGACTGGCTGGCTGTATATCGTGCTCTATTTCCTGTTTATCGTGATGTTCGCCTACTTCTACATGTCCATCCAGTATAATCCTCTGGAAATGGCCAATAATCTCCGCCAGAGCAACGGCACTATTCCGGGCATCCGTCCCGGCAAGCCTACGGCGGATTTCATTGCGAAGATTCTGTCCAAAGTTACCCTGATCGGGGCACTGTTCCTGGCTTTTGTGGCCCTGGTCCCCATCATTTACACCAGTGTGACCGGTATGTATGGCCTGTCCTTGGGCGGCACCTCCATCATCATTATTGTGGGTGTGGCTCTGGAGACTGTAAAGCAGCTGGAATCTCAGATGATGCTGCGCCACTATAAAGGCTTTTTGGATTAAAGAAAACGGAGGGCGAACGCTATGAAACTGATCCTGTTAGGCGCGCCCGGGGCCGGAAAGGGCACCCAGGCGGAAAAGATCTGCCAGAAGAACAACATCCCCACTATTTCCACGGGGAACATTCTCCGGGAAGCGCTGAAGAGCGGCACGGAGATGGGGCTCAAGGCCAAATCCTATATGGAGAGCGGCCAACTGGTGCCCGATGAGATCCTCATCGGCATCATCCGGGACCGCCTGGCCCAGGAGGACTGCAAGAACGGTTTCATCCTGGACGGTTTCCCCCGGACCATCCCTCAAGCCGAGGCTCTGGATGCCATGGGTGTAGAGATCGACGCAGTTCTCGACCTGGAGGTCGCGGACGAAGAGATCATCACCCGGATGTCCGGACGCCGTGTCTGCGAAAGCTGCGGATCCTCCTACCACATGCTGTACAAACAGCCTAAGGTGGAGGGCAAGTGTGACAACTGCGGCGGCACCCTTGTTCAGCGCAAGGATGACCATCCCGATACCGTGAAGGAGCGTCTGGAAGTGTATCACAACCAGACCGAACCCCTCAAAGAGTACTACAGCAAGCAGGGCAAACTGCTTGTGGTCCACGGCCAGGAGAGCGTGGAAGACACCACTCGAATGGTTATGGAGGCTCTGGAGGATTTGACATGATTGTGCTGAAGACGAGCCGGGAACTTTCCGTCATGCGGAAAGCCGGAAAAATCTCGCAAAAAGCACTGAGACTCGCTGGTGAAGCCGTTGAGCCCGGGGTATCCACCTGGGAAATCGACAAGATCATCCGCCAGTACATCGAGAAAGAGGGCGCCACGCCCAGCTTTCTCGGGTACAGCGGGTATCCGGCCAGCGCATGTATCTCTGTAAACAACGTGGTCATCCACGGCATACCAAGCAAAAGCACCATTTTGAAAAAGGGCGACATCGTCGGCATCGACGTGGGCGCATGTTACGAAGGATTTCACGGCGACAACGCCTGGACCTTCCCCTGCGGCGAAATCGATGAGCAAGCCCAGGCGCTTTTGGACGCCACGGAAAAGAGCCTGTTTTTAGGCATTGAGCAGGCAGTTCCCGGCAACCGCTTAGGCGATATCGGCCACGCGGTACAGGCGTATGTCGAAGCTCGCAATTACTCGGTGGTACGAGAATTTGTCGGCCACGGAGTAGGTGCGAAGCTGCATGAAGACCCCAGCGTACCCAATTACGGCACCCCCGGCAGGGGCGTGCGACTGTTGCCCGGCATGACCATTGCCATTGAGCCCATGGTGAACATGGGTAAGCCCGGGGTAAAGATCCTGGACGATGGCTGGACCACGGTGACCAAGGACGGAAGCCTTTCCGCCCACTTCGAACACACGGTGGCCATCACTCCCGACGGGCCCGTATTGCTGACCCAGTTGGATTGAGGCGGGCTATGGAGTGGAAAAAAGGCCAGGTGGTCCGGTCCTTAGCCGGCCATGATAAAGGCGATTTCCTGACGGTGCTGGAGTGCATCCCCCCTTACGCGGTGGTGTGCGACGGAAAGCACAGGCCCCTGGAGCGGCCCAAGCGGAAGAAACTCTTCCACCTGGCCCCCACCGGGACGGTGCTGCCGGAGGAAGCCTTGAAAACCAATCGACAAATACGCAGCGCCCTGCGGCCCTTCGGGGAAGCGGCGGCGAAGTGAAGCGGAGGTTTTTTACAATATGTCAAAGCAGGACGTAATTGAGGTCCAGGGCGTCGTAAAGGAAGCCCTGCCCAACGCCACATTCCAGGTGGAGCTTCCCAATGGGCACACGGTGCTGGCCCACATTTCCGGCAAGCTGCGGATGAATTTCATCCGTATTCTGCCCGGCGACAAGGTCACCATGGAAATGTCACCCTATGATCTGACCAAGGGCCGCATCACGTGGCGTTCCAAATAAGAATCCGAAAAGAAATACTGACGTATCCCACAAGAAGGAGGGCACATTATGAAAGTCAGACCTTCTGTCAAAAAGATGTGTGAAAAGTGCAAGATCATCAAGCGCAAGGGCAAGGTCATGGTCATCTGTGACAACCCCAAGCATAAGCAGCGCCAGGGCTAAGCCCCCGGCACAATACATGGAGGTGTAAGAATGGCTCGTATTTCCGGCATTGACCTGCCCAGAGACAAGCGAATCGAGATTGCTCTTACCTATATTTACGGGATCGGCCGCAAGACCGCTTCCAACATCTGCGCCGAGACCGGCGTGGACCCCGATATCCGGGTGAGAGACCTTTCTGAAGACGATACTGCGAAGCTGAGAGACTATATCGACAAGAACTGCCATGTGGAAGGCGACCTCCGCCGCGACGTGGCCTTCGACATCAAGCGGCTGATTGAAATCGGCTGCTACCGTGGTGTGCGCCACCGCAAGGGCCTGCCGGTCCGCGGCCAGCGTACCAAGACCAACGCCCGTACCCGCAAGGGTCCCAGAAAGACCATGGCGAACAAGAAGAAGTAAGGAGGGAGTATTACTATGGCAGCACAGAAGGGCACAAAGGGTACCGTGCGTCGCCGTCGTGAGCGCAAGAATATCGAGCGCGGCGCCGCCCATATCCAGTCCACGTTTAACAACACCATTGTCACCATTACCGACATCCAGGGCAACGCAGTTTCCTGGGCAAGCTCTGGGGAGCTGGGCTTTAGAGGCTCCCGGAAATCCACTCCCTTCGCCGCGCAGACCGCAGCTGAGACCGCTGCAAAGCTGGCCATGGAGCATGGCATGAAGTCCGTGGAAGTGTACGTCAAGGGCCCCGGCGCCGGCCGGGAAGCCGCCATCCGTGCTCTGCAGGCCGCCGGCCTGGACGTGAGCATGATCAAGGACGTCACCCCCATCCCCCACAACGGATGCCGCCCGCCCAAGCGTCGCCGCGTCTAACTTGAAAGGAGAACAAAGCTATGGCTAAAAATATGCAGCCCATCGCAAAGCGTTGCCACGCGCTGGGGATTTCTCCTGCCGTTATGGGCTACGCGAAGAAGACCACCAACCGCAACCCCGGCAGCCAGATGAGAAGAAAGAAGGGCGAGTATGCCCTGCAGCTGCAGGAGAAGCAGAAGGTGAAGTTCGTTTACGGCATTCTGGAGAAGCAGTTCCGCTCTTACTATGAGAAGGCCACCCGCATGGAAGGCCGTCCCGGCGAAAACCTGTTGATCCTGGTGGAGCGCCGCCTGGACAACGTGGTGTATCGTCTGGGCTTTGCCAGCACCCGTCGGGATGCCCGGCAGCTGGTAACCCACGGCCACTTTACCGTAAACGGCCAGAAGGTGAACATTCCTTCCTATCTGGTGAAAGTGGGCGACGTCATCGAGGTGAAGGCTTCCAGCCGCTCCTCTGTGAAGTTCTCTAAGCTCACTGGCGAAGACGCTCCCCTGGTGACCGTTCCCCAGTGGCTGGAGAGAGAAAAGAACGCCCTGAAAGGCACTGTGGTGCAGATGCCCGTCCGCGAGGATATCGACCTGCCCGTCGAAGAGCACCTCATCGTGGAGTTGTACTCCAAGTAAGGTCTGGCTCTTTGGGCGCCGTAACTATGTTTGCACTGTGTAAAAGGAGGATCGCGGATGATTGAGATAGAGAGACCCAAAATTGAGATTGCGGAGATTTCCGAAAACGGAACCTATGGCAAGTTCGTGGTGGAACCCCTGGAGCGGGGTTTCGGCACCACTTTGGGCAACAGCTTGCGGCGTGTACTGCTTTCCAGTTTGCCCGGTGTCGCCGTAAAATCCGTTAAGATTGACGGTGTGCTCCACGAATTTTCCACTATCCCCGGGGTAAAGGAAGACGTCACCGAGATTGTTTTGAATATCAAAGGCTTGGTGGCGAAGCTCTACTGCGACGGTCCCAAAACCGTGGAGATTTCCGCGGAAGGGCCCTGCGTGGTGAAGGCGGATTCCATTAAGAACGACAGCGAAGTGGAGATCCTGAATCCGGATCTGCACATTGCCACTCTGGGCGAAGGGGCCCGGCTCTACATGGAGCTTACCCTGGATAAGGGAAGGGGCTATGTCTCGAACGAACGCAACAAGCAGAATATGCCGGAAGGCGTGATCGGAGAGATTGCGGTCGATTCTATTTACACACCTGTGCTCAAGGTCAATTTCAATGTGGAAAGCACCCGCGTGGGTCAGAGCATCGACTACGACAAGCTGACGCTGGAGGTTTGGACCAACGGTGTCATCAACGCTCAGGAGGCCGTCTCCCTGGCGGCCAAGGTGTTGACCGACCACCTGAACCTGTTCGTGGACCTGTCCGACAAGGGCAAGAGCACGGAGATCATGGTGGAGAAGGACGAAGGCGGCAAGGAGAAGGTTCTGGAGATGACCATCGAAGAGCTGGATCTGTCTGTCCGTTCCTTCAACTGCTTGAAGCGGGCCGGGATCAACACGGTGGAAGACCTGATCAACAAGTCCGAAGAGGACATGATGAAGGTCCGCAACCTGGGCCGGAAGTCGCTGGAAGAGGTCATTTGGAAGCTGGCTTCCCTGGGCCTCAGCCTGCGCAAGGACGACGAATAAGCAACCTACTTTTACTACGATAGGAGTGAATATTCATGCCGGGAACGAGAAAGCTGGGGAGAGATACCGCCCACCGGACCGCTATGCTCCGGGGCCTGGTGACCTTCTTCCTGGAGAACGGCAAGATCGAGACCACCGTGACCCGCGCTAAGGAAGTGCGCGCCATGGCGGAAAAGATGATCACCATTGCCAAGCAGGACAACCTGCAGAACAAGCGCCTGGTGATGAGCTTCATCACCAAGGAGAGCGTGACCAACAAGCTGTTCACGGAGATCGCCCCCAAGTATGCCGACCGCAACGGCGGCTACACCCGCATCACCAAGCTGGGGCCCCGCCGCGGCGACGCTGCCGAGATGGCGATTCTGGAACTGGTCTAAAGTGCATTTGCAGTTGATCCGCTGAGAGATCTCTCGGCGGTGGGGGAAACCCCAAGTCCCGGCACCCGCTTCGGCGGAGGCCGGGACTTTTTGCTTGGATCCCCTGTCTTGGTTTTCTACACCAACAAAAAAACCGGCGCTTGTGAAGGAGAGTCCTCCTCCAGGCGTCGGTTTTTTTTAGAGGGAACGTCTGTCACTGCTCCCAGTAAAGTTTTGTCTTGGTGTCCACATCGCCCCCGGCCAGGGTGAAGGTCACCTGGGGCATGGGTTCTCCTGCCAATCCCCCTTCCTCGGGAATGGTGGATTCTCCGGTGAGGGTCATGGTGTTTCCCCCAAAGGTAAACAGCAGCCGCCGGCCTCCTGCCAGACGGGTGTTGCGGACTTCCGCCGCCAGTTTCCCTCGGCCTCTCCAGGAACTGTTGATCCCGTAAAGGGTGCCGTCCACCACCGTTTCCGCGAAGTGGCCCTGGATGCCCAAATCCAGCTCATAAGTACCGTTATCCTGATGGCATACCAGCTGGGCCTTCTCTCCTTGGAAGCGGAATTCCAGGGATTGCAGGGTCCCTCCCAAGGGAACAAAGTGACCAATTCCCCCTACCAGGTCCAGAAAAGCGGGGGTATTTTCCGGGGCAAGATACACGGCACCGTTCAGGGAAGCTTCCGCTCCGGGGCTTCGCATCCCCAGCATGGGGTTCAGCTCCAGCCGTTCCAGGCGCTTTTGGAGCCGGTGGAAGGCCTGCCGGTTCTGGGGCAAAGGCTCCTGGGAAAAAGCCGGAAGCAGGTGTTTCCAGGCGGCGGTGAGCACGGCCTGGAGCCGCATGGAGGCAGATTGGATCACCAGCACCGCATCCTGGTCTCCGAAGACCACTCCATACTGGCCAAAGGCTCCGTCTCCCCGGAAGACCCCCTGGGGCTCGCAGCGCCAGAACTGGAAGCCATAACCCTGCTGCCAATCCGGATCTCCGCCCCAGCCGGCGCCCCGGTTTTCAATCTGCTTGGAGGTGGCCAGGTCAAACCAGCTTTCCGAAAGCAGCTGTTTTCCCTCCCATTGACCCCGGTTGGCCACAAACTGCACAAACCGGGCCATGTCCTCGATGGTAAGGCTCATGCCGGCGCCGCCCATCTCCGTGCCGTCGGGCAAAGTGTGGCAGCGGATCTCACTCATTCCCAGGGGCTCAAAGAGCCGGGGACGGAGAAACTGGGTGAGGGTTTCCCCGGTTTTCCGGGTGAGAATGGCGGAAAGCAGGTTGGTGCCTGCAGTGTTGTAGAGAAAATGGGTGCCGGGCTCGTAGACGAAGGGGTGCCGGAGAAAGGCCGCAATCCAGTCCGGATCCCCCATGCCCAGATCGGGGATTTCCGTCTCGTGGCCGCAGCCCATCATCAGCAGGTGGCGAACCCGGCACTGTTTCAGGTGCTCGCTGGGCTGCTCCGGAAGCTTGTCCGGGAACAGATCTACCAGCCGGTCGTCCAGGGAAAGACGTCCCTCCTGGACCGCAAAGCCGATGGCGGTGGAGGTGAGGCTTTTGCTGAAAGAAAACATGATGTGGGGAGTTTGGGGATTGTAGGGTTTCCAGCAGCCCTCGGCACAGACTTGGCCGTGGCGCAGCAGCATGAAGGCATGCATTTCAATGCCGTCAGAGTACAGTTGATCCAGCAGGTCCAGCACCGCCTGAGAGGGGATGCCCACCTGTTCCGGTGTAACGCGTTTCAGTTCCATAAACACAACTTCCTTCCGAAATTCCAAGAATAAATCCAGTGTAGCACAGTTTAAAGCCCCTTGCAATGCAGAATACTACCATAAGAACCTTTGAAAATTTGGAAGGAAGCGAGGATTGTTTATGGTACGGATTCAGAAAGTGTACGGCTGCGAAATTTTAGATTCCCGGGGCAACCCGACGGTCAGCGCCACGGTGGTGCTCTCCGACGGCACCATGGGTACGGCGGCGGCTCCCTCCGGGGCATCCACGGGGAAATTTGAAGCTGTGGAGCTCCGGGATGGAGATGAGCGCCGGTACGGGGGCAAAGGGGTGCTCAAAGCGGTGCGCAATATTGACTCCATTATCTCCCCGGCTCTGGAGAAGATCCACAGCCTCACTGTTCGGGAGATTGACCAGGTGCTGCAAAAGCTGGACGGCACCCACAACAAGGCGCACCTGGGGGCAAACGCCACTTTGGCAGTGTCCATGGCCAGCGCCAGGGCCATTGCCGCTCACTACCGGATGCCCCTGTTCCGGTATCTGGGCGGAGCAGCAGCCTACCGGATGCCCCGTCCCATGATGAACATCTTAAACGGCGGAGCCCATGCAGGAAACAACATCGACATTCAGGAGTTCATGATCGTCCCCGTGGGGGCGGAGAATTTTCGGGAAGGCCTGCGGTGGTGCGCGGAGATCTACCACACTCTGGGGGCTCAGCTGAAAGCCCGGGAGCTCTCCACAGGGGTGGGAGACGAAGGAGGCTATGCCCCCAACCTGGAAAGCGATGAGGAAGCCATCCAGGTGGTGTTGGCCGCCGTGGACAAGGCCGGATACGGGGGAAAGGTTCAGCTGGCCCTGGATGCCGCCGGCAGCGAATGGGCTCAGGGCACCCACTACCGGCTGCCCAAGCGGGGGAAGGAGATGGAGACCAAGGAGCTGATCCAGTACTGGGAAGGCCTGGTGGACCGGTATCCCATCTTGTCCATTGAGGACCCCTTGGGAGAGGAAGACTTCGAGGGCTGGGCGGAAATGACCCGCCGGTTGGGAGATCGGGTGCAGCTGGTGGGAGATGACCTGTTCGTCACCAACCAGGAGCGGCTGCGCCAGGGCATTGACGAGGGAGCGGCCAACGCCATCCTCATTAAGCCCAACCAGATCGGCACCTTGTCGGAAACCCTGGACTGCATCGAGCTGGCCAAGAGCAACGGTTACAAGACCATCATCTCTCACCGGTCCGGGGAGACGGAAGACACTTTCATCGCGGACCTAGCAGTGGGAGTCAATGCTGGCCAGATCAAAACCGGCGCTCCCTGCCGGACCGAACGAGTGGCCAAGTACAACCGGCTCCTGCGGATCGAAGAGTGTTGACAAAGGCCGGAATCCCTGCTAGGATGGAACAAACCAATCAGGGAGGATGACCGTTATGGGTAAAGTGTTGGACAGGGTGCAGCGCTGTGTGGAAGGCATCCGGCAGCAGACAGGGTTTGTTCCCCGCACCGCCTTGGTGCTGGGTTCGGGCCTGGGAGGCTTTGGAGAGAAAATCCAATTGGAAGCCGTGGTGGATTACCACCAGATTCCCGGTTTCCCCGTTTCCACGGTACCGGGCCACCAGGGACGGTTCCTGTTCGGATTTGTGGAAGGGGAACCGGTGGTAGTCATGCAGGGCCGGGTCCATTACTATGAAGGCTATTCCATGGAAGACGTAGTGCTGCCCATTCGGGTGATGCAGGCCCTGGGCGCCCGCCGGCTGATTTTGACCAACGCTTCCGGCGGGATCAATCCCACCTTCCAGGCCGGGGATCTGATGGTCCTCACCGACCACATCTCTTCCTTTGTGCCTTCGCCTCTCATTGGACCCAACGAGGAGGCCTTTGGGCCCCGGTTCCCGGACATGACGGAGGTGTATTCCCGCCGGCTTCGGGAGAAGGTCTTGGCCGCCGGGGAAAAGCTGGGAATTCCCCTGCGCCAGGGCGTGTATCTCCAGACCACTGGTCCCCAGTATGAGACCCCGGCGGAGATCAAGCTCTACGCTGCCCTGGGAGCCAGCGCTGTGGGCATGAGCACTGCCTGCGAGGCCATCGTGGCCCGGCACCTGGGCATGGAGATCTGCGGGATCAGCTGTGTGACCAATCTGGCCGCAGGCCTTTCCAGCGCTCCCCTGTCCCACAAAGAGGTCCAGGAGACCGCCGACCGGGTGGCCCAGCAGTTCCAGGGGCTCTTGTGGGAGCTGATTTCCCACCTGGATTGAGAGAGAAAAAAGCCCTGTCCCAACGCAGGCTCAAAAAAACGCGAAAAAATCGGTCCCCGAAGGAAGCCTAATCGCTTCTTTGAGGACCGATTTTCATGCTTATTGTTCCGAGACCGCCCTTGGGTTTTCATGGGACACGGAACCCTGTTCCGCAGAGTTAGCCATTTTCCCCTGGGCGGAATATAACCGCCGGATCAGGGCTGGAAGTAGAAGGAGCAAACCTGCTCGCCGCCGTTGACAAACACCTCGCAGGTGTGGGTGTCGGAGAAGACTTTCAGGTCCCGGATCTCCGTGGCGGGGCGCTCCAGCAGAATCTTGCTGCCGTCGGTGACCTTCAGGATCCACTGGCCCAGGGCCACATGGGGATCTTCCTCCGTCAGGAAGGGCTGAGCCTCCTCCACAGGGAACAGGCAAATTTTGTTATTCTCGTTAAGGGTCACCTGCCGGGGTACGGTCAGGCAGCCGCAGCGAACTGCATCGGGATCTTCGGGCTGGCCCCAGGGGGTCATCCAGCCGATGAGAATCCGCCGGCCCTTGGGATCCTGGAAGCTCTGAGGAGCGTAGAAGTTGGGACCGATTTCCGGGCGCTGGAGCTCTTCGGGGGTAAAGTGTTCTCCGTCAAACTGACCCAGCACAAACTGGACGGTCTGGGGCTGGTCCATCCGGGAGAAGCACAGGACCCACTTGTCCTTCAAGGGGAACAGGTCGGGGCATTCCAGCACGGGACCCATTTCCCGGGTCTCAAACAGGTTGCCCACATACTCCCAGTGAATCAGGTCCTGGGACTTGTACAGCACCACTGCCGCAAAGCCGTCCAGACCCACGCCGCATACCATCCGATAGGTGCCGTCAGACCAGGCGAACACCTTGGGATCCCGGAAGTCCTGGCTCTGGGGATCGATGGGGCTTTGGGGAATAATGGGGTTTCCCGGGTATTTGGTGAAGTGGACCCCATCTTCCGAGGTGACCAGGCACTGGGTCTGGGCCTTTCCTTCGCCTACAGCGGTGTAGAAGAGGTACATGGTGTCGTCCTTGATGAGGGCGGAACCGGAGAAGCATCCCAAAGTGCTCTCGTAGGGCTGGTCGGGGCATAGGGCAATGGGCTGCTCTTCCCAATGGAGCAGGTCGTCGCTGACCGCGTGGCCCCAATACATGGTATCCCAAACGGGGGCATGGGGATTGTGCTGGAAGAAGGCATGGTATTTGCCCTTAAAATAGCAAAGGCCGTTGGGGTCGTTGATCCAGCCTTTTTCCGCCTCCAGATGGCAGTTCAATTTTGGAAGCATGTGTAACACTCCTTTTCACAAGATAAATGAGGGACTGGTTTCCGGCAAGCCGGTTGCAAGTTTCGCCTCAGGAAAAAGACCTTTTTCAAGAAGCATTTCCCGGGGAGCATTCCCTTTCGAATCATCCGGGAACCGCCGGGGCAAGTTCCCACTGCCTTTATGATAGCGCAGGGGCGGCCATTTGACAAGAGGAGAAGCCGGCCTCCCCCACTTTGAGCGCCTCTTTTTTTCGGCGTCTTATGGTGCCGGAGGAAGGGGGACTCAGGGAATCTTTGGGGAAAAGTCACAGCGTACCTTGACTTTTCCTGGGGGTTTTTGTAAGATAAACGTGGGGTCCGAAGGGGATTCCCGAAAATCCAAGGAGGAGTGTTTAAGCAATGAAATACGGTTTGCAGTTGTTCAGTGTTCGGGACGTGACCGAGCAGGATATGGAAGGCGCCCTGCGCCAGGTGGCGGCCATGGGGTACAGCTCTGTGGAGTTTGCCGGGTTCAAGGGCCATTCCGCCGAGCAGATCAAGGCTTGGCTGGATCAGTACGGCCTGGAGGCTTCCGGCACCCATACGGGCATGGCGGAGCTTACCGATGACAAGCTGGAGGAGACCATTGCCTATCATCAGGCCATTGGCTGTAAGAACATCATTGTGCCCTTTGAGAAGTTTGCCACCAAGGGCGACATCGACGCCTTTATCGACCGGGTCAAGGAGATCACCCCCCGGCTGAAGGAAGCCGGCATTGCGCTTCACTACCACAACCACGACCACGAGTTTAAGCCCAACGAGGACGGACTCATTGCGGAAGAGGAGCTGCTGAACCGGACGGACATTTTGCTCCAGGTGGACACCTACTGGGTGTATGCGGCGGGGAAGGATCCCGTGGCGTTCTTGAAAGAGCACAAGGACCGGATCCAGGTGATTCACCTGAAGGACGGCAAGGGCGGCCACACCTGCGCTTCTCTGGGCCAGGGCATTGCCCCGGTGGCAGACGTGCGGAAAGCGGCCATTGAGCTGGGCATGGACATGGTAGTAGAAAGCGAAGGCTTGGAACCCACCGGCATGGAAGAGGTCCAGCGCTGCATGGATTTCCTGAAGGAAGAGGATGCAAAAGACGGAATCTGATGTCTTTGGGAAAACTCAGAGAACATAGTCATGAAAAAATGGCAGGCACAGGTGTGTCTGCCATTTTTGTCCCTTGGGGACAGGAAAATCCCTTCCCCAGGTCTGGGGGAAGCAATCATCCCTTAGGGACGGGAAAGTCCGGAGTCCTTTTGGTGGGGCTCTCTTTCCCGGAGCAGGGTCAAGAACCCTTCCAAGGGAGGAGAGGAAGCTTTTTGGCGGTGGAGGGCGGCGTAATATTGGCGGGGAAAGGAAGCCCCGGAAACGGTGAGCAGCCGGAGGGTTCCCTGGTGCAGAAAGGGTTGTGCCATGGCTTCCGGCAGGATCAGAATGCCCAATCCGGCTTCCGCAGCGCGGATCAAGGCGGTGGTGCTGGTGCTTTCCATCAGAGATTGGGGGGAAAGGCCTCGGGCTTGGAACACCCGGTCCACTCCCCGGCGCATGCCGCTGCCGGGTTCCCGCAGCAGCAAGGGCAGGGAAGCCAGTTCCTCCAGGGACGAAGGGGACGGGGAAAACCCGGGACTGCACAGAAGGCACATCTGTTCCACATAGAGAGGGAAGGCTTTCAGGTGCTGGGAGGCAGCCACATTGTCCACAATGCCCACATCCAGTTGATTTTCCAGCAATCTCTTCTCTATATCCTGGGAATTCCCCACCCAAACCCTCAAAGTGACCTCCGGGTACTCCTGCCGGAATTGGCGAAGCAGGGGGGAAAGGGAGGTGCTGCCGAAAGTCACGTTGGCCCCCACCCGTAAAAGATAGGGGGCATTTCCCTTGCCCAGCAGGTCTTCGGCTTCCTGGAATCCCCGGAGAATTTCCTCAGCCTGTGCCAGCAGGGCACGGCCCGCTTGGGTAAGGTAAATTCGCCGGTTCATCCGTTCAAACAGCTTCACCCCGTAATGGGCCTCCAATTCTCGGATCGCCAGGCTCACAGCGGGCTGGGTGGTATTCAAATGTTCAGCGGCCTTACTGAAACTCTGACAGTGACAGGCCTCCACAAAGATAGTCAAATGGCGTCGCGTCATGGAATCCCTTCTCATATGAAAATCAATATAGATTCCATTTTATCATAAGAATTGAAAATGGAAAAGAGGAGGGGTACAATACAGATAGAAACTTGAGAGGGGCAAACACCATGGAGCGAACGAAATGGGCCCTATGCGGCCGGCTGTTTTTGAAATTCCTGAAGATAGGCACTTTCACTTTTGGGGGAGGTTACGCCATGATCCCCCTGATCCGGCGGGAGATTGCCCAACGGGAGCACTGGATCGAGGACAAGGATATCCTGGACATTTTGGCGGTCAGTGAGAGCACGCCCGGGCCCATTGCGGTAAATACGGCCACTTTTGTAGGGTACCGGCTGGCGGGGCCTTGGGGGGCGGCTGCAGCCACGGTGGGGGTGGTGTTGCCCTCTTTCCTGATCATTTTCGCCCTGTCCTTTGTGCTCCGTCAATTTGAAGAATTTCCGGCGGTGCGGTACGCGTTCTGGGGAATTCGGGTGGCGGTGCTGGCGCTGGTGTTCAGTGCGCTGGTTTCCATGGCCCGGCAATGTTCCTGGAACCCGGTGGCCTGTGTGTTAGCGGCAGGGGCATTTCTTTTGGTAGGCCTCTGGAATGCCAGCAGCATTCTGGT
>ENA-OPRS01000678-OPRS01000678.1-human-gut-metagenome-genome-assembly--contig:-NODE-678-length-19234-cov-2.865113_pt1 | contig 19234 bp, 9 predicted proteins | sample MGYA00241795_ERZ501881 | MGnify/ENA primary metagenome ERZ501881 (study PRJEB25962, sample SAMEA2042440) | human gut metagenome | biome: human gut; feature: human-associated habitat; material: faeces... | reverse complement strand
GGCTTTGTAACACAGAATGCAGACCTTTGCAGCGTTAAAATTATTTTAGTTTTTTATGAGAAAAAATTACAAAAAATTATCGCTATTTTGCTTATCTGCGATGCTTTCTGTAGCAGCAGTGGCTGTTACTGACTCTAACGAAGCTAACTTAGGAACCATGCGCGGACGAATCGTCGACAACTCTAATCAGGTGTTGCCCGGCGCAACCGTTATGATCGAGAATCTGCACACAGGTGTTGTTAGCGACGCTAACGGATTCTACACAATACCCAACCTGAAACCGGGAGTCTACACGGTGAAGGTTTCTTACGTAGGCTACCAGCCGACAACGGCTAAACTGACCATATCTGCCGAAAAGACAGAAGTGAAAGACTTCGTGCTGTCAGAGGGAATGGAGCTTAAGGGCGTTGAGGTAAAAGGAGCGTTCCACGGACAGAGCCGTGCGATAAACACTCAGAAGAATAACTTTAACATAACCAACGTCGTGTCGGCCGACCAGATCGGCAAGTTCCCCGACTCTAACATCGGCGACGCCCTGAAGCGTATCAACGGTATCAACGTGCAGTATGACCAGGGCGAGGCACGCTTCGGACAGGTGCGCGGAACATCACCCGACCTCACATCGGTAACCGTCAACGGCAACCGTCTGCCTTCTGCCGAGGGCGACATACGCAACGTGCAGCTCGACCTCATACCGGCCGACATGATTCAGACCATCGAAGTGAACAAGGTTGTTACGGCCGACATGGACGGCGACGCCATCGGCGGATCGATAAACCTCATAACCAAAAACACTCCTTACAAGGAAGTGTTCAACATAACGGCTGGAACAGGCTACAGCTGGATAAGCGAAAAGCCGCAGCTTAACCTCGGACTGACCTACGGCAACCGCTTCTTCAACGACAAGCTGGGCTTCATGGCAGCCATTTCTTACCAGAACTCACCGGCAGGATCGGACAACACTGAGTTTGAATACGACATCGACGACGACGGCAAGGTGGTGCTCACCGACGCCGAGGTAAGACAATACTACGTTACACGTGAGCGTCAGAGCTACTCGCTCTCACTCGACTACGTGTTCAACCCCAACCATAAAGTGTTCTTCAACGGTATCTACAACCGCCGCAACGACTGGGAGAACCGCTACCGCGTGTCATACAAAGACCTGGCAGACGGCGAGGGAGAGATGAAAGCCACGATAGAAACCAAGGGAGGATCGGCCGACAACCGCGGCGCACGACTTGAGCGCCAGCAGACCATGGACTACACCCTTGGCGGCGAGCACCTGCTCTGGGACAAGCTCTCTGCCGACTGGTCGGCATCGTTCTCAAGAGCTTCTGAGGGACGCCCCGACGAGCGCTACATGAGTCTTGAGCAGAAAGACATAACCATCAACATGGCAGACGCCGGACTGCGCCAGCCCTACTCTACAACATACATCAACCTCGACGAGGGCGAATGGAAACTCGACGAGTTTACAAACGCCAACGAGAACATCATAGAGAACGAGTGGAAGTTCAAGCTCGACTTCGAGTTGCCGCTCGCAAACGGACTCTACGGCAACAAGCTTAAGTTCGGAGGAAAATACACACGCAAGTCGAAGACAAAGGACGTTGTATGCTACGACTACACCGACGGCTACGAAGCAATGTTCGGCGACGACTATTCTAACTACTACATCAACCGCATACGCGACGGATTCATGCCCGGAAGCCAGTATAAGTCGACAATGTTCATCGACAAGAACTACCTCGGAGGCATCAGCCACGTTGACCTGGCAGCCATGGGCGGCGAGCAGGTGCTCGAGGAGTCGGCAGGCAACTACGACGCAACAGAGCAGGTTTCGGCAGGCTATCTGCGCTTTGAGCAGAAGCTCGGAAAGAAACTTGAGCTTATGCTCGGACTCAGAATGGAGGCCACAAACCTGAAGACAAGCGGCTTCAACTGGATTGTTGACGAGGACGAGAACGAATATCTCGAGCCGACCGGCACCTACAAGAACAACTATATCAACTGGCTGCCGAGCGTGTTGCTGAAATATAACGCCACAGACGACCTGAAGGTGCGCGCATCTTACACCAAGACGCTGGCACGTCCTAAATACTCTCACATGATGCCGGGCAGCAGCATCAACCGCACCGAATCGCCTGTTGAGGTGTTCGTGGGCAACCCTGACCTGAAGCCGGTTATCTCTAACAACTACGACCTGTCGGCAGAATACTACTTCAAGAGCGTTGGTCTGGTGTCTGCATCACTCTTCTACAAGCGCATCAACGACTATATGGTTGAGCATGTGTCTAAAGGCAGCTACGGCAACTACGACGACTGCAAGATAACACGCCCCGTAAACGCATTCGACGCAGACCTCCTGGGCGTTGAGCTCGGACTGCAGCGCGACTTCGGATTCATACATCCGTCACTCAAGTGCTTCGGCTTCTACGGCAACTATACCTACACTCACAGCAACGTGGTCAAGTCAGTATTCGGCAACAAAGACGAGCAGGCTCTGCCCGGTTCGCCGGAGCACATGGCCAACGCGTCGCTCTACTTCGACAAGGGCGGACTGAACGTGCGTCTCTCTTACAACTTCACTTCTGCCTTCCAGGACGACGAGGAGTATCAGGAAGAGGCACAGCTGCGCCGCTACTACGACAAGGTCAACTATCTCGACCTGAACGCAAGCTACACATGGGGCAAGGACATCAAGTACACCTTCTATGCCGCTGCCAACAACCTGCTGAACCAGCCGCTGCGCTACTACCAGGGAGAGAAGGACCGCACAATGCAGGTGGAGTACTACGGAGTGAAGCTCCAGGCCGGATTCAAGCTCAGCTTCTAAGCCGGAAATGACTGAACGGTCATGAGAGTAATGTTTAAGAAGAATAGATTTATAATGAATTCCTGAAACGGATTAACACAGATGAAACCGGGAAAACAGGCGTGAGAGAGTACAAAATGACTTAAAGCAAGTTATCAGTATGTGCTCAGCCTGCTGTCCCGGCTTTGCTTTCAAAACGAATATAAACAACAAAAACATCACAACAATGAAGAAACTTTCAACAACTCTGATTTTGCTTTTAGTGGCCGTGATGAGCATCATGGCGCAGACTCCCGAACAGTGGGCCAAGCTGGAGAAGGACGTCAACTTCTACGTGGCCAACGACCTGGGACGCAACGGATACTACGACCAGAAGCCTATAGCTGAACTGATGGGACGCATGGCCGAGACCGTGGGCATAGAATGTGTGGCAGCGCCGGGCGATGTGCACCACTTTGAGGGTGTGCGCAGCACGCAGGACCCCCTCTGGATGACCAACTATGAGCTTATATACAGCCATCCCGAACTGATGCTCGACTGGTATCCGACGCTCGGAAACCATGAGTACCGCGGCAACACGCAGGCCGTGCTCGACTACACAAACGTGAGCGCACGCTGGGCCATGCCGGCAAGATACTACACAAAGGTGATTGAGGACGGCGGTGTGACCGTAAGACTGGTGTTCATAGACACTGCACCGATGATTGACAAATACCGCAACGACACAGAGAAATATCCCGACGCAGGCAAGCAGGACTACAACAAGCAGCTCGAATGGCTCGACTCTGTGCTCTCTTCGGCCAAGGAAGACTGGGTTATCGTGCTGGGCCACCACCCCGTTTATGCCGACACGGGCAAGGACACATCTGAGCGCGGCGACATGCAGGCACGCCTGAACCCGATACTGACCAAGCACAAGAACGTGAGCATGTATATATGCGGACACATACACAACTTCCAGCACATACGCAAGCCGGGCTGCAACATCGACTACGTGGTGAACACGAGCGGCTCGCTGAGCCGTCCGAAGGTAAAGGCAGTAGACGGAACACAGTTCTGCAGCGGCGTGACGGGCTTCTCGCTGGTATGTGCCGACAAGACCACCCTGTCGCTCCATCTCATCGACAAGGACGGAAAGGTGGTATACACGGTTAACCACAAGAAATAACAAATTCTTCTTTTTTCTTTAAAATTAAGCACTATTAAAGGCGGCAAGGACAACATCCCTGTCGCCTTTTGCTTTTCTTGCGGCATGCTTACACGCCCGGAAAGCGTGCCTCTTCATGTGTATTCGATGTGCAAAAACTGCTAACGCCAACGTACTTCATAACTTTCTGATAATCAGCCACATAAACACTGCCATGCAAAACGTGCCCTTTCAGCCTGCAAAAGGTGGCCTTTCGGGCGGCAAAACATGGCCTTTTGCAGCGCAAGACACGGCATTTCGGAAAACGGCATCGCAGGGCATGCCTAACAGAAGGCATCAGTGCTGAAAATATTTTACATCCCGCCGTTACGCCACACCACCCTGCCCCGGCAGCACAATCATGCCCGGCAGGCAAAATTTATGGTCTCCTTACTTGTGCGTGAGCCTCAAACGTTGTATATTTGTGCCTGACGAAGGGCTGCACCGCTGCATGGCACGCCGCACGGCATACCGGCCACGGTAACGGCACAATGCGCCCGCAACAAACTTATATGAAGACAATGAACACTGAAGAATTTATAATGCTCCACCGCAACGACGACGTCAGGGCGCTCGCCCTGAAGGCTGCCGGAGCGAAGGACATAGACCTGGGCTACGCGCTCGACCAGATAGCAGGATGGCAGACGGCACGCAGGAAGCTGCCGCAATGGGCCGCGACAGAGGGCATAAAGTATCCGCCGCACCTGTCGATGGAGCAGTGCTCGTCGGAACAGACGGCCATCTACAAGGCAGACGTGGCGCAGAGGCTTGTCAGCAGCCTGCCTAAAGAGGAAAAGAGCGTGCTCGTTGACCTGACGGGCGGACTGGGCGTCGACTTCTCCTACATGGCGCGCCGCTTCAGCCGTAGCGTCTACGTTGAGCGCCAGAGCCATTTGTGTGAGCTCTCGCGGCATAACATGGGCGTGCTGGGCATCAGTCAGACCGAGGTGGTCTGCGCCGATTCTGAGCAATTTATGGGCCAGATGGGGCATGTCACGATGATATTTGCCGACCCGGCACGGCGCGACAGCCATGGCGGAAGGACTTTTGCCGTGGCTGACTGCACGCCCGACGTGCTGGCCATGCGCGACGAGATGCTGGCCAAGGCCGACTTCGTGATGCTGAAGCTGTCGCCCATGCTCGACTGGCACAAGACGGTGGCCGACTTCGGCAGCTGTGTGGGCGAGGTGCACATCGTGTCGGCAGGCAACGAGTGTAAGGAGCTGCTGCTCGTCATGTCGGCACGCTTTGACGGACTGACCAGCGTTACGTGCGTCAACGACGGCAGCATATTCAGCTATAATCCGCAGACAGACATACAGAGAAATATAACGGATGAAGACGGCACGGGCATTGACACCAACGGCAACGGCAGCCGCGCGCCGCTGAGCCTGCAGCCGGGCATGAGTCTGTATGAGCCTAATCCGTCGGTGATGAAGGCAGGATGCTTCGGCCGCATAGAGGCAGCCTTCGGCGCAAGACAGATAAGCCGCGACAGCCATCTGTTCGTGTCGGAGCAGAGAGCCGTCGGATTTCCGGGCCGCGCCTTCGTCATAAAAGCCATAAGCAGCATGAACCGCAAGGAGCTGAAGAAGGCGCTCGGCGGCATAGGCAAGGCAAACATAACCACACGCAACTTTCCGATGAAGGCCGAGGAACTGAGAAAGCGGCTGAAGCTGGGCGACGGGGGCGACTGCTACATCATGGCCACCACCACGGCCGACGGCTCGCACGTGCTGATAATATGCGCCAAGGAGTGAGCCGCAACATATATGACGACATAACAAAAAACATAAACAGCAATGAAAAAATCTATATTATCGCTGGCACTGGCGCTGCTTGCGGCAGTGGCAACGGCACAAGGACCGCAGGTAAGGACAGCCTGCGGAGTGGTTGAAGGCACCTGCGAGTCGGGCATAAAGGTGTTTAAGGGCATACCCTTTGCAGCACCGCCCACAGGCCCACTGCGCTGGAAGGCACCGCAGCCGGCAGCCCGATGGCAGGGCGTGCGCAAGGCAACGGAGTTTGGCCCCAACCCTATGCAGCAGCCTATATACGGCGACATGAACTTCGGCACAAAGAAGATGAGCGAAGACTGCCTGTATCTTAACATCTGGACGCCGGCAAAAAGCATGGACGAGAAGCTGCCCGTGCTGATCTACTTCAACGGCGGCGGACTGATGGCAGGCAGCGGCAGCGAGCCGCGGTATGCCGGAATGAGCATGGCGCGCAAGGGCATCGTGGCCGTTACGGCAAACTACCGCGAGGGCATATTCGGATTCTTCGCGCATCCTGAACTGTCAAAGGAGACAGCATACAAGGGCTCGGGCAACTACGGCTTTATGGATCAGGCGGCTGCCATACAGTGGCTCAGGGACAACATAGCGGCATTCGGCGGCGACCCCGACAGGATAACCATTGCCGGCGAGTCGGCAGGCTCGATGTCGGTGAGCGCGCTCATGGCATCGCCCGTGTCGCGAAACCTCTTCTGCAGGGCAATAGGCTCGAGCGGTTCGGTGATAGCCTTCGGCAAGATTGCCACGCTGAAGGAGGCCGAAAAGGCAGGAAAGGAGAAGATGAAGCAGATGGGGTGCAAGTCGCTCGAGGAGCTAAGGGCTCTCAGCGCCGACGAACTGATGGAGCGCGCGGCCGTAAGAAGCAGGCCGGCATACAACATAGACGGCTACTTCTTCACCGAGCAGCCCGAACAGACCTTTGCCGGGGGCAGACAGGCAAGGGTGCCGCTGCTGGTTGGCGGCAACTCTGAGGAGGCTCAGCCGTCATTCATCCTGCAGGGCAAGCCGGCCACGGTGGCCAACGCCACAGAGGCTGCCAGAGCCGTGTTCGGCAGCAACGCCGAGAAGGTTGTGCAGCTTTACGGCATCAGCACCGACGCCGACGTTAGCGGAGAGCCGGGCATGATGCTTGCCTCCGACATGTTCATAGGCTTCGGCACGTGGAAATGGGCACACATGCACACCATGAGCAGCGGTCAGCCCGTATACAGATACGTCTACTGCCACCCGCGCCCGGCAATGAGAATAAGCGGAAAGGTGGCAGGACTGGCTGGCGGAGTGAAGGACAAGAACGACGGCGACGACAAGGCACCCGAGGCAAAGGGAGCCGTACACTCGGCCGACATAGAGTATGCCATGGGCACGCTGCCCACCAACCGCGTGTTCGACTGGCAGCCGGAAGACTTCCTCATGTCGGACATCTTCTCGGGATATTACGCCAACTTCATAAAGACGGGCAACCCCAACGGACTGGGACTGCCTGACTGGACGCCTGCAAACGGACAAGAGGCAGTGCCCGTGTTGCGGCTCGACGTAAACACGACGATGACCACCGACAGGCAGACCGAGGAGCGGTATAAGCTAATTGACACAATGATGTGGGGCACAAAGAAATAACACTGCACGTAAACTGGCGGCAGGATTTGAAGTAAGCATGCCCTGACAAGAAGCATGCTGATGCCGAAACACCATAAAACGAGAAAGGGAGACACGCCGACACAGGCATGTCTCCCTTTCTTGTTTATCCCAAATCGGTTATAAGGATTCGGTCGGGATTTTTGCTTTATATTGAGCGGATTTTCGTTAGATTTTTCGCAGGCATAGCGGGCTATGTCAAGAAAAAACTAGCAAAAAGACGCCAATAGAAACAAAAAGACTGGCTGAAAGCATCAATGCACAAAATTGATAAAGTAATATGCGGTCTAATGACCGATTTGGGTTAATATCGTTTTATAATGGATTTATCGCCACAAAACATGAGCGCCGCAGGACATAAGGCATGAAGAATGGCCGCAGGAGCCATTTTAAGGCCGTCTGAGGCGTCGGATGAAGCAGAGCCAATAAAGTATGCCTGCGCACAGCAAACACACGGGAAACGCGCTCCAAACGCCTACAAGGCCCCAGCCGCTGTGTATGCCGAGGAACCAGCCGAGCGGAAGCGACACCACGAAATAGGAGAAAAAGGCTATCCAGATGAGCGGACGCACGCACGAAATGCCGCGCAGGGCGTTGGCAAAGGTGTACTGAAGGCCGTCGCCAAACTGATAGACGATGAGCGGTATGACGGTCTGCGACACGAGCACACACACCTCGGCGCTGTCTGTAAACCAATAGCTGAACGTATTGCGCAGCAGGAACACGGGCACCGAGAGCACGAAGGCTATGAGCATGATGACATGAAAGCCGGCATAGGCAGCGTCGCGCACGGCGGCAGTGTCGCCCTGTCCGTGGAAATAGCTCACCCTGACGGCTATTGCGGCAGCCATGCCGCTGTTGACCATATAGAGCAGCTGCGAGGCCGTGAGCGTAACCTGATGTGCGGCAAGGGCCGTTATGCCTATCCAGCCCACGAAGATTGCAGAGAGCGAAAAGGCTGCACACTCCATGCCGAGCTGCATGGCAACGGGCCAGCCAAGGGTGTTGATGCGGCGGAAGTCGGCACGGTTGAGCCGTCCGGCGGCATATCCGCGGCGGTAAGGGGCATAGCTGCGGTGAAACACAAACACGGCAACGAAGGCCACGAACATCACGATGCGCGACACCATGGTGCTGATGCCGGCGCCGAGAAGGCCCAGCTCGGGCATGCCGAAGGCTCCGTAGATGAGCACATAGTTGCCGAAGATGTTGAGCACGTTGCCGCCCAGGATGACGAACATCGGCACGCGCGTGTCGGTTATTCCGTCGTAAAACTGCTTGAAGGCGTTGAACATGCACAGGAATGGCAGCGACACGATGTTCACCAGAAGATATGAGCGCATATAGGGCAACAGCTCTACGGGCTGCCCCATGCGGTGCAGGTTGAGATAGAACACCACGGAGACGGCAAGCAGGATGACGGCCATCAGTCCGTTGGCGGCAAGGCTGTTGCGCAGTATGCCGCCAATCTCTTCCTTCTCGCCGCGGCCGAACATGGCGCCCACGATGGGCGTAAGGCCGTAGGAGAAGCCCATGGCGAAGATAACGATCAGAGTGAACATGGTGGTGACAAAGCTGGCGGCTGCCAGCTCCATCATGCTGTGGTGGCCTATCATGAGCGTATCGGCAAAGCCGAGTACCACGTTTCCGATCTGTCCCACCACAATGGGCACGCCGAGCGAAACGAGCGCGCGGTAGTGTGTTGTGTATCTTTTCAGTGTGAAGTGCATAACGGGTGCAAAGATAGTGCTTTTTTCATAAAAGCCCACCCTTTTGCCCTTCCTTGCACGGCGATGATAAAATATTTATCAGAAAACAGCCTGCATACACACCGGCAGTAAACGGACAGGCATGAAAATAAATCTTGTCAGCACAGAAAATAAGGCTTCAAAAATAGGGCGGAGTGAATATATGCCCCGCCCATAAATGCTCATCAGAAAGATTATACCCAGCGGCTTCGCACAGCCTTGACATTTGTAGACAAGTACAGGCTGCCGTAAAAGCCGCGGAAAGACATAATCATATTACCCCATTAATCAGATTATAAAGTATCACTATTTAATCATTCAAAAATCAGACCTTTGCCGATTCAGGCAGTGTCAGCTGCATGCTGACACTGCCTGCGGCTACAGGAATATTATTGCAGTATAACTTTCTTGCGAATCACCTTGCCTTCTGCTTTCACCTCAACGATGTATGCACCATTTACGAGCGACGGCACAGAAAGACTTCCGCTTACGCCTGAAGCATTGCATACACAGCTTCCGTTTACGGCAAATATGCGGACATCGGCATTGTCAGCACCTGTAATGTATATTCTGCCAGCCTCACGGTTATAAGATACGCTGATGTCATCACCTGCTATTTCGGCATCAGATATTCCGGCTGTAAAGTCATCGTATGCATTTAGGTCCATAACCCATCCCTTATAACCATAATCGAATGTCTCGTTAAAGCCTCCGAATGTCATACCTTCAGGATCTCTTGAAAATACTACGCCAAAGTGTCCGTCGGGAAAATCGGCAATAAGATCATCGTACGCCTTCTGGCTGCGGCCCTTCAACCATTCGTCAAAGGTTATCAATGCTCCATCCTTATATACAGACGGTATCCTGTCAAGTGGAGGCATGACGGCTTTTTGCCCTAAAAATACGGTTCCGTCGTCAAAAACTGCTGTTGGGTAAAATCCTTCAGTTCCTTCTATGTTAGTCACATTCTCTGTCTGCGGATCAATAACTACAGCATTATAAAAAGTGGTAGTACTTAAGTATTTTCCGTTGTCACTGAAAGCTAAATCACGAATAACTAATTTTTTCTCTTCATTGACATACTTGAAGTATCGTTCATTATAAAGAGCTATAGAGTCATTATATGCTGTCGCATCTTCTCTGAACTGATTATAATCGTTGGCATATCTGTTGTGACGCTCTATACCTTCAGATGTTGTAACATCGAAGAAATCAGTCACATGTTCTTCAGGATTGTATGTTGGATACGGTCCTCTTTCCTCAGCTGGGATAGTCCAGCTTGCTTTCTCCACAGAGTCGTTATACAGTTCAAGAGCATGATTGAACGCAGCAAGCTCCTCTTCACTGAAATATTCCGCCGGGTCTGGTTTCTCCGGTTTATACTGCGGCCATTCTGGGCAAATCTCGTCTGTGTTGAAACAGTAGTCCTTGCATAACCTCTTATAAGTCCAATCCCTGCTTGCCGCAGAACTCCTCTCCCATATTACAGGCCAATATATAGAACCGGAAGCGTCAATCACTCGCCCGTATATCCGAAGTCCGTCATTCGACACTCCCATAACCCAAGTACTTTGGTTGGGACGTTTGTCATATCCCATATACTCAAAGCTAAGTTCATCATATTCATTATATTCACCAGACGCATTACGATACCATACTACAGGCTTATTAACTTCACCATTCTGATTAGTATTGCCCACAATAATTGATCCGTCTCTAGAACAGCCCATGCCAACACCGGAGTCTTTAAACGGCAACTCAACAATATCACCTTCTTCGGTAATATAACAGGGGGTACGCACACCACCTGCAACACCTGTGGCTGTATACGCACCTACTGCAACACCTGCATTTGTAATGCCATAAATATCATACATCATTTCAGGGTCATTAAACAATGTAAGATTCTTGGTCTGCGCATTCAGGAAATATCCTATACCCTGAGTTGAGCCTACCGCCCACTTTCCATTGGCAGATACATTTGTAAACACGGCCTCATGACTTTGATAAGGCATGGGATTATCTTGTGCCGGAGCAGCGCAAAAGCAACATATTGCCACTAATGATAATAAAGTTTTTTTCATACGGTTAAGATTTAAATTAGATAACAGACAAATTCAAAAAGCGCTTTCTTAAATACCAATTCCCTATGAGTGACAGTTTCGTCACACCTGCAAAATTATGACATGACAAAAGAAAATGCAAATCAAAAATATCCAATTTCAAGAAATTGGTGATAATACGCAATAAAAGCGGCGGTTTTAGTTATAAAACTGTCATGCTTAGTGTAATATGGTCATAAAATGCGCGATGCAATGCATGTCTGCGCATTGTCAGACAGACGCTTTCAGCTTGTCTTTGTACATTGATGGGGTGATGCCGACCACCTTGCGGAACAGCTCGACGAACGTGGTGTACGACTTAAAGCCTACGCTCTCTGCGATGGCGTTGAGCGTGTAAGAGCCGTAAGTGCCGGTGTCGGCCATGCGCAGACAAGCCAGACGTATGCGGTAGTCGTTGACGTAATTCTTGAAAGTCTTGTGGAAGGTGTCGTTTATCACGAGAGACACGTACTTGCTGTTGGAGCCTACGAGCGTGGCGAGGCGCGCAAGAGAGAAGTCGCTGCTGCAAAACTCGGTCGAGTTTTCCATCACGTCGATTACCGCGTCGAGCAGTTTCCTGCGCATATCTTCGCTGATTGCCAGGGTCTTGTTCTTGCCGTCAGCATCGTCAGCAGTAGTGGCAGTATCTGGCGCTTCGCCGGCTCCGTCGGAATGTTCCTGCGACGCACGCAGGGCTGCCAGCTCGGCCTCCGAGCTTTTAAGCCGGTTGCTAAGCTCAAGCATGCGCTGCCTAGTAAACTCCTGTTGCTTGACGAAGTCGCGGTTGATTACAAACAGGTCGTTGTAGCTCTTGTCTATCTTGCCCTTCTGGCGGTACACAAGCAGGAGCAGCACTCCTATCACGGCCGTCACGACAGTGACGCCGGCGATGGTGAGCCTCTGGCGTGAAATGGTCTGCAAGCGTTCCTTCTCGCGGGCGTTGAGCGAGGCTATGTATTTGTCGTACTTGTCCATCTCATAAAGCGTCTGCTCGTTTTTAACGGCATCAAACTTGTTTGTATCGAATATCGAGTCCTTTTCATGCTGATAACGAGCCCTGTAGCGGCTTGCTGCCTTGTAATTACCTACTGAATCATAAAAGTCTGCATATTTTACAAGGACATCAAGACACGAATGCAGTATTCCGTGCTTTACGGCCGTACTCTCGCACAGGCGCAGGTATTTCAACGTAGAGTCACGGTCGCCCAGGCTCATATAGTTTTTATACAATTCTCTGTAAGCAGAACAAATATATCGCGGACTCATTTTATTATTAACGGCATAGTCTAACAAGTCGTTGCATGTATTAATGGCTTCGCGGTAGTTTTTTTCTGTCATAAGAATCAGTGCGAAATTAAAAATGCTCATGTAGCAGTTTTCCTTGTCAGCAGGATTCTTCACCATCTCGGACATACGGTGATACTTTCGCGCCTCTTTCGTATTACCTATCTGAGTGCTCACTGCGGTCATGTTGGCAAGAATCTTGTATGCATTGGCCTTGTCGCCGTATTTATGGCAATATTCATAGCCTTTCTTGTAATACGACAAGCCTTTGGCATAGTCGTCGAACACGCAATATACGTTAGCTATGTTGTTATAGAAGTGCCCTATCTCCCGCCTGTCCTTGTATGCGCTGTAGATGCGCAGTCCGCTGAAATAGGCAGAGAGAGCACCTGCGTAGTTGCCTTTCATATAGAGAATATTGCCTTTCTTCAGATATGCCATTGCGCATTGCTGCTTGTCTTTGTCAGAGAGTTTATCGTTCATGCGGTTGCACGCCACCATGTAATACACCAGGGCGGTGTCGGAATGTCCGGCATTGAGATAATGTTCTGCCTTCTTCATTATATAGTCTATCGAGGCGTCTGATGTCTTTTTGACCAAGGTCATATAGTCTTTGGCCAGCACGCGGGCACCGGCGCATGAGGGCAGGAGCATCAGCAGCACAAGCAGAAGCGTGCGCAACGCCATGAAGCAAGAATTTAAAACTATACGAAGGGCACCGGCCTTATCGTGTGCAGGTTCTGCCGTAGAGAGCTGCGAACCAAGGCACCGAGATATCTGTAATGCCGGATTATAGGATGAATTTATAATGCTTATGATGATTTTCATTATCCGTAATGATTTCTACGTTTATATTCAAGGCCTGTAGAGAAAGCCAAAATATCAGCAAAGATAGTGAAAGGTGAGAGCAATACAAAATGAAAAAATACTTTTTTTTATTTTTATTGCCGAACCGCAGCATATCTTATCAAAAGATAGTGAAAGGTGAGCAAAAAGACAAATAAGAATGCTGTTTTCAGGTTTGGCATTTACATACGGAAGCACGCCTTATCAAAAGATATGCCGGATAAGGCACAAAAAAAGGGAGCGGCTCTTATGAACCGCGCCCTTGGGCTATGATATATTCATCTTAAAGTTGCCGCAAGCGGCGCTAAACGGGATGTTATTTCACCTCAATCTGACGTGCCGCAGGACATTCGGGCTTAGCCATCTTAGGCAGCGTTACGGTGAGCACGCCGTCGTTTACTCTGGCTGCGATAGCCTCCTTCATCAACAGGTATATGCCAGCTTGCTTTAACCAAAGAGTCTTTATACAGTTCAAGGGCATGATTATAGACGGCCAGTTCCTCTTCGATAAAATACTCTGGGATGTCTGGCTTTTCGGTTTCTGAGACCATTCGGGACAAATCTCGTCTTTTTGAATACAAAAGCCTTCTCAAGACCGTTGCTTGGGAAGGCTTTTTCTGTTAACATCTGAAATTAACTTGTCCAGGTTTTATGTATATGTAGTCTGTTGGTTGCTGACATCGTCAATTTCATTTGTTCATCATAAGTTATAACGTTTTTAAAGGCTATTAATCAAGGAAACGTGTTATTTGATAATTATCTTTTTCACAACAGCTTTTCCACCCTTGCTTATTTTTAGAACATAAATACCCGGTGTTACGCCGTTAAGTGATATGGCGTTTGCAGCAGACTGTGATACGCAGATACCGTTTGTGTTAAAGATTTCTGCTTTGTCAAACTCACCGTTAATATTGATGTTCTTCGTTTCAGAATTGAACGATATGCTAAGGTCGTCAATAGTATATTGGCTGATGTCAGTGCTGCTGTCGAAGATGAAGGCTTCTGATGCGTCAGACACAGAACCGTCAGTATAATATGCCATTACGTAATAGCTGTCGCCATCCTTTGCGTCATTGTCGAAGTAGTGGGTCTGAAGTTTGTCGAGAACAGCTGTAGACAACAACTCTCCGTTGCGGAAGACGCTGTAGTATATGTTCTCTGTTTCTGATGGCTTCAGTTCCGGTTCGTCTGTCACGCAGCCGGTAATGTTCCAGCAGCAAGGTGATTTTTCGTTGTTTTCACCGTAAAATTCTGACACTTTTTGCCAAGTTGCTCCGTTGTCCTCAGAGAACAGGTCGCTCTTTCCTGCAATAAACTTGTCTGAAACGGCGTAGAGCAGAGGTATCTGTTCTGCATCATAGTCGTGTACCTTGATGCCTATTTTAAGCTCTTTGCTTCCGTCAATGAGCAGAGGCTCGTCAAGTGCTGTTGTAAAGTATTCATTGTATGGCAGATCTTCTATTTCTTGTTCTCTTACAAGCTTGCCGTCTTCAAATACAACGATTGCGGCGTGTATGCCTTTGTTTACTTCATACCAGTCGTAGAAATTGATGATGGTTGTTACTCCTGTCAGATACTTTCCTTTGTATGGTGCCAGGTCGTCTTTGTCGAAGGCGTTGGCTCCGATTACTTCTTTTCCTTCGTTGCCGAGCGTAAACATGCTTTCAACCACGCTGTTGATATGGTTCAGCTGATAAGCACCGAAATTGTTCTTCCATATAAGTGAAAGCGGTGTGTCGCTGCTGTTCTTGCAGCCTGTAAGTCCTTCGGGAGCGTCTTTCTTTACTTCGTTGCCCGTTGTTATTTTCACGTTCTCAATATCCACGTAATATAATGACTTGCCTTGGCCGTGGCTGTGGAAACGGATAGAGAATATCTTGCCTGCAACCTCTTTTGATATGTCCACGTTTATCATGTTCCATTTGTGCTGCGGGTTTAATTCTGCAATCGACCAGTCGCCTACAGATTTCCATGTGTCGCCGTTGTCTGTTGTCACTTCAAGGCTTATCGAGTCGTTGTCAAGAGCTTGGTCTAAAATGTTGATGAATCCGTAGATATTGGCAAATGAAACATTCACTGATTCTTCGTTGGTGGCGTCCATAGGTCTTGATACAAGACTTGATGAGTGTGGCTTGGCGCTGCTTACGTATATAGCGGCGCATGTTGTCTGAAGCAGTCCGTAGCCGTCCAAAATCCATTTAGTGTCTTCGCCTTCGCCATAGTCAGCCTCAGTAGTCCAATAGTTTGTATCGAGTGAGCCTGAGTCGAAGTCGTCAAAGAATGGCAGGGCGTAAGTGTCGGGAACAGATGCTTTAAAAGGAACTGATTTTTGTGAAAGCATTGTGCCTCCGTCAGCCTTTGCCAGAACTGCCTCTACAGTATATTCGGGGTGTCCGTATATGTCTTTGTCTCTGAAAGACATTTCCTGCTCTGTTGCTTCTATATTGCCTATAAGTTCACCGTCGCGGTATATGTTATATGATTTCAGTGTAAGAGTCTTATATTCAGTTTCGTCTTTTGTCCACGACAGCTTTGCCTCTTTCAGTGCGTCAGACTTTGCATTGAGTCCGGTTGGGGTCAATGGTATTTCAGTGTTGCTGATGTCATCTACGTTCAACACCCAGAATTTAGGAGTCTGTTTATAGAACATGCTGTTTATTCCTGCATTTCCTGCAATAGTCTGGCCGTCAGCTGACATGAAATTTGGCATTGTCAGTGTTTCCTCATCGAAAGTGAAATCAATGTCAGGATTTACGCCTTCGGCTGCTATTGTCATATAATAGCAGAAATCGTAGATTGCATTACGCTCGTATGAATACCAGAAAGGATGTGTATATGGTGTCGGTCCTAAAACAACATTTCCATAGTCGTATGCTCCGGCAACGTTTCCATTGTTGTCAATGCTTGCATAGCTGAAGTTGTTCCAGTTGTCATATTCACCAAAAGAAGGCAAAAGTCTGCATTCTTTTGTTTCTGTGTCGTATATATAAGTCTTGAACGTGTTGCTTTCGCTGAAAATAACGAATTTTCCATTCGGGCTTACATCAATAAGATTCATTACGCATATATAACGGAATTCTATGCCCAGGTCTTCGTGTGTCAGGACGGTTATCTTGTCGTCATCCCAGATGCACAGGTAAGTGCCTTTGTCGTCATCTTCATCGGATGTTATGATGCCGAATATTTTTCCGTCTGATGATATTTTCATCGCGTATCCGTTTTTCATATTTTCCGGTACGGTAAGGAATTCTATCACGTATTTACCTTCGCTGTTCTTGACCCACTTACACGGAGTAATAAAAGCGCCTGAACCGATATTGAAGTTTCCTATCACGATGTTACCGTCTTCAGAAATATCTTGACTGAAGGCGCCATCTGCAGAACTTGAAATGGTGGAAATGTCAAAGTCGCCATATTCTAATAAAGTACGTTTCCCGTTTTCCCATATAGCGGCAGAAATCGGGTTCTCTTCAGAAGCCAGCTTAACGTCAGTGTTGATGGCGTCTCCGCAGATAATACCGTTGTTGCTTACGGCCTTAAACCTGCCACACTTTGTGAAGTCGCTCGGGTCAGCCTCTGTGATCCATGAAAGCGTTCCGTCTTTTATGTTGTAAATGAAGCTTTTCATGTCCATTCCGTTTATGGAATGTTCAATGGCTACAGATGTACCAACAAAGTACTGTCCGTTGGGGGAGATGCCACTGCCGTTGATGTTTTCGCCAATAGTTTTGAATCCTTTCTCTGCATAGGCGTTTCCAGTGAACGCCGTAAAAGCAGCCATTAGAAAAATGAAGATCTTTTTCATAAGCAAAAAGGTTTAAAGTTTTTAAAACAATTATTTCACACAAATATTCATCGTCCGGTTTACGTCTGCCTGAAAACAGAACAAATATCTTCAAGAAAGCATTATGTCCGGCAGACTTTTCTCACTTGCAAATGTATGCATTGCTTTAAACAAATGCAAACCGAAGATATCCAACTTTCTGAAAATCGGTGATAATAAATAATAAAAAGTCTGATTATATTTACAATCAGACTTCAATTTTCAGGAAATAATCTTAAATGGCATAAAAACCTTACACGCAAGTATCAAACAGACTCTTTCAGTTTATCTCTATACATGGAAGGTGTTATTCCAACAATCTTGCGAAAAAGTTCAACAAATGTTGTATATGACTTAAACCCTACGCTCTCCGCTATGGCGTTCAACGTATATGAACCATAGCCTGCTGTGTCGGACATACGCAGACAAGCAAGATGGATGCGGTAATCGTTAACATAATTCTTGAAACTTTTATGGAACGTGTCGTGTATTACAAGCGAGACATACTTGTTGTTAGAACCCACTAAAACGGCAAGGCGAGCAAGAGAAAAATCGGGACGGCAAAATTCCGTCGTGTTCTCCATTATATCAATCACTGAATCGAGCAGCTTTCTGCGCATGTCATCATTGATGCCACCCGACTTGGCTTTATGTGCCATATCGTCAGACTGCTCTGAGACACCGGCATCCTTGACTACATCATCGGCATCATAGGCTGCCAGCCTACCCCGAAGCTGTTCGGCCTCGGCCTCCGACTCTTTAAGACGGCTTACCGCATCGTTCAGGCGCTGCCTCATTATCTCCTGATTATTGACAAAGTTGCGGTTGACGACAAACAGATTGTTGTAGCTCTTGTCTATACGCTTTTTCTGTCTATATACAACAAGCAAGAGCAGCCCTACGACAAGCGTTACCACAGACACGGCGGCTATGGTGTATCTTTGCGCCGAGATTGTGAGCACACGCTCCTTTTCGCGCTCATTAAGCGAGGCTATGTACTTGTCGTACTTGTCCATCTCATAAAGCGTCTGCTCGTTTTTGACTCTATCGAAATCATGTATATTGTAAACCGAGTCTCTGTCTTTCTGATAACGGGCACGGTATCTGCTTGCCGACTTGTAGTCGCCTTGGGCATCAAAATAGTCGGCATGGTCCAAAAGAACATCAAGATAGAAATAATGAATGCCGTGCTTCACAGCAGTGTTTTCACACAGCTTGAGATATTTAAGCGTAGAGTCGCGCTCGCCAAGCTCCATATAGCTTTTATATAGCTTTTTATAAGCTGAACAAATAAATCTCGGCTCCATGCCGACATCAAAGCTATATGACAACAAACTCTTGAAATTACTGACGGCCTGGGCGAAATTCTTCTCTGCTATAAGTATCAAGCCATAATTAAAGCGCCCCATAAAATTGTCTGCCTTGCTGTTCTTGTCCTTCAACTTTTCAGACAAATTAAAACATTTACGGGCTTCGCGTGTCTTTCCTAACTTTACATTCAATATGGTAAGGTTCGTTAATATTTTATACTCATTTTGATGGTCACGGTATTTACTACAGCACTTGTATCCCGTCTCATAATACGTATAAGCCTTCTCCAACTCATTGAACGCACAGTAAACATTTGCTATATTATTATAAAACCGTCCTATTCCTTTCTGGTCTTCACACGTCTTTATTATCCGCAAGCCGCTGAAATAGGCCTTAAGGGCATCTGCAAATCCTCCTTTCATGTAATAAATGTTGCCTTTCTTCAGGAACGCCATGGCGCAATGATGTTTGTCTTCGTCGGACAGCTTGTCGTCCATACGGTTACATACAACCATGTAATACACCAGCGCCGTGTCCTGATGACCTGCCTCAAGATAGCGGTCGGCCTGCCTCATCACACTCTTTATCGATGACTTTGACGTCTTTTTGACCAAGGTCATATAGTCTTTCGCCAGCACGCGGGCACCGGCGCATGAGGGCAGGAGCATCAGCAGCACAAGCAGAA